>Ga0316613_10000367_pt1 | contig 40841 bp, 43 predicted proteins | sample OWC_soil_day10_C_2_FD_207647 | JGI IMG/M metagenome (GOLD analysis project Ga0316613, IMG submission 207647) | Wetland soil microbial communities from Old Woman Creek delta, Ohio, United States - OWC_soil_day10_CT_b | ecosystem: Environmental > Terrestrial > Soil > Wetlands | place: USA: Ohio...
TGCTTCTCTTAGATGAGCCTTCCATGGGGCTTGCACCACTGCTTGTACGAGAAATTTTTTCGATTATTAAAGAAATCAACGCTACTGGCACCACTGTACTCTTGGTAGAGCAAAATGCTCATATGGCATTGTCAATTGCTCATAGAGCATATGTTTTGGAAACGGGACGCATTACCCTTGCTGGTGATGCTAAGGAACTTGCGGCCAGTGAAGAAATACGGAAAGCATATTTGGGTGGTTAATTAAGTATATATATATTATGAAATAGGTGGAAAACCATAGGTTGAAACACAAAGGCGCAAAGCCGCTACGAGAGCACAAAGACCACAAAGGAGATCTTTTATAAATAGAAAGTTCTTTGTGTCCTTTGTGCTTAATGTGGTTTTTACCATCTGCGTCCTTTGCTCCTTAAAAGGACGTTATAAGATTTTTCTTAAATGTATAATAAGAAATGGAGATGATAGAAATGTTTGTTGAGCAAAGAATGACACCGAATCCTATCACGATTACTTCGGCGGCAACAATTGCTGATGCATCAGAACTTATGCGTGTTAACAAGTTTCGCCGTTTACCGGTAGTGGATGGTGGCAAATTGGTAGGTCTTGTTACTGATAGGGATCTGCGTGCAGTATCGCCATCGCCGGCAACTACATTATCTATTTTTGAACTCAATTATCTGCTCGCTAAAATAAAGATTAAGGACATTATGCAGAAGAAGGTGATTACGATTCAATCAGCTGCTACTGTTGAAGAAGCCGCCATTTTACTATATAATCACCGTATCGGTGGTTTGGTAGTAGTAGATGATCATGGAACAGTAAGTGGTATCATTACAGAAACTGATATTTTCAAATGTTTCGTTGATGTAATGGGTCTCATTGAAGGAAAAACACGCTTGACGATTGATGTGACTGATAAAATTGGCATATTGCATGAAATCACTGAAGTATTTTCAGAGTTGAGCATCAATATTAGTAGTATGGTTACATATACCTTGCCTGATGGTAAAAAAGAGATGGTAATTCGCGCTGATATAGCTGATACAGCTAGTCTGTCAGAACGCCTGGCTATTTTGGGATATCCAATTAATCACATTGCACATATTGGGTGAATTTCCATGCGAAAATCCTAAAAAAAAATAATATATTGTAGAAATGTTTACACATAAACACGTGATATGCTAATATAATATAATTAGGAACAGGCGGACCCTATTTGTGGTGCGGCCGGGCAACAAGCAACAGGTATATAAAAGCCTGTGGGACCTTAGGGTACCCACAGGTTTTTTCGATTAATAATTCATCTATAAAGTATTTATTTTAGGAGGTTTTATTGTTGGATTATGTGGACAGTAAGTTAAAGGAACGTACTGCTAGTTTATCGGTTATTTCGAATACTGCACTTGTGGTATTAAAGTTAGTGGTTGGTTTTTTTACTGGAGCAGTCAGTATTGTTTCTGAGGCTGCCCATTCGGCGGTAGATTTGCTGGCAGCATTGATTGCCTTTTATGCGGTTCGCAAGGCCGATCAGCCACCTGATGACAATCATGCCTACGGCCATGGTAAAGTTGAAAACTTATCAGGAGCCATTGAAGCTGTACTTATTATAGTAGCGGCAATATGGATTGTTTATGAGGCGGGACATAAGCTTCAAGGGACTTATGTGCCAGAGTTTTTAGAATATGGTATTGTAGTAATGTTAATATCGATTGTGGTTAATTACTGGGTTTCAAGCAAGCTGCATAAAGTGGCAGTACAAACAGGTTCACATGCCTTAGAAGCAGATGCCCTGCATTTGCAGGCAGATATTTGGACATCAGCAGGGGTTTTAATCGGTTTGGTGGTGATTAAGATAACTGGGCTAGCTTGGATAGATCCTGTTATTGCGATTTTGGTGGCAGGTGTTGTATTTAAAGCTGGTTATGGTATGACTAAAAAAAGTTTATATGAGTTGACTGATATTAGTCTGCCCCTAAATGAAGAACAGATTATTATTGATGTCATCAAGAGTCGTACTGAGGTCATCTCATTTCATCAATTACGCACCAGACGCTCTGGTAGCCGCCGTTTGATTGATATGCATCTTGTTTTGTATAAAGATATGCATTTAAATAAAGCCCATACAGTATGTGATCAGATTGAGGCAGAAATTAAGGAAAAGTTAGAATTCTGTGATGTGGTGATACATCTTGAACCATGTGACCATGAGGATATTGATGCTTGTCCGTTGAATGAATAGAAGATAAGCAGGAAGGGGACCTTCCTGCTTATCTTCTATTGGATTTAGAAGGGGGATTATAAGCATCTTTAAGGTGTTTACGTCGTACTCGGCTTTCAATTGGTGATTCTTCAGTAGAAGTCAATTGGGATTGAGATTGCGGCTTCGTGAGCGGTACTGCATCGCGTTTGTGGATATTTGATGGTTTTTCAGGGACATGAAGAGAAGGAGGAGGACCGGTGGGTTCTGGGCATACTACTGTATGTTCTGGTGACAATTCTCTTATAGACCCAACTATTGTTTGTAGCTGGGTGAGGAGTGCTGCTTCAACTTCTTGGATATCCGATATTTTTTCGACCTGAGCCGGAGTAGGTGCAGTTTCTGGGCATACTACTGGATGTTCTGGCAGGCATGAATTCTGGTTTTGACATCTTTCTAATATTCGGCGAAGCACCTCCATCTCCACTACTTGTTCAGCAGTATGGAATGGAATATCAGTAGCTGTGTTGCGGTTAGCAAGTAAACGGAATAAATCTACGGGAGCACAGGAGATTTTTAAAAATTCACTGCTAAAAGCTATTTTGCAGTATAATAACTCCATAAAAACATCAATTAAGGTACCTGCATTGTCAGCCCTTCTAACAGCCCGTTCAAATACTTCAGGGCAAACTTCAGGTGTACGGTGGATTTCCTCTGATGCGCCAACTAATAGGCGATAGGATGCTACCAGTGAAGAAAAATTTGGAATGACAGCATTGATATCGGCGAGTATAAGGTTAATAATTGGTTGTGGACTTTGATTGGTATCTGACATGATAGTCGCCTCACTTTAGCGTGTTGCGCCATTATATGCTGAAAGTATCTGAGTTGTTAAAACATGATCAAAAAAGGATTTTACATAGAAAAGTATAATATATATATGCAAATATATGAATTCGTTAGCTGAGGAGGAGGAACACAATATGAAAAATGTAGATGAGATTAAACTAACACACTTTACTAAAAGTGGTGGCTGAGCTGCCAAAATTGGGCCTGGGGCCCTGACACACGTGTTGTGTCAGCTAAAAAAACCAAATGATCCTCGTCTCCTTGTCGGTATCGAAACCGCAGATGATGCCGGTGTTTATCAAATTAATGAAACAACAGCTTTGATCCAAACACTAGATTTTTTCACGCCGATTGTAGATAATCCTTATATGTTTGGGCAAATTGCAGCAGCTAATAGTTTAAGTGATGTATATGCTATGGGTGGTAAGCCTCTTACCGCCATGAATATTGTGGCTTTCCCCATAGGGTGTTTACCTGCAGAAGTGCTGGGAGATATCTTAAGAGGCGGCCAAGACAAAGTCATCGAAGCCGGAGCTGTTATTGTTGGAGGGCATACTATTGATGATACTGAACCTAAGTATGGGCTCAGTGTAACAGGTAGTGTCCATCCAGATAGAATATGGAAAAATATAGGGGCAAAGCCAGGGGATATATTAATATTAACTAAGGCCATTGGAACAGGTGTCCTGGCCACAGCAGCTAGAGCTGAGATGTTTCATGAGGGCAATCTGGCATCAATGCGCAGCATGGCCACTCTTAATCGTACTGCGGCGGAGGTTGCTACGAAATATACTATTCATGCTTGTACTGATATTACAGGATTTGGTCTACTAGGACATATCTATGAAATGGCATCGGGGAGCAGCGTGGATATAGAGGTCCATTCGGCAGCTATTCCGTTGCTCACAGATGCCGCTGAGGCGGCAGCTATGGGGCTAGTACCTGGGGGAGCTTATACGAATCGGGAACATTTAACAACAGTTACAATGAATCCTAGTGTGCCAGTTCATATTCAGGACTTATGTTTTGATCCACAAACATCAGGAGGACTGTTGTTTAGCGTGCCGCCCAATATTGCTATGGCGTTGTTAGAAGATTTACAGAGTGCTGGTGCTCTGCAAGCTGGGATTATTGGTAAGGTTACACAAGAAGGGAGAGGTGAAATATATGTTTACTAATATAGACGCTAGGGGGATGGCTTGTCCTGGTCCGGTAATTGCTACCAAGAAAGCACTAGAGGGTATTGTGAGTGGAATTGTGACAATTCTCGTGGATAATGTGATCGCCAAAGAAAATGTTATAAAGTTTGCTACTGCTCATGGGTGTGGTGTGAGTATAACCCAGCAGGAGGGTGATTTTTTATTAAAGATTACCAAGGGAGAAGCAATGGACAAACAGACAGTTATGGATCAACCGATAGCTGCTAATAATACAGTGTATATTATTACTCAGGACACATTAGGACATGGCAATCGTGAATTGGGTGCAGTACTCATGAAAGGTTTTATTTATACTTTGCTTGAGGTCAAGCCAGTACCGAAGGCCCTTTTGTTTATGAATTCAGGAGTATTACTAACAATTGAAGATTCACCAGTACTGCCTCATTTAGATAAATTAGTCCAAGATGGGGTGGAAATATTGTCCTGCGGTACTTGTTTGGATTATTTCGAAGCTAAGGATAAGCTAGCAGTTGGCGGGGTAACTAATATGTATACTATCGTTGAAACCATGTCAGCTTCAGCTAAAGTAATTACATTATGAGGTGATGATTATTTATAGGGGCTTTGATCGCTTGCTCTCTTTTGCCTCGGTGCATCATGCTATCCGAGCTGAAAAACTGCTCTTGGCAGCAGGTATTATTGTCGCTTCAGTGCCGACTCCCAGGGAAATCGATATCAGCTGTGGACACAGCTTACTATTTGCGGCAACTGATCAGCACAAAGCATTAATAATCTTGCAAGACCATCAAGTACTGTGGAGTAAATTATTCAAATGTAATATACAGGATCGAGTATATGAAGAACTGGAGAGCAGGTGACATATGCCAACCTTACTTACACCGGAATTTTTGTTGTTCACCGGTAATAGAATTATTCGTATTATGGGTATTTTACTAGGGGCAATGGTAATCCTTAGACTCTTTAGCATGACTGTCAATCAAGTATTTATTCCTAATATTGTAGGCAAGGCTTTTAAGTTTGATGAAAAACGCGCTCGTACCCTAGGTGGCTTAGTGCAGAGTATTATTCGATATATGATTTATTTTATTACTATCGTTATGATTTTACAGGAATTTAAGATTGATACTACTTCTCTGGTGGCTGGTGCTGGAATTGTGGGTTTGGCGCTTGGTGTTGGCGCTCAAAGTCTGATTAAAGATTTTATAACTGGCTTTTTTATACTTTTGGAGAATCAGTTTGCTGTCGGTGACTATATAGTTAGTGGTGATATGGGCGGTACGGTAGAAGAGATCGGACTCCGGGTTACAAAATTACGGGATGGTAATGGAGTGCTGCATATTATCCCCCATGGCGCCATAATACGGGTGAGTAATTATACGAGGGGACATATGCAGGCAACAGTGAATGTACCCATAGCTTATGGCGAAGATATTAGTAGAGTATTGTCTCTACTCGAAGAGGCTTGCAACCATGTAGGTAAAAATATGGTGGAAGTGCTGGAAGGACCTAAGGTAATTGGTGTGGTAGATTGGCACTCACAAGAATTGATTGTTCGCTTGATAGCTAAAACCGTACCCTTAGAGCAGGTAACAGTAGAGACGGCTCTTCGGCATCAAATAAAACTGTTATTTGATAAAGCCAATATAACGCCGCCCAAGATAGAAAGTATTAAATGAGTAAATGAGGGATGTTTTAGATGATGGTGCGCTATGAAGTTGGCGACATTGTAAAAATGAAAAAAACTCATCCTTGCGGTTCAGATCGGTGGGAAATTATCAGGACGGGCATTGATTTTAGACTGAAATGCTTGGGGTGTGCACACTATGTCTTGTTACCTAGGCCAAAATTTGAAAAAGCTGTGAAAGAGGTTTTAGCACATAAAGAATTGGAATAGGTTGAAAATAAGATAAGAATACTCTACAATGAGGAAAGCTAAAACAATAGAATTTGCAAGTAAGGTGGAATATATTAATGAGTACAAATTTAGAAGTAGGTATTGTAGGTTTACCTAATGTGGGTAAAAGCACATTGTTTAATGCTATTACAAAGGCTGGGGCTGAAGCTGCCAATTATCCTTTCTGCACCATCGAACCTAATGTGGGAGTAGTGGATGTGCCAGATGAACGCCTGCCACATTTGGTGGAAATGTATAAGACAAAGCGCTGTATACCAACAGCCATGAGGTTTGTGGATATTGCTGGCCTTGTTAAAGGAGCGTCCAAAGGCGAGGGCCTGGGGAATAAATTTTTGGCCCATATCCGTCAAGTCGATGCAGTAGCCCAGGTTGTGCGTTGTTTTGAGGATGAGAATGTTACCCATGTAGAGGGTGGTCTTGATCCACTTCGTGATATTGAAATCATTAATACGGAATTATGTTTGGCTGATCTTGATACCTTGGAAAAACGTATGGAGCGAGTACAAAAACTCGTAAAAACTGGCGATAAGAAAGCACCAGCCGAATTGACAGTTTTGGTCAGAATTAAGGACATGCTAGAACAGGCATTACCGGCTCGCCGCGTTGAAATGACGGAGGATGAGGTATTATTGATCGGTGATCTTAATTTGATGACCTTAAAGCCAGTGCTATTTATTGCCAATGTTAGTGAGGCAGAAGTAGCCAGTGCAGATGATAATAAATATGTGAAAATTGTACAAAAATATGCTGCAGAAGAAGGCGCTGAGGTTGTTACCATTTCGGCAAAAGTAGAATCTGAGATTGCTGAACTTTCTAGTGAGGATGCTAAGGAGTTTTTATCCGAGCTAGGTTTAACAGAGTCAGGACTAGATAAGCTCATAAAGGCATCTTACAAACTTCTAGGGCTTGTGACTTTTTTGACGGCTGGTGTACAAGAAGTACGTGCCTGGACAATCAAAAATGGCACGAAGGCTCCTCAAGCAGGTGGCAAAATTCACTCCGATATTGAGCGAGGTTTTATTCGCGCTGAAATTGTTTCCTATGCTGATCTTGTAGCTACAGGTAGTGCTAATGCTGCCCGTGAAAAAGGATTAGTTCGTCTCGAAGGCAAGGAATATGTTATGCAAGATGGAGATGTTACTTATTTTAGATTTAATGTTTAAAACTCTTGCTTTTTTACATATCTTAGTGATATAATATGTCAGTCTAGGGTAGCCTAGCGAGGTTTGAAAGTTAATTTCAAAACCTTCCCTGCTCCCATAAGGGAGCCATTAGTCCAAAGGAGGAGGTGTTTTAATGAGAAAGTATGAAGTAATGTTTATTGTTAAGCCATTAGACGAAGAGGGTACAAATGCGGTTATTGCCAAATTTGAAAACCTAATTAACAACAATGGTGGACAAGTAGACAAAATTGATCGTTGGGGAAAAAAGCGTTTAGCTTATCTAGTAAATGACTTTGCAGAAGGTTTTTACTGCTTAGTTAACTTTACTGCAGTTCCAGCAACAATTCTTGAGCTTGATCGCATAATGAAGATCACTGAAGAAGTTTTGAAATTCATGATTGTTAGAATAGACGAATAGATAAATTGACGAATAGATCAGGGGGAATGTACCATGAATAAGGTTATATTAGTCGGCCGTTTGACTCGAGATCCAGAGGTTCGCTATACACAAACTGGTAAAGCAGTAGCTTCCTTTAGTGTGGCAGTTGATACTGGTTTTGGTGAGAATAAACGTGCGGATTTTATTCCTATCGTAGTGTGGGATAAATTGGCCGAAGTTTGTGGCAACAATCTTACCAAAGGTCGTCGTGTACTAGTTGAAGGACGTTTGCAAATTCGTGAGTATGAAAAAGACGGACAGAAACGACGTTCAGCTGAAGTAGTTGCCCAAAACATTGAGTTTTTGGATACTAAACAGGCTGTAGGTAGTAGCGGTAGTGCTCCTAGTGTGAGTCCTGCGACTCCTGCAAAATCTGGATATGATGTTAGCTCCTTTGGGACAGAGGTCTTCCCTGAAGAGGAAATTCCATTTTAAAGGGAGGTATTTTCAGTGAAACGTGAAAGAGGAAGAAAACCTAAGAAGAAAATTTGTAGTTTCTGTGTTGATAAAGTAGAAACTATCGATTATAAAGAACTTACAAAAATTCGCCGTTACACTACTGAACGCGGCAAAATATTGCCTCGCCGTATTTCTGGTAACTGCGCAAAACATCAACGCCGAGTTACTTTGGCGATCAAACGTGCACGTATTGTTGCATTATTGCCATTTACAGCAGAATAAAAATAAAAGAGAGGTTCTTAACCTCTCTTTTTATTTTTATTCTGCAGGAAACCGCCCATTGATTTGCGAATACTATGAAGATAACGTAAAAGAAGGAGGTGGCTGTTTTGTTTTCTAATGAGTCGGAAATTTTGCGCAAAATGCGTCTAATAGAATGGCTTAAAGCTGAACTCATTACCCATGTTGGACAGTTATATCAGGCTATGGCGAAAAATAGTGAACAGGCTATCAGCGAGGGCTTAGCAGCCATTATTGTTGCCTGTTATATATTAGCACGACGCTTGGGTATTGCATTTGATTCATTAGATAGAGAAGTACTTACAAAAGTTGAACAAAATATAAAAATTGAGCATGAAGTGGAGAAATGGTTTGGCGATTTCAGTGAATACCAGCAACATCTCCGCCGAAAGAGGTGAATAGATGAGACAGACAGGAGTACGTTCCATGGTTGAAGGTGGCCTTTTAGCAGCAATTGCCATCATATTTGCCATCATTAGTGCTTATTTGCCAGTCATTGGACCCTTTGTCAATTTACTGTGGCCTGTGCCAATTATTTTACTGGGTGTACGGCATGGTTACAAGTGGAGCATTATGGCAACAGTTGTAGCTGGCGTAATTATTGCTATGCTATTGCATCCGTTGCAAGCTGTTAGTGTGGTAGTTGGTTTTGGCCTAATTGGCATTGTTCTAGGCTATGCTTTCCGTATGGAATTGACCCCAGCTAAGACTATGTTATGGGGAACAATTGCCTCATTAATTTCCAAGGCTGCGCTGCTTGCAATTGGAGCAGCTATAACCGGGGTCAATCCCTTTAATATGCAAGGCGAGGTTATGACCCAGGCGATCGAGCAAGGGTTAGAAGTATATCGAAATTTAGGTATAGCAGAACAGGAATTGGTTAAAATCAAGGAAAGTATGCAGACTATGATTGATCTTTTAAAGGTTATTTTGCCAGCTGGTTTTATTATGGCATCAGTAGTCGATACCTTCTTAAACTTTGTCATTGCTAAGGCCGTGCTAAAAAAGCTTGGACATACTATTCCCGATTTTCCGGTTTTTAAAAATTGGACGTTGCCGGGTTATATTGTATACTTTTTTGCTTTAGCACTAGTTATGATATATTGGGGTAAGAGTCGGGAACTCAATATGCTATATAATATTGGGATGAATGTACAGGTAATGGCCAGTATGCTGCTTTTTGTACAAGGATTGGCTTTATTTTACTACATTGTAGATAAATACAATTTGTCAAGAGCAGTCAAGGGGATTATACTATTCTTAATATTAACTAATGGGTTGTTTTCACAAATTATAATTTTTGTTGGTGCAGCGGAAACAATTGTTGATTATCGACGTTTAAGGGCAGCGCGTAAGACCCCATAATAGGGGTTCTTTCAATAACCTTCAAGGAGGGGTGGTTTATGCCGAATGGTCCGTCCTTTTGGTTTGATACACGGATTTATCTTGCTGTAGCGGCAGCTTTATTAGTGATCATTGTATTTTACAATCCTTATGTGGCTATATTAGGGGCTATTTTGCTAGGGGCTTTGTATTTTTATGGACATGAGCGTCATATCCAGCAGCAAAAAGCACTTAGCAGTTACTTGTATAGTATGACCCATAATATTGAGCAGGGTTCCTCACATGCCCTAAAAAATTTGCCACTCGTGATGATTATTGTTGATCGAACAGGGCGCCTATTTTGGTATAATGATGTACTCACAGAGTGGTTTGATGAAGAAATAAAAGTGGGCCATTCCATACTAGGATTATGCCCATCTTTGCCCCTGGAGAAAAATTGGGGAAAATCAGGTCAGGAAATATTTTGTGCGGATGATAAGTATTATCAAATTATTTATAAGCCTGTAGATTATGCAGCAGATGATATTGAATTGATGATTTTTTATATCAGTGATATTACGACTAGTGAAAAAGTTAAAGTTAAATCTCTTGATGCAGCGCCAGTCATGGTTACTATTCAGATTGATAATTATGATGATGTGCTGCAAGGGTTAAGTGAAAATCAACGGACTTCTGTTTTAGGAGAAGTGAATAAACTGCTGGCAGCATGGGTAACCGAAAATGAGGCAGTACTAAAAAAGTACGCTGATGATATGTATCTTGCAGTATTTAATCGTCAGCAGTTAAATAAGTGCTTGCAGGAAAAGTTTGATATCTTAGATAAAGTACGAGCTATTCATGTGGGCAACAAGATTCCGGTTACGCTTAGTATGGGGGTGGCGGCTGATGAGCCTTCAGTTGCGATGCTGGGGGAAAGGGCCCAAGCCGGTCTTGATTTAGCATTAGGGCGCGGTGGCGATCAAGTAGCTGTACATTTGAATGGCAAATTACAGTTTTATGGTGGTAAAGCCAAGGCTGTAGAAAAAAACACCAGAGTGAAGGCGCGTATTGTAGCGCAAGCACTGCGAGAAATTATTGACGATGCTGATATCGTACTGGTTATGGGGCATAACAATGAGGATTTTGACAGTCTAGGGGCAGCGATTGGTGTGGCCGCCATGGTACGACAACTGGGCAAATATATTCGCATTGTAGTTAGCCATCCAGGTGTTTCTCTTAGTAAATTAAAGGAGATCTTGGGAGATAATGAAGAATATCAGGAAATTTTTATTACCCAAGCTGAGGCTTTAGCGCTTATTACTCCGAGGACGCTAGTATTTGTGGTTGATGTTCACCATCCGGAACTGACTGCTGCGCCTGAGCTCTTGGCCAAGGTAGATCGAATCGTGGTCATTGATCATCATCGCCGTTCAGAAGCATTTATTATCAATCCGTTGCTCGTGTATCTTGAACCATCAGCTTCATCGACTTGTGAACTAGTCACAGAATTATTGATGTATTTTGATGATTATTTCAATTTAAATAAACTCGATGCCACGGCATTATATGCGGGTATTGTTGTTGATACCAAGCAATTTGCAGTACAAAGTGGAGTACGTACTTTTGATGCGGCTGCCTATTTACGTCGTGCAGGGGCTGACCCTGCACTGGTGCGCCAGATGTTTCGTTCAGATCTTGAAACAATAAAGGCGCGGGCCGAAATTTTGAATCAGGCTGAAATGCTCCTAGATGGCGTAGTCGTGGCTGATTGTCCGCCTAACATAAAAAATGCCCAGATTGTAGCATCACAGGTTGCGGATATGTTACTTAATATTGAAGGTGTACGTGTGAGTTTCGTGTTATTTGCTCTTGATGAGGGAGTCGGCGTAAGTGCTCGTTCCAATGGAGATATTAATGTTCATGTTATTATGGAAGAACTTGGTGGCGGCGGACATCAAACCGTGGCCGGTGCCCAGGTAAGAAAGTCTAGTATACAAGAAGTAAAGCATCGAGTGATTGAACTTAGTGCCCAATATATAGAGGAGAGTGGACAGAATGAAAGTAATTCTACAACAAGAGGTTAAAAAACTAGGTAAAAAAGGTGATGTCATAGAGGTTTCTGAAGGCTATGCTCGCAATTATCTACTATCACAAAAATTGGCAATCCCAGCGACTGCTTCAAATATTAATAATGTCAGTCAGCAAAAAGCGTCTGAGGAACGCAAAGTACAACGGGCAATCGATGAAGCTAACGTAATGGCTGCTCAAATGTCTAAAGTCGAAGTTACCATACCTGTTAAAATTGGCGAAGGTGGCAAGTTTTTTGGATCAGTAACTTCCAAAGATATTGCGGATGCGCTTCTTACTCAGCACAAGATTGAAATCGATAAACGCAAAATTGATCTAAAAGATGCCATCAAGGCGGTGGGTACATACACTGTATCTATCAAACTGCATCCTGAAATAAGTGCTAAAATACAGGTGCACATTATCCCTAAACAATAACGATATTTGATTTTATACAGTGTTTGTCCTCATTTTAGAGGAATTAGAAAGGATTATTGCTATGAAAGACTTTTTTAAAAAATTTAGACAAAGTCGGCCGCTACCTGCTCGAGTATCGGCTGATGAGCAGTTAAAGCGTCAGGTTACAGCACTGTATGACTTGTATTCAGGAATCTTTGGCTCGGATAAAGTGGTACTAAAAGCTGGGAAATTGGATGCTTTAGCATTAATGAGCTCAGAAAAATTACCAGAGAGGGTATTGGCATTGCAAAAGTTGGTATTTGAAGATCCGACAATTGAGCAAGTGCCGCCCTTAGATAAGATCCCGGAGCTGCTCTATGAAATTGAAGAAGAAGTAGCTGACTTAATGGCTCGCCAGACATTAGAAGATCGTTTGGAAAAGAAAATAAATGAAAAAATGGAAGAACGCCATCTCGAATATGTCAGGGAAATTAAAATGCAGGTGCTCAAAGAAGAAGAAAACAATGTTGAAAACCCGCAAACCTTAAAAAAGTATGCTATGCTCGAAGTATTAGAGTCAAAGAAACTCACGGCATCTGCGATGGAACTTACTCGACCGGCATTGCTGTCTGAAATTATCGGGCAAGAGAGGGCTGTAGAAGCTCTTAGTGCAAAACTCGCTTCACCCTATCCTCAACACCTAATTTTATATGGGCCACCAGGAGTTGGTAAAACAACGGCAGCCCGTCTCGTACTAGAAGCAGCTAAAAAGCTTAAATTTACGCCTTTTGCTGAGGGTGCACCTTTTGTTGAGGTGGATGGTACTACTCTCCGATGGGATTCTAGAGGGATGACAAATCCGTTACTCGGTTCGGTTCATGATCCTATTTATCAAGGAGCCAGACGAGATCTAGCAGAGACAGGTGTGCCTGAACCCAAAACTGGATTGGCGACAGATGCTCATGGAGGCATTTTATTTATTGACGAAATCGGCGAAATGGATGCCATGCTGCAAAATAAATTGCTTAAGGTATTAGAAGATAAGCGGGTATCCTTCGATTCCGCTTATTATGATCCTTCTGATCCCAATGTACCTAAATATATTAAAAAATTATTCGAAGAGGGTGCCCCTGCCGATTTCATTCTGATTGGTGCAACGACTCGTGATGCCTCAGATATTAATCCAGCTATCAGATCACGCTCTGCTGAAATTTATTTTGAACCCTTAACACCACAGCATATTGAGGAAATTATCTATAATGCAGCCCTCAAGCTCAAGGTGACATTAGAACCTGATGTAGCGCCTTTGATTAGTGAGTACACAATTGAAGGGCGCAAAGCCATTAATATTTTATCTGATGCTTTTGGACTAGCACTGTATCGTGCTGGAGATATTAACAACGTAATCATTAACAATGAAGATGTATATAAAGTCATTCAGGTTAGCCGCCTGACTCCTTATGTAAGCCGTAAAGGGACAGAGATAGGGGAAGTAGGTAAAGTATTTGGTCTTGGTGTATCCGGGTATCTTGGCTCCGTGCTGGAAATTGAGGCAGTAGCCTTCCCGGCATCAGAAAAAGGTAAGGGCCATATGCGCTTTAACGACACGGCAGGTAGTATGGCTAAGGATTCCGTATTTAATGCTGCTGCAGTTGTAAGAAAAGTTACAGGTGAAGATTTAGCCAACTATGATATTCATATTAATATTATTGGTGGCGGACGTATTGATGGTCCATCTGCAGGCACAGCGATTGTTGGGGCCATAATCTCGGCAATTACCCAAAGACCTGTATGGCAGGATGTGGCTATAACAGGTGAAATTTCCATTCAAGGCAGGGTGAAAGCTGTCGGTGGTGTGTTTGAAAAAGCCTATGGAGCCAAGCAAGCTGGTATGACTAGAATGATTATTCCTAAAGAAAATGAGAAAGACATTCCTCAGGGACATTTGGGATTAACGATTATTCCAGTTGAAGATGTAGAAGAGGCTCTAGCGATTCTACTTGCTGATGCCGAGCAGAAAAGCGCATAGAAATCGGGGTGAGATAACATTTGTTAGATAGAATACCACCACAAAATATTGAGGCTGAGCAGGCGGTACTAGGGGCTATGCTCATTGAGAGAGAAGCTATTTCTAAGGTAGCTGAATTATTACGGCCAGAAGATTGTTATCGGGAAGCTCATCGGCTGATTTATAATGCAATGCTTGAGCTATTTAATAAAAATGATGCAGTGGATATGGTTACCGTTATTGAATTTTTGCGTAAAAGCGATAAGCTAGAAGCTGCAGGCGGTATTTCGTATATCACATCATTGGCTAATAGTGTACCGACTGCCGCCAATGTTTTGTATCATGCTAAAATTGTAGAAGAAAAGGCCCTATTGCGGCAACTTATTAATGCTGCTACTAACATTGCAAGTTTAGGTTATGAAGATAGTGAGGAAGTTGCTGGCATCTTAGATACCGCTGAAAAAACTATACTCGCTGTATCCAGTCGCAAGTCAGGGGGGGAATTTACCCCCATAAAAAGTATTATTTTTGATGCATTTACTAAAATTGAACAGTTATATGCTTCTAAAGGGAGTATCACTGGGCTTTCCACAGGTTTTAAAGATTTAGACAAGTTAACGTCAGGTCTCCAGCCTTCAGACCTTATTTTGATTGCCGCGAGGCCAAGTATGGGTAAAACAGCCTTTGTGCTTAATATTGCTCAGCATATTGGTGTTAAGGAAAAGAAGGCAGTAGCGTTATTTAGTCTAGAAATGTCCAAGGAGCAACTCGTACAACGGATGTTGTGTGCGGAATCCACTATTGATTCCCAGCGACTGAGAATCGGTGAGTTAGAACCTAATGATTGGACTAAGCTAGTTAGTGGGGCTGATCGACTATCCTCTGCGCCGATTTTTATAGATGATACTTCAGGTATTACTGTAATGGAAATGCGTTCTAAATGCAGAAGGCTCAAGATTGAACACGATTTGAAACTCATCATTATTGATTATCTACAACTTATGCAAGGTAGTGGCAAAAAGGGTAGCGAGAATCGACAACAAGAAATTTCTGAGATATCACGCGCTCTGAAAGGACTTGCTAGGGAGATTGGTGTGCCAGTGATTGCCTTATCCCAGCTTAGCCGTAGCGTGGAGTCAAGACAAGTCAAAAAACCCATGCTCAGTGACCTTAGAGAATCAGGATCACTAGAGCAAGATGCTGACATTGTTGCTTTCCTCTATCGGGATGATTATTATAATCCAGATAGCGAACAAAAAAATATTACGGAAGTCATTATAGCGAAACATCGCAACGGACCAGTGGATACCGTTCAGTTGTTTTTCCATAAGCAATTTACTAAGTTTAGTGATTTATCTACATTACCAGGATAGAGGTCTATTAGTTAAATAGTAAAATGTATTTAGAGTTTTGATGAGACGCGTTCCCATCATATAAATATGGTTTTATTCCTAAAATGTTAAAGCATTCTTTATCCATCAAAGATAGAGGATGCTTTTTTACTACTATATAGTAAAAATTTCTTGTTTGTCCGAACTAGCAATATTCTGATATAAAGGGGATTTCATTAAAATTAGATAAACTCTGCAGGAATTGTATGCTTTCATGGTAAATGTAGTATCATATATTACTTTTTTTAAATGATTATATGATGTAATTTTTATTCAAGGAAAGATGGGCTTATAAAAGGAGGTTGTTTCATTTATGGAGATTAATTTGATTGATTTGCAGAAAAAATTACGGAACGATGGTATTCTTATCAGTTTTTGCGGTCGCTTTTCCCAGGAAATTATTGAGGAATTAGGCGATGCTGTAAAAAAGTACTTAGAGACAGAGTCTATCTCCCAGAATGATACCTATAATGTTTTTTCGATTTTTATTGAGCAGACGCAAAATATTAAGAATTACAGTGCCTCAAAGAGTAGTTCCCCTATAGGAGGGAAGATAGCGAATTCCGGTATTGTGACTATCGGCAAATCAGAGAATGGACATTTTGTTTCTTCTGGCAATATTATAGAAAGCAAGGATGTTGATGCTTTGACTGGGAAGCTGGATATTGTTAGTTCCTTGGATAAGATAGGATTGAAGAAATTATATAAAGAGCAGATGAAGAAAGAAGTGCAAATAGATAGTGCTGGCGCAGGACTTGGGTTGATCGATATGGCACGAAAAGCCAGTGGCCCTTTAAAATATTCCCTCGTCAAGCTGGATGAGGAGTTTCACTTCTTTACCTTACGGGTAAACATCTAGGAGGAATAAATATGGAAAAATTATATATAGAATCTACAAAGTCTACTCCAGAGATTCGGTTTGATCCAGTCATTAACCAGATGTATATTAAAGGTCAGTCTTATCCGGAAAATGCCTTTAAGTTTTATGAACCGATTTTCGCTTGGGTTGACGAGTATATTGAACAAATGGAGCAGGAAGTTTTAGTAGAAATTTATTTTCATATGCCTTATGTTAATACCAGTAGTTCCAAATGCCTGATGATGCTTTTAGAAAAGTTGGATGAAGCCTACCAGGCTGGAAAAAAAGTCATGGTTCGCTGGTACTATGATAAGGAAAATGAAATGGCTATGGAATGTGCCGAAGAGTTTAAAGAGGATTTAACAGTACCTTTTGAAATAAATCCGGTAGAGGAAAATTCCTAATGGGCAGTAAGACCACCGCAGCAGAAGTCCTAGTCCCTGACAAAAAAAGTCCTATGTATGACAGGGGGACTATGAAGGTAGTCGTTTTAGCATGTATCATTATTATATTATCTATTGTTATGACAAGTAGTATTAGTTATCTTATAACCCAGGAGGCAGTAGTCGATAAGCTCAAATCCCGAGATATGAGATATATCATTGACTCTATGGCAGCTAAAATTGATGGGCGTATTGAAAGAGCCAAAGAAGTATCTGTCATTTTGGCCACAGATCCAGCGGTTATTCAATGGGTAGCAAGCGGTGAAACAGATGAACGTCTTGGTGAGTATGCCAAAGGTAAAATAACTGGAATTGCTCGTGATTACGACTATTCCAACACGTTCATTGTCAGTAATATAACCAAACATTATTGGGCGGAAGATTCAAGGCTGATTAGTATAATGTCTGAAAGTAATCCAGAGCATAATTGGTTTTTTTCTGCTCTTCATTCTGGTAAGACGGTGGATTTGAATATTGATTCTAATACGGCGAGAGGAGATACTTTTGTCTTTATCAATGCTCTAATGAAGGATCAAGGCACACCAGTGGCCATTGTGGGCGTCGGGCTTACTTTAAAGGAAATTGCCAAGGAGTTTAAAAGTTACAAATTTGGAGAGCAAAGTAATCTATGGTTGGTGGATGGGCAGGGAAAGATTCATTTATCGGAAAAGATAGAGGAGATTGGCATGTACCTAAACGATTTTGTTGCACCCGATATTGCCAGTCAAATTATAGAGGGTAACATCTCTTCTAATCAACCTCAGGCTATTGAATATACGAATCAAAATGGCGAAATTATGGATTTGGTTTATCGGGTTACAAAATCAACTGACTGGAAGTTGGTATTTCAAATACCACGCAGAGAAAGTATTTCAATTCTTAGTACCATTAAAGTTAATGCTGGGATTGGGAGCTTCATATCTCTTGTATTAATCATATTTATTTTTTATTATATTTCCCATCGTATTGCTAATCCTTTCAAACGAGCGATATTGCTTAGCAAGGAGATGGAGAAACAAGTTAGTGAGCGAACTCAAGAATTGTCTGAGAAAAATCAAAAAATAATGGATAGTATTGACTATGCCCAACGAATACAGGAATCTATCCTTCCGCCATCTGATGAATTGATCAACATGTTTAGGGAATATTTCATTATCTGGGAACCACGAGATAGAGTTGGTGGTGATTTTTATTGGGCTAGAAAAATCGATAAAAATAAGAGCTTAATTGCAGTGGCGGATTGTACTGGTCATGGCGTGCCTGGAGCTTTTATGACGATGGCTGTGAACTCCATTCTGAGTCATATCGTTGACGAGATTTGTGACAATCCAGCGGTTATTATACAGGAACTGAATAAGCGAGTGAAGGAAACATTACATCGCAACCAATCTAGCAGCATGGCAGATGATGGATTAGATATTGGTATCTGTTATGTGGAAGATAAAAAAAGGTTAGTATTTGCTGGGGCGAAAATAGCCCTTGATGTGAAGCGGGCAGATCAGGTTTATCACATCAAAGGCAACAAAAAAAGTATTGGCTATCGTAGGTCGAGTAATGATCTTGAGTTTGTTAACAATGAATGGAAGATTGAGGATGGGGATATATTTTATCTGATGTCGGATGGATACGTTGACCAGAATGGTGGACAAAGGGACTATGCATTGGGGCATAAGAGAGTTAATCAGCTAATCTCTGCTCAAGGTGAAAAAAATTTAGCTCAGCAACAACAAGCATTTGAAGATCTGTTGAATCAGTATATGGGTGATGAACCACAGCGGGATGACATTACGGTAGTCGGGTTTACATTTTAAATTGGAGGAAGATAGTTATGGCTAAAGTCAATAAGGATGAACATCTTTTTGAAGATGAACGGGAAACGTTACAGTCAGCCATAGCTGATATTGAGAATATAAAATATCAAGATAATCCATTGTTAGATCGCTACGAGTGGCTTGTTGGTCGGTATAATAAATTACTATCACTGACTCGAAAGATTTTTCGTATCAGTGATAGTCAGGGGCATGTTTTGCATCGGCATCAAAACGAGATTCAAAACCTACTGGATAATGCAAATCAAGGATTTTTGACGTTCGGATTAGATTTAAAGGTCAATCGACAATATAGCGCAGAATGTCTGCGAATCTTCGAGAGGAAGATTGGTGGTATATCGATCCTAGAACTCATGAGTCAATGGGATGAAGTGGACATAGAGTATTGGAAGGCAATCTTCACGAATGTATTTTCATCAGCGCAGGATGGACCGCAGTCTTTATTGAAACAACTTCCCCCAGTGATTAAGATTGGTGATATGGATATTCGTGTGGAGTGCAAGCTTATTTCTCAGGCCTATGATGATAATGAGCAAAAATTAATAATGATGATACTGACTGACATTACAGAGAAACGGAAATCGGAGGAGCATATACATTATCTTAGCTATCATGATAAGTTAACCTCGCTTTATAATAGGGCGTATATTGAAATGATGCTACCAGAGCTAGAAAAATCGGAGGCTTTTCCCCTCAGTGTTATTGTTATAGATATGAATGGGTTGAAGCTTGTCAATGATGTTTTTGGTCATACCCAAGGAGATCAGTTCTTGGTTGCAATGGCTCAGGTGATGATGGCAATTTGTAGACAGACGGACGTTATTGCCCGTTGGGGTGGAGATGAATTTATTATTTTGCTTCCACGGACTAATTGCACTATATGCGGGAAGATTTGTGATCGAATCCGTATTGCTTGCAGTAAAGCCAGTTCTACTCCTATTCGACTCAGTGCTGCAATAGGAACAGCTACAAAAATGAATAGCGCTACCAACTTTGAAGAATTGTTCAGTATAGCTGAAAAGCAGATGTACAGTAATAAACTGGCAAACAGACAGATATTTCGTCAGAATGTTATCTCTGAAATGGAGAATAGGCTTTATAGTCAGTGTTTTGAGAGTATTGACCACGGTGAGAGAGTTCTTAGAATGGCGATTAGTTTTGCTGATTTTTCCGGGATCAATCTGGATAACGTAGAGCTGCAGTTGTTAAATCGACTTGCGACTTTTCACGACATCGGAAAAGTCGCTATTCCCCGAGAAATATTGGGAAAGTCTGAGAGCTTGAATACGAGTGAGTGGAAAATTGTCCAGAGTCACAGTGATATTGGTTATCGAATGGCTCAATCAATTGGTGACTTACCATTGGCTGAGATGATCGTTGTTTTGCATGAACGCTGGGATGGGAGTGGATATCCCCATGGTTTGGTAGGTCATCAAATTCCTTTATTAGCTCGATTATTTTCTTTAGTCGATGTATATGATGTTTTGACTCATGACCGTCCATATCGTAAGGCAATGGATAAGAGAGTGGCTTTACAAGAAATCTCATTTGCTGGGAGTTCCCAATTCGATCCGGAATTAACAAGAAAATTTTTAGAATATATGGCAGATGAGGAAGATTAAATTCGTAGTTAAATTAAAAAGACGGTATTTAGTACCGTTTTTTTAATTGTAATATCCGTAGCAAAAAAGATACATTTTACCTTAAAGGAAGTATCTAATAAAAATAAACAAGAAGTATTTAGCGAAAATCCGAACAATACATAAGTAATAATAGAGAACATTCGAAAAAAATTGACACTCTAACAGTTAAATGCTATGATGTTAAAGTGAAAATATAGATTAACCAAGATGGAAGTGCCATGAGTTATTTTTATAATATAGGGTAAAATAAACTGAATATAATTTGCAAACAACTTATCAACAAAGTTATCCACAAAGTGTGTATAAGTTATTGTATACACACCGTCAAATTAAGATACATACCCTATGAAGAAGGCGATAATCCCCATGATTAATCGCTATACCTATCGTGAGATGGGGCAGATTTTGACTGTAAATAGTAATAAAAATATAATAGAGGCTGAGGTAAAATATTCAGAAGCTAAGAAGAAGGTAGATGGATGTTTTAGAACAGTCTCTTATAAGAATGGGAAGGGTGAAAATTATGTCAGCAATCGTAGTTATGGGTACACAATGGGGCGATGAGGGCAAAGGCAAAGTTGTCGACTATTTAGCTGAAAAGGCTGATGTTGTTGCTCGTTATCAGGGAGGCAATAATGCGGGTCATACTGTTGTCGTTGCTGGTAAAGAATTTAAATTACATTTGTTGCCGTCTGGAATTTTATATAAAGGGAAAACTTGTGTTATAGGTAACGGAGTAGTTATTGATCCAGGAGTTCTGCTCAAAGAAATTAAAGGTATGCAGGAAAAAGGTTTTGAGACTGTGGGCCTTAAAATTTCCAATCGTGCCCATGTCATTATGCCTTATCATCGTTTACTTGATGAGGTGCAAGAAGAATATCGTGGCGACCATAAAATTGGTACGACTAAACGTGGTATCGGACCATGCTATATGGATAAAAACTCAAGAAACGGTATTCGCATGGCAGATCTGATGGATACTGAAGAGTTTTCAGAAAAACTTAAACGTAACTTAGAAGCCAATAATCATTTGCTGAAAGCAGTATATGGAGCTGAAGGATTTGATTATGAAACAGTCAAAGCTGAATACCTGGGTTATGCTGAAGAATTGCGATCCTATGTGGCTGATACATCTGCAGTCTTGAATCAAGCTATCAAACAAGGCAAGAAAGTGATGTTTGAAGGGGCGCAGGCGACGATGCTAGACCTTGATCATGGTACCTACCCATACGTTACCTCTTCTAACCCTATTGCTGGTGGTGTATGTATAGGTGCAGGTATCGGACCTACTAAGATCAGTAATGTGATCGGAGTGGTTAAAGCCTATACGACTAGAGTTGGCGAAGGACCTTTCCCAACAGAACTATTTGATGAAATGGGCGATCATATTCGGGAAGTCGGTCATGAGTATGGTACAACAACTGGCCGTCCACGGCGCTGCGGTTGGCTTGATGCTTGTGTAGTACGTTATGCTGTTGATTTAAGCGGTATTGATTATATGGCCATTACTCGTCTAGATATTTTAGATGCAGTAAAAACTTTAAAATTATGTGTTGCTTATAAATATAAAGGTGAAGTTATTAATGAGTTCCCTGCAAGCCTAAAAGTATTAGCAGAGGTTGAGCCAGTATATGAAGAATTCCCAGGTTGGGAAAGTGATACAACTGGTATTCGTATTTATGCTGATTTACCGTTAAATGCCCGTCTTTATTTGGAACGTTTAAGTGAAGTGGCAGGTACTAAGCTTGGTATAGTGTCTGTAGGACCTGGTCGTGATCAAACCATTATTATGGACGAAATGTTTAAATAGATAGCAATCTTGAGATATGTAGGTGAGAACAATGGCAGAGTTATTGCTGAAAGATATCGTTGATTGTTTTGATCTCGAAGTGTTAAGCACAGAGGCTCTTCTGAATTGTTCAGTGGGAGTATGTGATATTAACCGGCCAGGACTTGTCCTGGCCGGTTATATACAGTATTTTGATGAGGAACGCATACAATTGATTGGTAAGACGGAAATATCCTTTTTAGAATCACTTGGGGAAGAAGTAGCTGGTGAACGTTGGCTAACTCTTATTAATCTTAATTTTCCATGTTTGATTATAACACGCAGTATAAAATTACCACAAGTTTGGCTAGAAATGGCAGACAGCCGTCATTTACCTATTTTACGTACTCATTTGTCAACAACCCGTTTTATGGCCAAGCTTACAGATTATCTTGAACAAAAATTGGCACCATGTACAACAATTCATGCAGTACTTGTTGATGTCCATGGCATAGGAACCCTGATTATTGGTGAAAGTGGCATTGGTAAAAGTGAATCAGCACTGGAACTCATAAGACGTGGGCATCGCCTTGTGGCTGATGATGCTGTCGAAGTGATTCGTAGTGGAGAAGATGAGCTTATTGGTAGTGCGCCTGATGTCCTCAGACATATTATGGAAGTGCGTGGTTTAGGAATATTAAATATTAAGGCTTTATTTGGGATTGGAGCTATAAGGCCTCGCCAAAAGGTTCAATTGGTTATTCGCCTGGAAGAATGGAAACAGGACAAATATTATGATCGTTTAGGCATTGATGAGGAAAAATACCAAATTTTGGGAATAGGATTGACCTGTAAGACCATTCCAGTAAGACCAGGTCGAAACCTATCTAATATTATAGAAGTGGCAGCCATGAACTATCGACTTAAAAGCCTTGGCTATGATGCTGCTGAACAGTTTATTGAAAAGCAGCGGCAGTATTGCCTGACTGATCTTAACGATTAAGGTCATATAAGGAATCTTTACATTGTCTTACTTGGAACCCTATATTGGTATAATTTATGATTCCGCAAAAATATAGAAAATAGCGAAAAAATAGTTGACAGTAGTTGAAGTTTACTATATAATCATATCTTGTGGGAACGTTATGATCCACTAGCTCAGTTGGTAGAGCACCTGACTTTTAATCAGGGTGTCGATGGTTCGAGCCCATCGTGGGTCACCATTTCTGGCCCGTTGGTCAAGCGGTCAAGACACCGCCCTTTCACGGCGATAACGGGGGTTCGATTCCCCCACGGGTCACCATTACGGGGGATTAGCTCAGCTGGGAGAGCGCCTGCCTTACAAGCAGGATGTCGGCGGTTCGATCCCGTCATCCCCCACCATTTTGTTAATGCTCAATTCATGCGGCCTAGTAGTTTAGCGGTTAGAATGCCGCCCTGTCACGGCGGAGGTCGTCGGTTCAAATCCGATCTGGGTCGCCATTATTACGCCTCGGTAGCTCAGTCGGTAGAGCAGAGGACTGAAAATCCTCGTGTCGGCAGTTCGATTCTGCCCTGAGGCACCATCTCTGGTTCACTAGCTCAGTTGGTAGAGCACCTGACTTTTAATCAGGGTGTCCCGCGTTCGAGCCGCGGGTGAGCCACCATTTTCTGGCCCGTTGGTCAAGCGGTCAAGACACCGCCCTTTCACGGCGATAACGGGGGTTCGATTCCCCCACGGGTCACCAATACGGGCGATTAGCTCAGCTGGGAGAGCGCCTGCCTTACAAGCAGGATGTCGGCAGTTCGATCCTGTCATCGCCCACCATTTGAAGATTAAACCTCATGCTTAGAAATAAGCATGAGGTTTTTTGCGTTCTCAAGAGCTGGTGTCGAGTAGCTAAAAATTAACTAGTGAATTATATAACGTTCATGGCGGAATAAGCAGGAATTTGTCAAATAAAATAGAATTAACAATATTAGCATACATAAAATCCCCATAAGTTTGAACGGAGGGCTAGAGGAATGGAAAAGAGAAGATATCCCATAAGTATTCAATTAGCGGGTATGTTTACAGTCGTGTCAGTATTATTTTTAGCAGTTCTTACATATGCTTTATATGAATTTAAGCAGGCGGGTAGAGAAGCAGAAAATATCATAAATCAAACGGTATCTAGGATGATTGTCGTTAAAGATGCCCAGACTGAATTCACAAGAGCATTGCTCGATATGCGTGGTTTTTTATTTTATACTGATGGGGCTGCAGCTTTTGAAGCGGGATACCATAATAAAATCAGTAAGAGCTTAGCAATGGTGCAGGAGGTTAAACCACAGCTAGTTCTGCCAGAAGCACGGCAAGAAGCTGAGGAGCTGGAAAAATCATTAAATAATTATATAGTGTATGCTAATACTAGACTTCTCCCGGCCCGCAAGGATAATAATCCACAATGGATGGCAATAACAGGTGAGGGGCGAGGAATGGTACAAGCCATTGATGCTCACTTTTTAAAACTAGCAGAAATACAAAAAAGATATTTAGATCAAAGTGGTTTGACTGTTGTAGAGTCTTCTAAGCAGAATAGCAATTTAGCAACTATGGCTAGTGTTTTTATTGTACTGTTGGTTGCTGGGGTGGTATTTTGGTATAGCCGTACTATGTCAAGAAGACTGGGAACTGTCAGCCGGGAGTTGGCACAAGTCGGTAATCTTGATCTTACAGGACAGGATTTGAAACCAAAGTATAATGATGAAATTGGTGATATGGGTATTGCTACAAATGGAATGCGTAGGTCCCTTGCCCAATTTGTGCGTCAGATTAGTGATACCAGCCAAACTTTGGCAGCATCGAGTGAAGAGTTGAGCGCCTCTGTTGAGGAGCACTTAAAATCAGTGGACATAGTGGCACAAAGCATCAATGACATTGCTGAAGGAGCATCACAAAATGCTGATAATATCAGTAATATTTCAGCTACATTGGAAGAAATATCAGCTGGTTCCCAGCAAATTAGTGCGGGAGCAAGTGACGTGAATATTAGTACGCAAAATGCAGTGTCTGAAGCTGGCAAAGGCATGGATATGCTGGAACAATTGGTGAGTCAGAACGAATATATTAATCAATCAATGAGTGAGATTACCGTAGTCACCACTCATTTGTCCCAAGGTTCAGAAAAAATAAAAGGCATAGTGGATGTCATTAACGGCATTGCTGTCCAGACCAATCTGTTGGCCCTAAATGCGGCGATTGAAGCAGCACGGGCCGGTGAGGCTGGACGCGGTTTTGCGGTAGTAGCCGATGAAGTACGCAAATTAGCAGAGCAAAGTGCCAATGCTACCAAAGATATTGGTGGAATTATCTCAAATATGAGTAATGAAATCAATATTGCTGTAGCCACTGTGGGCAAAGCCGATAAAGAAGTAATGAAGGGGAAAGAGTCAGCCATTATTACCCAAAAAGGCTTTAGAATAATTATTGAAAAGTTAGAAGACGTAAAGACTGGAGTGGAACAAATCGCCGTAGCTGTTGATGAGACCGCGAAAGGTACACAAACGGTGGTAACTAGTATCGAAAATATTAGTAGTATCGCCCATAAGACATCATCTAATTCTGAGACTGTAGCAGCTTCATCGGAAGAGCAGAGCGCAGGTATGCATGAAATTAATGATAATGTAGCTAATTTATCTACATTGGCTGCTGATATGATGGCAGTAGTCAATAAATTCAAAGTATAGGACCCAAATAGGAGACTCTACCTAATGAGGGTGGAGTTTTTTTACGTGAAAAATGTTGAATCTTAAAGGTATTTGTGGAATTATGTAGAATTACAAGTTGCAAAAGTGATTTTTTTAAATTATCTAAAAACGGAGGGGTAATATGAATAAGCAACGGTTTCCTATTATAATGCAGTTATCTAGTATTTTTATCCTAGTTATCGTCCTTTTATTATCAGTATTAGGATATGTTATCTATCAATTTAGAGATAATGGCGAGGCAACTGGAAATTTAATTACCCATACTGCAGTGCGTTTGAATACTGTAAAAAGTGCTCATTTACAATTTACCGAGGCTCTTTTGGATATGAGAGGATTTTTATTTTATGCTGATGGTGCCGCTGTATACGAACAAGGATATCGCGAAAAAATCAAAAAAAGTAGTGAATTGACAAAAAAATATAATGATAGCTCAACAATGGCAGATACTAAAATAGCTGGGGCTAAGTTAGTCAAATTAGTTGATGATTATGTGGTTTTAGGTGATAAAGTTATAGCTGCTAAAAAAGCCAATGATTCTAATTTAAGTAAGCTTACCACTGAGGGGCGACAGTTAGTTGCGGCTATTGGTGCACAGTTTAATGAAGTGGATGACTTACAGCAAAAGTATATGGATGACAAGGGGCTGTTCCTCGCTGAAGATGCCAGGAAAGACGGTAATGTCGCTCTTATCGCTAGTGGCATTATTACGTTGTTAATCATTGTATTGGTCATTTGGTACAGCAGAAATATGACCCGTCGCTTGAAAAATATCAGCGCAGAACTGGCTGAGGTGGGGAGTCTTACTCTGAATGGTCACGATGTATATCCTACTAGAAATGATGAAATTGGTGATATGGGAATCGTCATTATTGATATGAAAAAAGCCCTCAAAGATATTGTTTCACAGATTACAAACAGCAGCCAAACATTGACTGCCGCCAGTGGGGGACTTAGCTATTCTGTCGGTGAGCAATTGAAGGCTGTCGAGACTGTTGCTGAAAGCATAACCAATATTGCGGCAGGATCTACTCAGAATGCCGATAATATCAGTAATATTTCTGCTACCATTCAGGAAATATCAGCAAGTTCGGAAGAAATTAATGCTAGTGCGGCAGAAGTTAACATCAGTACCCAAAATGCCGTGGCTGAAGCAGCTAAAAGTATGGAGATGTTAATCCAGTCTGTTGTGCAGAATGAGTCCATTAGTCGTTCAATGAATGAAATTACTATAGTTACGGAGAAACTGAATCAAGGCTCTGAAAAAATTAAAGGGATTGTGGATTTAATTAATAGTATCGCTGCACAAACCAATCTATTGGCATTAAATGCTGCTATCGAAGCAGCACGTGCTGGGGAGGCAGGTCGTGGCTTTGCCGTTGTAGCGGAAGAGGTTCGCAAATTGGCGGAGCAAAGTGCCAGTGCAACACGTGATATTACTATCATTATTAACGATATGAGTAATGAAATAAACTTTGCCGTTACGACAGTTGAGCAGGCAAATCAGGAAGTGGCCAAAGGCAAAGAAGCAACGATAATCACACAAGAGGGGTTTGACGTGATTATTCAAAAAATGGATACAGTGAAAAATGGGATTGATCATATTGCAGCAGCTGTTAACGAGACAACTCAAGGAATTCAAACCATGGTGGACAGTGTTGAGAATATTAGCACTGTTGCCTATGCAACTTCATCGAGTGCTGAGACAGTAGCTGCCTCGGCGGAAGAACAAACCGCTGGCATGCATGAAATTGATACAAATGCCTCCAGACTCGCCGGCTTAGCTTCTGAGATGATGGCAGTAGTAAAGAAATTCAAGGTATAAAGAAAATTTGGTGCGAAGTGATATAAGATATAATTTTAAATTAAAAGTACTCTGCTTAGGCAGAGTACTTTTAATTTAAAATAGAAGAGGAATGGATAAAAAATTGTAAAAACTATAGAAAGACAAAACTAGCTATTATGTCTAAAGGAATTTCTGCTAACAGCATAGAAAAGGTAATAAATGGAAAATGAAAATAATGTGAACATTAGGGAAGGAGTCGCTATGAAAGTTGGATATCGGCAATTTCGTAATGCCAAAAAATATACTGATATTCGTCAAGCATTGCTTGATCGTAAATCAGTAGAAGCAGTGAGCGAATCATTCTCTTTTTTACAGGCCACGCTTGATGCAATTATTGATGGTATCCTTGTCGTTGATTGCAAACAAAATATCTGCCACTATAATTGTAAATTTATTGAAATGTGGAATATACAGCGCAAAATTCTTGCGACTAAAGACCGGAGCAATATATTAACTTTGATAATTAAAAAATTGAAGGACCCTAAAGCATATATTGAAAAAGAAAATAAACTTAATGAGTCGCCTCAAATGGAAAGCTATGATATCTTAGAACTTAAAGATGGTAGAATCTTCGAGTGTTACTCTAAACCCCAGTGGCTTAATAGTAAGGTTATAGGTAGAGTTTTGAGTTTTCGCGATATTACCAAGCATAAACAGAAAGAAAATGTAGTACAACAAAGTGAAGAAAAATTTCGAAAGGAAATGGCTCATCTTGAAAGGTTGAACTTAGTAGGCGAGATGGCCGCTGGTATTGGTCACGAAGTAAGGAATCCTATGACAACTATTCGAGGATTTTTACAAATCCTTATTAGTAAAAAAGAATGTATAAAATACTGGGAATATTTCAAACTGATGATTGAAGAATTAGATCGGGCCAATGCTATTATCACAGAATTTCTGTCTCTCGCTAAAGAGGGGGTAGTCTGTCGACATTCTAAAAATATCAATGTAATAATCAAGTCATTAGTACCGCTAATTGAGGCCGATGCTATTATAGCTAATAAATATATAAAACTAGAGTTATCAGAAGTTACGGATTTTTTATTAGATGAGAAGGAAATTCGCCAGCTTATTCTTAATTTGATTCGTAATGGTTTAGATGCCATGTCACATGGTGGTTATTTGACGATAAGGACATATATGGAGGATGACGAGATAATTTTAGCCATTAAAGATCAAGGCACTGGCATTGTTCCTGAAGTGCTTAAAAAGATTGGTACACCTTTCTTTACAACGAAAGAACAAGGAACAGGCCTGGGGCTAGCCATATGTTATAGTATTGCTGCTCGTCATAGTGCTATTATTACCATAGAAACTAGCAATGAAGGAACTACTTTCTTTATAAGATTTAATAATGTTGATTTTGTTATGTCCCATCTATATTAAAATAGGAGATATTTTCCCCAAATAAACTTTTATATGGTATAATGTAAAGAAATGTAAACAGGGAGAATATATATGAAAACCAAATATTTCTCAAACTCCGGTGAGGAAACATTAGAAGATTTGAAAGTTAGTGTGAATAAATGGATAGCCACTCGTAAGAACATTCAAGTTATTGAGATGAAAACAAGTGGTCCATCCAAGAACACTCCTCCTGAATTTTTTATTCAATTGTCTTATGATGATAAAATTCCTCCAAGGATGCAAAGTACCACAAGTGCTCCAGTAGCCAGGCGGCGTTTCTAAGCTAATCCATGAGTGATCAATAGTGTATGATTCAATATCCTTTTAATTATGTCAGTTGAGTAACCAACTTTTAAATCTCATTTAGAGTATGGGTGCACTCAGTGGTAGAGATGGGCTTTCAAAGTATGAACTTGTTGTATGATGCCAAATCAATAATATAGCTAAATCAAGGTTTTCCTCAAATAGGGACTGTTGACAAGCCTAGTTTGTCAACAGTCCCATTAGAATGGAAGGCCGTTTCTTTGCCATTAGAAAGTAAATTGTATTTTTCCACATGCGCTTAAATATCTTCACTCGGTATTTGAGCAAACTGCACCAAAAAGGTGGTTCCAGTAGAATAGACTTGAGGCTTTATGGTGGCGTTGTGTCTGTGGGCGATGCTATAGCATATTGCAAGTCCCAGTCCTGTTCCGTGGTCTTTTGTTGTGAAAAATGGTGTACCTAGCTTTTCTAATATATCTAGCGTAATTCCGGTACCTTCATCTTGTATTGCTAAGACTATATCAGTTCCATCTATAAAGGTTTTTATTGTAATAGTTCCTTCAATAGGCATTGCTTCCAAACCATTGCGCACCAGATTAATGATAAGCTGGCGAATTTCTTTTTCATCTAAAAGCAGTTTGGGAAGATTCTCGAATAGTTCTAATTTAATATATTTATTAGTGACAAGCGCATCAGCTTTGAGTAGTGGAGCCAAGGCTAGTATTGTGGTATTGAGATCTTGTAATTGTTTGTTGATTGCTTTATCTTTAGCAAGAGATAAAAATTCCGTAATAATGGAATTGGCTCTATCCAGCTCTCCAATCATCATAGTGAAGTATTCAGTATGATGGGGATAGCGGTTTTTACTTTCAAGCATTTGCAAGAAACCGCGTACTGTTGTAAGGGGGTTGCGGACTTCGTGTCCCATACCTGCCGCCATCTCTCCCACCATGTGCAAACGATCGAGGCGAATTAGTTCTTGCTCTAGATGTTTTTGGGTAGTAATATCATTACTAATACGCAATACAGACTGTACTGTGCCATCCTGAGAAAATTCGGGGACCATATGGCAATAATAAAAATTTAATTCGCCATTAGATCCGAGAAAAGTAGATTCAAAGCTACATGCTTTGCCTGTAGAGAACGTTCTCAGTAAGGCATTTTCTATTGTATCAGTCAACATTTTGTTTAATCCTACTTGCGCAGAGGTTTTGCCGATGAATTCTTCATGTGGTATTCCAGTTAAAGGAGTTATTGCCGGATTAATATAGGTGTATTGTAATTTTTGATTAACACGGGAAATAACATAAGGTGCATTTTCTGCCAGGGTTTTAAATTGCTGTATACTTTCTAACAATGCTTTTTGCGTCTTGTTGCGTTCAGTCATGTCCCGTCCGATCATTAGAAGTCCTCTGCGTTTGCCGTTCGGGTAGAAAATTGGCACTTTGATGACCTCTAAAATTATATTTGTGCCATCAGGTTTGCGAAAACTTTCTTCGAAAGTTACAGACTGGCCTGCCTGCCAGGCTGTGAGATCAGTTCTTTGCCAGAAATCTAGGGATTCAGTGAAGAATGGTATTAATTCCGCTAGCTCAGAGTCTTTTTTATTGAGATAGTCAATATCTCCTAATTTAAAAAGTTTAATAATGGACTGATTGGCTATTAACCACCGTCCTTCATCGTCTTTAAAACAAACTATGTCAGATATAGCAGAAATTAAAGTACGCAGTTGTTCTTCAATATGGCACCGTGCAGTTTCAGATTTACGTTCTTTTGACAGTAGGGTGGCAAACTCCTGGCGCAGTGCATTGAGCTCGGCGATAAGCTCAGCTTTTGACTTTGTTTCATCAGACATGTCAAACTCCTTGAATCTAATTTCTATATATTGTAAATGTGTTCAACAATTGTCGATAAATTACCTTTAGATAATTTGTCGCATTTTGCGAAAATAATTAAATTTTTCAGAGAGCATATTTTTTAGAGCCGTCGCCTTTGAGCTTAAACATTTGCAATGATAAAAGAGCCCCTCATGAAGATAATCGTATTACTCGATAGAATTTTTATGTTATATTTCAGCTATCATCCTCATAGCGAAGTGACGGTTTTAATCTCACCCTTGATTTATTTATATTTATATGATATACTATTGATCGTTGGGATTATGATGGTTGAATAGACATTTCTTAGTCTCATTTATAGTGCGGGTGTAGCTCAGTGGTAGAGTACCGGCTTCCCAAGCCGTGGGTCGAGAGTTCGAATCTCTTCACCCGCTCCAGTAAATTCAACGGTTCTAGCAATTATGCTAGAACCGTTTTTTAGTTTGGTGACCAAAAGGGTGACCAAAACGGTTTTTATTGGGGAATTAACGCCCTTGTAAAGTGATTTTTACCAAGCCTTCGCAGGTTGTTGCGAAGGCTTTTTTGTCGTTTGTAACTTGCCACGTGGTTAGTATGAACTACGTAATAAAACGTCGATTAACATATACGAAAAAGAGAGTATTTATGGAAAAAAGAAAGCATAAGGTAGAAAATAGCCTGGCATCAGTATGGTATAAGAGGGTGGTTAGCTTTTACACACCATGTTTATAGAATTTATGATAACTATAGAAGCTATGGAATTATTAAGCGCTGTACTGCTAATTAAAAACAGGAGGTAAATATGGAAAAACGATTTTATTCACCCAAAGAGGTACAAGAACTTTTAGGTGTTTGCCTCGCACACGTATACAACCAGCTGGCGTCTGGAGCTATCCCAAGTATTCGTAGCGGTCGTCGTATTCTAATTCCCGCAACCTGGGTTAATAGCTTAGGATAAAAAGAAAGCTGGAAAACGGTGGTTAATGCCTATCGTAGCAAGTAACTAAGTAAGGAGGCATATAACAGTGCGTATTACAGACGATTATCGAATAGTGACAGATCGAAGAAGCGTTATCCTGCAGCAGAAGAAAGTCAACACAAGAGGTAAAAGCATAGGTTCTGAAAGATGGGAAGCCCGTGGTTTCTATACAACCCACAAAGAAGCGCTGACAGCCATGCTGAATTATAAAATTCTAGTGCCGCAAGAATACCACGAAGTAGTAAATAAAATTGATGAACTTATGGCGATAGTAGAAGCGCTGCCAATTAGCTGTGAAAATTCGTAGCGCTTCTGACAGTTCCTGTGAGAGATCACTTGCAGGGGTATGGTAAAGGATATTTAAAAAAGATGGTCACAGCGTTGCTACGGAAAAGAAGCCGTAAGCCATGACATGATAAGTTACATACCCCTGGAGGACTTTAGGTCAGTATCGTGAGAAGTACGAAAAAATTACCAATTGCCTGTAAAATGACTGGAATGTCCGTTTTTAGGGTTGAGAAAAACGTAAAAAGGAGTAAGCGGGAGTATACAGGAGATCGGAGTGAGTTCCTGGGGCTGAAATTTACCCCATAAAACGGACGAATATGGGCAACGAATTTGCTGGCAAAAAAACATTTTAAGGGTTTTACAGCTGGAATGTCCATGTGGAATGGAAAAAGCCCAATATAAAATCGGTTTTTTTAGGTAGGGGTATTTTTTTAGAAATATCCTACAGTAAAAAGAGTAGGAAAAAAAGTACCCCTAAGAAAAGTAAGCAGTACTTTATATCATATATTATATAAATATTATTATTATTATATATATATATAGTTATTAGTATTTATCTATACTCTGTATAGATTAGGGCTTAGGGAAGGAGTGTTCTGTATAGTGTCGTTGAAGGATGTCTCCCAAAAGGCTAGGGAATATAACTGGACAATCCCTGTAGAGATTACAGATAGGACTTTCCAGGAGGTCGTGGTAGGGCGGGTGCCAGTACCCGAGAAAATAGAAGAGCGCCTATCACTAATACTACACTTGGCTACCAAAGCAGTAAAAAAAGTAAAGGGCCGTGGGCGGTTTGTACGGTTTAAGGTAAGGTTAGACACTGTAAGTCGGCAGTCTTTTGATTTATTCATAGCCTTAACTCCCGAGAAATCTGTAATTATAGCCCAAATTAAAGAGGCAAAAGAGTTAGCAGGGCTTATGGTAAACGACGCGCCCCTGTAGCTTTTTACGAAATAAAATTCATGGAGGTATTTTATGGGACGCATATTAGAGAGATGTTCGGAGAGATCTTCAGAGAGAGCGTTAAATGATCGTTGGGACGGATTTAAAAATTATAAGGTGATTCGCCCTTTGATAGTGGAACCTTGCAAAAATTATGCGGAGTTCCTGTATGACGGAGAAATACGTATATTAGAAAGCTGGGAGGCTCACGATATATGCGGATTAATACGCATAAGACGAGCGCGAGATAAGAATTTAATTAGTGCTGTACAATACTTTAGCAAGGAGAGCCTTACTAACATTTATGCTAATCAAGTAATAGAGTTATGGCGGGAATACGAAAAACTCGTTTACGAAACTATGGAAGAATCAGAAATATTAGAACTGTTGATTTTTGCTGTACTTCGCTGGCAACGCTGCAGTAGTTTGCTTATAGGTGCATGGGAAGCAATACGCGATAATGATTTACCAGTTGACGTTGTATGTATGCAATTATTTATAAAAATAAAGAATACGGATGGATGGAAGATGGTCGCTTCTGAGGGAGTTGAAATGCTTCATGAATGGTAACATGGCCCATAGACGACTATTCCACGTAATGGCTGATGAAAAAAACAAGGTCGAAAAAACGAAGGCGGGGCGTGAGTATTTGTCTTGTGGTGCAAATCTTAGGAATAAGGATGGAATTTGTAGGCTGCAGGCAGGGTGGCAAACAAATCATAAGGGTTATGGCCGTTGTCACTTACATGGCGGCGCTACTACTGGCCCGAAAAGCGAAGAGGGCAAGAAGATAGCAGCTATAAACGCTAAGAAACATGGTTTTTACAGTAATGCAGCGCTTACTAAAGAAGAGCAGGCCGCGTATGGTATCGTTTCACAAGAAGAGTCTACTAGTCTAGAGCGTATGATATTTGCATTAAAAGCTAAAATCTTAGTCTACTTAACAAAATGGAGTGCTAAGTTCGCTGCGTGTGGCGAGGATGGTACTAAAGTTCTTTATAAAATTGCTACAGAGAATGAGGATGGCGACCTCTTAGGGGCGGCTACTGGCGTCTATCATGCTGGAACGATTGAGGACAGGGTACTTATGAGAGCGCTAAACGATTTGGGTAGGTTAGTAGAAAAACAAGCACGTCTTAGCCCAGATGCTGGCGGCGACCTACTAAGTCAGATTAACGATGAATTACAGGCGGCTTCTCACGGAAAGATAACGCTTTCCTGGAGGGATAGGAAACCGTTGCATAGCCAATCCACGTGAACAAAATGTTAGCATTAGGTGTCTTTTGAAACGTAAGCCCTTTGATTACAATGGCTGGAAGCTTCTAATTACATCATTACCGTAATAATACCAGTTTTAATATGCGGTTTTCTTGTCGTAAAAAGAATATAAAAAGATTGGGGAATTCAAATGAAAATAGAAGTGTATGAAAAATTATTGGCAGAGGTTGAAGCGTTCGAAAGACAAAAAGTTGCACTACGTAGTTCGCGTGAGGTCGTAGTAGCCGAAGCTGCAAAAGCTCGAAATAACCTTAATACAGCAGCAGCTAGTGGGCGGATAAAAGAAGTCGTAGAGGCTCAGGCGCGCTTAGCTATTGCAGAAGAAAAACTACGTAAGACGCCAACTGTAGATAGCGGCCCTAAAGCGCCGAAGGGTGCTGAAACCGCTTACGACGACGTCCGTGTTGCTGTATCGACGCTTAAAGGACAAGGCGCTTTTACAGAGGAGTTGCAACCTCTTCTTGGTGAATTAGGGGAACTACGTAGTCGGTATATTAGTACATTGACAGCCTTTTTCAAGAAGCGAGATCAGGTAAATACCAAATTAGCTATAATTCAACAGGATGCAAAAGCAATTCAAAAAAAGTATACAGATAGTGTGGCTAGCTTTAACCAGGATCGTCCACCGTGTCTATTTATGAATGAGGATTTTAGGCGTTGGATATGGATTGACAACGATTACCGCAATGAAATTTTCGAGATTCAAGATAGGCTGTTAAAAGAATCTAGACATATACCGCCTGTTAAAGTTCAGCCTAATACAAGAGTTTTACCAGAACGGCCTCTAATCACTCAGGGGCAGCATAATACCTATGAAAAAAGTATCACAACTTTCGGGCCTAGGATTTTAGGTAGGGCAGAGACTAAGCGCGATACTTTTGGGGTGTAGGAGGGGATTAATATGGCAAGGGAATTTGTAATGGGTGCCCGCATTAATATGTCGGATGGTTTTTCTAGCCCCGTTAGCCGAATGACACAAACGACGCGCCAGTTCGGGGACGCAGCCCGCAGCGGTGGCCACGCCGTAGACGGAATGGGGCGTAGTGCTATGGCCAGTACAGCGGGGCTAGGCGCCTTTACAGCTGGGAGTCGGGCGGCTAATTTAAGCGCCCGCGGCTTAGCTGGCGGCGTAGCAACGCTTACCGCGTCGATGCTGGGCCTTAATAGTATAATGGGCGCGGTAATGGGCCTGCTTACTTTTAAGTTTGCTTATGACTGGCTAATAAAATCCAATTCAGAAATGGAACAGTACCAAAATACGCTAACCGTCGTACTGAAAAGTAGTGAAAGGGCAAAAGAAACGCTAGAATGGGCTACTAAATTTGCGGCTGATACGCCTTTCGAAATACCCCAGGTAGTGGAAGCGACTACCAAACTGGAAACCTATGGGCTTACAGCACAAAAGACACTAGGCAATATAGGAGATATGGCTAGTGTAATGGGTAAGCCCCTTATGCAAGCTGTAGAAGCCGTAGCCGACGCGCAAACGGGCGAAGTAGAAAGACTGAAAGAATTCGGTATCACAAAAGATATGCTAGCCGCCCAGTCTGAAAAGATGGGCACTACGGCTATCGACAAGAAGGGTAGCATTACCGACCAAGTAGCTTTTAACGCCGCTTTATTTACTTTGATGGAAGATCGCTATAAGGGCGGTATGGAAATGCAAAGTAAAAGTTTTAAGGGTATGCTTTCGAACGTGGCCGACTTTATAGGGACTATGGGTCGGGAATTCGGTAAGCCTATTTTTGAGCGTATGAGAGTAGGACTAGCTGGGGCGTTGGGGTTCCTAGATACAATAAAAGAGAATGGGACAATGGAAGCAATCACGGCCAAGGCCCAGGCTTTCGGTCTAGCGGTAACTGACGTATTCGGTGCGGCTTTCGGATTAATAGGGCGCGTAGTGACGCAATTAAGTACTAAAATAGGGGTATTCCTTGATAATAACGCCCCGCGTTTTGCGCTTATAGGTAATACGCTAGGTAATGCGTTTGCTACGTTACAAACGTATGCTATGCCAGTATTAAACTGGTTAATAGATACGGCCTTATCTAAACTAATAGACGTCTTACTGCAGGTACATACCTGGCAATTACAAATAGTAGAATTCTTTATTACTAATTGGTCAAATATAGAACCGTTCGTAATGGGTATAGCCGTAGCCTTTGGCTTAGTAGCCACGGCCATTGGTTTAGTAGCGGGGCCACTGGCCATATTAGCGGGCATAGGCTATACAATCATACAGGTAACGAAAGCCTGGGCCGCAGCGCAGGCATTTCTTAATATGGTAATGGCCGTAAATCCCATTTACTTAATGATTTTAGGGATAGGCTTACTAATAGGCGCGGGCATATGGCTAGTGCAGAACTGGGCAATGGTAGGCCAGTTTTTTAGTACGCTATGGACTAACATACTGGCAGGATTTACAGCAGGCTTTACCTGGATAGGACAAGGAGTAAGCAACACGCTTACCGAAGTAGCTACGTTGTTCGCGAATTTAATACCGCAGGCTTTAGACTGGGGCGCTACGCTGATACGTACCTTCGTAAGCGGTATACTAAGCATGAAAAATTACCTGGTAGACAGTATTAGCAGCGTATTTAGCGCAGCCCGGCAGCTAATGCCATTTAGTGATGCGAAGGAAGGGCCTTTTAGCCAGCTGACCTACAGCGGTGGCGCTATAATGTCAACAATGGCCGAAGGCGTAACAGCTAATGCGGATATGCTGCACGGGGCTATGGGCGACGCTTTTAACGCAGCGCCCCGTATGACCACGAACGGGGATAACTTAGCAGCAGCTAACGCAGGCTTAACAGATAATGCGAGTATGCCGTATTGGGCTATGGGTGACGCTTTTAACGCGGCGCCCAGTATAGCCACGAACGGGGAAAACTTAACAGCAGCTAGCGCAGGCGGCAACTTGCCTATAAGCACTAGCGCCGCGACCCCAAGGGTAAGCGGCAGCAGTACGACAATAGGTACGCTGATAGGTAGCCTAACTATAAACGGCGCTGATAAGGATGCGGGGCAGCTGGCCAATGAGATAATTGAGATACTACATGATAGACTAAGCGGCGCTAATGATATTATGGGTGCGGATATGGCCACGCTATTATAATAGGCGTAATGAGCTACGTAGGCTGATTTTTAAAGTGTTAGGAAAACATTATACAGCTGATCGAAACGGCGATATAATTGCAACCAGGGTCTTGGCTGCGCGTAGGAATTAAGTAGATTACTACGCGCAGCCCTTGTATCCTTACATAAAACTACTGGGGAGTGTGTTTATAATATGAATGGTACAGCGCCTAGTTTTATCAATAGCCCGTTCTTTGTCGGTAAACCTGGAAACTGGCACCTAAAGCCAGGGGCACCCAAGGAAGTAGTACAAGAGTTTAACGATTTTATGCAGCGAATGGAGCAGCTGGAGGCCCCATACGTAACGGTCGAAGAGATACTAAAGCTGCTGGAGAGTGGCCAGAGTTTATAAAAAAGATTTACAGTGTATGTAATATAAGAGAGAAGTGAGGGGAATGACCATGTTACAAGAAGACAAGCTCTACAGTCTTTTAATTAAAATTTCGCAGCGCATAGTAAAAGAAGGTTCCGAAGATGAAAATAGTCTTTTAAGTAAAATCGCACATTACGTAGTAGAAGTAGTAGAAGAAGAAGCTGCTGAAGAAGAGAATGAGACTAGCCAGCCTGAGCAAGAACTAGTATATGATGGTATGAAGACAGGAATCGATATTATCGAAATCAGGACACTTAAGAGTTTCAAGGGTCTTAAGAGTCTTAAGGGTATTGATGAATTGCCAGATTTGCTCACGGCCCAGGACATAGCTGATTGTCTAGGTATTTCTCGCGGAATGGTATATACGTTATTTCTAACTAATCCTCAATATGGTGGAATACCCTTCTTTAGTATCGGCACTTCAAAAAGAGTTACAAAATCAAATTTTGTTACCTGGCTAAAAGTACGTAAAGCGACAACTGGCTGGGATAAGAATAGAAAGTTTATTATAACAAGACCCTGGGAAACCTGACCGAAATAAGCAAAAAGAAAACTGCCATGGTTAGGCAGCCGAGAAAGGAAAGATATGTTACTACAGTTGACTGGGCATTTTCCATACAACTTCTTTAATTTGTTCAATAGTGACAGTAAACATATCCCAAGTTTCATCTTCTTTATCATATGTTTCTATTTCGTAACCAATGGGTATGTTGGGGGGAGTGTATATTTCAATGACAGTACCTTTCCTCCCGTCGGCAAGGCGAACAACGTCGTATTGGGTAATATCAGCATGGGTAAGCATAGTATTCGCCCCCTATTTTGATAAGTCGTCTTCCTGGGCGGGTATGTATTCCAGCAGATCACCTGGTTGACAGTTGAGAGCGGAGCATAGTTTATCAATCTGTTCTATTTCGAGTCTTTTGATTGTGCCATGCCAGAGGGCAGAAATAGTATTAGGCCTTATACCTGTAATTTCAGCAAGGGCTTTTTGGTTTAATTTATGTTTTCCCATTAATTCAGCAATTTTAATATTAATCATAAAATTCTCCTTAAATAGCTTTTATAGTTATAATTTTAACATTGTAGTTATTTTATTGCAAATTAAAGTTATAAAATATCTTCTAGAGTTATTGACCATTAACCGCAAAAGATGTAAAATAACCCTAATGGATATAAAAAAACTCGTAAAGTTAATTTAATGCAGGGATGGTGCTAAATATGAAATTAATGACAGTAATTGATGATTTACGAATGAGGAAAGAGCTAACACGCAGACAGCTTGCAGATTACGCAGGAATATCTATTAAGAGAATTAATAACGATAAATTGCTAACAGCCCGTGATGTTTGCATACTTGCAAAGGTATTTAATGTCCAGGTAGAGTTTTTAGCTTCTCTCGCTTAAGGTATGAGAGCAGCCTGATAAAAAAGGGGTGGGGTTGATGGCACGTAAAGCGAAAGATACTGATAAAGAAACTAGACGCGGTCATGGCGAGGGTACAGCGCGTTTTAATGACGAACGGGATAGATGGGAAGCGCGATTCAGTTATACAGACCCGCTTGACGGAGAAGTTAAAAGAAAGATGTTTACGGCTGAAAGTAGACCGAAGGCATTAGCCAAGGGGCGGGAATTCATTAAGGGCCTGGAGGATGGATTGCTACCCGAGGCTAATAAATTGATCTTAGAGGTATGGATTGACAGGTGGCTGGAAGACTACGCCAAGCAAAAAGTACGTATTAAGTCCTATGAAAAATATCGAAGTAGCCTACTCTACGTAAAAAATTCTAAGTTAGGTAAAGTAGCATTGCCAAAGTTAAGAGACCCCGACCTACAGGCATTCTTTAATCAGCTGCTAATAGATGGCGGCAAGGAAAAAGTAAAAATGGTAGACGGTAAAGAGATTAGAGAAAAGAAAGGGTTATCGACTAGCACAGTACGAGGGGTAAGACGATACTTAACTCTGTGTTTAGACCAGGCCATTAAAAGTGGCCTGCTTGCTAAAAATCCTGTAAAAGCAACTACCCCGCCTAAGTTAGTTAAAACAGAAATACGCCCTCTTACAGTAGAACAGGTCGAATCTTTAACAGCTGTAGCGAAGAAGGCAGGGGAAGTACCATATATAGTTATACTGTTAGCACTAAATACAGGTATGCGGCTGGGGGAATTGTTTGGGCTAATGTGGTCAGACATTGACATGAAGAAAGGTACAATTCATGTGCAGCGGTCTTTAGTCACTTCGATTACAAAAAGAAAGATATTCGAAGAACCTAAAACAGCTAAGAGCAAGAGGAAAATTCCTATCCCACAGTCGGCATTAAAAGACTTGCAAAGATACAAGAAATGGCAAGAGTGGCAGCAGAACCTTCTAGGCGATAAATGGAATAGTACTAATCTAGTTGTTACGAATACCACGGGCGGGGCCTATGATACTAGCAATTTTACGACAAGAACATTTAAGAAAATGCTGGAGAGTGCCGAAATAGATCGTAGTTTTAAATTCCATGATTTAAGGCATACACATGCCAGCCTGTTACTGCTTCAAGGGGTTCATGTAAAAGTTGTGTCAGAGAGGCTA
>Ga0316613_10000369_pt1 | contig 40690 bp, 33 predicted proteins | sample OWC_soil_day10_C_2_FD_207647 | JGI IMG/M metagenome (GOLD analysis project Ga0316613, IMG submission 207647) | Wetland soil microbial communities from Old Woman Creek delta, Ohio, United States - OWC_soil_day10_CT_b | ecosystem: Environmental > Terrestrial > Soil > Wetlands | place: USA: Ohio...
AATAATTTGTAAATTCGCCTAATTTTACTGTTTTATAACAATTGCGAAAATTGCGGTGCCATCATGATAAAACTCCCCAAAGGTTACCGTTTGATCGTAATCCCCCAAGTTTTTTTAGTTTGCCGGGCGCATCCCTCTTTTCATAGTTAAACGTTTTTTTATTACGACTGGATTCTTCCCCAATCGCCTCCTCCTAGATCAGAAGTTTTTTAGGGAAACCATTATGCAATAAACGTAAGAGCCTATGATCAATGTTATTATAATAATTTTCTTAAAACTATCGCTAGCGTGGCAATTTTTCCATTTTAGTAAATCTTTCTGAACTTTTATACAACTTTATAATAGTCGAATAATATACAAATGTCAAATACTTTATATTTTGTGGGCGGTTAGTCTACAATGGGGTAGTATTTTGTAAAAATGGCGGTTTTTGTGGGCTCTAAACAATAATAATTTTTGATATATTTCTTTGACTTGAGTATAATCATTATTGAGGTGATTACTTTTGAACCTTTATTGCACAAAAGTTGGTGAAAGCGTCAAACCTATCCGAACATTACTTTATTGGACACAAGCTGAATTAGCTAAACAAACCGGACTTAGCCGGGCAACAATCATAAACATTGAAAGTGAGCCATGGCGCATGACAAGAACATCGGCCTTAGCTATTTTTTCAGTAGTCGTAGCCGAAACAGCCAGACGGAACCGGCTTTTAAACGAGGCCACAAGTAAACCATCGGTGGATTGGCATGAATTACTCCAAGACTTAAGGTTAACAAACTTAAAAGCCTGGCGGCGTATTCTCGGCTCGTCCGAGTTTGTCTCCACCGGTCTAATCCCGTTATTAGGCGGAATCAGCTTTGTCGCAACAAATGCGCAAACCACGTTACCAGTGGAAACTCACCAAAGACTATCCACTGCTGCTAACGAAGCTTTACGCGCGCTTTCTGTAAAATTATGTAATATTTATGAAATAGAGGAACTTGCGTTGGATCGTTTTGTTGGCAAATTAGAAGATTAAGTCTAACTTCACTGTTTAGTAAAGTTGAGGTTAGACATTTTTTAATAGAAAAAAGACAAGAAAGGTAAAAGAGCAGGCCCAGCGCCTATTTTTTTTACCCTTCTTGTCTTTTTTCTTAATGTTGTGGAACAAACGATTTTTTTATCTATTCACCGCAAAAACGATTTATCACTTACTTTACCAATAATTGCTTCAATTCGTCAACGTTAGCAACGAGATGCGTTGGGTTAGCCAGGCTAAGTTCTTCGCTAGTGCCGTAGCCGTATTCAACGCCGATAGAATCAATATGATTACTCTGAGCGCCAATAATGTCGTATTTTCGGTCACCAACCATGACACTGCGGCGACGTAATTTATCCGAAACCGCAGACAAAGCACAAGCTACTACTTCTGTTTTACTGGTAAGGGTGCCATCGAGGTTACTGCCGACAATCGTCGTAAAATACTGTTCCAGCGCAAAGTATTTGGCTATTTGGGTGGCAAATACAGCCGGTTTTGAGGTTGCCATAATAAGCCGTTTGCCGCAGTTGGTCAAACTGGCCAGCAACTCGATAATTTCCGGATAAACCGCATTTTCATATATTCCCGTCTTGGAAAAGTACTCCCGGTAATACCCAATAGCTTGCTCGGCTTGCGGACGCTCCATTGAGTAAAATTCCTGAAAGGATTCTAACAGCGGCGGGCCAATAAATGGTATCAACTTGTCCAAATCAGGTTCATAAATACCGCACTTATCAAGCGCATACTGCACAGATTTAATAATTCCTGGTTTAGAATCAGTTAAGGTTCCGTCTAAATCAAAGAGAATGATATCATAGCTCATAGTTTATCTTAAACCACGCATTTTCTTCAGCATAAGGATAACCGGAATAGTTATCAGGGCTGAAATTATCGCTTCCGGAATCCCGTTAACTATAATAACACTGCCTATCGCGGCGCGCGCAGCAGCTAAGCTGATACCTTTAGCGGCCGCAAAGTCAGCGACATATAACAGATAGATCATACCCATAACACCAACGGTATTGACCAACGACCCAAGTACCGCCCCTAGGCCAATTCGCCACACAGCATTGCCAATCGCCACCTTGTAGCAATAATACGCCACTAAGCCAATAAGGATTCGCGGTACTACCGATACCAACGGGTTCAGCAAGGCAAAGGACAACAGATTTGGCGCAAGGATATTTTGCAAGATACTAAATAACCCAAACAGCAACCCAACCATAACACCGACCCGCGGACCTTCTAAAATAGCTCCGATTATAACCGGAATATGCATTACCGTAGCTTTGATCATTGGCAGCGGGATAAATCCGTAGCCAGAAACACCCAGCACCACACTAACCGCCGCCAGCATGGCTACCACCGTTAATTGCCGCACACTTAAGAGCGGCTTAGAATATTCTTGACTTTTCATTTACAACGACCTCCGTTCTCATTCCCCTAGGGATATAAGTCGAAATTGGGAAACTTGTTTTTTTAGTTCAGTTCCGAAGGATACCGACTTTAGGAAAGTTTTTTTCAGTCATATACCGCTATTATTTTCAACATAATTTAACTTTTTCCTTTTTATAAATCAGGCTAAAATTAAATACTTTTATTCGAATATTGCATAACCATGGTGATTATATCCCCCAGCATGGTTATTATACCTACGACGACTGTTGTCCGCAAGTCAATTTCGCAGTGCTTTCCGCCAACAGTTTTTTCGCTTCGCGGCTAGCCCATTTTATTTCGTTGGCAGTTACAATTGCTTCCATTAGGCCATGCAAGTAATAACTGCCGGTAAGCAGCGGCTGCCATGCTTCTACTGCTTTTGTTAAATCATCCCAGTAATTTTCATTAATTTCTTCGGGTTGGGCAAACTCCTTTTCAATGATTACCGACCGAAGTTTGGCGTTTAATCGGCTTATAGATTTACAGCCGCTATTAAGTATTTCAAGGATTGCTTTAAACTCTTCACTAATTGGCAAAGCTCCAGACTGGATTCTTCGATCAAGGCGAAGCGGCAGCAAATCATAAATGCGGTCGGCCTTTTTGGTTATTGATTCATTGTAATCAATAAGTTTTTCAACAAAATCCAGCCATTGATTTTGCTCGTCCAAATTAGCTGCCCCGACTTTTTCTTCACGTTTTAATAGTTCATATAGCAGCCGCAGCTCTTTATTTTGACCATGTACGATGTCTTTTTTGCTATAATCAATAGCTGGCGCTTGATTTTCAAGCTGGACAAAGCTGGTTACCGCCTGGCAAAAGTACGCTGCTGCCGCTTGGTTACTGACTAGCATCAATTTTTTAAATTGTTTACCATAACGCGGCGGCCATAATAGGATATTGATAACCATAGCCGTGCCAAGACCGACGAAGATTACTGAGGTCCGGGCTAAAGCGTGAGTTATAAATTGGTCCGAGCTGCCGCTTATAACAAACAGGGCTGCAACAATGCCCATGGTTATGCCGCTTTCCAAGTTCAATTTTATGTATAAGGTTATAATTACAATAGTTATCAGCCCCATTGCTATCGGGGTCCCACCCAGCAGGTAGCCTAAAAGCATGCCCACTACAACCCCAATAATGTGCACCATAATCTGGTTTCTTGCAGTTTTCAGCGTCAGGAAGATCGAAGGTTGAATGTTGATAATTGCCGAAACAGCGCCAAAGAAGGCCGGTTCTAGGGTTAAGACTTTGCAGATAAACATGGTTATTGTTACAGCAATTCCTGTTTTTATAATACGGGCACCAAATTTCAACTTCATCAGCTCCCTGGTTAGTAATATTTTAACGGGACCAGCCAGATTAGGACTAATATAATATAAACTTTATAATTTCCGACAGATATTTTTATGTTTCAGCGAATATTATCGGCAAGTAAGGTCGGATAAGTCAAACAATGTTTCCCGGGAAATATTTTAGTCTAATTAAGCAAAAAAGAGCGTCGGCGACGCTCTTTTTGTCTAGTTAAACTGTAGATAAGCTATCTATAAAGATTTATAGCACAAAAGGGATTAGTGCTTTTACTTGTTCTTGATATTCAGGATATTCTTCAGGAAACTGCCGAAGCAAAAGGGTCTCTTCTTCCTTTAGTTTGCTCCATAATCCCAGAAAGGCTATTACCAGCGCCACGAGACCACGAACTTCGCCAAGGGTAATTGCCGTTCCCAGCCACGCCAGGATCAAGCCAGTATAGATAGGATGACGGACTAACCGATACGGACCGGTTTGGATAAGCTGGTGATTTTCCTTTAACGTTATTTCTCCGCTCCAATTAGTACCTAATGCCCGTCGGGACCAAATAGCAAAGAAAAAACCGCTTATGCAGACGATATTGCCAATAAATTCACTTGGCATGGTCCTCGGGATATAACTAACCCCCAGCCAACCTGCTGATAAGGCCGGAAGATAAACTAACGCAAAACATACTGCCAGCCTAATGGCAATGAATACTCGTCCCTGGAGCTTCTGCCGGTACACCGTTTTCTTGGTATTTCGTGCGGCTATAAGCCAGTAGCTAAAAAATATTATCCACAAAACTCCGGTTAGTGCAGTAGCGTCTAGCAAATTTTTCTTCGCGCCTCCTTGAACCGATACTGTTGCCAATACCCTAAGTATACCGTAATCTGCTTCTAATTAAACGCCCTCGATCAAGCTCGTGACCGAGGGACAAAAAGCATTTTATAATTATGCAGCTTTTTTATTACAAGTTGTTTGAGTATTGTCAACAGCAGTCTTACCCATGCTGTCCACTGCACGCACATAGTGGGTGTAAGTCATTGCATCATAAAAGTTAACCGAACTGCAATTTATGATAAGATTAAACAATTTTTCTAACATGTATTATTCCTCCTAAAAACTCACTGTATTTAGTGTATCAGAGGCCTATAACACTGTCAATTTAAACGTTTATTCTCAATTGTTAGAATTTAATTACAAATTAATAATGGTTCTTTTTTTATAGAACCGAGTTCGTTCGGTGTTTTTCTATAGTGGACATTAAATAGAGTTTTTCATATTTTACGTTTATTTACATCATTATTCTAAATTAGGAAGCCGGCAGGCCTCCGTGTAGGCTTCACGAATGGCATTGTAAATTTTCCGGGGTTCTTGGGCATCACCGATTACTGTGATCGGTGCCAGTTTTCCCTGGAGTTCTGTATACAAAGCCTTATTAGCAACCGACCCAATGGCTAATACCACGGTATCCGCCGGTAAAAGTTCTTCATTTTCTTCTCTTACGATCAGTACTCCGGTTGATTTTATTGCTATAACTTGAGTTTTAGCCAAGGTTATGACGTTAAACCGTTTAAGATCCGCCATTGTCGCCCAGCGAGTGCTTGGACCAATTCCTTTGCCGATACCTTTGCCCTGTTCTACCAACGTAACAGTTTTACTGCCATGGGTCAACAGCCGGTATAGTTCTTCGAGCGGTTCAGCTTGGTTCAGCATCAAAAAGCGCAAGGTTTCAGGGTCAATAGTACCAATCTGAGCCAGTTTAAGAGCCGTATCGACACCGACAGCACCGCCGCCGACAATTACTATTTGTTTCCCGACAGGAACCTTATCTTTTAACACATCCCACGCCTGAACAACATTAGCCCCCGGCTCAATCGCCAGTGCCGTTTCTACAGGAGTTGCGCCACTGGCAATTATCACCCGGTCAAATTTTTCGCTAATCGCCAGAATGGCTGCCGCCGTGGCGGTGCGATCATAAATTATATTAACTTTTAGCTGCCAGCAGGCTTCAGTGAGATAGTTAACGAGTTTAATAAACTCTTGGCGCCCAGGGGCAGCTGCCGCTAGACGGGCTTGTCCCCCAGGCAGATTGTGTTGCTCCCAAATAGTTACGCTATGGCCACGGCTAGCCGCAACCCGGGCATATTCAAGCCCAGCTACGCCTGCACCAATTACTAGAATTTTCTCCGGACTGGCCGTTTGATCGTTTCCAGGCTTCCATATTGATTCAAGTTCTTTTTCCCGGCCAGCCTCACTATTCGCCAAACAGCTTAGTTGTTTGCCAAAAAAGATATTATCCATGCAGCCTTGGTTACAGGCCACACAGGGGCGAATGTTGTCATATTGGCGAGCTTTAGCTTTATTCGCTAAATCCGGGTCGGCGGCAAAACCACGGGCAATGCCAATAAAGTCGGCGTTGCCATCAGTAACAATTTTTTCAGCTAATTGGACATTCATCCGGTTACAAACTACGACCGGAATGGCCACCGACTGTTTAATAGCCGCTCCCAAATAGCTAAACGCCCCCAGTGGCACTTCCATGGTCAATTGCGGGACTTGGGTTTCATGCCAGCCACCCGTTACGTTTAAAGCATCGACCCCTGCCGCCTCCAGTTTGACAGCAATTTTCCGGGCCTCGTAGTTGGTGTTACCGCCATTCATAAAGTCATGGCCAGCTATCCGCATCATGATCGGAAAGTCTGCCCCTACCGCCTGGCGGACTGCCGCCACTACTTCCAGGGCAAAAGTCATCCGGCCTTCAAGATCTCCGCCATAGCGATCCTGGCGCAAGTTGGTTAGGGGCGACAAGAATTCAGCAATCAAGTATCCAGCGCTGCCGACAATTTCTACGCCATCAAAGCCGGCCTGTTTTGCCCGCCGGGCGGCGGCGGCAAAGTAGTCAATAATTTCTTTGATTTCAGGTTCAGTAAGTTCCTGCGGCGTTTCGCCAGTAAATCTAGACGGCACCGCCGAAGGAGCAACTGCCACCAAACCACCGTGTTCGCTTGAACGGGCATAGCGACCGGCATGAAATAACTGAGGAAATATTTTAGCTCCTTCAGCCTGCACCGCCCCAGTAAGGCGGCGGAGACCGGGAATAAAGCTATCGTTATAGATTTGAAACATGCCATGTTGATTGATCCGTACCGGGTCAATGCCTACCGCACCGACAATAATCAACCCAACACCGCCTTGAGCCCGTCGCCGGTAAAATTCAATAACCCGGTCACTAGCTTGACCTTGCGGACAGTAGGCTAAATGCATCGGGGTCATAACTAGGCGGTTCCTTAGTTTTAATTTTCCGATGGTACCGGTTGAGTATAAATTAGCCATCTTCATTCATTCCTTTTTTACGGTTATTCTCGCAACAGATTATTCGCAAAATTTATCGTTCTTCCGTCGCTACCCGGTCAACGCTGACAGTAACGTGTTTTTGTTTTTCGACATTAATAAACTGCGCCGAGATAAAGTTAAGCATCGCAATAACTGCCCCGCCTAGAAAGACGTACTTATAGCCATTAGGTCCACTATTGTACCATACCAAGCCGCCAATTAGCGGCAAAACCATGGTCGAAATATGATCCAGACTAGTTCCTAATGAAAGACTGGGCGATACTTCATCCGGAGTACGGGCCAGTTTTTTCATATAAGTTGCCCGGGCCATACTAACTGAGCTAAGCGACTGGTCAATAATGTAGCACAGGCAGATTACGCTAAGCGCCAGCGTCGGACTAAATAAGTCAGTAGCAAACGCATACCCCAAACAAATAAAGAAAAACAGAAAAGCTTCGCGAGTAAGGATGTATTTTTCACCCCGCTCATCAATAATTTTCCCCAGCCATGGTTTTAGAAAAATTCCGGTAACTGAAATAATAAAGAATAAGAGCGTCATGGTCGTAACTTTTTGCTGAAAAACATCAACTAAGACCCAGGGGCCAAAGGTCAAGAATACCTGTTTACGCGCCCCAAATAAAATGGACAGCCAGTAATATAGTCCATATTCTTTCCTAAAGATAAACCGTTTGCCGGTTTTAGCAACTTGCGTCGGTTTTACAAATAACAGACATACTGCAGCTAACATGAAGGCAATTGCACCAATAGTAAAGGTAGCAGTAAAGCTGATGTGGCAAAAATGAAACAACACCCACAATATTGCGCTGCTGACTACCAAGGTCGCCGTACTCACCGAATTGATTCTGCCCAGTTTTCGCCCCATATCCTTGGCAGTCGCAAAACTCATGCCGATGCTGTTAGAGGTTGGCAGATAGATGTGGGTTCCCAGGCTGTAGACGAACATTGTCATAACTACAAACTTGTACTCATAGGGAATAACGCCTAATAAGAACATCCCGATACCTGCCAATAGATTGGCTACGGCTGCAATGCGCACATCACCTAATGATGTCATTAAACCAATAATTACAACCACCAACAGCCCAGGCAGTTCACGAGGTGTTTCCAAGCCAGACCGTTCGAGAATCGACATTCCTAAACAATCTCTAAAATAGTTGGTTATAGCCGCCCCGTCCACACTTTGCCCAATCCCGATTAAAGCAGTTGCTAACAGAAAAATAAGATAGTTGCGATCAAACTGTGCCAACAATTTCGCCGTCATAACATTCCCCCTAGTATAATGTACTCTATTATATATTAGCATAAAAATGCCGCAATTTACGGGTTTACTAGCCGTCCCATAAATAATACTACTTTCCATAAAAAATAGATGGCATTTACAGACACAAATCCGGTAATTTTAAAACTGTCCTTTATTAAATACTGTCCCACCAAAATTTTTATAATAAGTTATAATATAATAATTAAGCCAATCACTCAGACTCCTTCTACGGAATCGAAAAATCAGGAGGAACCTATGACCGAACAACACCCTGACTTTCAAGCAGAACAAGCTCATTTAAAAATGACGCTTAGCGAAATGGAACAAATTATGGCTGAGTTGAACGCAGATATTGATGATCGGCTCATCAGAGCCCAAAAGTCGCTGTCGCAGAAAGACCAAGTCAGTGCCTATATTCATACCATGTTGCGCAGTGATAATGCCAAAAGGATTGACGATATTAGCCTGGCCAAGTCCAGTCCCTATTTTGGTCGAGTGGACTTTCGCGAAGATGAAGCTCCTGATTTTGATAGTTTCTATATCGGCCGGTACAAAATCGCCAAACTATCGATCCAGGAAACTAAGGATATTCTTGTTTTTGACTGGCGCGATCCAGTTTCGACTATTTTCTATGAAGGCTATGGCGGTCGAGCCAGTTATGATGTTCTGGGCCGCTACCACTATCAAGGTGATGTCCGACTTAAACGTCAGTACAAAATTGAAGACGGTATTCTTAAAATGATTGTTGATAATTATATCATGGAGCAGATTTTATCGCGCCAAAAAGAAGCCCTGTTAGCTGATCCCATGCTTATCGACCGACTGCAACAAGGCGCAACTGATAAGCTTAAAGATATTGTAACGTCGATCCAAGCCGAACAGAATAAGATCATCCGCGAACCGCTAAACCAGGTTACAGTCATTCAAGGAGTGGCGGGTTCGGGTAAAACTACCATCGGTCTTCACCGCTTGTCCTATCTCTTATATAATGAAAAGCTCAATGCGCAAAAGCTCATCGTTATTGCGCCGAATCGTATTTTTCTAGATTATATTTCTGAGCTTTTACCAGAGATCGACGCCGCTAATGTTCCGCAAATGGTGTGGGATGATTTGGTTTCACAGATTACGCAAACAAAATACACCATTGCGATTAACTGTCTACTAGAGCTTATTTTGTCCGGCGGTAGCAAAGAGCACATCCGGTTATTAGAGGACACCGCCCAACTTAAGGGATCGTTTGATTTTACCAAAGTACTTGATGCTTATCTAGAACAGAAAATTCAAAAGTTTTGTATGAAGTTAGCCGATATTAGTTTATTTGATGGTCAACTAAAAATCAGCACCGCCGAACAGCTGGATAAAGTGATGGAGGATATTAAAGTCCCCTATAATGAACGGATTCGTGCGCTAATCCACTACATCACGTTCCGCGTAAATAATTACATTGATATTGCCGAAGCCCGCAAAGGTAAAAAAGGGTCCCATGAACCACTGACTGAATGCCGCGAAGAAGCTACGAATTTTCTCGACAGCTATTTTAAGCGCTGGAAAAGTATCACCCCACTCACGGCTTATCATGAAATATTTTCGAGTAAGGCGTACTTTAAAGCGGTTAAGGATAAGAGATATGACTTTGATGCTATCCGCGCTCATTCGCTGAGCATTTTGGATGCCGGCGAAGTTGAACGTGAAGATCTTGCGCCGCTGGCTTATCTAGCTTATTTAATTGATGGCTGGCGGCATGTTGAAAAGTTTGACCATATTGTCATTGATGAGGCCCAAGATTTAAACGCCCTGGAGTTTGCTATTTTGAAGCGGTTATCTACTAATGGATCGTTTACCATTATGGGAGACTTATCACAAGGTATCCATTCTTACCGCAGTATCAGTAGTTGGAATATATTATTAAAAGAAATATTTGCCGACTCACGGACAGCTTATCGTGAGATTACCTACAGTTATCGTTCGGCTAAGGAAATTATTGATGTCTCTAACCGAGTCATGCCCCAAGGGCATACCCGAGCTACCGGAGTGTACGAGATCGGTCATAAACCAACGACAGAAAAAATCCTTTCGCCCGAACATGGCATAAATCGTATTATAGAAAGACTGCAAGTCTTTTTGGCGCAAGGCACAAAATCCATCGGTATTATTACCAAGCAGGAAAAGGATGCGGTGGCGTTACATGCCACGCTTCAAACTGACGCCAAAATTCATGGTCTTAATCAGCCGATCCATCTTGTATCCGGTGAAATAGCCTCATATCAAGGCGGGATTTCAGTATTGCCGATTTTACTAGCTAAAGGCTTGGAGTTTGACGCCGTAATTGTCTGGAATGCTTCAGAAAGCGAATTTACCGCTGATCCATTTAATGCCCGGCTATTATACGTTGCCTTGTCCCGGGCCATGCATAGTCTACATATTATGTATCAAGGAAATTTGACCCCATTATTAAGAAAAAAACCTCGTAAGTCGAACTAATTAGTATAATCGCTGTAAAGCAAGTACTATTCTGGTAAAATATAGTCAACAACAGAATAATCTTTAACAACGTATTTCCAACGGTGCAAAAGGTGGTGACTTGACCAATTAGGGCCTTATATAAGCAGAAACCGGCGTTATTATACACTTTTGTTTTGCTTCTTTTATTATTAATTTATTTTGCAGCTAGAATTTATCAACCCGCCGCCACAAATATCCCCAAAGCCCAGCAAGGAGTCATGGACCTTCGCGGCTGGGATTTTGATAAAGATGGCCTTGTCGCCCTAAATGGCGAGTGGGATTTTTATTGGAATCAGTTATTGGCTTATCCGGATTTTCATAATGGTAGTAGCATCTTGCCAATCTATGAGACAGTGCCAAATAATTGGAATTCATACATTATAGACGAGAACCACCTTCCAGGTTTTGGCTATGCAACCTATCGCCTTAAAATAAAAATAACGGATGTCGCCAGCATAAAGGGGCTTAAAATTACAGCACCGTCCGGGGCTTATACCCTGATTGTCGATAATACGGTACTATGTTCCAACGGAGTAGTAAGTACCAATGAGCAAACTTTTTCCCCCGGGTTTGAGTCCAAGGTTGCTGCCTTTAATACGGCTACCGACGAGTTTGAAATTATTATCCAGACAAGCAACTTTGCCTACGCTCGCGGTGGTCTATGCTATTCGTTGTTTCTCGGAACTGATAAGCAGATTACAGCCCTGCATGAAAAGGAACGCCAGCGATATTTTCTACTGCTCGGGGCTCTGTTCATTATGATCATCTATCAGCTTTCGATTTTTCTGCTGCAAAAACGGTACAACTATAAAGCAGAACTGTACTTTGTATTTATTATGATACTGTTTGCACTGCGTGTTCTCTTTTGTGGCGAGTATCTTATCTGCGAATTTCTTCCTCCCTTAAGCCTCAATTGGATGGGTTTCTTCGAATATACAACCACACTCTGGGCTTTACCGGCTTTAGCATTATTTATGCAAGAACTTTATCCAAAAGAATGTTCCCGGCGCTTTTTAAATGGCATCATCATAGTAGCTTTATTTTTTACTATGATTAATGCACTAACGCCGCTTTACTTTTATTCTTCTTTACTTTTATTAGTGCAATGCCTATCTGTTGCTGCCGCCTTATATTATGTTTACGCTGCAGGGTTGGCCCTGATCCGCAGGCGCTCTGGCGCCGCGTTATTATTCGGCATTATTATCTTTGCCATCTGTGCTTTCGCCGAAGAAAGCTTATATCATTGGAGCATTATCCAAACCCAATACGGAAATGTATTTCCTTACGTTAGTTTCGTGTTTATTTTTGCCCAGTCTTTCATTTTAGCCCATCGGTCCGCCCAAGCTTTTGCCGAAGTAAATACACTGTCACAAAAGCTTATTTCATTAGATAAATTAAAAGATGATTTTATGGCTAATACATCACACGAACTAAGAACACCCCTCCATGGAATGATAACAATTACCGAATCGGTGTTGGCAAGCGCCGCAGAAATTTTGCCTCAACACCATAAAGACAATCTGGCTCTGGTTGTATCCAGTGGTCGACGCTTAGCCAACTTGGTTAACGATATTTTGGATTATGAAAAGTTAAAACATGGCGATATTAACCTAAAAACAAATAGTCTTGATATCCAGCAGGTTATTCCGGCAATCTTAGAGGTAAGCCGCTATTTATCATTTTCTAAGCCGCTTGCCATCGTCAGCCAAATCCCAGATAACCTCCCCCCGATTGAAGCGGACGAAAACCGGTTTATCCAGATTGTTTATAATTTGCTTGGCAATGCTATCCGTTTTACCGAACAGGGTATGATCACTATTTCTGCCATCCAAAACAAAAACATGGTGGAAATAAGTGTGACCGATACCGGGATCGGAATACCCCCGGATAAGCTTGACGATATTTTCAAATCGTTCGAGCAGCTTGATGCAGCCTTATCCTCCCCCTACGGCGGAACTGGTTTAGGCCTGAGCGTTACCAAATATTTAGTAGAAATCCAAGGCGGCCAAATTTGGCTAACTTCGTCACCGGGGCAGGGTTCGACTTTCACCTTTTCTCTGCCGGCAAGCACAGCGCTTGCAGATACAAAAAAATTTACTAATGGTAAAGAAACGATCGCTTACAACGCACCACTCCGTTCGAATTTTAAAACCCCGACATATTTTCCCCAAACCGGCGAATTTACGGTTTTATTGGTGGATGATGATTATGTTAATCTACAAGCACTTAATAATATTATGGTGTCAGAAAATTATTCGGCCATCGCGGTTGCCAATGGGCAAGAGGCCTTAGATGTCTTATCGCACCAGCGACAAGTTGATCTGGTAATTCTCGATATTATGCTGCCCGGCATGTCTGGCTATGAGATTTGCCGGAAATTGCGGGAAAATTACTCGTTATTTGAATTACCAGTACTAATGATGACCGCCCAAAACTCAGCAAACAGCATGATAGCCGGGTTTGCAGCAGGGGCGAATGATTTTTTGGCCAAGCCGTTTGATCCCAGCGAGCTAAAAGCGCGAATGAAAACACTGCTGCAGCTAAAAAAGTCTGTCAACCATGCTATCCAAGCTGAAATGGCCTTTTTACTGGCCCAAATAAAGCCGCATTTTCTTTACAACGCTCTGAATACGATCATGTCGTTTTGCTGGACGGATGCGGAGAAAGCCGGACAATTACTTTTGGCCCTAAGCCAGTATTTACGAGGCAGTTTTAATTTTAATAATATGAACCAATTTATTCCTTTAGAAAACGAACTGGAATTTGTCGAGTCCTATCTCGCTATTGAAAAAGCACGATTTGAGGAAAAGCTGAATTTCCAATTTGATATTGCCGTTCCTTTGGACTTTATGGTTCCCACCCTCGTTATCCAACCTCTTGTTGAAAATGCGATTAAACACGGCATTTTGCCTAAACAAAAAGGCGGAACCGTATTTCTTTCCGTCACCCAACAAGCTTCTTTTATTTTTATTAAAATTGAAGACAATGGCGTGGGCATGACAGAAGACAAGTTAACCGCAATTTTAGCTGATTCAACTACCAAAAGCGTAGGCCTGATGAATATAAATAAACGTCTTAAGCGTATCTACGGCTACGGTTTCGACATTGTGAGCAAAGTTGACGCCGGAACAATCGTAAGTATAAAGCTTCCTTGCGAAAGAAAGGAAATATGAACCCATGCTTAAAACCATTCTAGTGGACGACGAACGTCCTGCCTTGATCGCATTAGAACGTTTACTCCAACAATCTCCTTTTATTGATATAGTCGGTTCCTTCACCGAGGTTGCGCCGGCTCTCAAACTGGTCGAAACTGACAATATTCAGCTGATCTTTTTGGATATTGACATGCCCAAACATAACGGCATTACTGTAGCTAAAAAAATTCTGGCCACAAACGCTGACATCAATATTGTTTTTGTCACCGCCTATAATAATTTTGCCGTTGATGCTTTCGAAGTAAATGCTACCGATTATATTCTGAAACCAGTTTCTAAAAAACGTCTGGACAAGACTTTGGAACGAATTGCCCAACAGCATCTCCTGCCAGACAGCTTAGCGCTACGGCAAAAACAAGCTGAGTTTTTTAATCAAATCTTGGCCAGAGAAATTACCGTTCAGGATGATATAGTTACGCAAGCTAAATTATTGGGCATTGATGTTACACATTCTTTTTCGTTCTTTTACCTTTTAATTGCCTACGGCAACGACCAGCTACATCAGGATACTCCTGATGCCCTTGATTCCGCAATTCAAGGGTTCCTAGATGAATTCCTGGTTGAGCCTAAATTATTGGCCTGGCAACTTTCTCAAGGAATCGGGATTATCGACTATTCCCAGCTTGCTTCCACAGACGAAAAATCCGAAGAATTAGCCGCGGCGGAGCGACTAAAAGCCAGCGCCGCCAGGTATTTCCCTGATATCCCCATTGCGATTGGCATAGCTACACGTTATTCCCAAATAGAAAGCTTTCCTGAGCGCCATGCAGAAGCCCGCAATGCTGCAATTATCGGGCTACACACCTCTCCAAATCAAGGCATTTATCACTTTCTCGACAGTGGCTTTCTCCCTATTTTGGATCAATATGTTGATATTCAGCATGTCGAAAAACTGATCGATAGTACCATCGGCAAAATTCTCGATTATGACCAAGCAAACGGTACCGAACTGTTCCGTACTATGGAAGCGATTATCTTATACGATAATCTACGGGATGTATCCCATACGCTGTTTATCCATTATAAAACCGTACTATTCCGTAAGCAAAATATCGAAAAAATCCTGGGAATAACCCTGAACTCTTTTTCCGGACGAACTATGCTGGGTGTTGCCCTGACGCTTTTTTATTTACGCAACGCGGCACCGATAAAAAAATAAATGATATTAAATTAATTTATAATATATATATAATTAATTTAATTTTTCTTAAAAAAGAGGCTGCCAATTCAGTGGCAGCCTCTTTTTGTTACTTGCTGACTATTATTTAAATGCCGTAATTTGGATTTTCACAATTTTATTGATTTCTTCTTCGAGACTATAACTCCCTCCATGGGCACACCAATCGAAGATAAGACCTCTTACCACAATGAAGAAATAACGTCTAATTTCTTCTGCCGGCATATTAACTGATATTTCTCCCTTTATTTGACCTTCTCTTATAATATTTTCTAAAATTACTTCCATTTGCCGTTTTTTCGCAAACACCGAATTATTGGTGCTGTAGATCGACCGAATATTTTCTATCCCGACAGAGGTAGTATGTAATGCATAGTGATGAAAAAATTGAATAATTTTTTCAAGCGGAGAAGGTTCGGCAATTAATCTTTCTGCAACATATTCTTCAAAATATTTATCCATTGTCTTGTACGCTTCTTGAAGAATCTCGGCCTTAGACTTGAAGTAGTGATAAAAGGTTCCCACCGAAATACTGGCGGCGTTAATTATTCCCTCGACGGTCATACCCTCGTAGCCCTGTTGCTGCATCAGTTCAAGCGCGACACGGATGATTTTCTCCTTGGTTGCCAACGTCTTTGATTTCATCCAATTGACTCCTCCTACCATCCTCTTCTGCAACTATGAAGCTAGTTAAAGATTAATAACTATCGGGAAATGTTTCACATACTAACCATATAGAGTTCCGCCAGGCAAAAAATCTGACACGTTCTAGAAAAACATAAAATGCACTCATGCCGGATTCTAATATCCGGCGAGTGCACCAAATTGTGTTCGTAATAATTTTAATCTAGCAAGATGTAGTAACGGTTTTCACGTCAATCGCATGAGCACCCATAAAACTTCCCAAAACAAGACCGAAATCGCAAAATGAAACAGTAAGTTTCTGCGATTTACTCACCTCAGGTACACGCTAACTAAAAATCAAATCCCCTACAACAAAAGCACCACAGCCCTTAGAGATTAGCAAGTTCGCAAGACCGATAGTAAACCAATTTATCATGACTTTACTAAATGGCACATTTATTGCAACGACTATATGACAAAAACTATTTCATGGTATTTGCTCATCCTGAATGCTGCGTTTTCACTATAACTTTATTATGTATTAACTGCATCAAATGGAGCCGATTCTAGAATCTCTTCTAGAACAAATTATAAATTAGTTCCTAATTTCTGTCAATATCCTTTTTTTTACAAACACAGCCATTAATCAACCTTCTAACCGGATGGAGGTGAGGGTAAAGCAGCTTGGTTAAAAGCCTAACTGACCCTGACTATAATAAGAGGAGGAATGGAGCGTGAGTAAAAGTTTTAGTATCTCTGGCGTAGTAGATGCTCTAGGGGTTAATAAGTTTACATTGTCGGTATTTTTCTTTCTCGGCATGGCAATGGTTTTTGATGGCTATGATTACATGGTTGTGTCCTATACTATGCCGCAAATTTCTGCCGAATGGGCTTTAAACAAAATACAAACCGGCAGCCTGTCATCTTGGAGTCTCTTTGGATTAATTATCGGCGGCGCACTAGCTGGCATTATTTCTGACAAAATTGGCCGAAGGAAGACTTTGATATACTCTATTGCCGCCTATTCAGCATTAACTATTCCGATCTACTTTGTTAACAGTTTCGAAGCCTTTGCCTTTTTCCGGGTGTTAACCGGGGTGGGGTTAGGTGCTTGTATCCCCGTTGTAACCACGATCTTTTCCGAATCTACTCCTACCAGCCTCCGTGCCCTGTTTATAACGTTCGGTATGGCCTGGATGATCGTAGGCTGGGTATTAGGGGGAATTATCCCAACTTTGGTTGTTCCGATCTGGGGTTGGAGAATGTGTTACTTAATCGGCGGCGTACCGTTATTGTATTCCATCTTTTTGTATTTCAAAATGCATGAATCAGCTTATTGGTTAGCCAACAAAGGCCGGCTGGCCGCTGCGGTGAAAATTCTTGAACACATTGAAAGCGTTGCCACTGGCAAAGTTACCCCCCGAGACTTTAAGGACCTGGTTATTCCGCCCGCCCCTAAAATCGTCGGCCCCAAAGCTCTGTTTTCGCAAGATTACAGAATGATAACCGCCGGTATCTGGATAACTTATTTCTGCGGCTGTTTCACTGTTTACGGCATGAATGCCTGGCTACCGTCGCTAATGTTGGAAAAAGGATTTAAGCTTAGTTCCGCCTATACCTTGGCAATTGCCAATAATGCGGCTGCCGTATTGGCTGACGCCGTAGCCGGTGTTGGTTCTGAGCTAATAGGCCGCAGACCTAATCTTATTTTTAGTTATATTATTGCAGCCATCTCAGTTATCATCATGGCTTTTGTCGGCGGTGGGTTTGCCGCTATTCTCGCCGCCAATATTTTTATGGGGTTTGCTATCAACTATTCTATTACCGCGGTACAACCGCTTATGGCTGAAGGGTATCCGACTGAGTTTAGAAATACCGGGGTATCCTGGTGCCATGCCTTTGGTCGACTGGGAGGAGCCAGTGCTCCAATTATCGCTGGGATAATTATGGGGATGAATCTTGGACCGCAAATGTCATTTTTGTTTTATGCCATTCCAGGGATCATCGGAGCCTTAGCGGCCATATTTTTTGTGAAAAGAGAAACAAGAGGGAAATCTCTCGACCAACTGGCCAATGAACGAAGTAATGTTGTTAGTTAATTATATTTAATCAACAAAGAGCAGGTCGCATTTTTGCATGACCTGCTCTTTGTTGTGGTTATTTTTTTCGGCAATAACTTCATTTTAAGGTGCTATTGTCACATTGTTTCTGTTCAAAATTTATTCCCGCGCGAGATTAAACTCTCGGAAATATTCTTTCATACGCAACAGGTTTTCATTTAACTGTTCCGCACCGTCTTCGTCTAGTGAATCCAAAAACTCTTTATAAAACTGGTCAATTTGTTCATGAAAAATCATTGCTTTTTCCCACCCGGATTTAGTCAAATAGAGATTTTGCATCCAGTTGCCATTTTCATCGGTTTGTTTATAAATTAAGCCGTTTTTTTCCATATTACGCACTGAAACTGACAGACTTGGCATTCCAATACCACATAGTTGTGACAGTTCCGATAATGTACAACCTTCATTGTCCTTTAGTATTGTCAATACCCGCGGCTGGCCGCTGTATAATCCGGCATTGTTGCTCAAATACCGCTGTATTTTTGAAAACTCAAACACCACGGAAAATAGTAATCCACCAAACTCATATCGATCTACTGGCATGTTTCTCCCTCCAGCAACTATTCTTGTTCAAAGGTGCCACCATACAAAGAAATTTTCTCCCGCCATATTATTATAAATTCATAATATATCATAAGTATATGTGTTTGTATACATTTCGGTAGTTAATTGACAAAATTTTTGAATAATGTTACAATTCTTATAAATTACATTTCGTATACGAAATGTAGCGCAATAACTTTTAAGGAGGCCCTACTTATGCATGAATATCCTATCGCGATTACCAAAATGCCATACGATGTGAAGACATACGATACTCCTTTACTAGATTATTCTACTCCCAAGAAAAACCTTCCCGGCAAGTGGTCCATTACTAGTGACATGGTGACGGTTGACCTGTCCCACCCCTGGGGCAACGACCAACCAACTTGGCCCGCTGGCGCTCAGCCGTGGACTACCCCGGTCCAGTATATGTCGAAGTTTAATCGCCGCACCCAGCTGATGCACGATTTTCCTCAGCATGTTTCGACGCACTACGACGCTCCGGCTCATGTTTGCCAGGAGAGTCCCTTTACCGATGAAGTTGCTCTGGAAAAATTTATTGCGCCAGCAGTTATCTGGAATGTTGCGTGTAAACCAATGCAAACTATAACTGTTGAGATGTTGGAAAAATGCGAACCAAAGCTGCAACCTGGCGATTATGCTATAATAATAACAGGATGGCATCGCCTGTATAGTGATTCTGACCGCTATTTCCTGTGGAGCCCCGGTTTGTCGGAGGCGGCAGGCGAATGGTTGGTTGAGCAGGGTGCCTCAGGGTTTGGTATTGACTGCCAAGCTCTCGACCATCCTTGTGCCTCCTATATGGCTCAGCACGGCCCTGGCCCGCTCGTTCCCCGGGTCATTGATTTGTATGAAAATACGTTTTTCCCTGGCCGCAAGGCTAAGGAAGACCATCCCAAGTGGGAGCCGGTTCACGAGGTGTTCTTGAAAAGGAATATCCCCGCCTGGGAAAATGTCGGCGGCGATGTGGACAAGGTTCTTGGAAAACGCTGTGTAGTATGCGCTTTCCCCACCCGTTGGCACAAAGGCGATGGTGCGATTGTCCGGATGGTGGCATTCATTGATAAGAATGAACTCAACGATGTCCCAACCAGGACTTACAAGTACGGCACGTATTAATTTCAACAATCGCAATGGGCTGTGCTGAAACAAAAGTTTCAGCACAGCCCATTGTTGATTGTTGAAAAACAAATTTTACATAGCTTTAAGATAAAGGTGGATAAAATGAAAAAAAGCCATCAGGCTGAAGTTCAAAAGTTGATACTAAATTCGGCAGCGGAAGGAAACATTCTGCCGATTACTTCCCGTTGCGATTCCCACTGTATTTTTTGTAGTCACAAAAATAATCCGCCAGAAATTGATGTTATTTCCATCGGGGTCCGTACGCTGGAGGAAATCACGCAGACGATGAACTACCTCGTCCCTAACCAGGCCATTATTATTGGGGAATCAGCCTCTAGCATTATTGAGGGCGAACCGTTTACTCATCCGAATTTTCGCGAAATTCTAACAATACTTCACCAGCGATTTCCGCTGACTCCGATTGGGATTACGACCAACGGTCACCACTTATCGTCTGATATAGTAGATTTTATCGGCAATTTGGGAAACATCTCGCTGAACATTTCCCTCAACAGCGCTTCTCTCTACGGACGGAAGCTGTTAATGGGGAACACTGCAGAACAGGCGAGAAAAACTATTGCGGGCATAAAATTCCTCGCCTCCCAAGGTATTGCTTATAACAGTAGTATGGTTGCTATGCCCCATGTCACCGGTTGGAATGACATGAAAAATACGATTCAATTTTTATCTGAAAATAAGGCTTCGGTTATCCGGGTTTTTATGCCGGCTTTTTCTAACAAGGCCTTGCACAACATTTCTCCGGAAAACGCCACCAGTTATGAGCAGCTACGAGAGTTTATCCTAAGTTTATCTACAGAACTCGCCTGTCCGGTGCTGTTGGAGCCTTCGTATGTCACTGACCTGACCCCGGTGATCAGCGGTGTGGCCAAGGATTCCCCTGCTTGGTTAGCTGGACTGCGGCGTGGTGATGTGGTATGTTCTATTAATCAGAAAAAGCCCCGTTGCCGGGTGGAAGCTTGGAATATGCTGGTTCCGCAAGGACCGCTTCAAGTAGTCGCCTTGAAAAACGGACAGGAACAGGCAGTTTCATGGCAAAACGACTTTGACGGCGGCTCAGGTATCGCTATGGAGTATGACTTTGATATGCGGCGGGCGGAACATATCCAGCAACTTGTTCTGCGTCGCCCCGGAAAAAGTCTGTTGCTTACGTCAGAGTTTGGTCACGTGGTTGTCCAGACGGTGTTAGCATCGCTTGGCCTTGTCAGCCAAGCCGAAGCCGTACTGGTTAAGAACCTCACGTTTGGCGGAACAATCAAAGCCTCGGGGTTGCTGACTGTGGATGATTATTATGCGGCATTTAAAACTTGGCAAGTGCTGCATCAAGAAAAGCCCGAGCAAATTTTTGTTCCTATGGAAAGTTTTAATTCTTTGGGCTTTGATTTGAAACATAAACATTTTAAGCAGTTAACGAATTTGACTGGCGTACCGGTATTGCCGACATGATTTGGTTGTAGGTCCGACCTATGGACGTGTATAACAATCTGAATTAGAAAATGCATTTTTAAAACCCGGTGCAAAATCCTGCACCGGGTTCAGTTTGCAAAAAAGTATTTACTAATAACTAAATGTTTCGCTAAAGGTATAATACGGTTCTGGCGGTCTGGGAACATTCTGCGGAACTTTGGTTGGAGAATATTCCTTATAATTGTCATTATACACATCCAGCTTCGGCTGTATCGCTGCTATTTGCGGAGGAGGACCGGCAAAGGTGGCTTCATTACCAACAGTCGTAGCCCCTGGCCCGCCTTCAGCTTTTTTAGGCCAATCCCCGCCGAAGTCTGTACATATAAGCAAATGCCAAATTTTCCACTGTCCATCCTCTTTTACAAAGTCTGCGGCATATCTCTCCCACATCCAGACCTGTTGAGGCTTCCCAGTAACGGGATCAACGCTAGCCATAGCTCCAGGAGAATACCACATACCCTTCGCAGTTTTTCCATCCCCTGCTACTTCAATACAGCCAGTTGTAAGATTATGCAACATAAGCTGACCAACGCCAAGATTCTCTGGTACATTGGCAATATCCGAGCGAACTTTACTAAGCAATTCAAGTTCAATTTTGTTTGAGGTCTCATGAAATTCACCATATTGATACATAATCGATTTCATGCCAATCATCGAGCCTGGGTTCATCGAAAATTTTGCTGTCTCAGTATATGGTGATTTCGTAACCCAAATATCAAGAAGCTCTTCTTTATTCTTACCCAGAGTATGATAATACTCATGTCTGCTCATCAAATTCTGTACCTCTTGAAAATCTAACGCCCTTTGAGCCATTTGCTCTGCAGTCAATTTTCTAGAAGCTTGTTGTTGGGCAAAGCACAACGAAGTACTTAATGCCATTAAGCAACATACGACCATACCTAGTAACCACTTGTTTTTGACTTGCATAATTTCCCCTCCTAATTTCACGTGACAACTCGTATTCTAAGTTAACCACCCCACTAGCTGTAATACACCTCCCATCCCAAAACCCTATTAAACCTATATAATTAATTACAACATGGTAAATCTAATAAAACTTAGAAGTATACCGCAATTTGTCCACGATATACTTTAACATTATCCCGACCAGTATCAGCATCTTTACCTGCCATATACCACGCTGTAAACTTAGAATTTAGGGTTGGAACATAATCAAACCCAAACCGTACACCTTTAAAATTTATATCGAGAATACGATCCTCAGTATCTTTATCGGTATAATACACCGCATTGGTCGGCGTTTTACGATAATTTACAAACAAATCCCCTGAGCCAACTACCGTACTATCAGCAACTTTATATTGCAATTGAACATAATACGCTTTGTTGGCAATATCATTATTTGACTTGGCGGCAACAGCTGTAAATTTTAAGTCATCCATTATTTCTGTATCAAACCCCACGGTACAGTATTTATTCTTCGCACCGCTAACGTCTATCTGCTGAAAATTGGCCCTGACATTTGTATCCTTGCCAATAGCCCATGCGACATCCATACCGGTATATCCATTATCTGCATCCGTATTGCTAACACTGATTGTCGTTTTTACAACATTTCCGAACGACGCTTCAGCCCCCATGACCCTACCAGCAAACACTAAACCATACGCCGGTTCATAGTTATATTTTCCAAACTTTATACTAGCACCAGCTAACGGTCCCGCTATGTATAGTTGTTCTGTTTGCGAATCGATTCCCTCATTATCGGCTATAGCATTATCGCCTGCCGAATCACCAGCATTAGCATTATTGATCTGCCTTTGAAATTCATTTTCAACATTAACCGTCCAATCAGTATTCACTCGATAAGCATAGTTAATATCTAAATTTACATGGCGGTCATTATAAGTACTTCCGTTGCGTTGTGTATCATACCTTACCCGAGTCGCACCCGATAGTTGCAACGCATTTATTTTATCTTCCATCGCTTTTACTCGAATGCCAAGTCCGGCAAGTTCATCTTTATACTCATCAGCCAATTTATCAATAAGTTTTCTTTGCTCTGCTGAGGCCTTGTCCTCTTTCACTATAACCTTAGCTACTATAACCGCAAATTCGTAACGAGTAAGTGTTTTGTCACCATTAAATCTGCCAAGCCCATCCCCTTCGAGAATACCATCAGCCACTAACTTTTTCACTGCACTATAAGACCAATGATTTATCGGTACATCAGAAAAAGGAGTCGCCGCAAACGCCATGCTATTAATACCAAAGATCAATACCAACGCCAAAATTATCCACAAACTTATTCTCATCTTTTCTCCCCCTCACATTTAAAAGAAATACCTAATTTGACAACGAAAATAATTATCTTTCCATGAATCGTTTGCGGTAGTCGCTTTCATCTTGGCATAGATAAGCTCAATCAGGGTTTTCTTCATAGGAACAAATGAGTAGCCAAATTCAAGGCCATTGGTTCCATGGTCAGGGTCTTGAACAACAAACGTTGGATAAATTGCCGCGTTAGCTTCGATTCTTTCGTAATTAAGATAAACGCCATATGAGCCAGGGTTCATAAAGTCAGGGAACTTATAGTTAAGTCCTACAAGGTATGATTTACTATCCGTTTCATAGCTAGATTTTCCATGAAATACTGTCAATGATATGTCTTTCGTTAATCTCCTATCAAACCCAATCGTTGAGTAATGTCTACTTGTTACACTAGCATCACGCCACACCTTGAAATAGCCTAAGTTGGCATTAGTATCCAAAGTTACAGGATAGAACAATTCTGCAGCCACAATGGATGGTTCTGTTGTTGAAGTAACACCATACAACGGATCCGTCAACCGCATATTGCAAGGATAATAAAGGTAACCCCAGGTCATGATTAATTGCGGCTTTAGTTGTCCTGAAGGAGGTCCGGGCGGTTCGCCATAAATAGCAGGATTGTTCAAACCAAGTTGTATGCCATGGATATTCGCATCATAAAGTACGCCATAAGAAGTAAACTCATGAAACTCGCCAACAGTAAGCGATGAGGTGCCAATTCTACCCGCGATGCCAAGCTGTTTCGCTTGATCACTCGTACCAATAGGATCACCATCAGATACATTGATAAAGTCTCTTAGGTATTCCTGAACTGTAAAAACAGACCAATCATTATTTACTTTGTAATTAGCATTCAATTGAAGCTTTAATCCATCTAGAAGTTTGTTGTTAACATTTGAAGTTCCCGCGCCCATGTCCCCATGTTCATATTTGGCGAAGACAATCCCAAAAACATGGGCTTTGTCAAGTTGTTTACCCAACCTTTCAACATGAACACCTAACACTGAAAGTTCCTCGGCAAATTCAGCAGCTAGTTTATTAATAAGGGCCTGATCATCGGCATGGCCCTTGTCAACTCGAGCCATGGCATTTGCTACCAGCATTGCCATCTCATAGCGAGTAATTGTTTTGTTTCCCTGGTAAGCCTCCCCTGTAGAATTCGGCAAAACACCATCTCGCGCCAACTTGGCAATTGCCGTATACGCCCAGTGATTTGCCGGAACATCCACAAAAGCATTTGCAGCAGCAAATACCGTACTCGCAATTGTCAGGACAAACATAAGTACCAATACAACTACTGTGCACTTTTTCATGAACTTCCTCCTTCAAGTTTTGAAACAACGCCGTTGGAATCTTCTTATTTCCCCAAAAACAACTACGAAATAATTACGGTTCTTTTATTGAATTTTTTCTTAAAATAGTTAATTTTTAACATTTTATATGGTTATTATAACTTTCTTACCCTTCTTAAAAGAAATACATAAATCGGCTAAGTATTATATTGGAATATTCTTAATACTTCTCGAACCTCATTTTCTTGACCCGCTAAATATATTATAGGCCATTTACCCAAAGCAAAAACACCAGTCAGCCATTTACTAACTAGGCTTAACTGGTGTTTTATTCTGTACGATTAGCCTTTCATTATAGCACTAACTTTCATACATCTATGTTGAAGTATCCAATCACCAATTTCTTTGCCTTGTAAATATTCTGGCGCATTAATACCCTTGATTGAATTAATAGCTTTAAGCAATTGTTCGGCCTTAAGCAAAAACATTGGTATTTCTCCACTATCAAAAAATACTATCCTGCGGAAGCCATTCATGCCGATTGGGTTATTTACAATTTCTAAAAGTAACTCTACAATTTTTTTTGGTTGTTTAATATTAACTCGCATATGATGTTTAATGACTATTTCCGCAGACTTACGCCAATTAGTGGGTATTGGTATTTTTTTAGCAAAATTGTCCAGCGCTATTAATCCATTGATATCATGATTTATATGTCTAGGAAGTTGGTCTTCTGGCGTTAGTCCTTTGCCAATATCGTGCATTAATCCGGCAAATTTAACTTGTATGGGCAGTGTTGTACCAGCTAACCAATCAATTATTTGCATCGTATGTTCAAAAGCATCCCCTTCCGGATGGTATTCTATTGGCTGACGTTTACCTAGCAAAGCATAAATTTCTGGCAAGACAGTTTCAAGCAAGCTTGCCTTTTGCAAATACCTAAAAAATAGCGACGGCCTATCGGTATTGAGTACCTTATTTAGTTCCTTAAAGAATCTTTCTTTTGGTTCAGCTTTAAGTTCTTCTCTACATTCTGACATTAGGTCTAACGTCTGTTGATTAATAGAGAAATCTAACTCTGCTGCTTGTCTAGCTGCTCTTAAGGCTCGTACGGGGTCATCCTTGAAAACTTCTGAAGTTGCATTAATTACTCTAAGTTTAATATCCTTTTGTCCATCATACGGGTCAACGATTTTGTATCCAGGTAACTCCATCGCTATGCTATTCATCGTAGTATCTCTACGGAACAGGTCTTGTTCTATAGTAATGGAAGGGTCACACTGGACCTTAAAGCCATTATAACCAACGCCTGTCTTTCGTTCCATTCTAGCAAAAGCTATCTCACAACGGTCTCCTTCAATTTCCAACAGGAATACCGGGAATGATCTTCCGATTTGTTTAGCCATCGGAAAACTTTCGCTAAAGTTAATGTGACCAACACCAGTTATAACATAGTCTTTATCCTTTGGTGTCGCTTGAAGTATCGTATCTCTAACCCATCCACCAACAATATATACCTTGCCACCTAGCCTATTAATTGTAGATACAAAATCTTGTTCAGTCATTTGATCAACCCACAATTCATAAGTATTTTCTTTCGTTCTTCTTCAGGAAGTTTAACTGTCTTTTTCGAGAACTTTTTTCTTCTTAAGTATAACCTATTAAAATAACTTCATCATTTGTTTTGCAAATCTCTTCCAAAATTACCCCTAATATCACCGCAAGTTTCTTAACAACTTCTTTCGGGGTCTTCTTAACTTTGTCTAATAAAAAAAGAGCAGCTTCCGCCGCCCCCTAATCTAGTGCTCTTTTCTTGTCTGTACAACTGTTGTTTTTCTTGTGCAACTGCTGAATGTATCATTTATACTGTCGCTTTTGCTCTCTCCATGTATTGATTATAGGTTTCTTGATCTACCCCCATAGTAGTGGCTACGTCCAGCCAGCTGTTACTACTAGTCTTCTTTGACAATATTTCGTTTATATTGCTAACATGCACATTTATACTATTATTTTGACCTGCTAATAATCCAGCCATTACAATATCCCTCGGAGCATACCCTTCTTCCATTAAGTAGGCAACAACGTCTTTAGAAATCGCTATGGTGTTCGCAATACTTGCTTGCATACTATCTCTCTGATAGTACCATTGAACAACATCTTGTGGCCCCGATGCATTACATATATTTAAGCTTGCTGTTCCTCCCAAAATAAATACCCCCATAAGTATTGCTACAAATATCTTTTTCACGCTATTATCTCCCATCTCTTTTTAGTTAACCTTTCTTTACTATATCAATAAATAGTTACATTAACATTTCAGTTTTATTACATTTTTATAACGGTTGTTAGAAAATTACAGCTATTTATATTCAAAAAAAAAATTGCCGGGACAGATAATTTATTTACCCGCCCTGGCTATACTTTTGTAATACTTATTGGTTTTGTTCCGAGGCATCATTATTTAAGCCGTCAACCCTTGAATTTGATAACCTTATATGATAAGCAAATTTATAAGGTTATCACAAGCAAGTGAAAAACTTTCTATTTTTGTATATTCTTCGGGACTGTGGCTTTTGCCGCCAATACTAGGCATGAAAATCATCGCTGAATCAATGATTTGGGCAAAAGCCTTCGCATCATGACCTGCCCAGCTAAACAATTCCATCGAATTCGGAAGCTCAATAGCTCTCAAGCTATATAGTAGTTCTTCCGAGAAAAACTTCACCGGCGTATATATTTCATTTACTAACTGCACCTCTACCCCATATTTTTCTCTGAGCGATACTGCATACTCTTTGATTTGTTTTGCAAGGGCAAGGGCAAGGGCATCGTCTGTCGCCCGGAAGTCTACTACGAGCGACGCCATGCCTGAAATGACGTTATGAAGATTTGGATAATTAGACAGACGGCCTACTGTCGTGACTGCCTCGCCGCTATTAGCTTGGCCAAGCTCCCACGTTTTCTGTATTAGGTCGGCTGCAGCTACTAATGCATCCCGGCGTCCGTTCATAACCGTAGGGCCTGCATGGTCGGCGGCACCCGCAAAATTGAAAAACAGACGTCCAATACCGACAATTCCCTGTACAATTCCTATATCGTAGCCAGCAGTCTCCAGCACATCGCCTTGCTCTACGTGCACTTCTAGATACTTGCTGTAATAATCCTTTGCCCACCCGAGATCGGTGCCAAAGGGCACTCCCTCAAATATACCGCTTTCTTTTCTAAGGGTTTCAATGTTTTTTCCCGCCGCATTTTTGTAGGACAACATCTCATCGATGCTCATATCGCCGGTCATAAAGCGAGCGCCAAAATACCCCTTCTGACAGATAAGGCCTTCCTCATCGGCTGTTGCTAAAACTTCAACCGGGTATTTGGGACACAAACCGTTTTCATGCATCATCGCAATCAACTCCAGGCCGACTACAATTCCGGCAACCCCGTCATAGGCTCCAGCATTGTATACGCTGTCAATATGTGATCCAATGGCAATCGGTTTTTCTCGGCTTGCCATTGGATCATAGCGACCAATTAGGTTGCCAAATGTATCCATCCGAACTTGCATATCCAACTCATCCATTATCTCCCTCAGATATTCTATCGAGTCTACCCAAGCCTGCGAATAGGTTGGACGAGTAATTTTTCCCGGTTCTTCCGTAAAACTAGCAATAGTTCGCAACCATTTCTGCATTCTTTCTGGATTTGATTTGACCATGACGAACTCTCCTTCTTAAAAAAACATTTACCCCTACATTAGCTATTTACTACTCAAAAATCGGCCTTGTCCCGCCTGCAACAAGACCTGTTCGTTCGAATATGCAATTCGGCCTCGCGCAATTGTACTAACAACTTGATGGGATACTGTAAGATCATCATATATAATCGCACTCTCTCGACATTTACAGCGCAGATTTTGATGATTGATATACTCCGGCGTTCTCAGCTTTTTTACTATAACAAGGTCCGCATCTCGGCCCCTCGCAATTCTTCCCTTTATTTTATCAAGCCCAAACAGTTGCGCTGTATTTTCAGCGGTGTTTTGCGCGATCATTTCATAAGTTAGTTTGTGTTGCTCAACCAGCCGTAGCAACAAGAGAAGTGTCAATTCAAGGCCTGGCAAACCGTCAGGTGCTTGCCAAATACTATTGCCACTTTTGCACTTTTCCTCCCGGGTAAACGGAGCATGATCGCTTCCTGTTAGCTCAATTTTTCCCTCACTATATCCTTGCACCAGTTGGTCTACACAATTTCGAATGCGAAACGGTGGTTTCATACGGGCAAACCCACCATACTCATCCATTGAGTCACTATCGAAAGTAAGATAGTTAACACATGTTTCGGCATGGATATCTAGGCCCTTTTCTTGTGCCTGGCAGATCATCTTCATTGACTCAGCGGAACTCACATGTGCTACAATAGTTCGGCATCCAGTGGCCTTTGCCGCGCATATCGCTCTTGCCACAGCCCTTGCCTCGGCTTCTTCTGGACGGGACGCACAAAAATCCCTAACTCGGTTACCGTCTTTTGCTCGTATTTGTTTTGTCTTATCAGCAATTATGCTGCCCTCTTCGCAGTGAATCGTTAAAGTAAGACCCGTTTCAGCAATACAGGCCATTACTTTTTCAAGATCACCAGAGCTAGCCGAGCAAAGACCATAAAATTCCTTTTCTCTCCCTACAACCGGCGGCATCAGAAACGTCTTGAAGCCAATAGCACCAGCTGCTGCAAGCCGCGGAATTTCATCAAGATTATCAGCCCCGGCACCGCCGTATAGCGCAACATCTATACAGGCGTCACGGGTAACTTCATCCACCCGTGACAGAAAATTTTCCAGTGTAGAGGCAGGTTTTGCACATCCTGGCATCTCAAATAAAGTGGTAATGCCAGCGGCTACCGCCGCCATAGTGCCTGATGTAAAGTCTTCGCGATAAGAAAATATTCCGCCTCGAATATGCACATGGGAATCAATTACCCCTGGGAAAATCAACCGTCCTGTCGCATCAATATTTTTTTTGGCTGGTGATAACGCACATGGTCGTTCAACTATTTGTTCGATTTTCCCACCATTTATACCGATGCTGCCCCGTCGACAGCCCTCTGGCAATACCAGCGTACCATTTAAAATATTAATACTATTATCCATTATTTTCCTCGCAGCTCATTTTTTCATCATTGAAATACAACCCTGAGGACAAATTTGGGTACATAGACCACAACCCTCGCACTTATCGTTGATGCATACCGCACTCTTTCCCTCGATGCGTATCGCTCCAGCCGCATTATTATCTCGGCAAGCCGTTACACATTTCCCACAACCAATACATTTTTCCGCGTTCACGTACGCGTATAGTTTATAGTCTCGATTTAGATCAATCTGTTTAGTAACATTGACTAACGCCTTGCCTCTAAAGTCTTCAATTGTCCCAAAGTCCATTTCTTCCATATAACGCAATAATCCGGCAGTTAGTTTATTAATAACTCCGTATCCATGTTCCATGACTGCAGAACAAACCTGCAATGTCTGTGCACCTAACAAGATAAATTCAGCGGCGTCTTGCCATGTATAAATTCCGCCAGTGGCTGAAATAGGCAGATTGGTCGCCGAGGCCAACTGCATCACGCAGCGCAATGCAATCGGCTTAATGGCCTTCCCGCTTAGGCCCTGCAAGGCACTCATACCATCAACTGAATTATAAGGGATAAAAGTTTTGAGATTAACGCCAGGTAAGGAACTCATCGTATTAATAGCCGCAATAGCATCTGCCCCGCTGGCTTTAGCCGCAATACCTTTACTCTGTACATCCATAGTCAGTGCCGTTAACTTGGGAATAACCGGCTTTGTGGTTTCTTCGCGGACCCAGGAAACCACCTTCTTGATTTGTTCTTCATCCGTTCCCAGCATTGCTCCACAGCCACTTTCAGCCTGTCCATGCGAACATGATAGGTTAAGTTCAAATCCATCTACGCCGGCCTGCTCGAAAATTCGCGTCGTTTCTCGCCATTCCTCTTCTTTAAGAACGTCGGTATGCATAAGACTTGCAAACACGGCATTCTCCGGGAACCGTTGTTTGAGCCAGAGGATACCTTCTGCCCACGCTTCTAGTGTTTTTGCGCTACCAATTTCAAAGTTGGTAAAGCCGATAATTTGACTTTTATCTCTAACGGCGTGAATTCGCGGAGTAACATTTTGTTTAATAAATCTGGGAGTGTATTGCACAGATTTAATGACCGCTCCACCCCACCCCATCTCAAAAGCCCGCGCAATGTTTTCTGGCGAAACAGTCGGGGGCGCAGACGCTAGAATAAAAGGATTCTTTAAGTGTATTCCGACAAAATTTGTTTGCAATGTTGCTGACATCTTCGTTTTCCACATCCGTTCCCCATAGAATTTGCCGATTATTTTTCTCTTTTCACTATAAGATTGCTGATAAAGCTGCTAAAATCGCTAATAATTTCTTTGTTAGTTCTATTTCTGTCATCCATCGCCAGACCATAAACACACGGCAGTTCTAGTTGTCGATCAGTAATTTCTTTTTTCAATTCCTCAATGAATATGCCCGGCCTATTAATAAGGGTTCGCGGTATCTCTTTGGGGCGACCGCCCCAATCTTCGCAATAGCTTGACATGCTACTACCGCAGGTAGGCGAACCATCACAGGTAAGTATTGCGATCACATCGTATGAAATTATTTTATAATTTTCCATATAATCGGCCATCTGTCCAGCTAATTGCCGGCAAAACCGGCGGTACCCTACGTTATCATAAAGATTTCTGCTATTCCACCACCGCTGATTACCCATATACAGCGTTTCCGGACAAGGCATTTGTATAACTCCCATTCCAAAGTGATCCAATACCTGGATCACTTCAGAAAACATGCCAGGATAACGAGCAAATTCCCTTACTTTATTGTTTGCATTCAACAAGCAGTTTGCAACAAAAACTACTTTTTTGCTACGCGCATCTTCCTTGTGTAACGACACTGCCTATCACCTTTTCTTTCTTAGAGAAACCACCCAATATCGCTTCGGCGGTTTCTCTAAGTTGTATCATTATTATTGCAAAGACTTAGCTGCCTGCTCCCACGGCTGCTTATCGTAGACTTTTTCTGGTAATTTCTTGATAATTTTATATTTTAGGGCTAAGTCTTCTGTTGCTTTGATACTTTTTTCATCAAGATAACAGATTTTATCGGTGGTTATGCCTTGTGGCATAACCAGTTTGGCAATTTCTTTGGCAAACGCCAATTGATGCGCCTTATTATTACTGGAATGGTCAAGGTACTTCCACACAATCTCCGTTGCCCCCTCCGGATCCTTACAAGCTTCCGCCCAGCCTCTCATTGTAGCTCGCATAAACTTTGCAGCAACCTCTGGATTATTTGCAAGCCATTCAGTGTTAGCAATAAGGCAGTCCTCCAGCATACCGGATCCTTCTTGTTCTAGATCGATAACATTGAGATCGCTTGCCGCAAGACCGGATTCCAACAACACCAGATATTCATTATAGGTATGGGCCGATGCTACGTCTATAGAACCATTGAGAAAAGCATCCATAGAATTATCCTGTTTTACAAGCATGAGATCCTTATCCTTATTTAAACCATATTTATCAAGTAACGCATAGATTGGGTATTCAGCTGTTCCCAGCCAAGCACCAACCTTTTTACCCGCAAGATCTTTGGGACTGTTGATTCCTTTGTCTTTTTTGGAAACTAGCATAAAAGAACTTTTTTGGAATATTTGTCCAACTTCGGTAATCGGATGACCCTGCTCTTCAAACGGTAAGATACTATAAAGGTTAGCGATACCAAACTCTGCCGCGCCGACTGAAACCTGGTTTGTCGCCACAATGTCTGGCCCACCGGGAATAAAGTCAACATCAATACCTTCTTCTGCATAGTAACCTTTTTCTTTAGCATAATAGAAACCCATAAACTGCGCTGAAGGTAACCATTTTAGTTGTAAGCGGACGCTAGTAAGTTTTTTCCCGTTATCCGCTGAGTCCGAATTTGAATTGCCGCACCCCGCCACCAAACCGATTACTAACGAAAGAGCTACCAATAACCCCATAAATTTAGCTATCTTGTTCATATTCATTCTCCTTTGTTATTATTGTTGAGATGTGTGCCATTTGAGAGCGTAATACTCAACTAAGGATACAACGCCGTACATCAAAATGCCGCAAAGGGCAGCAGCAACAATATAGGCCCAACCAAGACTCATTTGCGACAGTTTAAGTACGGTCGAAAGTTCAAAGCCAATGCCATGGTATGATGTGAAAAATTCGCTGCAGATCGCGGCCATTAACCCAATCGTTGTGTTGATTTTTAACGCCGTCAGTACATTGGGTACACTGTTAGGCAGACGTAGTTTTAAGAAAATTGTCTTCTTATCCGCGGCGTAAGAATTCAACAAATCAAGCGTAAAGGGTTTAAGTACCGTCAACCCGCGGTAAGTGTTGATTGCCATCGGAGCCATCGAAAACATTGTAACTACAGCTATCTTTGAACTCATCCCCATACCAAACCAATTGTTCATAATCGGGGCCATTGCAATCATTGGAACAGCGTTGAACGCAGTTACTAAAGTCAATCCTCCACTGCCCCATTTGGGAAAAATAGCTGTTAACATCGCGAACATAAACCCTAAAATGGATCCAAGAAAAATACCGACGAGTGCTTCGCACATTGTAAATTTTGTATTTTCCATAACCACATCAAAGTTTGAATAAAGTGCCCCGGCGATGTCAGTCGGTAATGGCAGTTGATACGGTTTTAGCTGTAACAACACATGAAAGCCCCCCACTTGCCAGCAGAAAATAAACAATATACCAAACATCACCGCAATAATACCATTGACAAGATTTCCGCTTCTTTGCATCAGCTAACACCTTCTTCCCGGTCACCCTTTTCCCAATGCACTACTAATTTTTCGATAAAAGCTATTACGGCATATCCGAAGATACCCAGCAAGGCCGCCATAATCACGGATGCCCAAAATATCAAGGCTCCATTAGCACCGTAATACAACGAATTTAAAATTTTTATTCCAATACCTTCCTTGGTTCCCAGCATCTCCACCAGTATCGCGGCTGTAATCGCAGCTGGCGCGGAGAGCTTAAGACCAGAGAACAAATGCGGCAAGGCTGCCGGAATCATTAGTTTACAGTAAGTATCAATTTTAGTTGCCGTATATGAATAAACTAGTTCAATTTTATCCTTGTCGACGCTCTTAAGGCCACTATACATATTAACCGCTACCGGGAAAAAAGTAATAAATGCCGAAAGCATAATACGGGCTGCATCCTGACTTTTGACAATCGAGTATACAATAGGCGCGAGAGCCAAAACTGGAATCATTTGTGAGATAATAAGATAAGGAAACAACATCTTCCCTACGAATTTTGCTAAGCTCATAACAATAGCCACAGCTACGCCAACCACAGCACCAAGAATGAACCCGATAAAGGCTCTCGACAATGTCACCATTGCGGAAGCTAACAACGAATTAAAGTTTACCAAAAAGGTACCAGCAACCTGATGAAAATATGGAAGTTTTTGCATATGCATACTGTCGTGCATGACATTCTGCAATACCCACGCTCCACATTCCCACGCTAAAATAAGTCCTACAAACCAGACCAGCGCGGCAATATTTTTAGTTCTTCGGGCTTCCATCGTCACACCCCCATGAAACATTTTCGGATTCTTGCAAGCAACGACATAAATTCAGGAGTGTCACGCACCTCATTTGACCGTGGCCGAGGTAAATTAATATCAATAACATCCGCAAGTTGTCCCGGATGCGGCGTCAACACACACACCCGATCCGAAAGAAATACCGCTTCTGAAATATTATGGGTCACGAAAATCACGGTTTTATGAGTCTTGCTCCAAATTTTTAGTAAGTCTTCCTGCAATTTATTGCGAGTAAACTCGTCCAAGGCCGAGAACGGCTCGTCCATCAGCAAAATCTTAGGATTTATGGCAAGCGCTCTCGCAATACCGACCCGTTGCTGCATACCGCCGCTCAGTTGGCGAGGATAACGATTAGCATAGTCACTGAGCCCTACTAATTCCAGCATTTCTTCAGCTATCTCGTTCCGCTCGACCCGGCCTATTTTCATAATTTCCAGCGGCAGACAAATGTTTTTCTGGATAGTCCTCCACTCATACAACACCGGATTCTGAAAAACCATCCCATATTGTCTTGTTTTTCTTGCTTCCCCAGGTGTAAGACCACCAATAACGATTTCTCCCGTGGTAGGTTTTAAAAGATCTGCCATTAGCCGCAATAGAGTAGTCTTACCACACCCGGAAGGTCCTAACAATGATATAAATTCACCTTCCCGAATATTAAAATTAACATTATTAAGTGCAGCTATAGCTTCGCCTTTTTGGCCTTTATAAACCATGCTGACATTTCTGATTTGTATCTCGGAAGTGCTACTCATAAGAAAAACCTCCTGATAATAAAAGAATGGCGCAAGAATCCTTAAAAATCCTTGCGCCATTGCAATTCTTTAATATATATTTTCCATTTAATGAACTACTTATCTCTATTTAAAAATTATGTTAAATCTTCTCTCCTGCATCGTTAACAAGATCTAACAACCGTGACATATCCCGCTGATTTTCAAGGTTCTCGATAAACTCAATAATTCTGTCCGTCCTTAAGGGATCACTGTAGATACGATTAGCCAGCCCACGGAATTTGTCTTTAACATCATTAAATCGTACTGGATTCCTCCAATCACCCTTGGGGTCTTCAACTACAGCTTCATACTTTTTCCCATCTTTCATCGTAATTTCCACGGCACTTGAGTAATGTTCAGGATACCGACGTTCAAACTCTGGGTCTTCTACAACATCCGTCACCGAAATTAAATATCTAACTAGCGGATCCTCAATATACTTAACATCAAATTCATCCACCGTTACTTTCCCATTTTTGAATGCGATAGCTGCTTGGTATGGCATGCTAAACTGCAAATCTACAATATTTTTGGGATCCCATTTTCGCTTTTCTGCCAAAAGTCGCATAGTGTATTTTGAAGAACGAATATGGATTTTTTCAATTTCATCCGCCCTCGGCTGATGCTTTTCCACAATCTCTAAACAAGCATCCAAATGACCACCCGAATAGCGGCAACAAGGATATACTTTTATACTTGATGAAGCAAAAGTCCACTTATCCCCGAGGCCTTCCAAAATATATTTTGTATCAAAATGATCAAGATAGGAATATGCATGCATAAGACCATCTTTGCCCTCATAAATGTCGGACGGGCCATTAAACCCCTTTTTGGCCATTCGCGCGGCAATAATCGAATTCATTGCTGGATGCCCTGCCTGAAGGCGTTTAGTAAACGAACCCTCAGAATTCCAAGCCATAAGTCCAGCAACCATGCTGCCTGCAATTCCCTGAGCATAAACCATTTGCAATTTATCAAGTTTCATCAGCTTTCCCGCCGAAACAGCAGCCCCCATGGTTCCACAGGTACTAGTTGGATGAAAACCTTGGTAATACATATCTCCTAAGTAAGCCGTTCCCATGCGGCATACTACTTCATTACCTAAAGAAACTGCTTCAATAAACTGCTTCCCGCTGGCCTTGCTGTACTCGGCTAATGCCAAGCTTACCGGATACGTAGCTGGAGACGGGTGCGCATTTGACTCATTATGGTCGTCAACAAAATCATAACCGTAGCACTGTATCGCATTGGCAAAGGCAGCGTTTGGCAATGCAACTTTTTTAGCCAAACCTACGATTGAACCTTCTTCTGGTCCACCAAGTTCCTGCGCAATCTCTCTCGCAATCTGGCTTGTTGAAAGGTTCCTTGTCCCAACCATAGAGGCCAACACATCCAGAGTTAGTAGCTTGGCATGATCCACCGCATAAACAGGCAAATCTTCATAATTTAATTCTACGGTCAACTGTGAAATTTCTTCTGCAATTGTTTTTCTCATCAAAATTCCTCCATATATTACTATTTAGCAACTTTCTTGCAATTTTATTTCGTCTACAAAAAACCGCCAAGTATCAGTAAAACTCCATTCTTGCAGCTCTTAATACAACTAGTATTACTTGATTGAACCTCAAAAACTATTACCTCCGCATCTTTCAAAAGCTGCTTCTTAGAAATAAAAAAATAGGCTGCAAAGAACCAGTTGCCTGCTCCATTGCATCACCCTTGATTTAAATTATACGGATTATAAGCAGAAAAAAAAGGACATATGTCTCTTTTTGTCAGATATAATATAATAAAGTTTTAAAAAACTACTTGGTAATTAATGTCTACTTAACTGGCTCTATTTTTTTATGGCCATTTGGAAAATTTATTAACGGTAAACACTTTACTACTGAACCTAAAAATTGCCCCAGGGCTTAGGTTTAATGCAAAAAACAACCAAAACAGCGCTCACACTGTTTTGGTTGTTTTTTGCATTTTGGATCGTTGGTAACTGCACGACAATTTTTTCTGCCAATACTGTTCCCATTTCTAGAATTCTATCATTATTTAATAATTTTTACATGAAGCCTTAAAATTTTCTTTATATAGTAAGTTAGCAGCAATAATTATTGCAAATAATAATGCAATACCAATTAATAATGTTACGCCATGCCAACCCCGCCACAGAAGGAACTGACCTCCAATAGTGCCAAGGCAACTAGAACCAGTATAGTAAAACAAAAGGTACAGCGAAGAAGCATGTGCTTTACTATTGGTAGCGGTCTTCCCAATCCAACTACTAGCAACTGAGTGACAACCAAAAAAGCCAAAGGTAAAGAATGCTAAGCCAATAATTTTTAAATAGATACTACAGACTAGAGTCATAAGACAGCCTAACATCATTATCGGAATACCAACGATCAATACTTTTGGACTGCCATGTTTATCGGCCATTTTCCCCATAAAAGTAGAGCTGAACGTGCCCATCAAATAAACAAAAAATATACAGCCAACAGCGGCTTGACTAAACTGGTATGGCGGTGCCATTAATGGGTATGAAATATAGTTATACATGGTTACAAAACTGCCCATTAAAAGAAAACCCATAATATAGATTAAAAGCAATTTCGGATTTTTTATATTTTCTGCCAGTAGCTGCAAAGTTTTTTTGACGGACTGTTTTCGCGGCATAAAATTTTGTGACACCGGCAAATTAAACAAAAACCAGATTGCACAAGCAAAAGACAATAGACCAATGAATTCTAAGGCAATACGCCAAGAAAAAAAGTCAGTAATAAAACTAACAATAATCCGCCCGGCCAGACCACCAACCGTATTACCGCTGATGTAAATACCCATCACTAAACCAGCCGTGGCATGGTCAAATTCTTCACTAATGTAGGCCATGGCTATAGCGGGAAACCCCGCTAATAATGCTCCTTGCAAAGCTCTAATTCCCAAAATTATATAAAAGTTTGAAAAAAGCGGTAACATTATCGCCAGAATCGAAGATCCTAACAAAGACATGACCATTATCTTTTTCCGTCCTTTGGAATCAGATAGCCACGACATAATAATCATAAAAATGGCTAAACTGGCTGTTGCAAAAGAAACGGTTAAACTTGAATAAGCAGGTTGAATATTCATTTCTTTAGAAAATACAGGAATTAATGGTTGAGTGCAATACAACAAAGCAAAAGTTACAAAACTTCCTAAAAATAATGATATAATTGTTCTCCAATAAGCTTTACTGCCTGTGATTAAGTAATTTTCCATGTGCTTTTCTCCTACATTACTAAATGTGTTTTATGAAAATTATTTTATCGCTAACATTTTATGCATTCATCCATTGCACTTTATTATATAATTAACATATTGGATTAATTATTTTCATTATCATTGAATGCACTGGCGATTAATTACAACAATATAATTTAAATTATACGGATTATAAGCAATAAAAAAAGGACATCTGTCTCTTTTTAAATAGGCGTTCTGTGCTATCTAGCAGACTTTGGACTAAGAAAAATAGCAGATGAATTATTTTATCTCCTTAGTATAACACTGCACATTGCTTTTGAACGTAAAGAAATTATAAGGTTCTATTTGCATAACAGAAAAATTAAACTTCCGCACAATGAAGAATTTTCGTATAATAAAAAACAAACAAGGAGCGTAATTATAATTGTTATCTAGACAGTTTACAGCTACTTGACGGGACAGAGCATATCTATGGAAAATATAAAAATGCACCACATTGGATGCACAAAGGATGATATTGGGAAATATGTGTTTTTGCCGGGTGATCCTGGACGGGCTAAATTAATTGCTTCTTATTTTGATAAAACAGAATTTGTTACGTCAAACCGTGAGTTTACTACTTATACCGGTAATATTGATGATACGAAGGTCAGCGTAACCTCGACCGGGATTGGCGGCCCGTCAGCTGCTATAGCAATGGAAGAACTCGTAAAGCTTGGTGCGCATACATTTATCCGCGTGGGAACTTGCGGCGCTATCCAAAAAGAGCTTAAGCCGGGAACACTGGTTATTCCCACCGCTGCAATTCGCAAGGATGGAACAAGTCAAGAATATATTCCTGTTGAATTTCCTGCTGTTGCGGATTTTTCTCTTCTAACGGTACTTAAGGAAGCTGCAGAACGTCTAGGTCATTCTTATCGCATGGGCATTGTAGAATGTAAAGATTCCTATTATGGACAACACGAACCAGAAAGAATGCCAGTTGGACATATGCTCAGGGAAAAGTGGGAAGCTTGGAAACTGGCTGGTACCCTTGCTTCCGAGATGGAATCATCCACATTATTTGTAGTGGCTTCTGTTTTGCATGTGCGATGCGCAACTGTATTATTGCTCTATCGTAACAGGGAACGCGAAAAGCTTCTTAATACAGAAGCAATCTGCTCAGATCAGGTGCCAGATGCTGTTGAGACTGCGATTGAAGCGATGCGCAGCATGATTATCCAGGATAACCGACAACACCACGGCTAGAGAGGTAGCACCTATGATTAAAAAGCTGATTAATGAGATAGCAGATACTAAATCACGCCAGTGGCTTTTTAATTTACTGCAATTCATGTCAGACGAAGTGCTACAGAATTGCAGGCTTTTATATCGTAAAAAAGGAACAACACTTATCCATGTAGGCGATATGGCAGATTCTGCTTATTTGCTTGTTGAAGGCTCGGTCAAAATTATAAATGAACTGCCTAACGGTGTAGTCTATTCCTTTGCCAAGTTATATGCACCTGAGTTGTTAGGCGAAAATGAACTGCTTGCTAATTTCCCATGTTATCGCGGTACGGTAGTATGTGAAACAGATTGTAAGTTTATCTATTTATCTAAGAAAGATTTTTTGTTGTGGCTAAAGAAAAGTCCTGAAACACTATATCAGGTTACGGTTGCAATTATTAAAAAAAATACTTCACAGGTTTCTCATGACCGGGCTTTTCTGTTTTCCACCGGAGAAGACAGGCTTGCTTATCATCTTGCGCAATATTATGAGGTTAAAGCAGAAAATGATATTTGTGTGTTAAATATTCCACGTAGCCAACTTGCCGATGAAATTGGGTTTTGCGTCAAAACAGTTGACCGTTGCATTCGAAAATTTAAGGATTCAGGACTAATAAATCGACAGGGCATGAAAATTACTATCACTAAAAAACAATACCTACTACTTCAAAATTTTAATTTTCATTAAAATATATTTAGATTATATAACAGCTATCTTTTCTAAGATGGTTGTTTTTTTGTTAATAATTCCTCATTTACGTCAATATGGCCATAAATAATGCCTACATTTTATATTCGCCAGCCCCATGGCGGCGCAGATAAATTTTATTTAGCTGTTGTCGTAATATTATCGTCAAAATGAAAAAACCTACAGAGTAAAAACCCTGCAAGCCTTGAATTCAATGGTGGAGACGAGGGGGATCGAACCCCTGACCTCTTGAATGCGAG
>Ga0316613_10000371_pt1 | contig 40403 bp, 41 predicted proteins | sample OWC_soil_day10_C_2_FD_207647 | JGI IMG/M metagenome (GOLD analysis project Ga0316613, IMG submission 207647) | Wetland soil microbial communities from Old Woman Creek delta, Ohio, United States - OWC_soil_day10_CT_b | ecosystem: Environmental > Terrestrial > Soil > Wetlands | place: USA: Ohio...
GGGCCGCAGTGCCTACGCACGGCAGAAGTTCGAGGACAAGCTGATTGAGCACAAGCACTATATCAACGAGGTCGGCGACGACATGCCCGAGGTGAAGGACTGGGTGTGGCCGTACCAGAAGTAAGCAGTAAGACGAAGCCCGCAGCCGAACCGGTTGCGGGCTTTTTCAGTTGATACGCAAGGAGAACCATCCGTGACAGACCTGCTTCAGATCGCAGGCAAGACCTACCAGTCCCGCCTGCTGGTCGGCACCGGCAAGTACCGGGATTTTTCCCAGAACCGTGCAGCGGCCGATGCCTCCGGCGCCGAAATCGTCACCGTCGCGATCCGTCGCGTGAACATCGGCCAGGACGCGAGCCAGCCCTGCCTGCTCGATTACCTGCCGCCGAGCCAATTCACCTATCTGCCCAATACCGCCGGCTGCTACAGCGCCGACGAAGCGGTGCGTACCTTGCGCCTGGCGCGCGAACTGCTCGACGGCCACAAGCTGGTGAAGCTCGAAGTGCTCGGTGATTCAAACACGCTTTTTCCCAATGTGCGCGAAACGCTGAAGGCCGCCGAAGTGCTGGTGGCCGACGGCTTCGACGTGATGGTGTACACCTCGGACGACCCGATCGTCGCCAAGGATCTGGAAGGGATCGGTTGCTGCGCGATCATGCCGCTTGCCAGCCTGATCGGCTCCGGCATGGGCATTCTCAACCCGTGGAACCTGCGCCTGATCATCGAGCAAAGCAGCGTGCCGGTGCTGGTCGATGCCGGCGTGGGCACGGCATCGGACGCCGCGATTGCCATGGAACTCGGCTGCGACGGTGTACTGATGAATACCGCGATCGCTGCCGCGCGTGATCCGATCCGCATGGCGCGGGCCATGAAACTCTCGGTCGAAGCCGGGCGCGATGCCTTCCTCGCCGGCCGCATGCCGAAGAAGCTGTATTCGGCCGATCCGTCCAGCCCGGTCACCGGCTTGATCGGCGCGGCATAACGGCGGGCACTACCGCACAGCGGAATTGAGTCAGAAGAAAACCAACACGTTTCCACCGAGGGGGAGTTATGAAAATCAAGAGTTACATGGTCATCGTGTTTTCGGCGCTGTTTTTGTTCAGCCTGGTTCCGCTGGGGGTGAGTTTCGTCGACAACATTCAGCGCAAAAGGATGAGCGAATCGCTGCTGTTGCTGAAGAATTACAACGATGCCTTGGGGGCCGTCGGGCTGCAGATCCGCGGCATCCAGAATGCCTTCTTGCGCGCCACGCTCGATAGCGATCACAACAGCCCCGGGGTTGAAAAGTCGGTCGAAATCTTCCGCAAGCGCAACGATGATTTGCCCAAGTACATCGCCGATGCCAGCGATGCATTTAAAAAAGCCAGCGACGCACTGCTGCTGGTTGACGGCAAGGAAATTGATCCTGCGAACTACAAGAAGTTTGCAGAAAAAGCCAATGGCTACCGTCAGGCGATTGATGGAATCATTCAGGGGAAATTCTATTCGCTGGATGCCATCGACAAGGTCGCCGTCTATATCAATGAAGCCCTGGCCGCGACCAAGCAGGAATTGGATTCATCGAATGCGATCCTTGTTTCCGTCAACAATGCGGGAGCAGTTCAAGCCGATCGTTACCGCCTGTTTTACCTGGCTGCCTTCCTGTGTAATGCCCTGGCCATTGCCGTGGCGTTTGTCGCCGTCAACAAGCGCCTGCTGGGTCCGTTGCTCAAGGCCGTCAACATGGCCCAGGCAATCAAGCAAGGCAATCTGGTGTCCCGGGTTACCGTGGAACAAAAAGACGAGATCGGCCAGCTTTTGAGCGCGATGGACGAGATGGCCGACCAGCTCGGCATCATGGTGCGCAAAATCCGCGATAGTTCGCTCAAGGTCACTGACGATGTCGCCGGCCTGCATGCTTCATCCGAGGAAGTGCTGGGTGCATCGCGCCAGCAATCCGAAGCGGTCGGCCAGGTGGCGGAAGCGCTTTCGCATATCTCGGCAAGCATCGCGCGGACTTCCGGCACGATCGATACCCTGCTCCAGCATTCCGGCTCCAGCCTGGACCGGACTCAGGAAGGCATCGCGCGCTTGGATCAGCTGGTGGTGGAGGCGACGACCGCGCATTCCGCGATGGACAATATTGCCGTCTCCGTGATCACTTTCCTGGAAAGCACCCGGCAAATTGCCTCTTTGACGCAAAACGTGCGGCAAATTGCCGAGCAAACCAACCTGTTGGCGTTGAACGCAGCGATTGAAGCGGCACGTGCCGGCGAGCAGGGGCGCGGATTTGCCGTCGTGGCCGACGAAGTGCGCGTACTGGCAGAAAAATCCAACATGTCCGCCCGCGAAATTGATCGGGTAACCCAACAGCTGAGTGAGCAATCCGCGCCGGTGGAGCTGTTGATTTCCACCGGGATCGACGCGATTGAATCCAGCGTGGCCAAGATTCAGGCGGTTGAAGAATCGTTGTCTGCTGCAATGGTTTCAGCCGAAGGCGCCAATGCCGGCGTATTGGCGATCACCGAGGCGGCACGCAGCCAGCAGCGGACCCTCGACGAAATCGGCGCGCGCATGCAGAAGGTGCGAACGCTCGCACAAAGCAACAGCAGCGTGGTGGAAGGCACGGCCAGCAAGGCCAAGCGGATCGCGGGCGAAGCGGATGATCTATCGCAGGCGGTTTCCGTGTTCACGGTTTGATGGCCTGATCGACGCAGGTTCTGTCGGGTGAAATTCTTCGCGCAGGGGAATGGGTCATGGAGAACGACGTCGTTTATGTGAAAACCGCAAAAGGTCTGGAAGAAATCGAACGGCGCACCTGCAATTTGCCCCGAAGGTTGCGCAGTGCATTGATCATGATCGATGGCCATGCATCCGGCGCCTTGCTGCATGAACGATTCGGGGTGCTGGGCGATCCCGGCTGGATCATTGAATGCCTGCTGGCGGAAGCCTTCATCCGTCCTGTCACAGCGCCGGCGGCCGGCAGGCCATCGGCGCCGGCCCATGCCTTGCCACGATCCGCCGAACGGGTAACGCGAAACGAAGCTGAACTGGCATCATCCGGCTCCGCAGTTCGCGACTTGAAATGCGCACTGAACCTGAGCCGCTGCACGCGGGAAGACTGCGTGATGAGCCGGGGTTGCCTCAAGTTCAATTCACTAAAATGACACGCTGTGCGTGGAACAGATAGACGGGAAATACGTGATGAGCTACCGCATGATTGCGCTTGATCTGGATGGCACGCTGCTCGATGGAGCTAACCGGATCCGGGAAGAAACGCTCGGCGCTCTGAAGCAATGCCTTGCCCGCGGCCTGCAGGTGGTGCTGGTTACCGGGCGGCACCATGTGGCGGCCTACCCGTATTATCACCAGCTCGGGCTGGATTCTCCGGTGCTCTGCTGCAACGGCACCTATGCCTATGATTATCAGGCGCACAATGCGTTGTTTTCCAATCCGCTGACCAAGCAACAAGCGCGTCAGGTGCTGGAAAAGATCCGCCAATACGGCGTACACAGCCTGATGTATGTCGACAACGCCATGACCTATGAAACGCGGGAGCCCCATCTGGATACGCTCCTGGCGTGGGCCGATCCCCTGCCCGATCATGTCCGGCCGGCGATTACCCGGGTGGATCGCTTCGAGGCCGAAATCGAGCGCGTAGCCATCGTCTGGAAATTCGCCATTTCGCATCCGGATACGGATGAATTGCAGGCTTTTATTGCCGATGTAGAAGACCATATCGGCTTGAGTTGCGAGCGCTCGGGCCATCACCGCTATGACGTGGCACAGACAGGCAACAGCAAGGGCGGCTTGCTGGCCGCCTGGCTGAAAACCCAGGACATCGACCCGGCCGAAGTCATTGCCTTTGGCGATAACCACAACGACATCAGCATGCTCGAAATGGCGGGCATGGGGGTAGCGATGGGCAACAGCGATGACACGGTCAAAGCCAGCGCCAGGCTGATTATCGGCAATAACAACAGCAATGCCATCGCCGATACGCTACGTCGCTATGTCGTGATGGCCAACTAACACGCTCTCCACCTTTCACACGCGCCTCGGCAATTTCGTGGCTTGCGCTCACCCGGCGAGCAAGCGCGAACCTGCCTGTCTCGCCATGCCCGGCATTGACAGAAACAAAGGATTGCTTGGTAGACTAGCGTGCGAAAGCGGCTGAAAAACATGTCGCCGTTGCCGCGGTATTGCCCCGGACATGCCAATACAGCGCGGAAAAACAAAAAGCCCAACCTTGTGGGCTGGGCTAATTGCTGGTATTTCTTGGCTCCCCGACCTGGACTCGAACCAGGGACCTGCGGATTAACAGTCCGTCGCTCTACCGACTGAGCTATCAGGGAATCGATGAGGAGCGCATATTAGTGCCCGGGGAAAACCTTGTCAAGCATCGCTTAAGGATTTTTACTCCAAGATGAAAAACGTTTCCACCCGAATCATCATTGCCGCCCTGTTCGTCCTCGTCGCAGGCCTGCTGCCGTTGGTCTTCCCGTACAGCCTGCTCAAGCCCAGCCTGGAATCCCGTCTGGGCCAGACACTGCACAGCAAGGTTGAAATCGGCAAGATCCATTTCAGCTTTCTCCCCAAACCCGCTTTCCGGCTTGAGCAGGTCACCATCGACAGCGCCGATGCGGCACAGATCAAACAGGTCGTCATCCCCACTACCTTGCGCAACCTGCTCGGCTTCGGACGGGCGCTGCACGAGGTAAAACTGGTCGAGCCGGTATTTTCACGCCCATTTGCACTGGGCCTGACCGACCGGCTGGCAAGCGAATCCCCGCTGCGCCTTGGCGAACTCGCGCTGGAGAATATCGTCATCCGCACGGAACAGGGTGCACTCGGCCCCTTCACTGCCGAAATTGCATTCAAGGCGGATCACCGGCTCGACACCGTCACGGCTCACCTGGCCGGCGGCAAGGCGGAGCTGCAAATCCAGCCTGCTGGTCCGGGCAATTTCACGGTTATTTTTTCGGCCAAGAACTGGCAACTCCCCTTCGCCCACGCGGTCAATTTCGAATACATCAATATGACAGGGCAAGCCAATAGCGAAAGGCTGCAGATCACCGATATCCGCGCCGGCCTCTACAATGGCCTCGTAACCGGGAATGGCCAATTGCTCTGGAATGGACGCTGGCAACTCAGCGGCCAACTCCAGGCCAGAAATATCCGGGCCGAACCGTTGATTGCCGTTTTCAGCCCGGTGACACGGGCCACGGGCCTGCTGCAGGGCGAAGGATCGTTCCGCTTCAATGCCGACCACTACGCCCGCTTATTCGATACCCCGCAACTGCAAGGGCGCTTCACCCTGGTCGACGGGCTGCTCCACAATATTGATCTGATCACCCCGCTCAAATCCTCGTCGCCAGAAATCGTGCGCCACGGCGGCCAAACCAGCTTCAACCTGCTGCGCGGCACGCTGGCCGTGCAGGGCAAAGCCGTCAGCCTGCGCGCAGTGCATCTGGATGCCGGCAAGTTTCGCGCCAACGGCGATTTGTTGGTGCGCGACGGCAAGCTTTCCGGCGGCGCCGCCAGCACCCTCAGCGCGGGCAGCATGACCGCCTCCAACCAGGTCACCCTGTCGGGCACCCTCGACTCTCCGGAACTGCGCTCAGGCGGCGCATGGCGCCCCGCCTCCGGGCGCGATCCGGAACCCGCCGCGCAGTGATTCCTGCGATCACTTCCAACGCCCCGCCCGCCGGGGCGTTATACTTTCACGATAAAAACCATACTTGGAGACAACACATGAACTGGTTCACCCCACTCGCGCCCGCCGAGCACGCTGCCGCATTGGCCGCACTGGAAACTGCCGCTGTGGCCTGCCCGGTCAGCCCCGCCGGCCTGCTGCATTTTTCTGGCGAGGAAACCCAGGCTTTCCTGCACGGCCAGCTTTCCAGCGACATCAAGGCGCTCGATGACTCCTCCGCCCAGTACGCCTGCTACTCCACCCCCAAGGGGCGGATGCTGGCCTCTTTCCTGGTTTTCCGCCAGGGCGGCGATTACTGGCTGCAATTGGCCGACGAGCTGACTCCGGCACTGCAAAAACGCCTGTCCATGTACATCATGCGCAGCAAAACGCGTTGCACCGACGCCAGCGCCGAGCGCGCCCTGATCGGCGTGGCCGGTCCGCAAGCCGCAGCCCGGGCGCTTGCTCTGGCGGGTATCGAGCAACTGGCGGAACTGAGCATCCACCACGGCGCGGATTTCAGCCTGATCGCCCTGCCCGGCGCGCGCTTCCAGTTCGTAACGACGCCGGACGCCGCGCCCGCCCTGTGGCAAAAACTGCTCGACGCCGGCTGCGTGCCGGGCGGCCAGCCACTCTGGCAACTCAGCGATATCCGCGCCGGCATTCCCTGGATCAGTGCAGCCACGCAGGAAGAGTTCGTGCTGCAAATGGCCAACCTCGACCTGATCGGCGCCGTGAGTTTCACCAAGGGCTGCTATCCCGGCCAGGAAATCGTCGCGCGTACCCGCTACCTGGGCAAGGTCAAGCGCCGCATGTACCGGGTCAGCGCTGCCCGCGATGTAATTGCAGCCGGCCAGGATATCTTCAGCCCGGAAATGAACGGCCAGCCTTCCGGCAAGATCCTGCAAGCCAGTCCAACGCAAACCGGGCACTGGGAAGCCCTGGTCGTGGCCCAGATGAGCAGCCTTGAGCATGGCCTGCACCTGGATAATCCCGCCGGACCGGAACTGACCATCCTGCCGCTGCCCTATGCCGTCGAGTGAGCGCAAGCACAGCCCGAAACCGGCGGTTTCGGCTATAATCCCGCGTGTTCAAATAGTAAGGAAGTAATCATGGGCTTTCTCGCCAACAAAAAGATCCTGATCACAGGTCTGCTTTCCAACCGTTCGATCGCCTACGGCATCGCTCAGGCTGCCAAGCGCGAAGGTGCGGAGCTGGCCTTTACCTATGTGAATGAAGATCTGCGCCAGCGTGTGGTTGACCTGGCCAAAGAATTCGATTCCGATATCGTCCTGCCCTGCGACGTGGCCAGCGACGAGCAGATCAGCGCCGTGTTTGTCGAGCTGGCAAAGCGCTGGGACAAACTGGACGGGCTGGTTCACTCGATCGGCTTCGCGCCGCGCGATGCGCTCAAGGGCGATTACCTGGATGCCGTGAGCCGCGACGCCTTCAAGATTGCGCACGACATCAGCTCCTACAGCTTCGCCGCACTGGCCAAGGCTGCGCGTCCGATGCTGAACGACGGCGCATCGCTCGTCACGCTGACCTACCTCGGCGCCGAACGCGCAGTGCCCAACTACAACGTGATGGGTCTGGCCAAAGCCAGCCTGGAAGCCAATGTCCGCTACATGTCCGCCGCCCTGGGCGCCCAGGGCATGCGCGTGAACGGTATTTCCGCTGGCCCGATCAAGACCCTGGCCGCTTCCGGCATCGGCAATTTCAACAAATTGCTGGCCGCAGCCGCTGCCGGCACGCCGTTGCGCCGCAATGTCACGATCGAGGAAGTCGGCAATGCCGCCGCTTTCCTGCTGTCCCCGCTGGCATCGGGCATCACCGGTGAAATCATGTATGTCGATGGCGGCTTCAACATCGGCGCGGGAACCATGGAAGGCTGATCACCGCCACGCCATCGCCCTGCAATAAAAAACGCCCGGACAGATAGCCGGGCGTTTTTATTGCATCGCCATCCTGCTCAGCCTCCGCCAACCGGAGTCACTCAGGCCTCGTGCTGGTGCAAGGCGGCCAGCTGATAAACAACTTCGTCGAAGTATTCATTATTGCCATCCAGCTGCCGCAACTGGAACGCCAGCTTTTCCAGTGAAAACTGGCCAAAGGCAAACCGGTCGCGGGTGCGCTTCATGGCCTTCATCCGCTCCACCAGCTGCGCGCGCAGCGCTTCGACTTCTTTCTTTTCGCGCCGATGGGCGCCGACAGAAAGATTAAGCCAGGCGATCATCGGCACCGCAACCCACCACAACTCGGTGAACACCGCCACAATAGCCAGCAGCGCCAGCAGCAGATACCAGATCTGGTCAGCCTGCTCGAAATCAGGCCACAGAATCGACAGCGTTGGCCAGCGGCGCTTCAGCATGCGGGCCAGGCGCGAATCGTCCAGTGCATCGCGTTTCTTGCTGGCGCAAGCAGAATCCAGCGCCAGCAGAACATAAGCATGGGTCAGCACGCGGTTATGCAGCCATGACGTTTCCCGGTATATCCCCATCCGGCCGAACAATTCCTGGCGAAATGCATCGCTGGACAGCGGCGGAACGCCGTCCTGGGAAGGGTCTTTGCCGGCATGCTGAACCAACAAGGGATAGCCCGCGATTTCGGTCAGCTGCCGGCGCCGCTGCGCCAGCGTATCTGTCAGCTTTGGCACTTCGGCCAGATCCAGCGCAACATACTGCCGCAACAATTTTTCCAGATTGTCACAGCCCGGATTACGTCCGGGATGCTCCCGCAACACTTGGCGCAGGCGGGTTATTTCCGCCCGGATCCGCTCGGCAAGCGGGGCCGTCTCTGGCACCCAGGGCAGGCGCAACAACGTTTCCGCACGCAGGAGGCTATCATCGAAATGGCGGTAGTACCCATCGTGATAGCGGCCGAATTCTTCCTCATCACGGGTCTTGTCACCGGTCAGCAGCGGCGGCGTCGGCGTCTGCCGGCGCAGGTTGACGCACACCATGTTGACCGCGGATTCCACTTCAGGAGCAATGCCGGCCCTGGCGAAAAGCGGATCGAGTTCATGCCGGCGATTGCGCCACTCTTCCAGTGCTTTCCAGATGCTCCATTCAGCCATAGTCTCAACTCACTCCTTGGACCCGCATGTTACTTGAGCCATCCGGCAACACAAGACCTCATCAGGCACGCGCCTTCTTTTCTTTCCGGCCCAGGCGCTTCTCGATGGTATCGCACAGGATTTCCAGCACCCGGATGCGGGCAAAGCTCTTGTTGTTGGCAGCGATCAGATGCCAGGGCGCACCCGGGGTACTGGTGCGGTCAACCATGTCGCTTGCCGCGGTCACGTAGTCATCCCACTTTTCGCGATTGCGCCAGTCTTCCTCGGTGATCTTGAAACGCTTCCACTCGGTCTGCTCGCGCTCCTGAAAACGCGCAAGCTGCTCTTCCTTGCTGATCGCCAGCCAGTATTTGACCACCAGGGTATTGGCATCATCGAGCTGGGATTCAAACTCGTTGATTTCGCCATAGGCACGCATCCAGTCCGCCACCGGCGCAAAGCCTTCAACCCGCTCGACCAGCACGCGGCCGTACCAGGAACGGTCGAAGATGGTGAGGCGCCCATGCGTTGGCAATTGTCGCCAGAAACGCCACAGATAGGGCTGGGCGCGCTCTTCCTCGGTCGGCGCGGCAATCGGCACGATATGGTATTGCCGCGCATCCAGTGCCGCGCTGATCCGCCGTATCGCACCGCCCTTGCCGGCAGCATCCATGCCTTCAAACACCACCACCACGGCCAGGTTGTGGAACTGCGGATGGCGCGTCAGCAGGTTGAGCCGCCCCTGCAATGCCTCCAGCCGCTCCTTGTAATCCTCGTCCGTGGAAGCCTGGTCAAGCTGCAGGGTATCCAGCAGGCGCAAGCCGTCAACCGGCGGAATGATTTGCGCCGCCTCCACCCGGCTCTGGCGCACCGAACGGCGCGCCAGATGCTGGCGCATGGCACTCAGGAGTTGCTTGCCCACTTCCAGCGCGCGGTAATTCGCATCCGCACCCTCGACCACGCGCCAGGGCGCATCGGCCGAGCTGGTCCGCATCAGCATGGCACGGCTACGCTCAATGATTTTGTCGTAATGCTGGGAAAACCAGCTGTCCTCATCGGTCACGCGCCAGGCCGTCAATTTGTCGCCCGACAGTTTTTTCAGCCGCTTGTCCAGCACCGGCTCGGACAGGTGCAGCCAGAACTTGAGGACCAGCACACCTTCGTCGGCCAGCATTTTCTCGAAATGCGCAATGCGCTCGATCTCGCGCTGGAACACCGCCTCGCGCGCGCCATTCAGGGTCTCGAACACGGCTCCGGCATACCAACCCCCGAACAGGATGGCCATCTTGCCCTTGGGCGGCAGCGCGCGCCAGTAGCGCCACATCGGCGGACGGCTGCGCTCTTCGTCACTGTGGGCACCAAATGCATGCGTGGCCACATGGCGCGGATCGAGCCATTCCATCAGCAGATTGGCCATCTCGCCCTTGCCAGCCGTCGGCACGCCCGCCAGGAGAATCAATACCGGAAAATCAGCCCGCCGGCCCAGCTCGTATTGCGCCTCAAGCAAATCCTGGCGCAACTGCGCCTCTTCCTGCTTGTAGGTATCCTTGTCGATCTTGTGACCCAACTCTGCCGATTCGAACATGATGCCCTCCTAAGTTTTTAACCACGCCCGTGCCACCCGGCGAACCTGATCCCAATCGGTAAACTCGACATCGCGCCGAGGATCCGTCGGTCCGCCCGTTATCCACATGATCAGGCGGATCATCATGCGGTCATACCAGGCATAGCGGGTGTAGTACAAAGCCCCGGCGAATACCGCCAGGCGCATGGGTCGCCACGGCGATTTCTTCAGGAACTTGCGCATGTAGGCGGAGCCTTCCGGCGTATCCTTGCCCGGCTTGCGCGCGGTGAGGTTGACGCAAAAAAAGGCATTGGCGCGCGCCTCGATCAGCGCGCAGTTTTCAGCAATGAAGCGGTAAAGTTCGGTCGGCAGACGGCCATAATGGATCGAAGCGCCGACAATCAAACGTTCCGAGTCCGCCGCTGCCTGTACCAGATCCGGATCTGCCAGCGACAGGATTCTGGCCTCGCCGCCCTCCTCCCGAATCACTTCAGCCATGCACTCACAAATGCGCCGGGTCTGGCCTTCCCGGCTGGAATACAACAACAGAACAGCAGCCATCATGTCTCCAGAAAGTAAAAAAGGAAGCGCGAAGCTTCCTTTTTTGCAATGCCCGGCCTGGTTCAAACCGAAAACGATGAACCGCAGCCACAAGTCGAAACAGCGTTGGGGTTCTTGATGGTGAACTGCGAACCTTCCAAGCTTTCCACATAATCAATCTCGGCACCCACCAGATACTGGTAGCTCATCGGATCGACCAGCAGGGTGACGCCGTTTTTCTGCACCAGCGTATCGTCATCATTGGCGATCTCGTCGAAGGTGAAGCCATACTGGAAGCCAGAACAGCCGCCGCCGGTCACAAACACGCGCAGCTTGAGCTCCGGATTGCCCTCTTCCTGGATCAAATCTTGTACTTTGGCTGCCGCCGCGTCGGTAAAAAGAAACGGACTGGGCATATCGGTCGCCGTATTCATGGCCTACTCCAAATAGTTGACTAATTAGCTTGGATTATCCTCTGGCCCCATGCCGAGGTCAATCTGCGTTCGGGACAGCGGCAGCGGGATGATTGCCGTCTGCACAATGGTTGAGCCGGCCATCGACCACCGCGCCCGGATGCACTTCAAGCATTTTATAGCTCAAATCACCACGAACCCGTGCCTTCGGCTGAAGTTCAACATACTGACTCACCGCAATCGAGCCGGCAATTTCGCCATTGAGGATAAGATGGGTGCAAACCACCTCGCCTTCAATACGTGCTTTTTCACTAACGACAAGCGTACTGTCCTTGCCTTCCAGGCCGGAGACATCGCCCACCACAATACCGTCGATGCGCAACCCGCCACTGAAACGAACATCGCCGCCGACGGTGCTTCCCTGCCCGATCAGACTATCGATCCGGTCACTCCTGTGATGCTTATGCTTCTTGAACACTATCCACTCCCCATTTTTTTCCGGCACTGCGCAATCACCTGGCGCCCATCCGCAGAGAGCAGGCGAACCTCCAGCATCTGTGGAATCGCATCCGCCGGCAAACCCAGCTCGCCTTCCACCCGTTCGTAATGCTTGATCTGCACCGGCAGCGGTTTCTCGCCGCCCAACACCATATTGCCACGCTGCCCCCGGCGCAGGTAATCCACGCTGATCTGCAGCCGGCCATTGAACTGTGCATCGCTGTTGAATCCTTGCGCCAGCAAGGCCCGATAGCGGTAACGCCGCGCTTCGAGCAACTGCATTTCGCAGGCAACGAGCCGCACGGCGCGGCTGCGATCATTGCTGGTCAGCAACGATTCCAGAAAGACCAGTGACTCTTGATGCGAAGCGGCATCGGCCTGCGATTGTGCCAGCTGCTCGGCCAAGGTGGCACGCGTGGACTGCTCCACGACCAATTGCTGCTCAAGCCCGCGCCGGGCGGCCACTTCCGAGGCCAGCGTGCGGTCCAGCAGCGCAACGCGCGCCGACAACTCGGAAGAATCGGCACGATGCGCGAGCGCCGATTCGCGCCATCCCACCCAGCCACCCACACCAATCAATGCCGCCACCACCAGCAATTTCAGCGCGGTGCGCAAGGCACGCAGCCGCCGTCCCGGCGTCGGCTGCAACCTGATCGGAGCAGCCGCCAGCCGGATACGTTGTTGTCGGTAAAAGCGTTTGAGCGGCATGGCAGATCAGGGCAACAGCGGAACGATATCCAGCCCCTGGTCTTCCGGAAAGCCAAACAACAGGTTCATGTTCTGCACTGCCTGCCCGGCAGCGCCCTTGACCAGGTTATCGATGACCGAGAGCACCACCACGGTATCCCCGCCTTGCGGCCGGTGCACTGCAATACGGCATACATTGGCACCGCGCACCGACCGGGTTTCCGGGTGCGAACCTGCCGGCAATATATCAACAAACGGCTCGCTGGCATAACGCTGCTCGAACAGCGCCTGCACATCGACATCCTTGCTCAATTTTGCATACAGCGTGGCATGGATGCCGCGGATCAGCGGTGTCAGATGCGGCACGAAGATCAGCCCGATCGGCTTGCCGGCCGCGCGTGCCAGCCCCTGGCTGATTTCCGGCAAATGGCGATGGCCATTCACGCCGTAAGCCTTGAAATTGTCGCCCGCCTCGGCAAACAGGGTATGCACTTCGGCTTTGCGTCCCGCGCCCGATACGCCGGATTTGCAGTCGGCAATCAGTTGGCCAGAATCAACCACGCCGGCTTCGATCAGTGGCAGATAGCCCAGCTGTACCGCTGTCGGATAACAGCCGGGGTTGGCAATCAGCCTGGCAGAGCGGATTTGTTCGCGGTTGGCCTCGGGCAAACCGTACACCGCTTCAGCCACCAATTCGGGCGAAGCATGCGTCATGCCGTACCACTTTTCCCACTCAGCCACATCCTTGATACGAAAATCGGCCGCCAGATCAATCACCTTGACGCCTGCAGCGAGCAACTCGCGCGCCTGCTGCATGGCGATGCCGTTGGGTGTGGCAAAAAAGACCACGTCACAACTGGCCAGATTCGATTCTTCAGGTGTCGAAAACGCGATATCGACCCGGCCGCGCAGGCTTGGGAACATCTCGGCCACTTTCATACCGGACTCTTTGCGCGAGGTCACCGCATGCAGTTTTATCCCCGGATGCCGCGCCAGCAGCCGCAACAATTCAACGCCGGTATATCCCGTGCCGCCAACAATGCCCACCTTGATCATGCTATTCATTCCTTCAATCTGTAACAGGCTGATCTTACCGCAAAAAATACCGCCGTAAAAAACACAAAAGCCGCCCAAGGGCGGCTTTGCGTAGCGCAGCAAGCGTGCAAATTAACGCTTGGAGAACTGCTTGCGACGGCGAGCCTTGTGCAGACCGACCTTCTTGCGTTCAACTTCACGTGCATCGCGAGTCACCAGGCCAGCAGCCTTGAGTGTGCCCTTGAGCGCAGCATCGAAGTCGATCAGTGCACGGGTGATACCGTGACGCACTGCACCGGCTTGACCGGTTTCGCCACCACCAACCACATTAACCATAATGTCGAAGGATTCGAGGCTTTGGGTGAGAACCAGCGGCTGGCGAACCACCATGCGACCGGTTTCGCGGGAGAAATACTGATCCAGCGGTTTGCCATTCACCACGATGTTACCGGCGCCTTTGGCGAGGAACACGCGGGCTACGGCGCTTTTGCGACGGCCTGTGCCGTAATAGTACTTGCCTACCATGTTGCAATTCCTAGATTAGCGAGGCGCCGCCTCAGAGTTCCAGAACTTTCGGCTGTTGCGCGGTGTGCGGATGTTCTGCACCGGCATAAACCTTCATCTTCTTGATCATCGCATAGCCGAGCGGACCCTTGGGCAGCATGCCCTTGACGGCCTTCTCGAGTACGCGACCCGGGAACTTCTCTTGCATTTCCTTGAAGGTACGCTCGTAGATACCACCCGGATAGGTGGAGTGACGATAGTAAATCTTCGAGTTCGCTTTATCACCGGTCACGCGCAGCTTGTCTGCGTTTACCACGACGATGTAATCGCCACAATCAACGTGCGGGGTGTATTCGGCTTTGTGCTTGCCGCGCAGGCGCTTGGCAAGTTCAGCCGCTACACGGCCGAGCACCTTGTCGGTGGCATCAATAACAAACCACTCGCGCTTTACTTCGTGCGGCTTGGCAGAAAAGGTTTTCATGACTGCTCTTCCACGATTCTGATTTTAAGAAAGTCGGGCATTTTAGCGGAATGATCAAGACAATGTCAAACCAAAACTTCGATCCATCACATTGTTTTGCTCAAACAAAAAAAACGCAACCCGGAGAGGTCGCGTTAATTCCACCAAGAAGGAGGATGGAGGAGACAACACCCAAGCCCGAAGGCTTTGATGTCTTTTTCATTGTGCACCACAACATATCCGATTTCAAGAAATTTGTTGCTGTGCAGCAAATTTTGCTCATGGCATTTTTCACCCTGCCTACGCCTGAAAACACTACAATTCTGGTGCGATACAAACATCAAAAAATGGAGACCACGCATGAAAGTGAACTTGAAGTGGACCGGCGATGCCAGCTTCCAGGCCACATCGGAATCCGGCCATACCGTCACGATGGATGGCCCGCCCGAAGGCGGCGGACGCAACCTCGGACCGCGCCCGATGGAACTGCTACTGATGGGAACGGCGGGCTGCTCGACTTACGATGTGGTCCATATCCTGAAAAAAAGCCGCCAGGACATTCGCGACTGCGCGTTGGAGATCGATGCCGAGCGCGCCAGCGAAGATCCGAAAGTCTTTACCCGGATCCATCTGCACTTCACCGTGACAGGCAATAACCTCAAGATCGAGCAAGTGGCGCGCGCGATCAAGCTCTCGGCCGAAAAATACTGCTCGGCATCGATCATGCTTGGCAAGACCGCCGCCATCACGCACGACTTCGAGATCATCGCAGTCGACTGATCGGCAAAAACCCGGACTGGCGAGCAGTGTGCTACAGCGTACGCTGCGCCACCCAGGCCTGTCCGAGCGCCAAGCCGCCATCGCCCGGCGGCACCAGCCGGGCTTCGAGCATGCCGATTCCCCGGCCTTCCAGCTTCCGGCGCAAACCTCCAGCCAGCAGCGCATTCAGAAAACAACCTCCCCCACAGGCGACCATCCTGATTCCGCTCGAATCCGCCGCGGCTTCAACCCAGCCAGCCAATGCAGGGACAAGCGCGGCATGGAAGACGGCCGCACCATACCCCGCGTCGGACACCGAACTGATTGCCTGCAGTAAAGGAGCAAGATCAAGGATCAAGCTACCGGATTCCCCAGCCAGCCCATGCAAGGCTGCGGACACATCGACCCGGCCGTAGCTTTCCGCCAGGCCTTCAAGCCGCATCGCCGCCTGCCCCTCAAAGCGCATGCGCGGCTGGATACCAAGCAAACCCGCCGCCGCATCGAAATACCGCCCCATGCTGGTCGTTTGCGGCACGCCACGTTCGAGCATCTGAGCAAGCACCGCAGCGCCGGGCTCATCCGCATAACGCTCGGCAATCTCGCTCTGCCGCCCAAGCAACGCCAGCGCCGCCCCCCCCATGCGCCACGGCTCGCGCGCGGCGCGATCCCCCCCAGGCAAGCCGATCGGGCGCAAATGGCCGAGTCGCTCGAAATGCGCACCATCGACCAGCAGCAACTCACCGCCCCAAGGCGCACCGTCACGGCCAAAACCAATGCCGTCGAGCGCCAAGCCAAGCACCGGCGCGTCCATCTTGTGCTCGGCCAGCACCGCACCGATATGCGCGTGATGGTGCTGCACCGCGACAGCGGGAACCTGCCAGCGTTCGGCCAACAGCTGCGCCAACTGAGTACTGAAGAAATCCGGATGCAGGTCATGCGCGATTGCGTGCGGCCGGACATCCAGCAGCTCCTGCATGTGTTCGACCATCGCTTCCAGTGAACGGCAGTTGGCAACCCGATCCAGATCGCCGATGTGCTGTGACAGGAAAGCCTGATCGCCGCGCGTGAAGCAGAGCGTGTTCTTGTAGAAGCCGCCGAGCGCCAGTACATCCGGCCCGCGGGCAAGCGGAATGGCACAAGGGGTATAGCCACGCGCTCGACGGATGAATTGCGGTCCACCACTACCGGGGAGCCGCCGCAGCACGCTGTCGTCGCAGCGGATGACGATGTCGCGGTCATGCAGCAGAAAGGCATCGGCAATGCCTTGCAGACTCTTCAGCGCCTCTGCGTTGTCGGTCACCAGCGGCTCTCCGTGCGGATTGGCACTGGTCATCACCAGCGCCAGCGGCTGCGGCGCAGCCAGCCACCCCAGCCCCAATGGTCTGCCCGCAGCCTCGTGAAACAGTAAATAATGCAACGGGGTATAGGGCAGCATCATACCGAGCCAGGCCAAGCCCGGTGCAACACCGGCCAGCTGCTCATCGGCGCCTGCCTTCTTGCGCAGCAGCACGACAGGCCGGGCATGACTCGTCAATTCCGCGACTTCATCCTCTCCAGCCTCAACCCAATTCACACAGGAAGCTGCATTGGCCAGCATCAGCGCTAGTGGCTTTTCCTCGCGTTGCTTGCGCTCGCGCAGTGCGCCGACCGCAGCGGCATTGCGCGCATCGCAAACCAGATGAAAACCGCCCAAGCCCTTGATGGCGACGATCTCGCCGTGCCGGATTCGCACCAAGGTTTCAGCAACCGGATCGCCGGAGATTGACCTCCCCGAGGCATCGACCAAAGCAAGCTGCGGACCGCAATCGGGGCAGGCGTTCGGTTCGGCATGAAAACGGCGCCAGGCGGGTTCAGTATACTCAGCAAGGCAGACCGGACACTGGCTAAAGCGCGCCATGCTGGTCTGCGCACGGTCATAAGGCAGGCAGCGAGTGATCGTGTAGCGCGGGCCACAATCGGTGCAATTGATGAAGGCATAACGGTAGCGGCGATTGGCCGGATCGAAGAGTTCGGCGAGGCAAGCCGGACAGACCGCAGTGTCCGGGCCAATGCTGGCAGTCAACTCGCCACCAGCGGAATCGCTGGCGAGGATGGTGAAGCCCTTGGCATCCGGATCAGCCGGTACTGACAGGACGTCAAGGTGGTCAATGCGGGCCAGTGGCGGAATCTCTGCTCGCAACCGGTGCAACAGTCCGGCCTGTGCATCCGCCGTCCCCTGCACTTCCAGCGTCACGCCGCCCGCATCGTTGCGAACCCAGCCGTTCAGCGCCAGCTCTTGCGCCAGCCGGTAAACAAAGGGCCGGAAGCCGACTCCTTGCACCAAACCGCGCACGGTCAGGCGCCGGCGAATCATCCCGTCCGACCCTGCAGCGCCGCGCAACCGGCCTCCAGCCAGGCAAGCCACGCATCGCAGCCTTCGCTGGTCTTCGCGGAAACGCAGATCACCGGCAAATCGGGACGAATCTGCCTGGCGTAACGGATTGCGGTATCCACGCTGAAATCGAGATAAGGCAACAGGTCGATCTTGCTGACCAAGAGCAGATCGGCGGCACGGAACATGTCCGGGTATTTGAGCGGTTTATCCTCGCCCTCGGTCACCGACAGGATCACCACCTTGTGTGCTTCGCCAAGATCAAAAGCCGCCGGGCAAACCAGATTGCCGACATTTTCGATCAGCAGCAGGCCGTTTTGCGGAAGGTGCCGTTCGGCGGCAAGCCGGTCGAGCGCCAGGCTGATCATGCGCGCATCGAGATGACAACCCTTGCCGGTATTGATCTGCACAGCCGGCGCACCGGTCGCGCGGATACGCTCGGCATCGTTGGCGGTCTGTTGGTCGCCCTCGATCACGGCCAGCGGCGTGCGGGCTGCCCAGCGCCGGATCGTATCGACGAGCAGCGTGGTCTTGCCCGATCCCGGACTGGAGACAAAATTGAGCGCAAACAGGCCGCGCGCCGCGATCCGGTTGCGGTTTTCTGCGGCTTGCGCATCGTTGTCGGCGAGGATGTCTTCTTCAATATGCAGGATGCGTTCGGGCGTCATGTCCGGGGCATGCGCAGCACCAAGCGGCGCGTTGTCATGTCCAGGCAAGCGGTAACTTGATTGCGCCGGGATAGTTGCCCGCTTCCTGTAGCGCGGCAGCAGCAAGGCGAGTCCGTCGATGGTGGCATTTCCGCCACCGCAACCGCAGGTAGTGCACATAGCCCTATCCTTTCACACGATCCCGATATCGACCACGAGCATCTGGTCGCCATCGCACACATCAAGTCGGTAACTACCGCAGTGCGGGCACGATTCACCCAGCTGCTTCAATTCGACCTCAGCGCCGCAATCGGCACAGCAAGCCCGTCCCGGCGAGTGCACGATCTCGATGCAAGCGCCGTCTGCCAGCGTGCCCCGACTCACCATCTCGCAGCAATAGCGCATGGTTTCCGGGTCCACATGCGCCAGCGCGCCAATCGCAAGCTTGATCCGGGTAACGCGCGTGGCATCGGCCTGGTGCGCGGACTTTTCCACGATGCGCAGCGCATGCTCTGCCAGCGTCAGTTCGTGCATGGGTGACTCCCGGGCTATTACTCACAGCCGTTTCAAGCAGGTTATATCAATCAGGATATTCCACAAATCCGTTCGGGCGACAGAAACTTAGCAAACGGATGCCAGCCGCCCGCGCGATGCAGATAGCCAGCGAGGTGGGCGCCGAGATGGTGGCCAGTACGGGGATATTGCGGCGGGCAGCCTTGCGCACCAGCTCGTAACTCGCGCGGCTGGTCAGGAAAACCAATCCCAGGTTGGGCTCGATGTCTTGCAACGCCATCCAGCCGAGCAGTTTGTCCATGGCATTGTGACGCCCGACATCCTCGAATACCCGCACGATGTCGCCCGCGGCGGTGCACCAGGCGGCCGCATGAGCACAGCCGGTCGCCGCCATCAGCGGCTGATGCTGCGGCAATGTGGCAAGGATGCGTTGAATCAAATGATGATCCGGTTCGACCGCCTGCGTGACATCGACTTTCTCGGGTGCCAGATCGAGCAGTTGCAGGCTTTCCGTACCGCATACACCGCAGCCGGTGCGCCCGGCAAGGGTCCGGCGATGCTCTTTCAATTGGATGAAGGCGGCTTGGGCAATGGTAAGCTGAACTTCTGCCGCATCGGCATGGAACAGCACCTCCAGATCGTGAATCTCGCCCCGGCTCGAAACGATTCCTTCCGACAGCGTGAAGCCGATCGCAAACTCTTCCAGATCGCAAGGCGTGACCATCATCACGGCATGAGAAATGCCGTTGTAGACCAGCGCCACAGGATACTCTTCGGCCACTTCATCCTGACAGGAATGCAGGCTGTCGTAACGGTGGCGCAGGACCGTCACCGGCTGCAATGCACCGGGCATGCTCACCGGGGATACACCGCACACGGGCGCAGAAGTCTGGAGCATGGCGATCAGCCTCCGGTCTGGGACATGAAGCGCACGATCTTGGCCGGCGCATCAACAAATTCATGATGCCAGGGCTTGAGCTCGATGGCCGCGCGGATCGCGGCTTCCAGCTCGGCATCGCTCGCACCACTGCGCAGCAAGGGGCGCAACTCGATCCGCTCTTCCTGGCCCAGACACAAATAAAGCGTGCCTTCCACCGCCAGGCGAACCCGGTTACAGGTTGCGCAGAAATGCTGCGATATCGGGGTAATGAAACCGATCTGGCCACTGCCGTCGGCAGTCTGCCAGTAACGCGCCGGGCCCCCGCCCAGCTCTGCCGAACAGGACACCAGATGGAAACGCTCGACCAACCGTGGGCGTACTTCATCCAGCGAAAGGTATTCGGTATTGCGCCCGGCATCACCCATCGGCATGGCCTCGATCAGGCGCAGGATGAAACCATGCGCCAGGCAGAACGCCGCCATGCGCTCGATTTCATGTTCATTCACACCGCGCATCGCGACCATGTTGAGCTTGATTGGCGCAATGCCGACCGCCTTGGCGGCCATGATGCCGGCCATGACCGCATCCAGGCTGTCGCGTCCGGAAACCTTTTCGACGCAGTGTTTGTCGAGTGAATCCAGACTGACATTGATCCGCGCTAATCCTGCCGCTTTGAGTGCGACAGCATGTCGGGCCAATTGTGTGGCATTGGTGGAAAGCGACAGATCGCGCACGCCGGGTAGTGCCGCCAGATCGCGCACGATGCCGACCAGATTGCGTCGCAACAACGGCTCGCCGCCCGTCAGACGAACACGCGCCACGCCCAGCCGCGCAAAAGCGGCCACAACGCGCGTCAATTCGGCCGGGGTCAGCCAATCAGCCGGATCGGCATAACCATCGAAATCGCGCGGACGACAATAACTGCAACGCAGATCGCAGCGATCGGTAACCGAAACCCGCAGGTAGTCGATGCGCCGGCCGAAACGATCCTGCAGGCGCGACATTGCCCCGTCCGCAGACGGGGCAATGCTCGACAAGGTGCGCTGAACGCTCATCAGGCGAGAGCGGCCTTGCGCATGCTGGTCTTCAGCTTGCTGTATTCGACCCGGACATGGCTCTCGGCCCAGGACTGATCAGCAATCGCCTCGACCTTGACTGCACTGAACTTGTACTCCGGTGTCTTGGAGATCGGATCCACGTGATCAACAGTCAATTCGTTGCAGGCGCCGATCCACCACTGGTAGGTCATGTAAACGGCACCGGCATTGACCCGGTCGTTGAAGTTGGCACGGGTGATGACCTTGCCGCGACGCGAGGACACCCAGACCAGCGACTGATCCTTGATGCCATACTTCAATGCATCGTCCGGGTGAATCTGCACAAAACCCGGCTCGTCGGCCAGCGTTTGCAGCGCAGTGCAATTGCCGGTCATCGAACGGCAGGAGTAGTGGCCGACTTCGCGCACGGTGCACAGACCCAGCGGATAGTCCTCGCTCACTTGTTCCAGCGGCGCACGCCATTCGGCGGCAAACAGCAGCGCACGACCCGAGTCGGTATCGAACTTGTGGCCCTCGTACAGCCACGGCGTACCCGGATGATCCTCGGTCGGACACGGCCACTGCACATAACCCAGATCGGCCATTTTCTCGTAAGTGGCACCTGTATAAAGATCACACAGGCCGCGCAGCTCATCCCAGATCTCCTGGGTGTTGCTGTATTTCATCGGGTAGCCCATGGCGGTTGCCATCAGGCTATGGATTTCCCAATCGTCCTTCACGTCGCCCTTGGCGTTCACCGCCTTGTAGCAGCGCTGGAAACCACGGTCGGCGCTGGTGAAGACGTTTTCATGCTCGCCCCACGAGGTGGCCGGCAGGATGACGTCGGCCGTCATCGCGGTCTTGGTCATGAAGATGTCCTGCACGATGATGAGATCGAGCTTTTCGAACTCGTCGCGCAGCATGGCAAGATCCGGATCGGTCTGCAGCGGGTCTTCCCCGAAGATGTAGTAGGCCTTGATTTTGCCTTCGTGAATCTTGTGCGGCACTTCGGTAATGCCGATGCCATTTTCAGCCGGGATGCTGGCGACGCCCCAGGCCTTGGCAAACTTCGCACGCGCTTCGGCATCGCTCACCTTGTAGTACCCGGGCAGCGTGTTCGGCAGCGCGCCCATGTCGCAGGCGCCCTGCACGTTGTTCTGGCCGCGTACCGGGCCGACGCCGACATTCGGGCGGCCGAGATTGCCGGTAATAGTGGCAAGGCTCGACAGGCCCTTGACCACGTCCACCGCCTGCCCCCACTGCGTCACGCCCATGCCCCACAAGATGGTGGCAGTCGGCGCGGCGGCGTACATGCGCATCGCCTGGCGCACGAGCTCCGGGTCAAGGCCGGTGATTTCGGCCGTGTATTCCGGGGTGTACTTGGCGACCATGGCCTTGTATTCGTCGAAGCCTTCGGCGTAATTGGCGACGAACTCCTGCTTGAACAGGCCTTCGTTGATCAGCACGTTGGCAAACGCATTGACCAGCGCCATGTTCGAACCGTTCTTCAATGGCAAGTGGAGATCGGCAATGCGCGCGGTTTCGATGTAGCGCGGGTCGCAGACGATGATCTTGGCGCCCTTTTCCCGGGCTTTCAGGATGCGGCGCGCGACGATCGGGTGCGAATCGGCGGCGTTGTAGCCGAACACCAGAATGCACTGGGTATCTTCGATCTCGCCGATCGAGTTGCTCATTGCGCCATTGCCCAGCGTGACCTGCAATCCGGAAACCGAAGGCGCATGGCAGACCCGGGCACAGCAATCGATATTGTTGGTGCCGATCACCGCGCGGGCGAACTTCTGGGCAATGTAGTTCGATTCGTTACCGGTGCCGCGCGACGACCCAGTCAGCATGATCGAGTCCGGGCCGTATTTTTCCTTGATTGCTTTCAGACGCGAGCTGGCAAATTCAATGGCCTCATCCCACGTCGCCGCCTCGAACTCGCCGCCTTTCTGGCGACGGATCAAAGGCTGCTTCAGGCGCGGGGTCAAGAGTTTGGTATCGTTCAGGAAATCCCAGCCGTAATAACCCTTCAGGCACAACTCGCCCTCATTGGTCACACCATTTGCGCCTTCTGCGCCCACGATCTTGTTGTTTTCCACCAGCAAATTGATCTTGCAACCCGAGCCGCAGTACGGGCACACCGTGATGACTTTTTTCATTTCGCAACGTCCTTTCCGGGAACTCGTATTCAAATCAGCGCTTCATCTCAGCGGTCGGCTCTTGGACCGCAGGCTCCGTACGCTTGCGGGGGCTGGCCATCAATTTTCGGTCAACCAGGTGCAGCGCCTTGGTCGGGCATACCGAAATGCAGGCGGGGCCCTCTGCACGGTGAATGCACAGATCGCACTTCTGCGCGATCGCGCGCATCCGGTGCGATACGAAGTTGCCCGGCATCGGCTCGGCCGGCACCTGAACAATATTCATGGCGCCATACGGGCAGGCTGCGACACAGGTCTTGCAGCCCAGGCATTTTTCCTGCAGCACTTGGACGGTGTCATCCGTGAAGATAATGGCATTCGCAGGGCACGCCTTCACGCACGCCGCGTCATCGCACTGGCGACACAGAACCGGCACGGTGATCTTGCCGCCTCGCTCCACGATCAAGCGCGGCTGGAAATTTTGCGGTCCGATTTCCTCATCGCTGCAGGGGTGCGCCATGGCGCAGGCAATTTCACAGGTACGACAACCGATGCACTTGTCAGGCACGGCGTTTACAAACCGGTTCATTCATTGTCTCCTTACATTGAATCGGGTCAGGCCAAGTCATGGCAATCGTAGTTATTGCCCGATTTTTGAAGGCCCCCACTATTGCACACACAGGAAACCACTTATGGACAAGGATCAAACATTGCACAAATTGTAGTTTTCTTACAAATATAACCAGAATATTTCCCGCAAATTGTAATTAAACTTTATCAGGCACATCAATATTGCAAGTGCACAATATATTTGATGAACATATTGGCTCCTGGTCAAATTCCCGAACCCATTATTCGATCCGATTGAATTTGGTCTACAAAAGCAAACGGCAGCCCGCAGGCTGCCGTTTGCTTTGACATATCAATATTACTTACGGGAGCGTCGTCTCTGCCGGCTGTTCGATCTTGCCATCAGTTTCGCTGTACAGCCAGGCATAGGGCAAGCCGATAAAAATCGCGCCTCCCACGATATTGCCCAGCGTTGCAGGAATCAGGTTATTCACCACAAATTCGCCCACAGTGGCGTGCATGCCACCCATCATTGCCGCGGGAATGAAAAAGAGATTGGCGATGCTGTGCTCCATACCGAGCGTCACAAAAGTCATGACCGGTACCCAGATACCGACCATACGGCCCAAAGTATCCTTGGCCGAGTATCCCTGCCATGCAGCCAGACAGACCAGCATATTGGCCAGAATGCCTTTCATGAATACCACCAGAAATGGTGCATCCAGCTTGTGTTCGGCAACTTTGAAGATATATGGCGCCCAGGGATGGCTCATGGAAAGCAAGCCGGTCATATAGGCAAACGCCCAAGCTGCAAAAACCGCACCGATCAAATTGCCAAAGTACGAGAGGCCCCATACCCGCAACACATCACCAAAGCCAACCTGTTTGCGGAACCAGGGCACCATTTGCGTCGCGCAATTGGAGGTGAAGAGATCCGCCCCGGTCAGCACCACGGCAATGAAGCCCACAGGGAAAAGCGCACCGAACAGCAGCTTGTCCAGCCCCGGATTCTCAAGCAACAACCCGGTTGCGCCCCCTGCAACCACCAGCGCCAGCAAGCCACCCAGTGCGATGTACATGCCACCCAGCATCGACATCACCAAGAGACGCGGGATGCGCAATGCCGCCTTGCTCACGGCAGCATCATTTACATAATCGACAATATAAGAAGGAGAAAGAATCTGTGCCATGAGTCTCGCAAGAATCCGGTTGAAATTAGGAACACCATTTATACCCATACCGCGTAAGGGGGTGTAGTGGAAGATTCACGTACTGAAAACAAAAAAGGCCGGAAAACCGGCCTTTTTTGCTTCACATCAAATACTGTCAATGGAAGGATTCTTCTTCCGCCGTGGCAACAGCCATGCCATCGGCTTCAACTTGGCCGTAGGTCAGATGCTTCTTGGCCAGCTCGCGGTTCACGAAAATTCGCATGGCGATGGAAACCACTAGTGCCACCACGAAAATAGCCGCAAACACCTTGGTCATCGCGGTATAGCTACCGGTAGTCTGGCGCAGGAACGATGCCAGCATGGAACCCACCATACCTGCCATCGCCCAAGCGGTCAGCACATAACCGTGAATCGCGCTCACCTGCTTGGTGCCGAAAATGTCACCGATATAAGCCGGCAGGGTGGAGAAACCGCCGCCGTAGCAAGTTGCAATGAAGTACAGCACAACCTGGAATACCAGCACTTCCTTCATGCTCGGCAGCAACCAGAACGCCAGGATCTGCGCTGCAAAGAAGACGATGTAGGTAACCGGGCGACCGATGTAGTCGGAGAACGAAGCCCAGAACAGACGACCAGCACCATTGAACAAGCCAATCAGGCCCACCACGCCACCGGCAACCAGCGCCGACATGCCGGTAACTTCCTGAGCCAGCGGGGAAGCGACCGAGATCACTGCGATACCGCAAGTAATGTTGATGAACATCATGATCCACAGACCATAGAACGGCTTGGTCTTGACGGCCTCATTGGCATTCATCGGCATCAGATCCATGGCCGGCTTCTTCTTGCCGGAAGCCAGCGCTTCCTTCATGCCTTCAGGCATCCAGCCCTTGGGCGGCGGCTCAAGGTAAAGTGAAGAAGCCGTCATGATTACCAGGTAGACCACACCCAGGATATAGAAGGTGCTGGAAATGCCGAGCGACTGGATCATCTTGGCCATCACCGGAGCGCCGAAGAAAGCACCGAAGCCAAAACCCATGATCGCCAGACCGGTAGCCAGACCGCGACGGTCCGGGAACCACTTCATCAGGGTGGAAACCGGCGTGACATAACCGGTGCCGAGGCCCGTACCGGCAATCACGCAGAAGAAGTAGAGCAGCCACATGCGCAACTCATTGCCGGCAATGGCATCGGAGGTAACAAAACCGGCGCCCAGCAGACCAACTACCCAGAACAAGGTGGAGAGAAGGCCGGAGAAACGCGGACCACGTTTTTCCACCACGTGACCCATCACGGCAGCAGACATACCCAGCAGGAAAATTGCCAGGCCGAACGGCATGCCAGCTTGCATTTCTGTCCAGCCGAAAGCCTGGATAAAGGGTTTCTTGAATACGCTCCATGCGTACACCGAACCGAGCGAGGCATGTACGCCTACTGCGGCAAGGGCAATCAACCAACGGTTTTTCATTTTCGAGGTCCTAAATATTAAAAAAAAGCTTAAGTAAAAACTGGGCTCAATGTGAAAATTCCACGCTAGGCTATCACGCCAATCTAGGCCGCCAATTGACCGTCATCAACTCGAAAAATCCTTTCCTTACAAGCAAGCTGACGGAGAAAAATAAATAAATACTTATTAATCAAATACATGCATGCAAAACGCAGTGCAACAAAACACATACACCAGCCCGACATTCGGCAATGTAAAAATTCACACAATTAAACAAACCGGCATTTGAATTTCCGCTTATTTCTCAGACAGGCTTTTCCTCAGCACATATCCAACGCCAACCACAAACAACACGCCCAATATCATGACCAGCAAAAGCAGCCAGGAATTGCGCTGCCCAGTATCGAGCGACTGCTGAACGATCTGGTCAACCAATCTTTCCTTGAAATGGCTATGTTCGGCGAAAGCCGCCGTCAGGCGATCACCAGCGGGTTTCCATTCGCTCTCAATCACCACCACTGCCGCCTCGCGATCATTGTCATTCGAGTATTGCAATACCTTTTCCAACGCCTGCAGGTAGATCGCAAACAATTGTTGATCATTGCGCAGATATTCACGATCCCGCTCGCTGACAATCAGGCTTTTTTCATACTCGGCAAGCCGCTTTTGAATTTCAACAATATTGTGGCGAATGGTTTCTTCGTGCGGCGCTTTTTTGGACCGCTCGATATATGACAGGTGATACAGGGCATTAACGCGGATCAGCAAAAAATCACGCTCGGCACTGGACAAGATCGCCAAGCTGCGAATGATGTTCGCATCCGTATACTTAAGCTCTTCGGTCACTTTTTGCGAGCTGAAAAAACCGATCAATCCGGTAATGAGCAGCGCTGCAACGCCCCCCAAAACAACCGCCATCAGCCGCTGATTCACGCTGAGCTTCATGGTGCGACATTCCTTTCGATCTTGCTTTGGGATAATGGGAATACCAGGACTTGTGAATGGCTTTTACACAAGTGCGCCAGATTGTCACTTCGAGTACCGGCAGGTCAATACATTGCCGACACAATTGGCCAGGCAACACCGAATCCGCTCCCCAAGCCTACGCTTTGTCGCAAAAAAGCCGCGCCCCAATTGGGTCGCGGCTCCGTACTTGGTCCTTGCGCAGGAATCAGCTTCGGGACTGCCCCGATTGAACATCCAGGCGCAGGTAGTTTTTTTCAGTTTCCGGCGCAGTGATATAGCCTGCCAACTCGGTTTTCACGCTCATCTTCTGCAGGGTGCTGCGCTTGCCAAAATAGTGCATGGCAATCGAGCCCGTTGCATGCACAAACATGAACAACAGAAACGCGGTGCTGACCAGGCCATGCAGATCACGGATCATGCCCATGGCAGAGGCTGTCAGAATCAGCGGGATTTTCACGCCAAGAATAACCTGGCCCGCCGCGTATGCAACCGTGAGAATCGTGCCAGAGCATGCAAGGAAGCCAATCGAACCATAGAGAATCACATGCATGAAGCGAGCAGCATGAACTTGATGGAAATCATGCCCATCCGGGACCGGCGTCCCAAAGGTACTGAAGATGGAAAGCCGGATCAGGTTCAGGAGGAAAACCATCACCCCGGAAAACACATGCGTATTGATCAACACGATGCGGGTTTGGTCGGCGCTTGGCAAGCGCATCCCGACATGGATCGAAACGAGGGACACCACCACCAGTGCGGCTGCGCACCAATGGAACAGAACCGACAATGGATGGTAATTCTGCGCGCTCGTTTTCATGACAATGCCCACTGATTCACAGCTTTACAATTGGATTACCTCAATTCTACGCCCGCACCACAGGCCTGGTTTGGTATTTTTATACACAGGCAGGCTTGCGCACCCCCGGTTTTTGTCGCAAATCAAATTTTTGCACCCGATAAAATCCGTAAATTTATTGCAGCCGCATTTTGCAGCGCAATAATTGCCAAGAACTGTAGCGCGCTTTTCCGGATAATATTGACGCCTAATTGATGCCACCCTAAAAGCCCACTCCGATGATTGACCGCTCACTTGTCGAAAAAGCCGCTGACAGCGGTGTCCGCAAACTGACCCTGCTCCAGACCGATCCCGGCCGTTACCTGATTCGATCCATACTGGCCGGGATGTACCTTTCCATTACCGTGTTCGTGTACTGGTCGATCCTCCATAACCTGCATGATTTCGCACCAGGCAGAGTGATCGCCTCGGCTTTCTTCGGCGTGGGCCTGACGATTATCGTGTTTACCAACGCAGAACTCTTCACCAGCAACAACATGTATCTCGCGGTTTCTTCCGCGGAAGGGAAAACCGGCTGGGGACAGACTACCCTGCTGTGGGCAACCTGTTACCTTGGCAACCTGGTTGGCGCCTTGATCGTCGCCAGCCTGCTGTATGGCGCCGGCAGCCTGAACGATCTGCCGCTCGATCACGCGCTCTACGCGGGTGCAGCGCACAAGGTCCATCAAACCGCACTGGTGATCTTCATCAAGGGAATTCTGGCCAACTGGGTGGTTTGCCTCGCCGTCCGCGTGGCTTTGCGCTGCAAGGAAGATATCGCCAAGATCCTGATCCTGATCCTGGTCGTCTTCATCTTCCTGTATTTGGGCTTCGAGCACTCGATTGCCAACATGGGCAGTTTCTCGATGTCGCTGCTGGGCCATGGCCAGATCACCCCGTCCGAAGCCCTGTACAACCTGGTATTCAGTACCCTGGGCAACATCGTCGGCGGCGTGGTATTCGTGGGTCTGCCATTCGCCTATATCAACCCGAGCGAAAACACCCCGCCACAGTAGGCGTTTCACCCGACCAACAAAAAGGGAAGCAATGAGCTTCCCATTTTTGTTGCCGGTATTTTCGCCAGTAAGAACGTCTGAAAAAAAATGAAGCAAAGCGGCTCTGGCCAAGTGCGCCGACGCAGACAGTACAAGGGGTACGACAAGGAGGCGCAACAACGCCAGAATCATTCCGGCAGGCGCTCTCAGCAGATGCGCGGCAACTGCTCGCCAGTCAACCAATCCACCATCCGCCGCCCGCCAAACACCGTTTCCATCTGCACAAAGCCGTTGGCGTCCTCGATCGCCGCACCGATGATTGCAGCATTCGCCCCATGCGGGTGCGCGCGCATCGCGGCGAGCAGGCGCTCGGCGTCCTCGGCCGGGCAGATCGCCACCAGCTTGCCTTCGTTGGCGACATAGAGCGGATCCAGCCCCAGCAACTCGCACGCCGCTGTCACCCCGGGGCGGATCGGAATGGTCTTCTCGTGCACCAACATGCCGCAACCGGATGCACTGGCGAATTCGTTGAGCACCGCCGCCAGCCCGCCACGTGTCGGATCGCGCAGCGTGCGGATCGTCGGCACGGCATCCAGCATCGCGGCAGTCAGCGTATGCAACGCGGCCGTGTCGGATTCGATGACGGTTTCAAACGACAGGTTCTCGCGCTGCGACATGATCGCGACGCCGTGATCGCCCAGTGTGCCGGAGACCAGAATCACATCGCCGGGCCGGATGCGGTCGGGGCCGAGCTCGATGCCGGGAGGAACGATGCCAACGCCGGTCGTGGTGATAAACACGCCGTCGCCCTTTCCGCGCTCGACCACCTTGGTATCGCCGGTCACGATCGGTACGCCCGCCTCTTTCGCCGCAGCGGCCATCGAGATCACAATGCGCTTGAGGTCGGCCAGCGGAAAACCCTCTTCGAGGATGAAGCTCGCCGCCAGATACAGCGGTTTGCCGCCCGCCATCGCGACATCGTTGACCGTGCCATGCACCGACAGGCAGCCGATGTCGCCACCGGGAAAGAACAGCGGCGAGACCACGTGGCTGTCGGTCGCCATCACCATGCGCCCAGCTCCGGCAGGCAACGGGAAACACGCGCCGTCGTTCTGCGTGCGCAGGTAGTCGTTGTCGAAATGGCGCACGAACAGCTCGTGGATCAACTGCGCCATCGCCCGACCTCCGCTGCCGTGCGTGAGGTCGACCTGGCCATGTTTGAAGTCGATGGGACGGGAATAGGAGGTCATGCCTTGACTCCCGCATCTTCCGTCGCTGGAAGCACTTTGAACCGACCGTAGGTGTAATGCGCCGCGCACGCGCCTTCCGACGACACCATGCACGCGCCGATCGGGTGATCTGGGGTACAGACGGTGCCGAATACCTTGCAATCGGCCGGATGTTTGTGGCCACGCAGGATGGCGGCGCATTCGCAAGCCTTGGGGTCGGGCACCTGGCGGTAGGCGATGCCGTAGCGTTTCTCCGCATCGAAGGTGGCGAATTCTGGTTTGATCTGCAGTGCACTCTGTGGCACTTCGCCCAAGCCGCGCCAGTCGAACGCAGCGCGCAGTTCGAACACTTCCGCGACCATGAATTGAGCGCGTCGGTTGCCCTCGCGCGTCACCGCACGGGTGAACTGGTTTTCGACCACCGCGCGGCCGGCGTTGATCTGGCGCACCAGCATCAGCACGGACTGCATCACGTCGAGCGGCTCGAAGCCGGAGATCACCACGGGTTTGCGGTAATGCACGGCAAAGCCTTCGTACGGGCCGTAGCCGATCACGGTGCTGACGTGCGCCGGGCCGACGAAACCATCCAGCGCCACCGCATCTGGATCGCCTTCGGATTCCATGATGTGCACCATCGCCGCAGGTGTCAGCACATGGTTGCAGAACACGCTGAAATTGGGCAGATCGAGCGCTGCCGCTTGTTTGATGATCGCCGCGGTCATCGGCGTAGTGGTCTCGAAGCCGATCGCGAAGAACACTACTTCGCAACCCGGATTGTCCTGGGCGATGCGCAATGCATCGTCGGCCGAATACACCATGCGGACATCCGCGCCCTGCGCCTTGGCCTTGATCAACGACAATCCATCCGAAGCCGGCACGCGCAGCGTATCGGCATAGGTGCACAGGATCACGCCTTGTTCGCGCGCCAGTTCGATCGCGCTGTCGACGCGCCCGATCGGCAGCACGCAAACCGGGCAACCCGGACCGTGGATCATTCTGATATTGGGCGGCAACAGATCAAGCAGGCCGTAGCGCGAAATCGCATGCGTATGCCCGCCGCAGAACTCCATCAACCGGTAATCGCGCCGTGGTTCAACTTCGGCGGCAATCGCCGCGGCAACGCGGCGCGCCAGCGCGCCATCGCGGTATTCGTCGATGTATTTCATTCCGCCCCCGTCAAGCCACCGGGCGAGGCGGCTATCGCCGCGAAGATGGCCAGCGTCTGGGCGGCCTCTTCCGGATCGAGTTTGCCGATGGCGTAGCCCACATGCACGATCACATAGTCACCGACCGCGACATCGTCGACGAGCGCGATGGAAATTTCCTTCTGCACGCCGGATAGCTCGATCCGGGCGCGGTCCGCGCCGAGCAGCTCAGTCACGCGGGCGGGAATCGCCAGACACATGGTTAATCCTTTTGCATTTACCCCGAGGCAAGTTCCGCCACCGAGCCAACAGCGACCAAGTCTTTTTGACGTTAGATCCGGTAACTCAGGGTGGTCATTACCTTCGAGGCCGCCGCCATCAGTACCGGCACCGGCTGCGGCAATGGGGCCGCGCCCAGTGCTTCCGCCTTGGCCGCATGGCTGACTTCGTCCCGGTACATCTGCTCGACAATCGCACGGCTGCGCGCGTCCTCCGCCGGCAGTTGCTGCAGATGCGATTGCAGATGTGCGCCGACCTGATGCTCGGTTTCAACCAGAAAACCCAGGTTCCACTTGTCGCCGATCAGGCCCGCGCCCACGCCCAGCGCCAGGCTGCCGGCATACCAGAGCGGATTGAGCACGCTTTTGCGCCCGCCCAGATCATGGATGCGGCGCTCGGTCCAGGCGAGGTGCTCCACCTCTTCCTTCGCGGCCTGTTGCAGCGCTGTCCGTGCGGCCGGATCGCGCGCGGTCAGCGCCTGGCCCTGGTACAGCGCCTGTGCGCACACTTCGCCGCAATGGTTCACCCGCATCAGGCCGGCGGCATGCTGCTTCTGCGCCTCCGTCAGATCGGCATCGGGTATCCGGGCATCGGGGTGCGCCCGCTCGCTGACGGGTTTGGCCGCCAGCGTGCGCAGGGCCACATCAAAACCGGCAATCAAATCATCCAGGCTGGGCAAACGGGGCATGGCAATTCTCCTTTGATCCCTGGATTCTAACGACCCCGGATATGACATGCTATGATTCAGCAGATTAATTCTCACCCCGTACTGACATGAATCGAATCCTCTGCCTGCTTTGTTCTTTGTTTATCAGCCACCTCGCCTTCGCGGCCAACCCGCAAGTCGAGCTGCAAACCAACCAAGGCCGCATCGTGCTGGAACTGGATTCCGCCAAGGCCCCGGCCACCGTCGCCAACTTTCTGCAATACGTGAAAGACAAGCACTACGACGGCACGATTTTCCACCGCGTGATCGACAGCTTCATGATCCAGGGCGGCGGCTTTGACGAAAAAATGCAGCAAAAACCGACGCGCGCGCCGGTCAAGAACGAGGCCGCCAACGGCTTGAAGAATGCCGCCTACACGATTGCCATGGCCCGCACTTCCGATCCGCAATCGGCCAGTGCGCAATTCTTCATCAATGTAAAAAACAATGATTTCCTCGACTACCGCGCACCGAACGTGCAGGACTACGGTTATTGCGTATTCGGCAAGGTGATTCAGGGACGCGAAGTCGTCGACAAGATCAAGGCCGTCAAGACCGGATCGCGCCCGCCGTTCAGCGATGTGCCGCTCGCCCCGGTGATCATCCAGTCGGCCCGCGAACTGCCGGCCAGCAAGTAAACGAATCCGCCCATTACACGATAGAAAGGAAGCATCATGACCAAAGTAAAACTCTCGACCACTTTCGGCGACATCGTGCTTGAACTCGATGAAGTGAAGGCCCCGCTCACCGTGGCCAATTTTGTGCAATACGTGAAAGACGGCCATTTCGACGGCACTGTCTTCCACCGCGTGATCGACGGCTTCATGGTGCAAGGCGGAGGCTTCCTGCCAGGCATGACCCAGAAACCGACCCGCGATACCGTCCAGAATGAAGCCGACAACGGCCTGAAGAATGCCGCCTACACGATCGCCATGGCCCGCACGCCCGATCCGCATTCGGCCAGCGCCCAGTTCTTCATCAACGTTGCCGACAACGATTTCCTCAACTTCCAGAGCAAGACTCCGCAAGGCTGGGGCTACGCCGTGTTCGGCTCGGTCGTCGAAGGCAAGGAAGTCGTGGACAAGATCAAGGGCGTGAAGACCGGCAGCCGCGGCTTCCACCAGGATGTGCCGGTGGAAGACGTCTTGATCACCAAAGCAGAAGCACTCTAATCCACAGCAAGGGGCGGCCGATGCGCCGCCCTGCTCTTACTCTGCCTGCATTGAAACCCACCCTTTTCATTTCCGACCTGCACCTCTCCCCGGCCGACCCGGCCACGGCACAGGCATTTGCCACCTTCCTCGCCGGCCCGGCGCGCCAGGCGCAGGCGCTATATATCCTCGGCGATCTGTTCGAATTCTGGGTCGGCGACGACCAGCTCGAAGATCCGTTTTGCGCCGCGCAGTGCCGGCACATTGTCGACCTCGCCACCCACGGCGTTGCGGTCTATTTCCTGCCCGGCAATCGCGACCTGCTGGCTGGGCAACGCTTTGCCCTGGCTTGCGGCCTTACGCTGCTGCCCGATCCGTACCTTGCCGACATCCATGGCGAACGCGTGCTGCTCGCGCACGGCGATGCCTACTGCACCGATGACCACGCCTACCAGCGCTACCGGCGCTGCGTCAGCCATCCCGCCGTGCAGTGGCTCTGGTTTCGTCTACCGCGCAGCGTGCGCAACCGCGCACTCACCCGCATGCGTGAAAAATCGCAACGCCAGACCGCCCGCAAGCCGGCGAGCTACACCGACGTCAACAGCGCCAGCATCGAAGCCGCATTCACTCAGGCCGGCATACAGACCATGATCCACGGCCACACCCACCGCCCGGCCGTTCATACACATGCGCAAGGTACCCGCTACGTTCTGCCCGACTGGCACAACGGCAATGGCGGCTACCTGCAGCGCGATGATGCGGGCTGGCAGATGCAGTGGCTGGGGAATCCCCCTGCAAAGACAAGCCTTCCCGCAGCAAACGGATAAATTGCCGTAATGGTTGCGCCTGCCCGGAAAACGTCTCAAGTAGACCAATCTTGCTGCAAAACACGATGAGGTAACCCGGACCACAATGATGGCCGGTCTATCGTCGGGTGAAGATAAGGTGTTATAAGTTAGCCAGTCCCACCTCAGCACCACCGAAACCCCACTTTCGTGGGGTTTATTTATTTGCAAACGAAACACTCATTGGGACTTTATCCTTGACCGACGACACCGCCACCATCAATTTCTTCAGCTTCGATCCCGCAACGATTCACTCAACCACTCCCGACGGCAAACAGTGGTTTCTGACCAGTAAGGTCTTCAGCGAATTGGGCATCGACTTGCAAGGCAGTAATGCTGCCGATTACTTGAATGTCCAATGTGAAGAGGCGCAAGCCCACCAACGGATTGTTCTGGAAGACGGTGTATCTGTAGCCCTTGTCTCCGACTACATTCTCTGCAGCCTGATCCTGAAAAGCGACAATCCCCAAGCCATGCACTTCCAGAAATCGGTTACCCGTGCGGTTATCAAAGGAATCCACAGGGATGGCGAGAACGTGCTTTTTGCCAGCCAGGGCTGAAGCACCCTGCGTTTTTTCAGACTATTTTGGACAAAACGGCCACCGCGACCGGTGGCCGTTTTCATTCAGTGCGCTGCCATCAAACCAGCGCCTTGCGCGCCTCCCGTGTTGCCGCCAGCATGTTGCCCAGCGCCGCCTCGGTTTCCGTCCAGCCGCGCGTTTTCAAGCCACAATCCGGGTTGATCCATAGCCGCTCGACCGGAATCACCTCGGCGGCCTTTTCGATCAGCCGCAACATTTCCTCGACTGGCGGCACGCGCGGGCTGTGGATGTCGTAGACGCCCGGGCCAATCTCGTTCGGGTAGGCGAAGCGGCCGAAGCCTTCCAGCAGCTCCATATCCGAACGCGAGGTTTCGATGGTGATCACATCGGCATCGAGGGCGGCGATCTGCGGCAGGATGTCGTTGAATTCCGAATAGCACATGTGGGTATGGATTTGCGTATCGTCGCGCACGCCGGCGGCGCTGAGCTTGAACGCTTCCACCGCCCAAGCCAGATACGCCGTCCAGTCGCGCCGTTTCAGCGGCAAGCCTTCGCGGAACGCCGGCTCGTCGATCTGGATGATGCCGATGCCCGCGGCTTCCAGGTCGACCACCTCGTCGCGAATCGCCAGCGCGATCTGTTTGCAGGTCGTGGCGCGTAGCTGGTCGTCGCGCACGAATGACCATTGCAGGATCGTGACCGGGCCGGTGAGCATGCCCTTCATCGGCTTTTGCGTCAGGCTTTGCGCATAACGCGTCCAGCCCACCGTCATCGCCTGCGGGCGGGCCACGTCGCCGAACAATACCGGCGGCTTTACGCAGCGGCTGCCGTAGCTCTGCACCCAGCCGAACTGGGTGAAGGCAAAGCCGGCCAGTTGCTCGCCGAAATATTCGACCATATCGTTGCGCTCGGCCTCGCCATGCACCAGCACATCCAGCCCGAGCTGCTCCTGCTTTTCGACCGCCAGGCGAATCTCGGACTGCATCGCGACCACATAACCGGCCTCGTCCAGCGTGCCACGCTTGAAGCCAGCGCGGGCGGCGCGGATCGCCGGCGTTTGCGGGAACGAGCCGATCGTGGTGGTCGGCAACGGCGGAAGCTGGAACCGGGCGCGTTGTTTCGCCTGACGCTGCGGGAAGGCGCTGCTGCGTTCGGCGTCGCTGGGCTGCAATCCAGTCAGCCGTTGCGCCACGGCCGGATTGTGGATGCGCGGCGAGTTGTGCCGGCTTTGCACCGCTTTCTGGCTGGCATGCAGCGCCGCCGCGATGGCATCGCGTCCCTGTTCCAGCCCACGCTTGAGCACGCCAATCTCGTCCAGCTTCTGTCGAGCAAACGCCAGCCAACGCTGTAATTCGCTATCGAGTTCGCGCTCCTGCGCCAGATCGACCGGCACATGCAGCAGCGAACAACTGCTGCCGATCCACAGCCGCTCGCCCAGCACGTCACGGGCATCTTCCAGCGTGGCCAGCGTGGCATCCAGATCGGCGGCCCAGATATTGCGCCCGTCGATCACGCCGAGCGACAGCACCTTTCCCTGCGGCCAACCGGGCAGGAAGGCGGCTAGCTGTTGCGGTGCGCGCTTGAGGTCCAGATGCACGCCCGCCACCGGCAGATCGTGCAACAAGGCGGCATGGTCGCTCACCGACTCAAAGCAGGTCGCCAGCAGGATTTGCGGGCCGGCCTTGGCCAGTTCGCGGTAGACCGGCGCAAACGCCGCGAGCCAGTCGGGTGGCAACTCCAGCCCCAGGATAGTCTCGTCGAGCTGGACCCACTCCACGCCCTGCGCGGCCAGTTTCTGCAAAATACGCACATACGCCGGCAGCAGGCGCGCGATCAGCCCGAGCTTGTTGAAACCGGCCGCCTTGCTCTTGGAGAGCCAGAGGAAAGTCAAAGGCCCCGGTAGCGCCACCTTCACGCGGTAGCCGATCGCCAGGGCATCGGCCACTTCGTCGAACAGCCATTCCACGCCACCGTCGAAGCGGGTTTCGGCCGCGAGTTCCGGTACCAGGTAGTGGTAGTTGGTGTCGAACCACTTGGTCATTTCCTGCGCCGGCTGCGCCGCGTTGCCGCGCGCCAGTTCGAAATACTGTTTGAGCGACAGTGCTTGCGCGTCGAAACCGAAGCGCGCCGGCAAACAACCGAGCAAGGCCGAGGCATTCAGCATGTGGTCGTACCAGGCAAAATCGCCGACGGTGACAAAATCGAGCCCGGCCTTGTTCTGCCAGCCCCAGGCTTCGCGCCGCAGGGTCTGGCCGACGACTTGCAGCTCGGCCTCGTCGATCTCGCCGCGCCAGAAATTTTCCAGCGCGAACTTCAGTTCGCGTTTACGACCGATGCGCGGGAACCCGAGTACATGAGCAATCGTCATGATTATTATCCTTATCCATGAATGACGCTTGCATCATGCCCGCCAGCCAAATATGATTCAAACTCATAATTTTCAGATAAATCATGAAACAAATTCAATGCAACAATCCATTCTTGAACTGCGCCACCTGAAAACACTCGCGGCAATCCGCGATAGCGGCAACCTCACCCGCGCCGCCGAGCGCCTGTTCCTGACGCAATCGGCACTGTCGCACCAGCTGCGCCTGCTGGAAGAGCACTACGGCCTGCCGCTGATCATCCGCAAGAGTGCGCCACTCAAGCTGAGCCCGGCCGGAGAGAAGCTCGCACAACTGGCAGAGGCGATCTTGCCGCAGATCGCCCATGTCGAGCGCATGATTGCCAAGCTGCGCGAGGGCGAAGCCGGCCAGTTGCGCATCGCGGTGGAATGCCACACCTGTTTCGACTGGCTGATGCCGGCAATGGACACCTTCCGCAGCCACTGGCCGGAGGTGGAGCTCGATATCGTTTCCGGCTTTCATGCCGATCCGGTCAGCCTGCTGTATGAATCACGCGCAGATCTCGCGATCGTGTCCGAGCCCGAGGACAACCCGGACATCGCCTGCCTGCCGCTGTTCCGCTACGACATGGTCGGCCTGGTGGCGAAGGATCATCCGCTGGCGGCCAAGCCATTCCTGGAAGCCGCCGACTTTGCCACCGAGACGCTGATCACCTATCCGGTGCCGGACGACATGCTGGATTTGCTCAAAAAGGTGCTGAAACCGGCGGGCATCAACCCGCAGCGGCGCACGACCGAGCTGACGGTGGCGATCCTGCAGCTCGTCGCCAGCCGGCGCGGTATTGCCGCGTTGCCGCGCTGGAGCGTGCAGAATTATCTGGATAGAGGGTATGTGGCGGCCCGACCGATCACGCCCGGCGGGCTGGTGTCCGAGCTGTATGCCGCCGTACCCAAGGGCAACGAAGGCATGGCCTATGTGGCGGACTTCATCGGCACGATGCGCGAAGTGAGCATGCTGAATTTACCGGGCGTGACGCTGATGTAACACTGTGCGGCGGCTGGCCGAAAACTGCGGCCAGTCGGCGTTTATTCGGCGTAGCGCGTCTTCATGGCTTTGACATAACCCAGGCGTTTTGAAATCATCCCACCGACATTCTTGAGCTCTTCGATGATTTTTTCTTTGTTTTCATTCAGGCGCTTGATGGGCCCCGATACACTGATTGCCGCTATGACATTGCCCGTGTAATTGTAAACGGGTACCGCCAGGCAATAGAGCCCGTACTCGATCCCTTCGTCATCAACGGCATAGCCATTGCTGCGAATCTTGGCAAACTCCTCGTACAGCTTGATGCGGTCGACAATGGTTTTCTCGGTGAATTTGCTCAGCTTCTTTTCAAAAATTCGGTCCGTTTCTTCAATCGGCAAATTGGCCAGGATCACTTTACCCAGCCCCGTACAGTAGGCCGGGCGACGGCTGCCCAAACGAGCAGTGGTTTGAATGGAGCTGGTTCCTTCGGCTTTGTAGAGATAAACCACATCGCCATTGTTGTACACCGCGAGGAAAGAAGTTTCCCCCACCGCCATCGACAACTCCTGCAAATAGGGAATTGAAACATCGACGATATCCTGGCCAACCAGCCCGCTGATACCGATCTCGAGCGCCTTGATGCCGATATAGTATCTTTCGTTGTCTTTATTCCAGGTCACGTACTCGCGTGCGGCAAGCACTTCAAGAATGCGAAAAGCCGTTGTTTTGGGAATCCCAACCGTCTTGACAATATCCGCCAGCGACAATCCCTTGGCGTTTTGCGACACCGCCTCCAGTACGCTCAAGGTCTTATCAATGCTGGAATTAACTTTCTCGTTCATGATGAAACGCTCAACTCTGTTTTTTGTCGACAACGTCAGTACGCGCTTGCAGGCGCCTACCCATTCTGGAGACATGATAACCGACGAGGCCCATTGATTCACGGCGCTCGATCATTATCTCCATCGTGCTGCTGGAAAAAATTTCGGATGCCGTTCACACGGCATCCGAAACAGGTATTGACCGCCGCCTCAACCCGCATGCGGCCTATGCTGCAAGCACTTACTTGGCATCGCGTACTGCATCGATTTCCTTGATGTAGTTCTCGCCACCGAACTTGGCCACGAACGATTGACGCACCGGCTTGGTCGCTTCAAAGAATGGCTTAGGATCAACACTTTCCACCACCTGCACCCCAGCCTTCTTCAGGTTGCCGATAATCACGCTGGTGTTGTCGGCGTTCAGCTTGCGCTGGTATTGACCGGCTTCGCGAGCCGCTTCAAGCACGGCTTTTTGTTGTGCCGGCGGCAGCGCATCGAACTTGGCCTTGTTCATCACCATGATCAGCGCGCTGTAGGCGTGGTTGGTGATGGAGAGGTGCTTCTGCACTTCATACAGCTTGGCCGACCAGAATACGCCCAGCGGATGCTCCTGGGCATCGACGGTCTTCATTTCCAGCGCGGTGTAGAGTTCGGCCAGAGGCATCGGTACCGGGTTGGCGCCGAGCAGCTTGAAGGCTTCGATATGCACCGGGCTGCCGGTGGTGCGCATTTTCAGACCCTTCACATCGGCCGGGGTACGGATCGGGGCCTTGGAATTGGACATTTCGCGCCAGCCGTTATCCCAGTAAGCCAAGCCCTTCATGCCGAACTCGCCGAGCTTGTCGAGCAGTTCCTGGCCGACCTTGCCATCGAGCACGCGGTAGGCGTGGGCGCTGTCCTTGAACATGAACGGGATATCCAGCACGCCCAGCTGCGAGGCGAGACCGCTGAAGTTGGCCGAACCGGAAATGGCCATATCGATGGTGCCGCCGCGTACACCGGAGATAGCTGCCTGGAAAGCACCCAAGGTGCTGTCCGGGAATACCTTGACATCCAGTGCGCCGCCGGTCTTGGCCTTGAGCAGTTCGTTGAAGCGCTCGGCAGCGGTAAATTGGGTATCGGAACGGGGTGCTTCAGAAGCAAAGCGGAAAGTCTGCGCCTGAACGCTTCCTATCACGCCAGCGACCAGGCCAGCCATCAACAGCGGTGCAAATAAACCTTTTTTCAGCTTCATTTCACTTCTCCTGTTTGTAATAAGGACCGCTACAACCCCAAAGCCTCTCGGTCTGTATACGAAGGGCACCGGGTAAACCGCGGGAAGCGGCTTCGCTTCCCGTCATTCAAACTTCGTTCAGAAGAACCAATGCATCGGAACGGTCACCAGCTGCGGGAACAGTACCAGCAGGAACATCACCAGCGTTTCCGCGATCAGGAACGGCCACATGCCCTTGATCACCGTATCCAGGCTCACGCGCGACACGCTCGACACCACGTTCAGCACCGTGCCCACCGGCGGCGTGATCAGGCCGATCGCGTTGTTCATCATGAACA
>Ga0316613_10000372_pt1 | contig 40314 bp, 39 predicted proteins | sample OWC_soil_day10_C_2_FD_207647 | JGI IMG/M metagenome (GOLD analysis project Ga0316613, IMG submission 207647) | Wetland soil microbial communities from Old Woman Creek delta, Ohio, United States - OWC_soil_day10_CT_b | ecosystem: Environmental > Terrestrial > Soil > Wetlands | place: USA: Ohio...
CGACGCATCGGTCAAAACTGCCATCGATGGACTGCTGCGACTGGAGGGACGCATCGATCTGCTGGTCAACAATGCGGGCTTCGGTCTCGGCCCGGCAGCGGCGGAAGAAAGCTCGATCGCTCAGGTGCGGGCGCTGTTCGAGACGAATGTGCTCGGCGTGGTCAGGGTCAGCAATGCGGTCTTGCCCATCATGCGCAAGCAACGCAGCGGCCGCATCCTGAATGTGAGTTCGGGGCTGGGAATCATCCCGGCTCCCTTCAACGCCCATTATTCGGCCACCAAGCATGCGATCGAGGGCTATTCCGAATCGCTCGATCACGAAGTGCGCGGATTCGGCGTGCGCGTCGTAGTCATTCAACCGGGAGTTACCCGGACAGCATTTGACACCAGCGTCACCCCATCCGATCGGCCGCTATCCGACTACGATGCGAGCCGCAAGAAATACCTTGTTGCATTCGAAAGCGCAATGTCCGCAGCAGATAGCGCCGAGAGCGTGGCAGAAACCATCGTGCTGGCCGCCAACGACAAGGTGCCGCGCCTGCGCTATCCCTCCGGCAAGGTGGCGCGTCAGGGGGCGTTCGCCCGGCGCTTTCTTCCGCGCGGTCTCCTCGACAAGATTTTGCACAAGCAATTTGGTCTGGGCTAAGGCATGCAAAAGACCCCGTTGAACACAGGCATCCGCACGTCCAACACACATACAAGCACACAGGAGAAACGATCATGAGTTTCAAAGCACTACTGGCCAGCAAGGCCGGCGACACGATTTCCACTGCCGTGGTCGACTTCGAAGAAGCCGATCTGATGCCCGGCGACGTCACCGTCGCGGTCGACTACTCGACGGTGAACTACAAGGACGCGATGGCGCTGAGCGGCCGCGCACCGGTGATACGCAAGTTTCCGCTGATCCCCGGCATTGATTTTGCAGGCGTCGTGGAAAGCTCGTCGCACCCGGAATTCGCGGTGGGCGACCGCGTACTTGCCAATGGCTGGGGCCTGAGCCAGACCCATCATGGCGGTTTTGCGCAGAAGGCGCGCGTCAGCGGCGACTGGCTGGTCAAACTGCCCGAAGTGTTTTCAACACGCGATGCCATGGCGATCGGCACGGCAGGCTACACCGCGATGCTGTCGGTGCTGGCGCTGGAGCATGCGGGGCTCACGCCGGAGCAGGGCGATGTCCTGGTCACCGGCGCCAGCGGAGGCGCCGGCTCCATCGCCATCGCCGTACTATCCAAACTGGGTTATCGGGTGATCGCTTCGACCGGGCGTCTGAAGGAGGCGGATTATCTGTGCGAACTGGGGGCGGCCGAGATCATCGACCGTCGCACGCTGTCCGAGCCGGGCGCGCCAATTGCTAAGGAGCGCTGGGCCGGCGCGATCGACTCGGTGGGCAGCCATACCCTGGCCAATGTGCTCGCTCAGACCCGCTACCGCGGCGCGGTGGCGGCCTTCGGGCTCGCCCAGGGCGCCGACCTGCCCGGTTCGGTGCTGCCCTTCATCCTGCGCAATGTGACCCTGGCCGGCATCGATTCGGTCAACGCGCCGCAGGACGTGCGCGTGCAGGCCTGGGCGCGTCTGGCCCGCGATCTGGGACCGGGCAAGCTCGCCCGCGCTACGCAGATCGTTCCCTTGGCCGAAGTGCCCAGCCTTGCCGTTCCTGTGCTGCAGGGCCAGGTACGCGGCCGCACGGTGGTGGACGTCAACGCATGATGTCCTTGGTCCAAAGGTCGATGCCCCCGTGCTTCCGCAAAGATAGCGAAGCAGGTTCGCAGGACGACCTTTCCCTGACCCCACCCAGTAATTCGGATGCCATTCCCTGCCTTTTCAAGCCGCACGTTGTGAATGGCCCGACCCACACTGTAATGAGAACAACATGAGAGCACTCACCTTCAAACGCTACGGCAAGTCTCCCGAAATCGGGTTCGCCGAAGTCTCCCTGCCGGCGCTGCAGCCTGACGAACTGCTGGTCGAAGTTTATGCAGTGGGCTTGAATCCGATTGACAACATGATTCCCACGGGTATGTTCAAGCCGGTTCTGAAGTTCCAGTTGCCGGCCACGATGGGGAGCGATCTGGCTGGGGTGGTGATAGACGTCGGTAGCGAGGTAGCACGCTTCAAGAAAGGAGACGCCGTTTTTGCCAGCATCTTCGATCTGGGCACCGGTTCGCTCGCCGAATTCGCCGTGGTACCCGAGCACGTCGCGGCACTGAAGCCGGACAATCTGGACTTCGTGCACGCGGCCTCGATTCCAATGGTCGGGCTGACCTCCTGGCAAGCACTGAGGGAGCGCGCAAAGGTTCAGAAGGGGCAGAAGGTATTCATTCCCGCAGGGGCTGGCGGGATTGGTTCCTTCGCGATCCAGCTGGCAAAGCACCTTGGCGCGAAGGTTGGAACGACGACCAGCACGGGCAATGTTCAACTGGTCAGCAGTCTGGGCGCAGACGAGGTGATCGATTACAAGAAGCAGGCGTTCGAGAAAGTGCTGCGCGGATATGACACGGTACTTGGCACGCTAAGAGGTGACGAGATTGAGAAGTCCATCGGCATTCTCAAACCGGGGAGCAAGATCGTTTCGCTCATCGGGCCGCTGGACGCTGCGTTCGCCAGCGCCCGCCGCCTGAACTTCATCCTGAAGTTTGTCTTCGGCCTGATGAGCCGCAAGATCATGCGGCTCGCTGCCAAGCGGAAAGTCACCTACTCATTTCTGTTCGTGCGCCCCGATGGCGCTCAATTGTCCGCGATTGGCGACTTGCTCAGGTCGGAGCATATCCGGCCGGTCATCGACAAGGTATTTCCGTTTAGCCAAGCCAAAGAAGCGCTCGAGTACCTGGCTCAAGGGCACGCCAGGGGCAAGGTCGTTGTCCAGATCAAATGAAGCATCCTGAATCGCCCTGCTATCCATCGGGCGGCAGGATCAAGTCAGGTTGCAATGATGGTTTGGCTAACGACCGCCAAAGGGCGGCAAGTAGCCACAAGCCATCCACTCATCTATTGATCGCTTCGGCCGATGACCTGTAAGTTGAATAAGGCAAGAGGAACGCTGATCGTACCCGACCTACCTTCCGACCAGATATCGACCAGATAACAAAAAAGCCAACCGCTTCCGGTTGGCTTTTTCTATTGCAGATCAACGACCTGCCTGAATTCGATGTGGAGCGGGCGATGGGAATCGAACCCACGGCACAAGCTTGGGAAGCTTGGGTATTACCATTATACGACGCCCGCGAAGGTCGCCATTCTAAGCGTTCTGACGTTTCGCATCAATCGTCTTGTACACAAACGGGGCGCACAAGCATGCTGGAGAACTGCCAGGGATCGCCCTTGTCCGCCGGCTTCTCTTCATTCGGCAAGCACCATCCCGAGGACGCCGCCCCGTCGCCGTAGACGCCGGCCATTTCACCGAGATACGGCGTGGCCACGTCGAGGATTTCGCGAAAAGGCATTTCGTCCGGCTCGACGATCCCTTGTTCTGGATGCCCGATGGCCCAGACAACGCCGGCCAGCACGCCGGCAGCGGTCTGCAGGCTAGTCGCGGTGTTGCCGGGGCACAGTGTGCGCGCTTCTTCGATGGTCAGCCGCGACCCGTACCAGTAGGCGCTCCGGGCGTGGCCAAGCAGCAATACGCCGAGTTCGTCCATGCCGGAAACGATATCGTCGGGGCCGAGGACGCGCTTGCGCGGCTGGAGTTGCCCGTTTCGGCCAGCCAGCTCATCCAGCGATGCGACGGTGTCGTCGCAGGGGCGATAGGCGTAATGGACGGTGGGGCGGTAGACCACGCGGCCGCCATCGTGAAGCGTCAGGTAGTCGGCAATCGACAACGACTCGCTGTGGGTGATCAGGAAACCTTCGTACGCGCCGCCCAGCGGGGTCCAGCTGCGCACTTTGGTCGCCCCGCCGGGGCTTTCGAGCCAGACGACTGCGCCATCGGGACGTTCGATACGATGCGCGTTGGCCGGCAATGACCGTTCGTGGCTTCCCCAACCGAGTTCAGCGGGTTGGCACGCTTCATTGGCCAGCCCTTCGACGGACCAGGTGTTGACGAACTCTCCGCGCTGCCTGCGCACAAACGCCGCCTGCGTATCCCGCTCCGCGATGTGGATCGCACGAATGCCGAGATCGCACGCCAACGTAGCCCACTCTTCGCGGTTCGTGGGCTCCGCGCGACCGGGCGCCAGATCGGCGGCGAGATTGAGCAGCGCTTGCTTGACGAAGTGGGAAACCAGCCCCGGATTGACGCCATGCGTAAGCACCGCAGTAGGGCCACCGGGCCGCTCCCGCCGCAATTCAAGCACCCTGCTCCGCAGCGCGTGATTGGTGCGTTGTTCCGGGGTCAGCGAGGCGTCGGCATACCCGCCGGCCCAGGGCTCGGTGCATGCATCCAGATAAAGAACACCACGAGGCTGGCACCAGGCGATCAGATCGGCGCTGCCGACGTCGACCGAGAGGTTGAGCAGAAAATCGCCCGGCTGCAACAGGCTGCCGAGAAGCGATGCGTGGTTGTCCCGCGTAAGCTTCTGCCGCTCCACGCGCACCCCGAGCGATGCTGCAAGCGAGGTGTCGCATTCTGGCGGGGCAAGCACGGTGATCTGCCCGGCATTCGCGACGACATGCCGCAACAGGAGCGGGAGAACGCCCCGACCCACGCAGCCGAAACCGACGACCATCATTCGCCCGGCGAAACCGGACCTCTGCGGGCAACCGCATCCCTCCATCTGTTCGATTCCCTTGTTTTCTGGCCGCGTCCGGCAAATCCATCTGCTGGACCAAGGCAAGGGCGAAACGCCCTCGCCTGCTCAGTGGCCTGTCAGAAACGCGGCGTAATCCGAGCCGGGTTCAACCAAGCACGGGTTTGACTTTGCTCGCAGCCAGCTTGGCGCGCTGGCGCGCTTCGCCGGTGTCGACGCCCGTCGCGACGACGACCCCCATCCGCCGCTTGGTGAAGCTTTCTGGCTTGCCGAACAGCCTCAGATCGGTGCCGGGCACGTGCAACGCCTCGGCAACGCCTTCGAAGGCAATTCCCTTGGCGTCCAGACCGCCGTAGATAACCGCAGAAGCTCCCGGCGTGCGCAAGGACGTGTCGACCGGCAATCCGAGAATGGCGCGGGCGTGCAGCTCGAACTCGGAGAATCGCTGGGACGCCAGAGTCACCAGCCCGGTATCGTGCGGGCGCGGGCTGACTTCCGAGAACCACACCTGATCGCCGCGAACGAAGAGTTCGACCCCGAACAGGCCGCGTCCGCCGAGGCTTTCAGTCACGGACCGGGCGATGGCCCGGGCTTTTTCGCGAGCGACGGGGCTCATCGCTTGCGGCTGCCACGACTCGACGTAGTCGCCGCTGACCTGGACATGACCGACTGGTTCGCAAAAGTGCGTCTCGATTTCGCCGCTGGCGCCGATGGCACGCACCGTCAGCAACGTGATTTCGTATTCGAAGTCGATAAAACCCTCGACGATCACGCGCCCCTGGCTGACACGCCCGCCCTGCATGGCGTAATCCCACGCCTTGGCAACGTCGTCGGGGCCGCGCAGCAGCGACTGCCCCTTGCCGGAGGAAGACATCGTCGGTTTGACGAAGCACGGATAGCCGATTCCGGCATCGATCGCTGCCTGCAGCTCGGTGAGCGATCCGGCAAACGCGTAGGGCGAGGTCGGCAGACCGAGATCCTCGGCCACCAGCCGGCGAATGCCTTCGCGGTTCATCGTCAGGCGCGTGGCACGCGCCGTGGGAATGACTTCGGCAATTCCCTCGCGCTCGATCTCCTGCAGCATGTCGGTAGCGATGGCCTCGATTTCAGGCACGATGAGGTGGGGGCGTTCTTTTTCGATGAGCGCGCGCAACGCGGGGCCATCGGTCATCGACACGACGTGCAAACGGTGCGCAACCTGCATGCCCGGTGCATCGGCATAACGGTCGACGGCAATCGTTTCAACGCCCAGCCGCTGCAGTGCGATGAGCACTTCCTTGCCGAGTTCGCCGGCGCCGAGGAGCATGACGCGCGTTGCCGACGGGCTGAGCGGAGTTCCGAGGCGGCGCAAGGCCGGCTGAAGCGGGGCGGAAGGTGTTTCAGGCATGGCAAGCGTTCCTGTGTGCCGTTGAAGAAGGCTGGATTTTAGCAGCCCGATATCGGGTAATGGATCAGGTTGTGGAATACCGCCGGCACGTCACTCCGGTTGCGATAGCCATGCGCCCGATCGGCCGGGAAACGCACGGCATCGCGCACGCCAAGCGCCTTCCATTCGCCTTCGATCAGGACTTCCATGGCTCCGCTCAACACGACGACGATTTCGGTGACGCCGGCTTCGTGCGCCTCGGATTCTCGCTCGTAACCGGGCAGCAAGGTGAGTTCGAAAAGCTCGAAGCCGAAATGCGCCTCATGGGGAAACAACGGCGCGACGAGCATCCCGTCCGGGCCGGGCTGATGGCGCAAAGCATCGACATTGCGAAAAACGGCGCCCTCGCCCGTCGCCGTGGGCAGCGGCTCGAGAAAACTGGAGAGCGAGGTGTGGAAACCGCTGGCGATCTTCCACAGCGTGGCGATGGTCGGGCTCGACTCGCCGCGCTCGATCTGACCAAGCATGGCCTTGCTTACCCCGGTCTCGGCAGCGGCCTTGTCCAGGCTCCAGCCGCGCGCCTGGCGAAATGCCCGCAGGGCCGCGGGCAGGTACTGATTGGGTTCGCTGATGTTCTCTTGCATGGCAGGCAATCACAGTGCGACGATATTGTGCGCTATAACGCACGGTGTTAGCATCGAGGAATTGTGCAAGTCGTGCGTTAAAGCGCACGGCGTCAATCCTTCAATTACACCACAGCAGGTTCGCCATGCGCAGATTTTTCGGGCTTTCCCACATTTCCGCCGGTTTCATCGCCGTTCTGGTCGGATATACCAGCTCGGCCGCCATCGTCTTCCAGGCGGCCTCCGCGGCCGGCGCTGGCGCCGCGCACATCAGCTCGTGGCTGCTGGCATTGGGGCTGGGCATGGGGCTCACCTGCATCGGCCTGTCCTTGCGTTTTCGCAGCCCGGTGCTCACGGCGTGGTCGACGCCGGGCGCCGCGCTGCTCACCACCGCCCTCGTCGGACTGCCGATGAGCGAAGCCATCGGCGCGTTCCTGCTCGCCTCCGCGCTGATCACGGTGTGCGGCGTCACCGGCTGGGTCGATACGCTGATGAAGCATGTCCCGAGATCGCTGGCTGCCGGAATGCTGGGCGGTGTGCTGCTACGTTTCGGGATGAACGTGTTCACCGCGCTCGACCGGGAACTGCTGCTGGTCGGACTGATGCTGGCCCTCTATCTCGTCGGGCGCCGCTTGCATTCGCGGTACACGATTCCGCTGACTTTTCTTGGCGGGCTTCTGTGGGCGGCGTTGAGCGGCCGAATCGAGTTCGCCGCGTTTGATCTCGCCTTCGCCCGGCCCGTTTTCACGGCACCGACCTTCAGTCTATCGACTGCCATTGGCGTCGCGTTCCCGCTCTTCATCGTCACCATGTCCTCGCAGAACGTCCCCGGCATCGCCGTGCTTCGCGCCAACGGCTACTCCACTCCGGTATCGCCGCTGATCACCTGGACCGGGCTGACCGGGCTGCTGCTCGCGCCTTTCGGTGGATTCTCCTTCAATCTGGCGGCCATTACCGCGGCCATCTGCATGAGTCCGGAGGCTGACCGCAATCCCGAACGGCGCTACCTGGCTGCCGTCTGGGCCGGCATCTTCTATTTGCTTACCGGTTTGCTCGGCGCAACCGTCGCCAGCCTTTTTTCCGCGTTGCCGAAGGAACTCGTCGCCGCCATCGCGGGGATTGCGCTGCTCGGCACCATCGGTAACAGCCTTTCCGGCGCTCTCATGGAGGAAAAGGAGCGCGATGCCGCGCTCATCGCATTCCTCGTCACTGCCTCGGGTCTCACCTTGTTCGGCATCGGCAGCGCTTTCTGGGGACTGCTGTTCGGGCTGATCACCCGACAGGCCTTGCCACGGGACCGATAGCGGCCGCTCGCACGAAAACAGCGGGATGCAAACGGTATCGGTATAATCGGGCCCGTGGAACCTACTCAAATACAACTGATCAAGCCAAGAGGCCTCCCCGCCGTCTGGCGAAAATGGCGGGAAAAAACCCGGAACTGGAAGTCACTCGACAATCTGCCGACGATTCCCGTCATGGCGGAAAATTTCCAGGTTCTTCCCGGGCCCGATACATTTCGCGAAACTTTGCTGTCGCTGATCGGCGAAGCGCGCCAGCGCATTTTCCTCGCCGCGCTGTATCTTCAGGACGACGACGGCGGCCGGGAAGTGCTGGAAGCGCTTCACGCTGCCAAGGCGGCGCATCCCGACCTGGAAATCGCGGTTTTCGTCGACTGGCACCGCGCCCAGCGTGGCCTGATCGGCAAAGCCAAGTCTGCGGGCAACGCGGCCATGTACCGTGAGATGGCGCTTCGCTTCGGACCCGGAGTGCAGATCTACGGCGTTCCGGTACAACGGCGCGAATTCATGGGCGTCATGCACCTGAAGGGCTTCGTCATCGACAACACGGTGCTTTACAGCGGCGCCAGCCTCAACGATGTATATCTGCAGCGCCACCAGCGCTACCGCCTGGACCGCTACCATCTCATCCGCAGCCGGGCGTTGGCCGACAGCATGGCGGCGGTGCTCGATCGCACGCTGCGCCTGAGTTCGGCCGTCCACCCGCTGAATACGCCAAGTGCGCCGAAGACGACCGAGCTGCGCCAGGCGATCATCAAGTTCAGGCGCGAACTGACACGAGTCCGGTATCGTTTTTCTTCCGATCGCATCCGTCAGGGCGAAATCGGCGTCACGCCGTTGTTTGGCTTGGGCATCCGTGACAATGAACTGAACCGGACGGTTGTCGAACTGGTTCGCCAGGCGACAAATCGCATCGTGCTATTCACCCCGTACTTCAATCCTCCCGGGCCGGTGCAGCGGGCCATCGACTCACGCTTGCGTGCCGGATGCCAGGTGACGATCGTACTTGGCGACAAGACGGCGAACGACTTCTACATTCCGCCGGAAGAACCGTTCAAGGCCATCGGCGCGCTGCCGTACCTCTACGAGGCCAACCTGCGCCGCTTCTGCAGGGCGCGACAGAAGTTCATCGACGCCGGGCAGCTCAATGTGCACCTTTGGCGGCACGACAACAACACCTTCCATCTGAAAGGGCTGTTGATCGACGACCGTTACGCCTTGCTGACCGGGAACAACATCAATCCGCGCGCCTGGCGGCTCGATCTGGAAAACGGCTTGCTGATCCATGACCCGAACAAGCTGCTGATTGGCCAGCATCTGGACGAGCTGGAACGAATTCTCGCCCATACGCAACGGCTCACCAGCCACGAGTCGCTCGATCCGGTTGAAGCCTACCCGGAACCGGCACAGCGGCTCATCCGGCGACTGGCACGCGTGCGCGCCGACCGGCTGGTCAATCAGATGCTGTAGCGGAGGCGCTGCACCGCTCCTGCGCGGCCTTGCCGGCGGCGCAGGTTTTCCGCCACCGCACTCTGCACTCCGCACGCTATTGACGAGCGGAGCTCTCTCTCCCGCTTTCGTTCTCGACATCCTGCTGCGAAACACGCGGCAAGAAAACGGAGACCCTGAGCCCTCCTTCGCGGCGGTTTTCCACGTCGATACGGCCACCGTGATTGACCACGACCTGGTGAGCGATGGCCAAACCGAGCCCATGCCCCTTCTTGACCGGTGCCTGACTGCCGCGGAAGAATGGCTCGAACAATCGGCCGATATCGGAAGTCAGCACGCCGGGGCCGCGATCCTCGACGCACACCCGAATCTCGCTCTCGCCCGGCTCCATACGAACGCCTATCCAGCCGCCACCGCCAGCATAGGCCAAGGCGTTACGCACCAGATTATCGAAAACCCGGTGCAGCATTTCGGCATCGCCGCGCACCCAGGCCTCCCCATCGGCCTTCAGCTCGACACGACACCCGGCCTGCTCGGCTTCTGGTGCAGCATCGCCCACCACATCGACGAGCACATCGGCAAGATCAATCACCTCGCCCCCCGAATTGACCATTCCCGACTCCAGACGCGAGAGGGTCAGCAACTCGCTGACCAGCCGATCCATGCGTGCCGATTCGTGCTCCAGCAAATTCAAGCAGTCGTCCAGACGCTCCGGCTGCTGGCGGACCAACCCGACGATTGCGCTCAAGCGCGCCAACGGTGAACGCATTTCGTGCGACACATCGTGCAACAGCCGTCGCTGCCCTTGCATCAGCGAATCGATATGATGTGCCATCCGGTCAAAATCACGGCAGAGATCGGCCAACTCGTCGCGCCGACGCCCCATCGATTCCGCCACATCAGTCACCAACTCGCCGCTGGCTCCCGCCTGCAGCGCTTCGCGCAACCGCCGGACAGGCCGCGCGATATACCCCGCAAGCAGTATTGAAAAGACCAGACTGACGACAGTGCCGGCAATCAGGTGAGGAAATGGGGGGCCGGGCGGCACCCGCGCCCCGGGAGACCTGATCTCCGTTGCGTCGCGGGGTAATTCGCGGGGAGGCGGCGGCACGCCACGAAAATCATCCGTCGGAGGGCGCCCCATCTCTCCGGGGAACCCCCTCTCAGGAGGAGGACGCTCCATCCCCCCTTGTGGCTGAGGCGCAAACAGCTCGCCATCGGGAACGGTTGCCCAAATGGCCAGACCGGTCCCGACCACGGCAGTCACCTGCGCCAGGAAGAAAAATAGAAAGATCTTCCAGAACAGTCGTCCCTGCAAGAAAGGGGGCATGCGAACGATTCCGGAAGGTCAGTCGGTGAGCAGCTGATACCCCTTGCGCAGGACGGCCTGGATGCGCGGGCGGCCATCGGCAAGGCGAGGCAACTTGTGCCGGATGCTGCTCAGATGCACGTCGATGCTGCGGTCGTAGCGTTGGAACGGCCTACCGAGACCTTGCTCGGACAGCAGCGCCTTGCTGACCACCTGCCCGGCGTTCTGGATCAACAGCTCCAGTAAGTTGAACTCGGCATTGGTCAACTGCAGATCCTCGCCCGCCCAGGTGATGCGGCGCTGCGCGGAATAGAGCGCCAGTTGTCCAATGGCCACCGAATCCGGCGCAGACGAGCGCACCAGCGTCCGGCGCAGGATCGCCCGCAGGCGGGCACTCAGCTCACGCGGCGTGCAGGGTTTGGCAACATAATCGTCGGCACCGAGCTCGAGGCCGAGAATGCGGCTTTCGTCATCTCCGCGCGCCGTCAGCATCAGGACGGGAATGCTGCTGCGAGCGCGGATGCGGCGCAACACTTCAATCCCGCTGAACCCCGGCATCATGACATCCACGACGGCAATATCAGGCGGTTGAACGGCAAACTGACGCAGGGCCGATTCCCCCTCGTAAGCGACTTCGACATCGAATCCGTCGCTCGCGAGGTAATCGCGCAACAGGTTAACCAGATCGACGTCGTCGTCGACCAACAGAACGGCGGGCGAAGCCGCCAGGTTGTCAATGGGATTTTCAGGCATGGCGCAATGATAAAGGGTGGGAATAGCGGAATTCGTTTAGCTTACAGGGATTTACACAAGGCGGAAATATTTGCCGGCGCCTCCGGCAAGAAGATTCCCGCGCACGACTCCTTCTCGGCTTTCGGGCAAAAAAAGCGCGCAAAAACCCCATCTGGCACGAGACTGGACACGGAGAAAAACAGAAACCGGGGAACCAGCCCGCCACTTTCGGCCACACCTTCACACGCTTTTACCCCTCTTTACGCCAAACGCCCTCGCTTCACCCCATTTCTGGCCGATATCTTGCCAATAACAGACCGGATTCGTGCTTACCGACAACTGCCGGATAGCTCATATCCCCCTATTCTTTTCCAGGAGGCCATCATGAGTAGCCTGACAAGCATCACCAGCAGCAGCGCAGCAAGTTACCTGTTTTCCAAGATCGACACTTCGGGCAAGGGGTACATCAACGAGGAAGATCTGGTCACAGCATTCTCTTCCCTGACAACGACGAGCGACACCAGCGCCAGCAGTGTTTTCTCCCAGCTCGACAGCGACAGCGACGGGAAAATCACCGAAAGCGAGTTCACCACCAGCCTGACACAGCTCTCCGAAGCCCTCAACACCCAGTATGACCAATCCCGCATGCAAGGCGCGATGCCGCCGCCACCGCCCAGTTCGGAAGAGGACGAAGGTTTCACCGAGGACGAACTGACCAGTCAACTGGAAGAAATCGGTGACACCGATTCCGCGCGATCCACGTTGATCAGCAGCATTCTTGAGAACTTCGATGCCGCCGACACCGATAGCGACGGCAAGGTAAGCAACACCGAAGCGATGGCCTATGCCGAGGAAAACGACATCGCCACGGCATCAAGCGCCAGCACGACGACAACATCCTCGACCTCATCAACCTCCACCACCGGCTTCACCGTTGAGGAGCTGACCAGCCAACTGGAAGAAATCGGCAGCACCGACTCGGCACGCTCGTCCCTGATCAGCAGCATCGTGGCGAATTTCGACGAAGCGGACACCAATCAGGATGGCGTGGTCAGCAACGCGGAGGCGATGGCCTATGCCGAAGCCAACGACATCACCACCACGGCATCCAGCGACACGTCGTCATCCAGCAGCTCCGATTCAGGAAGCACCAGCGTGTCCGACGCTCAGATCTACCAGCAGATCATGGAACTGATGCGCGCTTACGGCACTCCGGACAGCTTCCAATCCACGCTCAACACCCTGATCTCGACAAGCGCGTAAAGCGTTACGAGAGGCTCCGACGTAGTGCGGTCTGGCAGCAGCGCGTGCAAACCGACGCTGCCAGACGAACGCGCTTGACAGACCACCTGGCGCCTCGGAGCCTACAGACGTCGGGCTCCGCGTGGATTCACGCCCCGGTCAGAAATCCTTGGGCGCCTCCCAGAGGATGTAGCCGCCTTCCTTCAGCGTCCATTCCATCAGGCGGATCAGCGGCAATGCCCGCTGGGACAGCGAAACCACCTCCTTGGCCGCAACTTCCTTCGCAGCCTCGTCTTCGTTCTCATCCTCGCTGTCCGAACCTGCGGCCCGCTGCTCTTCGGCCAGGCGCCTGGCGGCTTGTTTCTCCTCCTCCACGCCCTGACGCAATCGGGCAATCGCCTCCGGAAGCTGCTCCTTGGTGAACACACCGTGGGCCGTGCACTCTTTGTCAATCCATCCAAAAAGAACATGGGCATGCTCGGAAAACATGACCATCTCGCCTGAAGTACTCGATGTCAGCCTGACCAGCATACCGCCTCCCAGGAAAGCGCGACAGAATCATGAATGATTGTACGCCCGCCCGGTGCAACGGGTCAGGCGGCCGAAGGCCGGAGGCCGGGCGACCGGGTTAGAATTCCAAAACCTGCCGGAGGCATCGCCAAGATGCCTGACCGCTACCGCCGCCATCGGCGGACTTCGATGAAAGTGGAAAACACATGCTCTGGACCCGGCTTTTTCTGCCCTTCGCCGGCGGCTATTTTCTCTCCTACCTGTACCGGACGGTAAATGCCGTCGTTGGCCCCGTTCTGAGCAACGAACTGTCGCTGGGCGCCGCAGATCTCGGATTGCTCACCAGCGCGTACTTCATCGCCTTCGGCTCCACCCAGCTCCCGCTGGGATTGCTTCTTGACCGCTACGGAGCGCGCCGTGTCGAGGCCACGCTCCTGCTGCTCGCCGCAACGGGAGCGGCCGTGTTTGCCGGCAGCGAAAGCATCGGTTCGCTCGCCGTGGGCCGTGGCCTGATCGGGCTGGGCGTCTCTGCCTGCCTGATGGCCGCATTCAAATCGTTCTCGCAGTGGTTTCCCCTGGACAGGCAGGCTTCGCTCACCGGATGGATCATGACATCCGGCACGCTTGGCGCACTGGTTGCCTCGACGCCGCTCAACGCCGTGCTGCAGGTTGCCACGTGGCGCGAAGTTTTCTGGGGACTGGCGGCCATAACCGGCGTCGTCTCGCTCTGGCTTTTTCTCTGCGTTCCGGAGAAGGACGTGTCCGCACGCCCGCAACCACTCTCGGAACTCGCCAGCGGCGTCCGGCAGGTCTTCGTCAGCCGGCATTTCTGGCGTTTTGCCTCGCTCGGTTTTGCCCAGATCGGCGGCTTCATGGCCGTGCAAAGCCTGTGGTCGAGCGCCTGGCTGATCCACGTCGACGGTTTTTCGCGCACTGTCGCCGCCGACCATCTGGCGGCCATGAACGCCGCCATGATGGTTTCCTATTTCCTGATCGGATTGCTGTCGACGTGGCTGACCCGCCGTGGCATCGGCACGGTCTACCTGCTGGGCGGAGGCATGTCCCTGGCCCTGCTTACGCTGCTGCTGATCATCACCGAGGCCACCGAACAGCATTACCTGCTGTGGGCGGCCTACGGGCTCTTTTCCAGCACCGGCACGCTGACCTACGCCGTAACCGCAGCGGGATTCCCGGTTTCGCTTTCAGGACGCGCCAACACGCTCCTCAACCTGCTCGCCTTTCTCGGTGCGTTCAGCTTGCAGTGGGGCATGGGCGTGCTGATCGAAACACTCGAAGCATCCGGCCACAGCACGGCCGACGCGCACCGCAACGCCTTTTTCGTGTTGTTTGCCGTACAGGCGGTCTCGCTCGCCTGGTTCTTTTTCAGCACCAGGCTCGCTTCACGCGTGCCGGCCGCAAGCAGTTAAACCGCCAGATCGACCTGCTGCACCGATCCGGCACTGCCGTCTTCACGCAGATACACGCCGGAGGCCCGGATGTAACCCTGCTTGTCGTTGTCGGCATCTGCAAGAGCAAACGGCGTTTGCGCAGACCCCAGATAGATGGCACCTATTCCCTTGTCAGCGAGAGAGGTGAGCGTGTCAGCCCCGCTTGCGTCGTGCTCCCAAAGGCCCAGAGAAGAGAATGCGGAATCTGCCTCATCCAGCCAGTGATTGCCGTCTTCATCGAGGCGGGCCAGATCGGCGAAGCCATTCCCTGAAGCGGTACCGAACAGTTCGCTGCCATTGTTGACCCGACCATCGGCATTGCTGTCGAAGGCCAGCCAGGCGCTCCCTCCCGCCAAGGCGGGAATCTGCTCGCTAACACCGTCAGCATCCAGATCGAAATCGAAACGCTGCCCGGACAACTCCGCGGCATTGCCGCCGTAGTTGATCACCAGCGGGTCGGTCAACTGCATGCTGCCCGATTGGCGCACCGTGCGCTGGCACGAGTAGTCGCGGCACATGTCGAGACCCATCGTGAAATCGATCGTTTTGCCGTCTGCCGTGCATACTTTCCCGGCAGCGCAGAACTCGGTACTTTCGTGCTCGTGAATCGTCTCGGTCATTTCCGTTTCCCACTCCAGGGTCATGGCGCGACCTGTCCAGCCCTGGGACGCGATGGCATCGCCTTGCGTAGGCGTATCTGTCTGCAAGACGCCGTCCAGGCTGGTCGCCTGCGACTCCTCCTTTCCCGAGATGATCTCGATGACGCGGGAGATCAACGTCTGAAGCAGGAACAACAGGCGCTCCTGGCTCGAATTGTCGCTCTCTGTCGCGCCGGTTTCCGACACATCCGAGAGCACCGAACGAAAGCTGCTTTCGATTGCGACGTCTCTTTCATAGAGGTAGTCGTGCGTGGCATTCATGGTCACGCTGGATTGCTCGATTTTCATCGCCGGCTCCTTGTTGCGCGGTTAGGGAATCCATCCCGTGCAAGGGATATGCCAGACGATCAGCGCGCGTTCTGCGGAACTCCGCCTTCCCGGACGAGGTACTTCAGGACAGGATCGAGCAGATTGATCGCAGGCGCCGAGCGGCTCGCGGCTCCGACCGACGTCCAGGGATAGTCAAGCGCCAGCAGCCAGTTGAGCACTTCGGGCAAACGCCAGGGCGGCAGCGTCTGCATGACTTCGATGATAATGGCCAGGCGTTCAACGCGCGGCGGGCAGGACGGCAGAAAGATCCACTCATACCGGCCGCACCCGACGCGCACATTTCCCGTGGCCTTTTCGGACATTCCCACCAGCCAGTCGCAGGCAAAAACTGCCGGGGGCTTTGCCGATCCGGCGGCCGGTTTTTCCATGCAGAAGGTGTAGATATTCTCGTAGGTCTGGTTGAAACGCCGGACCAGCACGTCGGCAATCGTTGCCGCTCCCTGCGAAACGGGCGGAAACGATATGTCCTGATTCCTGACCCGCATTTCAAGGCAGGCCGACTCGCAGAAAACCCGTGGGATCAGGTGCGGACGGTTTTCGTCCTTGGCCCGGATGTAGTCCCGCACCAGGTCTGTAGGCGAACGGAGCTCCGCATCACCGGCGGACTTCCCCGGAACATCAGCCACGACCGGCCTCCCGAGAGATTCCGCCGTCCAGGCACTTGCGTATCCTGGCCTTGATCGATGCCGGTTCGTCGCGCAAACCCGCGGTGAGAATGGCATGGGCTTCCGCCGTGAAACGCGGATGTTTCCGGGCCAGCAGATGGAATCCGTTATAGGCCCAGGCTCGGACGAACTTGTTGTCATCCGCCAGGCAGGTACGCAGAAAGCACTCCAGTTCGCCGACGTGTTCCCCCTCGATGGGAAGGTGCGGCAGGCACTGAAGGATATTGAGGCGGCACTCCCAGCGTTCGAGTTTGTCGAATTTTCCAAACAGTGCGGCGGCCACTCCGGAACTGTCCGGGACGCTCGCTCCGGACTCAAGGTGCCTCTTGAGCAAGAGGGTTGCGGCCAGACGGAAGCGCACAGACCCGATCAGGTCGACCAGGACGGACGCCAGATCTGGCTCATCCCGGTGCTGCTCATGGATGCGGCAGAGCGCCGCTGCAGATTGTCCGTCCCAGGCTTCGATGGCTGACTTGAGTGTCATCACTCGGCTCCTTGCAGCACGGATTCCGGCTCGCGCCGGATTGACGCGCTTTAACAGGTGACAAGTCCCGATTATGCAAGCCACCGGGGATCGGAGCAAGCCGAGGGGGAAGTCGCCGCGCTACAATGACCGTTCAATCAGAAGAACACGCGCAATGGCTCTCCCCGACTACCCTCTCGTTTTCTACCCGCTGGCTGTTCTCGCCATCCTGCTCGCCGGAATATCCAAAGGTGGATTCGGCGCCGCGGCCGGCGGCCTGGCCGTGCCGCTGATGTCGATCGCCATCGCTCCGCCCGAAGCCGCGGGGATCATGCTGCCCATCCTCTGCGCGATGGATGTCTTCAGCGTCTATGCCTACCGCGGACGCTGGTCGAAGGAGCACTTGCGCATCCTTTTGCCGGGCTCGCTGGTGGGCGTCGCGCTCGGCGGCCTGGCATTCGGAATGCTGTCGGTCAACATGATCCGTCTCATCGTCGGACTCATTGCCGTGTTGTTCACGCTGAACAAATGGCTGAGTCTGACCGATCGGCTGGCCCGCATGCTGGCGGTGCGCCAGCGCCCGCCCGGCCGCGTATTCGGGATGATCTGCGGCCTGCTGTCAGGACTGACAAGCACGCTTGCCCACTCCGGCGGCCCGCCTTTCGCGGTCTACATTTATTCGTTGAAGCTGGACAAGACGCTGATCGTCGCCACGTCCGCCGTTTTTTTCTGCATCGGCAATTACGTCAAGCTGATTCCGTACTATTTCCTCGGCCAGCTCAATACGGCGAACCTATCGACGTCGCTGGCGTTTTCGCCGCTGGCACCGATCGGAGTGTGGCTCGGCCTGTGGCTGCACAAGCGCATGTCCGAGCAGGCGTTTTTCAGAATCAGCTACGCACTGCTGTTCCTCAGCGGACTCAAGCTGGTGTACGACGCGCTGGCCGTCTGACGGCCCATCAGAGTTCCAGGGGATCGACTTCGAGATGCCAGCGCAGGCGCGACGGCGTCTTGATCGACACCAGCAGATCGTTCCATTGGCACAGAAACGACTGCAGCGCACGACGCGACGGCGACTCGACGAGCAATTGCGCACGCTCCATGTTCGCCCGCCGTGCCATGCGCATCGGGACCGGGTCGTAGAGCACCACATCGCCATGCTCCGCTGCCTGCGGCCAAGCGCGCGCCGTGGCCAGGAAGGCAACGGCATCGGCCATGAGCGGCGCCTCTGCGCGCAACATGGCTTGGTAGGCATAGGGAGGAAAGCCGGCGAGCTCCCGCTCTTTCAATTGCGCGGCGGCAAAGGCCTGGAAATCGTGGCGGACGAGCGCCGCATAGAGCGGATGCTCGGGGAACTGAGTCTGGATCAGCACCTCGCCCGGCAAATCGGCCCGCCCCGCGCGGCCGGCGACCTGCATCAACTGGGCGAACAGGCGCTCGGGCGCCCTCCAGTCGGCGGCAAACAGCGCCGCGTCCGCACCGAGCACGCCAACCAGGGTCAATCGGGGAAAATCGTGTCCCTTGGCCAGCATTTGCGTGCCGACGAGGATATCGGCTTCACCGGAGTGGATTTGCTCCAGCAGTGCCTCCCACTGCTTGCGACTTTTCGCCGAGTCGCGATCCACCCGCAGGATGCGCGCCTGAGGAAAGCGTTCCATCAACACGGCCTCGATACGCTGAGTTCCGCGACCGAATGGCAGGATGTCCTGATTGCCGCAGGTCGGGCACGCCTTCGGCACACGGGATTCGAAGCCGCAATGGTGGCAACGCAACCGCCCATCGGCCAAGTGCAGCACGAGGTTGGCGGCACAGCGCGGACAGCGGGAGACCCACCCGCACTGCGCACACGCCAGAACCGGGGCGTAGCCTCGCCGATTGAGGAAGACCAGGCTCTGCTCTCCCCGTCCGAGGCATTTTTCGATGGCCTGCAACAAGGCGCCGGAAAAGCCTTCCTGCAACTTCTCGACACGCGTATCGATGCGCTGCACGGCAGGCAAACGCGCACTGGACACAGCGCGTTCCCGCAGCGTCAGCAGGGTATAGCGCGCCGGCGTACGGGTATCGGCTGCGTTGGCCCAACTCTCCAGCGACGGGGTGGCCGAACCGAGCAGCACGGGAATATCGCGCTCGTGAGCCCGGAACACCGCGACATCGCGCGCCGAGTAACGCATGCCGTCCTGCTGTTTGAAGGACGCGTCATGCTCTTCGTCGACAATGATCAGCCCCAGGTCGGGCATGGGCGTAAACACCGCCAGCCGCGTGCCGAGCACGATGCGCGCCCGCCCTTCGAATGCCGCCTTCCAGTTGCGCGTCCGCGCAGCTTCAGTCAGTTCGCTGTGCAGACTGACCAAACCTGAATCCGGGAAACGCGCCACGATGCGCGCCTCGAGTTGCGGGGTGAGATTGATTTCGGGAACAAGCAAAAGGGCTGTCCGGCCTGCGGCCAACACCCGCTCGACGAGACGCAGATAGACCTCGGTCTTCCCGCTGCCGGTGACGCCGTGCAGCAGATAGGCGCGGAATCCGTTTCCGTCCGCTTCAATTCGCGACAACACCTGCCGCTGTTCGACTGTCAACTCCGGCGCCGCCTGAGCGGTCGCCGCGCCGGACGTTCGCCGGACAGGACGCGCCTTGGGCGGATCGACTCGGCGCAAACCAGCGGGTAGCGTCGACAGCATCACCTCCCCCAGCGGCACCTGGTAGTACCCGGAACAGAACTCTGCAAGGCGGAACCAGTCGTCCGGCAGCGCGGGAAGATCGCGCAGCACGGCTTCGACCGCCTTGAGCTGTCCGGCCGGCACCTCGGAGACTTCCGGCAGATCGACAATCACGCCCACGCAGGGACGGTTTCCAAAGCGAACCCGAACGCGCAGGCCGACATCCGCGGGAGTCAGCGTCTCATCGGGCGGAATGCTGTAGTCGAACAGGCGATGCAGAGGAACTCCGAGGGCAATGCGGGCTATCTGCATGCGGAACAATCGGCAGAAGAATGTTGAAAGACGGACTCACCCCTGACTTTAGTCATAGTCAATTTGGACCATCTTTCTCGTCTAGTTTCTGTAAAGTTGGTGTAACTCATTAACCTGTCAGGTATTTTTTTGTTGTGCACATTTTCTGTGGATAAGTCTGTGGGGAAACGTTGACGAACTGCGGCAAACACCGTTGCCACAAGGACTTACCACACTTTGCCGCAAAAAAAGGCAACACAGAAATTCTTTGTAATCAATACGTTAGACATATACCGCTGATTTCATGCGTTTCTTGTGACAATGAGTAACAGCCGCCCAATTTCTGTGCATAAGTCAACCTGAATGTTGACAAATCTATTTTCCGTGCTTTAAACGCCGGCTGTACTCATGCACCGTATCGACGAGGACCGACACGTGATCGGGTGGCGCGAATTGTGAAATCCCATGCCCAAGGTTGAATACGTGGCCGGAATCGGAGGGTCCGAAACTTTCAAGGACGGCTCTCGTCTCACGAACGATGCTGTCCGGCGAGGCAAACAGCACATTCGGATCCAGGTTGCCCTGCAAGGCCACTCGATGTCCGACTCGCTTCCGCGCCTCGCCAATATCGATCGTCCAGTCCAGTCCGACGGCATCGCAACCGCTGTCCGCAATGGCTTCCAGCCACAAACCGCCGCCCTTGGTAAAGACGATCGACGGAACGCGCTGACCGTCTTTTTCACGAATCACCCCTGCAAGGATCCGCCGGATGTAGTCCAGCGAGAACTCCCGGTATGCCGCCGCCGACAAGCAGCCCCCCCAGGTATCGAATAGCATGACCGCCTGCGCACCGGATTCGATCTGCGCGTTCAGGTACTTCGTGACCGCATCCGCCGTCACCGACAGGATGCGGTGGGCAAGATCGGGCCGATCGTAGATCATGGTCTTGATGTGGCGGAACTCGCTGCTCGAACCACCTTCGACCATGTAGCAGGCAAGCGTGAAGGGACTCCCGGAAAAACCGATCAACGGCACGGAACCTCCCAGCGCGCGCCGGATCTCCGAAACCGCGTCCATGACGTAGCGCAAGCGGTCGTAAGGATCGGGAACCGCCAGATCGCGGATCGCCCATTCCTCGCGCAATGGCCGCTCGAATCGCGGTCCCTCGCCTTCCGAGAAATACAGGCCGAGCCCCATCGCATCCGGCACCGTGAGGATGTCCGAGAACAGGATCGCGGCATCGAGGTTGTAGCGTGCCAGAGGCTGCAGCGTGACCTCGCAGGCCAGCGCCGGGCTCTTGCAGAGTTGCAGGAAGCTGCCCGCCCGTTTCCGGGTTTCGCAGTATTCAGGCAGATAACGCCCGGCCTGGCGCATCAGCCAGACGGGGGTATAGGAGGTCGGCTGCCTCAACAGCGCACGCAGGAATGTGTCGTTGCGGGGACGCATCACATGACTTCCCATGGAAATGATCGTAGGCTCATTATCCGCATAACGATCACGAACGCCAGACGTACCGCCGGAGGTCGCCCTCCCTCGCACTACTGCTCGGCGTCATCGAGCCGCCGCCCGAGGTTGAGCCCCAGTTGTTTCAACTTTCGATACAGATGCGTACGCTCAAGCCCGGTCTTTTCGGCAACGCGCGTCATGTTGCCGCGCTCGTTCTTCAGATGATGCTCGAAGTATTGGCGCTCGAAAGCCTCACGCGCTTCGCGCAAGGTCTGGTTGAAAAGCGGGAGCGCCGGCACCGAGCGAGGCACCGTATCGGAATCCCGTTGCAGGATGTTGTCGACATCCTCCCCCGATATTTCGTCTTCCAGTGCCGAAATTGCGAGATTCTTGATCGTCGACAGCAATTCCACCCACTCGCCTTGCCAGTGATGCAGGCGCAATGCATTCAACGCCGCGGAAGAGAAACGACGAGGTGGAACACCGTGGCGCTCCACCAGATGGGAAAGCACCAGGGGCGCGATTTCAGGGACCTCATCCGCATGCCCCGACAATTGTGGCAGAGCGACCCACACCTCACCGAGCCGCGCAACGAGGGAAGGCTCCCAGCCCGACTCCGCCAGGGCCGACATCGGACGCGACATGGCAGCGACAAGCTGCAGGTTGTATTTCTCCAGACGCTCCAGCACAAACGCAAGATTCTTCTGTTGCAACCGCCCCAGCAAGGTCAGGTCGGCTATGAACACAACGCCGCCGGACGCGTTTTCAAGCATCTCCTGCGTCACCGGCGCGCTGGACGAAGACAGGTCGAGCCAGGGCGTTTTCGGCGCTTGCAAGGTGCGCGCGCATATCTCCGCAATACTTCCCGATGCGCTCTTGAGCAGCAGTACCGAGGTGTTGGCCGCGGCCTGTTCCAGCCGTTTCTTCAGATCCTTGAGCAGCGGTGAGCGGGAAAAGGCATCGAGCGTAAGTGGCGGCTTGGACGAAGTCACTTCATGTTTGAGCGCCTTTTTGACGGTCTGCAGCAGTTTTTGCAGCGCAATCGGTTTTTCGAGGAAATCGACGGCGCCGACGCGCGTTGCCTCAACCGCGGAATCGATGGTGCCGTGCCCGGACATCATCACCACCGGCATGGTCAACATGCCTGACGACGACCATTCCTTGAGCAGCGAGATACCGTCCGTATCGGGCATCCAGATATCGAGCAGGACCAGATCCGGCCGCTTTTCGCTCCGCGCCTTGCGCGCCGCAGCGGCGTTTTCGGCCAACGCCACGCTATGCCCTTCGTCGGTCAGGATTTCTGAAAGAAGCTCGCGGATGCCCATTTCGTCATCAACGACAAGTATTTGCGCCATGTCAGTTCTCTTCCGATGTTTCTGTGATACCCGATTGCTGTGTGGTCTGCGGAGCCAGCGGCAGCGTAATGCAGACCTCCGCGCCACTGGGTTGAAGGTTGTTGATGCTGATCCGGCCCCGATGTTCGTCAACGATCTTCTTGACGATCGCCAGACCCAGCCCCGTCCCGCCTGCCTTGGTGGTCACGTAGGGTTCGAAGACCCGCCCCATGAGTTCTGCGGGGAAACCGGGTCCGGCATCGGCGACGACGAGTTCGGCCGTGTCGTTCGCCCGACGGGTAATCAATCCGATGCTCGGGTTCTCCATGTCCTGCTGCGCATCTTCAGCGTTGCGCAGCAGATTGTGGATGATCTGGCGTAACTGGGTCGCATCGCCGAGAACGGCGGGAAGCTGCGGGTCGAGTTCGAGGGTAATGCGGGCAATCGAGGTTTCATACAAGCCGAGCACCTCGCGGATCAGGGCATTGAGGTCGAGCGCGGCCACTTCCGGCGCGGGCAGGCGCGCGTAGTCCGAAAACTCGTTGACCATGCGTTTCATGGCCTGTACCTGATTGATGATCGTCTGCGTCGAGCGGTTGAGCATGTCGCTGTCGCCATTGGCCAGCTTGCTGGCCAGTTTGAGCTGCAAACGTTCGGCAGAAAGTTGTATCGGCGTCAGCGGATTCTTGATTTCGTGCGCCAGCCGGCGTGCCACCTCGCCCCAGGCCGCGCTGCGCTGCGCTGCGACCAGGCGCGTGACATCGTCGAACACCACGACGAAGCCTCCGTTCGTCCCTTCGGGCAACTGCGTGCCACGTACCAGCAAAATTCGGGGCAGCCCCCCGGAGCGCGCCAATTCGAGCTGCGTCTGCCATTCCTTACGCCCATACTCGGCAAATGCCTGGCGGATGGCCTGCCCGAGCGTCTGCTGCCTTTCCCAGGCTTCGACCATCTCGTTGAGCAATCCCGTGAAATCATCGTCCAGGATGGTTTGCGCGCCTTCGTTGACGGTACGCAACCGGAACTGGCGGTCGAACACCAGAACCCCCGCCGACAGGTTGGCCAGAATGGATTCCAGGTACGCACGCGCCGACTCCACCTCGGAGCGATGTTTTTCCGTATCGCGCCTCGCTTCGTCGAGCTGACGCGTCATCTGGTTGAACGACTGCGTCAGGATGCCCAGTTCGTCGCGGCTATAGATGGCCTGGCGCGGCGTGAAATCGCCGGACGCCACGGCCTGCGTTCCCTCGGCAAGAATCGACAGCGGAGCGGACAGCCGCCGCGCCAGCAGGAACGAAATGGCGATGGCGGTAAAGAGCGCGAGCAGCACGGTCAGCGTCAGCGTCATGGCATAGATGCGCGTCAGCCCCTGGCGCCCCAGCGAAAGTTCCTGGTAATCACGATAGACGTCCTGCACCCGTTCGGCATTAACCGCCAGCGCGCTCGGCACGGGCTGAGTCAGTTGCAGGATGCGCGTCTCCATGCCGAGGCCAGAGGGGATGACTGGAACCAGAACCCGCATCAGCAGCTCTTGACCTCCCGCGCTCTCGATTTCGCGATAGCCGCGCCCGGCACGGGCCTGCCGCAACTGGTCCGGAGTCGGTGCCGAAGGCAGGAAAGCAGAGAGATCGCTGGTCGCCGTGGCCAGCAGTTGCCCGGAAGTGGAAAAGAGCGCGACGTACTGCACGCCGCTCTGCTCGCGCAAGCGGCTGAGCGCCAGCCGGCGCTGCGCCTCGGGTTGATCGCCAAGCTCCATGGCGATGCCCCGGCCCTTTTCGGACAATTCTTCCAGCAGCGAATCCAGTGCGCTTCGCCCGAGACTGAGACCCGATTCGAGGGCTTTCTCCACGCGCACGTCAAACCAGCTCTCGATACTCTTGGTGACGAACTGGACCGACACCGCGTAAATGAGCACCCCCGGAAGCACGGCCATCAGCCCGAAGACCAGCATCAGACGAAGCTTGAGCCGGGATCCGAAAACCTTGGCCCGGTGCTCCTTCCAGAGCAGTTTCACCTGCCACACGATCAGGACGAAAAGCGACAGCGCCACGACGGCGTTGAGGCCCAGCAGCCACGGGTAATGCTGGGCAAAAAGCGCGGTATTGGCGCTGGCCGATGCGAGCAGGAAGAGGAGTATGCCGCCGAACGAGGAAGCAATGATGATCAGTGTCTTCACCTCGCCTCCTCCGCGGCAGGAACAGGCGCGTGCGAAGAAAGCGCATCGGAGGACGAGAAGGTCCATGACAGCCAGTCGGACGACAGGCTCCACTCCCGGTTCGAGAGCGCGCTGACCTGAAACGTCTTGGCCATCTGAGAAGGATCGAGGCGCAGGCGCGTCCGTGCCGCATAGTCGACGTCATGGCTGATCTCGCCTTTCTCGATCACTTGCCAATGACGGATATGGGAGAGCACGCGCAGCGCGGCGTCCAGCGAGGGGAAACTCTGGTGCAACGCCCCGGAGGCCAGTCGGTACTGGCGCGTCAATGCGTGGTAGGAAAGCTGAAACGTCTTGCTGCGTCGAACGACATCCTGGTCAAACCAGTACCAGCGCGAACGTGTCACTTCAAAATCCGCCACGAAGTAAAGGACGACGCCCTTATTGACGGCATCTTCGAGACGCGGGTTCAGCGTCACTCCGAAATCCGCCGAGAGACTGTAACCATCGTCGCTGGCGGTGAGTTGCGCGCTATCCACCGTGATATCGGCAGCGCGAGCAGCGACAACCGCGCACAACAACACGAGGCAGAGAATAAACTTATCAATTCTTCCGCAGCAACGCATAGTAGAAACCGTCGTTCTTGTCGTTCGGTAACCACTGCTCCCGAGCCAGACACTCCGCATCACGGCATCGCACCAGGAAGGCATCGATCTGCGCCGTGTTTTCCTCGACGAACACCGAGCACGTCGCGTACAGGAGTTTCCCACCCGCCTTGAGCAACGGCCAGAGCGCATCGAGAATCGCAGCCTGCGTATGCACCAATCGACGGATGTCGCTTTCTCGCCGCAACGTCTTGATATCCGGATGCCGCCGCACCACACCCGACGCCGAACAGGGCACATCGGCAAGAATGGCATCGAAAGGACGCCCATCCCACCATTTTCCCGTGTCCGCGCAATCGGCCACCTTGATTTCCGCAGAAAGCCCGAGGCGTTGCAGGTTGTCCTGGATTCTCCTGATACGGCCGGCGTCGATATCCAGCGCCAGCAAGTCCAGATCGGCTCGCTCAAGCAGATGTGCCGTCTTCCCTCCCGGCGCCGCACACGCGTCGAGAACGCGCGCCCCCGGCGCGGGATCGAGCAACTCGGCGGCGCGCTGGGCTCCCGCATCCTGCACGGAGACCCACCCGTCGAAGAAGCCTGGCAGTCCATCCACGGGCTGCGGCTTGTCGAGAATCAGGCCGGAACTTCCGACCGGCCGGGCTGCAATTTCGGCAGCCAGCAGTTTTTCGTTGTATTCGGCAACGGAGAATTTGCGCGCATTGACTCGCAAGGTCATGGGCGGAGGACTGTTTCCCGCCGCGACGATCTGGCTCCAGTCCTCCCGGAAGCCGCGCTTCAGGCGATTCAGCCACCACTGCGGATACTGGTAATGAGCGACCTCGTCCTTGTCCAGCGCCAACAGCAATGCGTCGCGCTGACGCAAAAAACTGCGCAGTACTCCATTCACCACGCCTTTCAACCCACCGCCCGCGAGGACGCTCGCGGCCGCAACCGCCTGATCAACGACCATCGGCGCCGACGCCGGGCGCGTCTCCAGACGGTACAGCGCAGCAAGAAGCAATGCCTGTGTCTCGTCGTGGGTCAGCGGATGCGTCATCAGTTTGCCCAGGAAAAACTCGCCGCGCCCATAGCTGCGCAAAACACCGTAGGCGATATCCTGGGCGGCGGCCCGCGCGGCGGGAGGCTCGCCTGCCAGCAGGGACAGCGCCTCGGTCAGACTCTTTCCCGAACGCACCGCCGCCAGGACTCGCGCGCCCAGCAGCAGGCTGAACCCCAGCGAGTCCTGAGCCAGAGTTGCGTTGGGTGAATCGGTAGAAGGTTGGCGCCGCGCTTCGGCTGCGCGTTCCGGCTTGCGGATACGGACAATTCGCATGCCGCCAGACGGCGACGCGGGAGGTGGAGACGAGGAAGATGAAGACAAGGCCAAAGCACGAATAGTTGTTTATTTTTTTGAGTTTAGCACGCCTCTATCCGGCCGCACCGCGGAAGCTGCGCCGGTTCCCCGCGAAAACCGAAATCCGCTAGAATCGCCGCGAGTGGAAAGCTGACGTTTCGTGGGAGTAAATCGTGATCGGCAAGACAGTATTGATCACCGGTGCAGCAAAGCGTGTAGGCCGATCGATCGCACGGGAGTTGCATGATGCGGGCGCCAACATCGTCGTGCATTACCGGGCTGCAGCCGATGCTGCGAACCTCCTGGTTGAGGAACTGAACGCAACGCGGGCAAATTCGGCGGTATGCGTACAGGCAGACCTCCTGGATGTCGATGCGCTGCAATCTTTGGTCAGCAGTAGCTTGGCGCATTTCGGCCGCCTCGACGCACTGGTCAACAATGCTTCGAGCTTTTTCGCCACGCCGTTGGGGACGATTGACCAAGCCGCCTGGAACGACCTTGTCGGCAGCAACCTGAAAGCACCGCTATTCCTCACTCAAGCGGCCGCTCCTTATCTGCGGCAGACACGCGGCGCCGTGGTGAACATCACCGACATCCATGCCGAAAGGCCGCTCGCCGGATATCCGCTCTACTGCGCAGCAAAAGCGGGCCTGCTCGGATTGACGCGTGCGCTCGCCATCGAACTTGCGCCGGAAGTGCGAGTCAATGCGGTTGCGCCCGGCCCTATCCTGTGGCCAGACGATGCTGCGTTCGACGAGCCTGCGCGCGCGCGCATCGTCGAGCACACGCTGCTCAAGCACGCGGGAAGCCCCCAGGATATTGCGCGTACCGTGCGTTTCCTGTTCAATGACGCTCCCTACGTGACAGGCCAGGTTATCAACGTTGACGGCGGCCGCACCGCACATCTCTAGACCTGTTCTCCAGGCTTCCCGCTCACCCGTTTTTTCTCATTCACCCTCACCCGCAGCAGAGAATTTGTGGACACATCGAAGAACTTGCAGCGCCTGAAACGGCGCCTTGAAAGCGACGTTGGCAAAGCTATCGCCGACTACAACATGATTGAAGCCGGCGATACCGTGCTGGTTTGCATCTCCGGCGGCAAGGACTCCCATGCCCTGCTGTCGATCCTGATGGCGTTGCAGCAACGGGCGCCGGTTGATTTTCGCCTGATTGCCATGAACCTCGATCAGAAGCAGCCGGGCTTTCCCGCCGATGTACTGCCGCGCTACCTGTCCGGGCTGGGTATCGAATACCGGATTGTTGAGCAGGACACCTATTCGATCGTCAAGGACAAGATTCCCGAAGGAAAAACCACGTGTTCGCTGTGCTCGCGCCTGCGCCGTGGAGTCATCTATCGCACGGCCAAGGAACTCGGCGCGAACAAGATCGCGCTGGGCCATCACCGCGACGACATTGTGCATACGCTGTTCCTCAACATGCTGTTCGGCGGGAAGCTCAAGGCCATGCCGCCCAAACTGGTGACCGACGACGGGGCGCACATCGTCATTCGCCCGCTGGCCTATTGCAGTGAAGGCGACATCGCGCGCTTCGCCCGCGGCATGGAGTTCCCGATCATCCCTTGCAACCTGTGCGGCTCACAGAGCAATCTGCAGCGCCAGAAAGTGAGAGAAATGATGGCGGATTGGGATCGCCGCTATCCAGGACGTACCGAGTCCGTCTTTACCGCGCTACAGAACATCGTCCCGTCGCATCTTGGCGACAACGCACTGCACGATTTCAAGGGACTGCAACTCAGACAGACGGTCGGAACGGCTGACGACAGCGATGGCGGGGAGGATATTTTCGACGGCCTTCCGCATGACAACGTCGCCGTCGTGAATCTTGTCCGTTCTTAGCGCACACATGCGTCATGCATTTGCTATGATCAGAAGCATGGACTCTCGGACAACAACGACAATGGAAGAGAGCAGGAAGAGCATCAGGGGGCCCGGTTTGAAAGAAGAATCTTTCGGGACAGCGACCTCGGTTCTTGACAAAGAGAGATGATGATAATTGCAACCCCACTCTTGTCTATTCTGACGGCGGTGATATCCGGCAGCGCCAGATTGCATGAAAAACTGGGCAACGCGGAAGCCGTTCGTGCGGTTGACCGCTGCGCAAAGCGGATCGAGCGCTCGGTCAGCGCGTTCGGCGGCCGCATTGCCCAAACGGGCGAAGGCGAGGTCATGGCGGTCTTCGAATCGGTCGAGGCCGCGCTTCATGCCGCCATCGAGATGCAGCAGCGCGTCACCGATCTCCCGCCAATTTCGGGCGTACAAATGGCCATTCGAGTGGGTATCTCACAAGGCGAACTGGCACAAGCGGGCGAAGCCTTTCCCGAAAATACGGCCAAGGAAGCTGCGCTTCTCGCGGGCGCAGCGCGTCCGGGACAAATCCTGGCAAGCGCCAGAATGGGCGCCGCCATTCCCACAACGCTATCTCACCTGATCAACGAGCGGCAATCGGCCGCCATGGCTGAGTTCGGGATAAACGATCCGGTCCTGGAAATCACGATTCCCGAATCGGAGCAGCCCACTCCCTACGCCATCGAAAGCGAACCGCCCAAACCGGCAAGCCCGCTAACGCCCGGAACGCCGGGCGGCTGCCTGCGGCTGCGTTACGACGGCGACGTCGTGCTGCTCAACGAACGAAAGACGACGATACGCATGGGGCGTGACACGACCTGCGATCTCATCATTCGCGACCGCAGGGCATCGCGAAACCACGCCACGATCGAGCGCAGAGGAAGTCAGGTTTTCCTGATCGACAAAAGCACCAATGGCACGTATGTCGTCATGGAGGGAATGCCGGAGCACTTCTTGAAGCACAGCGAGTGCGTCCTGCGCGGCAAGGGAGTAATTGCGTTTGCCTCTTCTTCGACAACTCCCGACGCTGACTGCGCCGAATTCGAGTTTGTCTGACCGGCAACGAGAGGCATTGGGAGAACGTCGGCCCCGTCGATAGAAAAATCGCCTGGCAGAGAGGCTGCGCCAGGCGATCTGGAGGGCGTCCAAGAAGCGCGTCTATTTGCTGCCCTTGAGACACTCGCTCATGAATTTCTTGCGTTCGTCTCCCTTCAGCGCCTTTGTCCCTGCCTCTGCGTTGCATGATTTCATTTTGTCCTGCTGTGCCGGAGGCGCTTCCTTCGCTCCAAGGCACTCGCTCATGAACTTCTTGCGCTCATCGCCTTTGAGTGCCTGCTTGCCCGCCTCGGCATTACACGCTTTCATTTTCTGCTGCTGAGCCAGTTGTGCGGGAGACGGCGCTTTCTTTTCCTGATCCGCCGCCAAGGCCCCTCCTGCGAAAAACACCAGCGCCGCCATAACAATCTTGACCTTCATCGTTATCTCCCAGAAAGGATTGAGGAACGAAAGCCGACTATTGCGCAGGTCAAATACTCCCGTCAAGAACCGCCTGCTGCTGGCGATTGATGAACTCACTCATGCTGTCTATTCCGCGCAACTGCAAGATGCAATTGCGCACCGCGGCTTCGAGAAGCACCGCCAGATTGCGTCCCGGAGCCACATGGAAACACACTTTCCGCACCGGGATTCCGAGAATTTCCTGTGACTGGGAATCCAGCGGAAGGCGCGGCAGATCCTCTCCAGGCGTGTTCTTTTGTAGATGGACGATAAGTTTCAGCTTCATCTTCCTGCGTGCGGCGGTTTCGCCAAAGATGGTACGGATATTGAGCAATCCGAGCCCCCGCACTTCCAGATAGTCCTTGAGCATGCCGGGACAACGTCCTTCTATCGTGGTCGGCGCCGTTCTTGCCAGTTCAACGACGTCATCCGCGACCAATCCATGCCCCCGAGATACCAGTTCAAGCGCCAGCTCGCTCTTGCCGATACCAGAATCTCCGGTAATCAGCACGCCCATGCCAAAGACATCCATGAACACGCCATGGGTGGATACCGTATCGGCAAAACGTCTTGCCAGGTAGAGGTGCAGCAGGTCAATAACTGCGGAACAGGCTTTCGGGCTCCTGAACAGTGGCGTGCGAGTCGCCTCGCAAATCGCCAGCAATCCGGGCATGGGCTCCAGATCATCAGCCAGAATCAAGGCCGGAGGCTCGAAAGCCATCAAGTCTTCGATCTGGCGGTTCCATCGACTCGGCCCGACGCGCTCGGCCCAGTCCTGTTCTGCTTTGCCGATTACCTGCACACGGTGGCTGTAGATGAGATTCAAGTGTCCCACCACATCCGGTCCGTAGGTTTCCATGTCTTTCAGTTCAACATGGCGTTCAACGCCAACCGCCGCCACCCACGTCAGCTTGAGCTTTTCGAGATGGTCCTGATAAAGTTGGGTAATGCTCAGCCGGCGCGTGGAAATCATGTTTTTGATCTCTCAGGATGCGAATATCAGGCGAACTGCCTCCGCGTCATGCGCCGTTGCCAGCGCCTCGCGGCACGCACGATCGGTAAACCGTTCGGCGAGTTCGGCCAAGATTTGCAGATGTTGCTCCGTTGCCTGCTCGGGCACAAGCAACACGAATAGCATCGAAACCGGCTCGCCGTCCTGCGAATCGAACGGGATGGGCGTGGATAGCCGGATGAAGGCGCCGCACGCCTCCTTCAAGCCCTTGATACGCCCATGGGGAATTGCGATGCCCCGCCCCAACCCTGTAGAACCGAGCTTCTCCCGAGAAAACAGGCTGTCGAACACCACGCTTCGAGCAACCCCCTGATTGTTTTCAAAAATCAGGCCGGCGTGCTCAAAGACGCGCTTTTTGCTACTCGCCTCAAGATCAAGAACAATGTTTTCGAGAGGCAACAACTCGGGGATGGGGCTCATAAAGGGACTGGCAATGAGGCCGGAAAAGGAATCAATGTCGGAAATGATGTTTTGAAATTCAAAAAAGCGGGGTTGACCGACAACAACGGACAACCCCGCTTTCCAGGCGTTTTACTATTCTGCGGCACTCGGGCTCAACTTCTCACCGCGATGGTGGTCCTGCAACTTCTGCTTGTACTTCTGAATCTGGCGATCAAGCTTGTCAGCCAGAACATCGATTGCTGCGTACAGATCCTCGTCGACTGACTCCACATAGATATCCTTGCCTGACAGATGGACGGTCACTTCAGCCTTCTGCTTCAGTTTTTCCACCGACAAGATTGCGTTCACATCGATGACATGGTCGAAATGACGCGTAACCCGCTCGAGTTTTTCCGTGACGTAATCACGCAAAGCCGGGGTTATTTCGAGATGGTGTCCGCTGACTTGCAGGTTCATGGTGTTACTCCTTTCAAGAGGATAGCCGCGGTAGCGACTGTCGAGGTCCCCCTCACACACTCGAGTGAGAGAGGTTGGGGGTAAGGATACAGGGCATTGCACATATTCGGGCAAAGTGAATCGCGGCAGCCTAGAGGCTCTTGCGCAGTTTGACCGGAGGGATGTTGAGCGATTCACGGTACTTGGCAATCGTTCTACGTGCGACAACAATACCTTGCTGCCCCAGCAAGTCCGCTATCTGACTGTCCGATAGCGGTTTTTTCGCGTCTTCCGCACCCACCAACTGCTTGATCAGTGCGCGAATCGCAGTGGCAGAACACGCACCACCCGCCTCTGTTGCAACATGGCTGCCAAAGAAGTACTTCAGTTCGAAAATGCCGCGCGGAGTGGCCATGTATTTCTGTGTTGTCACGCGGGAAACGGTCGACTCATGCAGTCCAAGAATATCCGCGATTTCCCTCAGCACCAACGGCCGCATGGCCACTTCACCATGATCAAAAAACTGGCGCTGCCGATCGACAATGGACTGCGCCACGCGCTGGATCGTATCGAATCGCTGCTGCACGTTCTTGATCAACCATCGCGCTTCCTGAAGCTGCCCCGACAAACCGGATCCACGCTGCCGCGACAGTATCTGCGCATACAGGCTGTTGATACGCAAACGCGGGTAGGCGTCGGAATTGACGTTGACGACCCATTGCCCGCGAACCTTGCGCACAACGACATCGGGAGTGATATAGCGCGCATCGAGCGCCGCGTATTTTGCGCCGGGGCGAGGATTCAGGCTGCGAATCAGGAATTGCGCATCACGCAACTGATCGTCGTCACATTCGGTAAGCCGCTTCAACTTCGCAAAATCGCGACCTGCCAGAAGATCCAGGTGCTGGCGAACGATTCGCAGTGCAAGCACCTGCGTTTCATCCGGGGGCAACGCTTCAAGCTGCAAAGCGAGGCATTCCTGGGCATTGCGCGCACCAACGCCGGTCGGGTCGAAATGCTGCAGGTGACGCAACGCAATCTGCAACTCCTCCGTCTCGATCTCTTGTTCGGGAGGCAACGATTCCGCCAACTCTTCCAATGACTGCGTCAGATATCCATCATCATCCAGCGCGTCGATCAGGCACTGCACAAGGGTACGATCACGCGCAGGCAGACTCATCAATCCCAATTGCCACGACAGGTGCTCCCGAAGCGAGGTCGTCGCGGCCTGAACGTCCTGAAAGTCATTGTCGTCGTCATCGAACGAGCCCGAGGAATTTGAATAGCTACCATCGGACTCGCCCAGCCAGCTCTCCTCACTGTCCGCGGAGGACGACACCGAAGGCTCGACCTCGTCGGGCGGGCTCTCCTGCTTGTCGGAACCGACCGTTTCAGACTCGGCTTGGGCCGGAACATAGGTCTCATCCTCGCGTTCCAGCAACGGATTCTCTTGCAGGTACTTTTCAAGCTCCTGCTCAAGTTCGAGCGTCGACAGCTGCAGCAACTTGATCGATTGCTGCAGTTGCGGCGTCAGCGCCAGATGCTGCGATAGCTTGAGCTGGAGGGATGGTTTCATTTTCGGGATCGAACAGCTGCCAGAGAAGGATGGATCACACCGTTTCGTTCATAAGATCCAGAAGAAACAAGCAGCGGTTACGTCAAAGGCGGAAATTCTCGCCGAGATAAACCTTACGTACGTTTTCATTATAAATGATTTCGTCGGGCCGGCCAGCCGCAAGAACACCGCCTTCATTGAGGATGTAGGCGTGGTCACAGATACCCAGAGTCTCACGAACATTGTGGTCCGTGATCAGCACCCCGATATTGCGTTCCTTGAGGAAGCGAATGATTTTCTGGATATCGAGAACAGCAATCGGGTCGACCCCTGCGAACGGCTCATCGAGCAGGATGAAACGCGGATCGGTGGAAAGTGCCCGGGCTATTTCCACCCGGCGCCGTTCGCCGCCGGAAAGCGACGCTGCGGAACTGTTGCGGATATGCCCGATGTGCAGTTCTTCCAGCAGTTGCTCTGCCCGCTGCTCGACTTCGTCCTGCGGCAAACCACGCAATTCGAGGACGGCCTTGATGTTCTCGATGACCGTCAGCTTCCGGAAAACGGAGGCCTCCTGCGGCAGATACGAGACGCCAAGCTTGGCACGCTGGTGGATGGGCAGATGAGTGATCTTCTTGTCGTCAAGATAGACATCGCCGCCGTCGCAAGCCACCAAGCCGACCACCATGTAGAAGCATGTCGTTTTCCCGGCGCCGTTCGGCCCCAGCAAGCCCACGACTTCGCCACTGGCCACTTCGAGTGAAGCGTCCTGGACCACGGTACGCTTCTTGTAGCGCTTCCGAAGGTTATGGGTGGTAAGTTTGCTGTTCTGACTAAGATTCGTTTCAGACATCGCTCAATCGTCTTCGCTACCGCCGCGCAATACGCGCCGGATCGTTTCACCGGAAAACCCCCGGCGCAACAAAAAATTCATCTGACGCGCCCGCCCGGCAGCATCCGTCGGCACACCGACGCAGCCAAACTTTCGCTTCCAGACCTCACTGGCACGCAACACCTCGTCTTCCGTTGCAGCCAAACCGTGCTTCACCAACTCGTCATCGACTCCCGTCGCCCGCAACTCCTGCGCCAGGCGCGAGTTGCCGTAACGCGCGCTGCGCGCATTCAAGCGCATTTCCACGTAACGCTCATCGGATAGCAGGCGACGCGCCGCCAGATCATCCAGCAGCGCCACCAACTCTTCTTCCGTTTCTGCATATACGGCCAGCTTTCGCGCCAATTCCGCACGCGCGTGCTCACGACGCGCCAGAAGACGCAAGGCACGTTCGCGCAATGCCGCATTCATCCGCAAATCATTCGACACTACCCAACGCCTGCGGCGACGGCACATTCACAGCAGCCCGGATCTTTGCTTCGATTTCCTCGGCAATCAACGGATTCGCTCTCAGAAACTCGCGGGCATTGTCCTTGCCCTGCCCGATTTTCTCACCGTTGTACGCGTACCACGAGCCCGATTTCTCGACCAGCTTGTGCGCCACGCCCAATTCGATGATTTCACCCTCACGCGAAATGCCTTCGCCGTACAGGATATCGAAAATAGCCTCGCGAAACGGCGGCGAAACCTTGTTCTTGACGACCTTCACCTTGGTTTCGTTGCCGATCACTTCGTCGCCCTTCTTGATCCCTCCGATGCGGCGGATATCGAGACGCACCGAGGCATAGAACTTCAGCGCATTGCCGCCGGTCGTGGTCTCGGGACTGCCGAACATGACGCCGATCTTCATGCGGATCTGGTTGATGAAGATCACCAGCGTGTTGGTGCGGTTGATATTCCCCGTCAATTTCCGCAAAGCCTGGCTCATCAGGCGAGCGTGCAGTCCGGGCAACGAATCGCCCATTTCCCCCTCGATTTCCGCCTTGGGCACCAGCGCGGCCACAGAATCGATCACCACGACATCGACGCTGCCAGAACGCACCAGCATGTCGGCAATTTCCAGCGCCTGCTCGCCGGTGTCCGGTTGCGAAATGAGCAGATCATCCAGCTTTACGCCAAGTTTCTGGGCATACGCGGGATCCAGTGCATGCTCGGCATCGATGAAAGCGGCCGTTCCGCCCAGCTTTTGCATCTGTGCTACAACCTGCAGGGTCAGCGTGGTCTTGCCGGACGATTCCGGGCCGTAGATCTCGACAACGCGGCCACGCGGCAAACCGCCCACGCCGAGCGCGATATCCAGCCCGAGCGAACCGGTGGAGACAACCTGAATGTCTTTCTCCACACTGCCTTCGCCCATCTTCATGATCGACCCTTTACCGAATTGCTTTTCGATCTGGGCCAATGCGGCTGCCAATGCTTTTGCCTTGTTGTCGTCCATTGCGCTTCCTTTTTGAAATTGCAGGGAATTATCTCATGTTCGACACTCTGCGATCAGCAGAAGGTGATGTCGAATACTGTGATTATATACAGCAATACGGAATTAACGAAAGCACGCGAAATTCTGGAATCGCGTTGCTCAAGCAACCAAACCACCGTCCAGCCGCTCGATCCTTCCGAGCACTTCGTTCAATGCATGAGCCACCGACTGCGCCCGGACAGCTTCCCGCCCCCCCTCAAACCGTCGGGTCTCCGTCGTGATTTCACCATTGCGACATGCCCAGGCGAAACATACCGTTCCGACAGGTTTCTCTTCCGAGCCGCCGGACGGCCCCGCGATCCCGGTGATGGCCAGCGCCCATTCGGCACGGCTGTTCCGTAAAGCCCCCTCGGCCATGGCCACGGCGACCGGCTGGCTCACCGCCCCGTGCCGAGCCAGCGTTTCCGCCTGTACGCCAAGCATCTCCTGCTTGGCCTCGTTTGAGTAGGTCACGAATCCGCGATCGAACCACTCCGAACTCCCGGCAATCGCAGTCAGACACTGCGCCACCCACCCGCCAGTGCATGATTCAGCGGTAACAAGGCTGGCGCGATCCGCTCGCAACGCCACGCCGATCCGCTCGGCCAACGCCTCAAGCGACCGCTGGTCTGGCGCATTCATAAGGCCAACCACGATTGGAGATGGCGCGCCAGAACCAACGCAAGGACCGTGTAGCCTCCGGCCACCAGATCGTCCGCCATGACGCCGAAACCGTTCTTGACCCGCTCATCGAAATACCGTGCAGGTTGCGGTTTCACGATATCGAAAAAGCGGAAAAGGATGAAAGCCAAGCCTTGCCACAGCCAGCCAGCAGGGCACAGGAAGAGAACGCCCCAGAACGGGACAATCTCGTCCCACACAATGCTTCCGTGGTCTGTCACCCCCAGATCCCGGCCCGTCCGATTGACAACGAAGACCCCGAGGACGTAGCAAACCAGCAGAAAAACCAGCAGGGCGGAATCTCCCATCACACCACGCAGCGGCAGGAAACTCAGCCACGCGAAAAGTGTCCCCACCGTTCCCGCAGCAAACGGAGACAAGCCGCTGCCAAACCCGCAGGCAATCAGGTGCGCGGGATGCGAAAAGAGAAAGCGCAGCGGAGGCGCCTTACTGGTTTTGATCTTGACCAAAGTGATCGAACCCCTTCCGACCGACCGAAATCCGTCCGCCTTGCTCGTCGATCAGACGGACTTCGCCACGCCCCTTTGCTGCAACCATTCGACCGATACGCCACAAAGGCAGATCCAGCTCGGTAGCCAGGCCGGACAATCCGGCCCGGTTTTCCACCGCCGCCGTAAAGATGAGTTCATAGTCGTCTCCGCCGGCCAGTTGGCATTGGCGAGCCAGCGCGCTATCCACGCCTTTCGGCAGATTGGGCAATCTGGCAACGAACACCTCGGCGTCAAGCGCGGAACGCTCAACGATATGCCCCAAATCCGCCAGCATCCCGTCGGAGACATCAATCGCCGAACGAGCCAGTTTGCGCTCCCGCAATGCCATTCCCAACTCAACCCGGGGCACGGGCTTTTGCAGCGCGCTGACGCAAACAACGCGAAGATCGTCAGCCAGCGCGACACGTCCTTGCAGGTGCGCCAGGCCGAGCGCAGCCAGCCCCGGAGTTCCCGAAACCCACACATCGTCGCCAGCGCAAGCCTTGTCGCGACGCAGTGCCTGGCCCGCCGGAAGTTCGCCCAGTGCGGTCACACAGAGATTGAGCGGCCCGCGCGTGGTATCCCCGCCGACAAGATCAACGCCATAGCACTTGGCACACGCAAAAAAACCTTGGGTAAACGCGCCAATCCAAGGCTCATCCGCTGCCGGCAGGCTGCCGGCAAGCAGCGCCCACCGGGGCTTGGCGCCCATTGCGGCCAAGTCGGAGACATTCACCGCCAGTGTCTTCCATCCCAGTTGAAACGGATCGGTCTCAGGAAAAAAGTGTGTCCCGGCAACCAGCATGTCGGTAGTGATTGCCAGCTCCATTCCCGGAGACGGCGCCAGAACGGCGCAGTCATCTCCCGGACCAAGCACAGCCTGGGGGGTTTCACGCGCAAAATAGCGATCGATCAGATCAAATTCTGTTGGCACGATGACACTCGATCAGCTTGAACGCCTGCAATGCCGGATTACCGGCACCGCTTCCCGATGGAATATGCTTCCCCTGCTCGGAGCGAGGGCTTCCGAAGAAAGGAGGAGAGCAAGAGGGGATTCAAGACTTACGTCCTGCGGCACGCTTTGCCCCGACCTCGGCTGTACGAATCTTCGCCGCGAGCTTGTCGAGCACACCGTTCACGTATTTGTGGCCGTCCGTGCCACCAAATCCCTTGGCCAACTCGATGGCTTCGTTAATGATCACGCGATACGGCGTCTGCGGGCAGTTGAGCAATTCATAGGCCCCCGCCAGCAAAACACAGGCTTCGACGGGCGACAACTCGGAGAAGGATCGGTCCAGGTGCGCTTGGAGCTGCGCCTGCAACTCCGGCTGCTGGGCAAGAACGCCGCGCAACAAGCCAACAAAAAACTCGCGATCCGCCTTGTCGAATCCTTCGGCATCGGCAAGATGAGCGTGGATAGCCGCTTCGTCCTGACCACCGACACGCCATTGATACAGCCCTTGCAGCGCGAACTCGCGGGCCCGGCGACGGGGCGACTTCGGCGGTTTTTTTTCCGTCTGCTTGTCGGCAGACGGCTCGGATGCCTTGCTCATTGCGGCCGATCTCCCATTGCGCGTAACAAGTTCGCCATCTCGACGGCAGCCTGGGCGCAATCGCTGCCCTTTTGCTGCATGCGCGCCAGGGCCTGATCGTCGTCTTCGCACGTCAGGATTCCGTTGGCGATGGGAATTCCGGAATCGAGCTGAACTTCCATCACGGCACGGCAGGAGTCGTTCGAGACGATTTCAAAATGATAGGTTTCCCCGCGAATAACTGCCCCCAGGGCGATCAGTGCGTCAAAGCGATCACTTTGCGCCAGATTCTGCAGGGCGAGCGGGATCTCCAGCGCACCTGGAACCGTGGCAATCTCGATCTTGCTTTCGCTTACGCCAAGACGGCGTAACTCCGCAGTGCAGGCAGACAGAAGTCCTTCGCAGACATCCTGGTTGAATCGGCTCATGACGATGCCAACGGACAGCCCCTGGCCATCAAGATTGGCGTCGTATTCATAGATATTTTCAAAGCGAGGCATGTGAGTATTCCCAAAAATCTTCTATTCGAGTTCGGCAGCCGACGTAATGTAACCGGTCACCTCCAGGTCAAATCCGGTCATGCTCGGCATGCGGCGCGGACTGGCCATCAGCTTCATCTTACGCACGCCGAGGTCGCGCAGAATCTGCGCGCCAATGCCATAGATGCGCGGGTCCCATTTCGCTGCGGGACACGGCGCTTCCTCCTGTCCCGCCAGGGACGAGAGAATGTCCTGTCCGGTTTCTGGACGATGGAGCAACACAATTACCCCGGCCTCGGCCTTGGACAGGGCTCGCAGCGCCACATCGAGCGAAAAGTTGTGACGACGGCTCCCGGTATCGAGGAAGTCGAGGACAGACAACGGCTCGTGCACACGCACCAGCACCTCGCGCTCGGGCGTGATATCGCCCCGGGTCAGCGCCAGATGGACGTCGTCGGTTGTCAAGTCGGTAAAGGCGTGCAGCAAGAACTCGCCATAGGCCGTCTTTACCGTTCTGGAATGGCTGCGCTTGACCAGCGCTTCATTGCGGCTGCGGTAATGAATGAGATCGGCGATGGTGCCAATCTTGAGACCATGCTCATGCGCGAACTCGATCAAATCCGGCAAGCGCGCCATCGAGCCATCCTCTTTGAGGACTTCGCAGATCACCGAGGCAGGTTCCAGCCCTGCCAGTTGCGCCAGATCGCAGCCGGCTTCGGTATGTCCGGCGCGAACCAGAACGCCGCCAGGCTTTGCGGTGATCGGAAAAACGTGGCCCGGCTGAACGACATCCTCCGGCCGCGCATTGCGCGCCACGGCAGCCTCGACAGTACGCGCACGGTCTTGTGCGGAAATGCCGGTGCTTACCCCTTCCGCCGCTTCGATCGACACGGTAAACGCCGTGTTGTACGGGCTCTTGTTGTCACGCGCCATCGGCGTCAGCCCAAGTTGCTGGCTACGCGCTTCGGTGATCGTCAGACAGACCAGGCCACGTGCGTGGGTGACCATGAAATTGATGGCTTCGGGAGTGACATGCTCGGCGGCGAGGATGATATCGCCTTCGTTTTCCCGATCCTCTTCATCGACCAGGATGACCATGCGGCCCGCCCGCATCTCGGCAATAATTTCTTCGACCGACGAAACAGCCGACGGTTGGCTCGATGGACACATTCAGATCCCCTCCTCGGCATCGGGATTCAGCATACGTTCGACATAGCGCGCGATCAGGTCGATCTCCAGATTGACCCGAGCCCCCGGAAGTAAACGTCCCAGGGTTGTGACTTCGAGGGTATGCGGAATCAGGTTGATGGTAAAACACGCGCCGCTCACCGAATTCGTCGTCAGGCTGACGCCATTGACCGTGATCGATCCCTTGCGGGCGATGTACTTGGCTAAGGGCTCC
>Ga0316613_10000373_pt1 | contig 40263 bp, 38 predicted proteins | sample OWC_soil_day10_C_2_FD_207647 | JGI IMG/M metagenome (GOLD analysis project Ga0316613, IMG submission 207647) | Wetland soil microbial communities from Old Woman Creek delta, Ohio, United States - OWC_soil_day10_CT_b | ecosystem: Environmental > Terrestrial > Soil > Wetlands | place: USA: Ohio...
AGGCTCTTATCCTGAAAACCCCCTCAAGCTAAACGCTTCGAGGGGGTTTTTGCTTTCCACACACTGAAACAAATCCCAATCCCACATCAAACTCGCCAAAGCCGCGTTGGGTGACCGGGATATGTCAGCAGGTAGAGCAGCGTGCAGAACCCCAAGGGCAAAGCGCCAATTTGTTTGCCGACGAAACGGTCGTTGGCAAGCGGCGATTCTCCGCGCTGGCGAGCGATTTAGACTTGCCTGCAAGCAAATGTTTCAACTTGGTGCTCTGCTTCTAGCGCCGTTAATCACTGTGCGTCTGAAACCGACAGGCCGCCAAATTTGGCCTTCCAGTTGTAGTAGGTGGCGTCGCTGATGCCGTGCTTGCGGCGCAACTCCATGACCTTCATACCAGCCTCGGCCTCTTTCAAAATGTCGATGATTTGTTCTTCTGTGAAACGCTTTTCATGCCTGCCTCCTAAGGGCAGACTCTACATCATTACCGTACTAACATCGGGGTGCGGGTCAATTAGCATGAGGCGCCTTTGACATTGCATCCTTGCCGACAAACTCTTCGATGGATTCCAGCAACTGTTGTTCATGGAATGGCTTGCCGTAGTATTCGTTAGCACCCAGTTCCATCGCATAATTTCTGTGCTTGCTGGCTGTTCGTGACGTAATCATAATGATTGGGGTCTTCGAAATACGACTGTCACTGCGGACATTCCGAATCAGGTCGAAACCATCCATCCTCGGCATCTCAATATCCACCAGCATTACGTCTGGCTGGACTTCCTGCAATTTTTCCAGAGCATCAATCCCGTCCTTTGCCAGCACGACTTGATAGCCCTCGCGCTGGAGGAAGCGCTGTGTTACACGACGCACAGTTAGCGAGTCATCCACTACCATGACGATATTCTTCTTGTGTGAGTTCGATGCTGGTTGTTCAGTGCTTACGAACGCAATATCGCTTGGTGATGTTGCATTGGTAGGTTGTGTTGTAAGCTCAGCTTGCTGTTCTGGCTGCGCACCAGTGCTTTCTTTTCCAGCATATAAGGGAACAGTTGTGTCGATAATTGGTGCGGAAAAACCTCGATCAGAAAGAATGCGATGTGCAAGCGGAACTGGATTCAGTATCAGCACTATATCGCCTGAGCCTAGTACTGTTGCTCCTGCGATACCAATCATCCGCGCAAGCTGAGGCCCGATATTTTTAACGACAACCTCTCGATTGCCTATAACCTCATCGACTTGAAGCGCTATACGATCGTTTCCGCTTCTCAGCATGACGACTGGTGTGAGTGGCTGTTCTGCAGGTACCGATTTGGTGTCGCCGAGCAAGGCCGATAGGAAATAGACAGGAATGCGCTCTCCCATCCATGCAATGCCGCCTGCACGTTTTGCCTCAGTTACAGCAGCAGTTTGCAATTGCTGCACCTGTTCAACTAGAACCGAGGGGATGGCATAGGTTTTATCTCCGGCGGAAAGCAAAACAACGGATGAAACAGCCAGCGTTAGTGGCAAATTAATTGTAAAAGTCGTTCCTTTGCCGGTTTCACTATGCACAATAATGCGTCCGCCTAGCGACGTTGTTTCCGAGCGGACGACGTCCATGCCGACACCTCGACCCGCAACTGTGGTGACTTCATTTGCAGTTGAAAAACCGCTCTGAAAAATCAGATCTTCCATTTCCGATTGCGTAAGAACACGTTCGGAAGAAATCAATCCCAAGGCTTGCGCACGTTCACTAATCCGATTCCAGTCGAGCCCCTTGCCGTCGTCGGAAAGACGAAGCACGACTTCGTTTCCCTCCTGTCGGATTTCCAGCATCAGTTCGCCTGTTTCTCTTTTCCCAAGGGGCTTGCGTTCTGTGCGTGGCTCAATGCCATGAACGATCGCATTACGTATCAGGTGCTCAAGTGGGCCCACCATTCTTTCAAGAACGCTTCGATCGATTTCGACAGTGGTTCCTAGGATGTCGAGATTGACGGGTTTGTCTACTTCCTTTGCTGTTTGACGTGTAACCTGGTACAGGCGCTCGGCAATGCTGGCAAATGGAACCATGCGCACCTGCATCAGATCCTGCTGCAAGGAGCGGGTCAATTGCGCTTGCGTTTCCAGATCGGACGTTGCACCAGATACAGTGCGTAACAGGCTGTCCTGAATCGAGGCAACGTCGTCAACACTTTCTGTCATCATCCGCGTCAGTTCCTGCAGACGGGAGAAACGGTCAAATTCTAGGGGGTCGAATTCCCTGTCGGTTGCCTGGGCCATGCGTGAAGCAATCTGCGACTCGGCCTGGATTTCCACTTCGCGCAACTGTGTACGCAGACGGGAAAGGTTGTCTGTCAGATCGGCCAGAGATTGACGCAACGAGCCTACCTCGTTCTCGATCTTTGAGCGTGCAATCGATACCTCACCTGCCTGATTGACCAGGCGATCCAGAACGTCAGCGCGAACACGCACGCGCGCAACTGGTCCAGCAGTCGCGGGTTGCGCAATAGGCGCGTTTGCTTGCAGACTGTGCATTTGTTCCGACTGCGGCGTCGAAGCTAGCGGGGCAGAAAGAACTTGTCCGTCCGGTGTTGCGTCTGCTGGTTGCTGCTGTGCGGGTTTGAATGGCTTCGGCTTTTCCTTCTCAGGGTGCAACAGAGAGTCGAACAATTGCAGGCTGTGGTCATGACGAGCTTGCAGTTCTTCAAGCATTGCCGATGTTATATTGCCTGTGTGCAGGATCTTCTCTATGTGACTTTCCATCATGTGCAAATGCTGACCGAATTCCATGGCGCCCGCCATGCGCGCACTGCCTTTTGCAGTGTGCAAATGGCGCAGGATTTCAGGCGCAAAGTTGGCTTCAGACGGATTGTTTAGCCAGTTGCGCAGGGATTCGCCTATCTGAGGCAAAAGATCGCGGCCTTCGTCAATAAAGACGGGCAATAGATCTGGATCCAGTGCGTCATGGAGTCGCACCACACCTTCGTCATCGTCTTCACCGTCATCAGTCTCTTCAACATCCGCAACAGACTCGCTCGCGGCGCGTTCTGCAAAGAGTTCTTCTGCGGGCAGTGACGTTGCGGACGCGGGTGCGGTTTCCTGCACATCGGCCTCCACCATAGTTGGCGCGGTTGCTGCCGGGGTTGCCGCTTCCAGTTGCAGGCCACGCAACGACTGAATAAGTCCCGGTTGTGCCATAGGCATTTCACCGATGGCAATTTGCTGCTGCATCTGCTTCATTTGCTCGACGCAGGAATGCAAAGTGTCTAACGCGGACGCCGACAGCGCCATCGGCTGGTATTCGAGTGTTTCCAGACAGACTTCAAGTACGTGCGCTACATCATGCAAGGTTGTGAATCCGACGGTGGCAGAAATACCGGCCAGTGTATGCACGGCCTGGACTGCACGCTGGGAAACTGCGCGGCTCGGTTCATGCCGCCATTCAGAAAAATCCTGCGCCAAAAACCGCAAGATATCGTCTGCTTCCGTTACAAAAATGTTGTATAACGGTACGCTGATCTCTAGACTTCCGATGCGCTTGATATTGTCGCTCTCAACAGTTGTCGGTACCGTCGTGCCAGGAAATTCGATAATGTTCGAACGAAGCTGTTGGGGGGGCGTTGTGGGTAGCGTATCATTAATGACAGGAGTGACCGTTCCAGCATTATCTGCTTTATCGTTGGCAGCAATGCCGACATCTGTATCGTAGATATCGGGTTCACTGACGATTTCCTCTGGTTCGGTTTGTGCGGAAGTCGCTTCGCCTTGTTTGTCGCTGGTTGCTGGCGCTACAGCGGCATCAACAAATCGGAACGGCTCGCCCTGTTTCACTCGTTCTGCCGCATCGCACAGCGGTACTGGAGTGCGAGCGGATTTACCTGAAGTCTTCAGGTCGTCAACCCATTCGCCCAGTTCTTGTGCGGCCTTGTCCAGCAAGGAAAACAGGTCTGGTGTGCCACTGCGTGCTTCAGCCAGCCAGAGATTCATTACCTGCTCGATACTGTAGGCTGCTTCGGCAAAGGCTGTCAGCCCGACCATGCGTCCGCTGCCCTTGAGGGTGTGGAATGAACGGCGCAGCGTGGACAATTGTTCGTGGTCGTCCTTGTGATTGCGTGCTTCAGGAACGGTTTGCTTAACGAAATCGAGAACTTCCTCTGCCTCGGACATGAAAATGTCGAGCAACTCCGCGTCGATTTCTTCGTCGCTGACAGGCTGTGCTTCTGCCGTTGCCTGCGCTGGGGGAGGCTGTGTGGTGGCAGCAGGTTGTGCCGGCGCATTTTCCTCGATATCCAGTACCGGATCGAAGGCTGCGTCGGCAGTGCGCACTACGGATTGACGTGGGGCAGCCTTTTCCAGCAGATTAGCGTGCAATATGCCCTGTTCCTGGTCGAATACAAAACGGTTGCGCGCAGTTTCTGGATGCTGCGGCAGCATTTCGACGAAAAATCCGAGCGCTGTGATGTTTTGCGTGACTGCTTCAGGAATGGATGCGAATGCTGCGTTATCTTCCCGGCTGGCGTTTGCGTCACGAAAATGCTGGATTAATGATTGCGTGTGCAATACCGCCTGCATCGCATCTTCCTGACCGAGGATCGAAAGGACGCCGGAAATTTGGTGCAGGAGTGGATCTATTTCGGCTAGTGCCTCATGCTTCGTGTGGTCAATATGGTATTCATCGAGTATTCGCTCGATATGGCGCAGGCCGGATTCCATTTCGGTTGCCAGCACACTGACGGTTTGCTGTTGCTGCGATTGCTGCGCAAGGCTGTCCATCCACTGAGCAGTCGCTGGTCGTTCCTTGCCGTCAGCTACCATTCTGATGCGGCCAATTAGTGTGTCGACACGCTGCGGGAAATCTTCCGGCAAGCGGTTCAATTGCATCAGAGTGTTTTCGGAAAAAAGCAGACCGGTGGCAATTTCGAGCGCCAGATTGTCGCTGATTGGCATCCCGTTTTCAGCGGGAGCAGACGCGGAGGCAATGGCAGAAAAAAGTTTTTCCAGCGCTGGGGTGTTGAGTCGTACAGTTGCTTCAGTCAATTGCCGGAGCACAGTTGCAAAGGATTTTGCAGCGTTTGCGTCTCCTTTTGTGACTCGGTTCCATTCGTTTTTTGCTTGCGAGAGGGATGCCTTTGCCATCCCCAGTGCAACACTGTCAGTCTGACCATAGCGTTTCCGGTCTAAATCTGCAGGAATGGCATCGGCGAGTTGAAAAGCTTCGCGAACCTTGGATGCCACAACTCCTTTCTGCTCACCGCAGGACAGGCAATACAATGCATCGACCAGCAATCTTTCCGATACGCTGGATGAGCCTTCGGCCAGCAATTTGATCTGGCGGTTCATGCGTCCGCAAACCTGCTTGTCGAAAATGCTTGGGGGTTGCGTCATTGCCGACAACATATCGGCAAAGCCATACATGGCGAACCAGAATCCCCGGCCGCTCAAGCTGTCTTGTGCGGCAAATATTTCGGCAACGATGTCACGCAGTGCGGCAGCTGCTTCGATATCGGCTGGCGCGCCCTGATACACAAGCAACGGCAACAGCGTTTTTTCAAAGCGACGCCTTAACGATGCAAAATCGGGTGAAGACGGTGGGGCGTACGACTCGGCCAATGCCCCAATGTTTGCTGGCGCAATTTCAATTTCCGGAAAAAAAAGGTCTGCCGGATGGATTCGTCCACTACCGCGCAGTTCCTGTAAGTCCCGATAGTACGGGAACAGGCGCAATGGTTGTTGCTCGTCGCCGGAGAGCAGCTCCTGCAGGTATTCGATGAGGGCAACATATGCCTGTTCGATAACCGTCGCATTGGAGCGATTCAGCGGTATGTCCTTTGAAGACATCCGCCGCAAAATGTCTTCGATGGCATCGGTCAGGATGGTTACACCGTTGACATCGATGATTTGCAACGCACCATGGGCTTGGTGCAGGAATGCCAGCGCGTGGTTCAACTGGGTTGTGCCGGCGTCATCACCTTTGGCCAGCGCGTCGAACAGTGCTGCGCGCGACTGTCCGAGCGCTTCCCGGATTTCTTCCATTACCCATGAAAGCGGGCCGCTGTCGAAATTTCCCCGGCCGCTTCCTGGCAACGTATGAGAGGACTGAGTCATAGAATCACCGGTTGGAAATCAGAAGCTGGCCTGAGTGTGCATCAATGTCGTTAGGCTGTCGCATCGTTCAAAAAATTCCCTTCAGGCAGAAATACGGAAACGCGCCACGGAATTCTTCAATTCTTCGGCCAGCTTTGACAGCTGTTGAATTGAGGTTGCCGTCTGCTGCGTACCTTGCTGCGTTTGTTCGGTAATGCCAAGAATGTGCTGGATGTTGCGAGCCAGACCATTGGCAGAAGCTGCATGCTGTTCGGATGCCGATGAAATTCCCTGAATCAGATCAGCCAGCTGGTTTGAAACTCGGCTGATGTCTGCCAGCGCTGCACCTGCGGCGTCTGACAGTTTCGCTCCCTCCACCACACCCTGGGTCGAGTTTTCCATCGCAGCGACGGCATCGTGCGTGTCGGTCTGAATGGTGCGCACCAGCGCGCCGATCTGCTTGGTTGCTTCGGCGGAACGCTCTGCCAGGCGTCGAACCTCTTCCGCAACGACCGAGAAGCCCCTGCCTGCCTCACCTGCTGATGCAGCCTGGATAGCGGCGTTTAGAGCCAGAATGTTGGTTTGCTCGGTAATGTCTGAAATCAGCTCGGTAATTTCGCCAATTTCCTGCGAAGACTCACCAAGACGCTTGATTCGTTTTGCAGTTTCCTGAATTTGGTCACGAATTTCATTCATGCCTTTGATGGTGTTTTCTACTGCAGCCGCGCCTTGAGATGCCACCATCAGTGATTGACGTGCAACTTCGGCCGATTCATTGGCGGACTTGGAAACATTGTTAATGTCATCCGCCATGCGCAGAACCTCCTGCGTTGCTTCCTCGATTTCCTGTGCCTGCCGTTGGGATGCATCGATGAGGCCGACTGAAATCTGCTGTGCATCGCTTGATGCGGCATTCACCTGTTCCGCTGTTGCCGTGACGCGGCCGACCAGACCTCGCAATTCTTCTACCGTATAGTTAATCGAGTCTGCGATCGCGCCGGTGATGTCTTCCGAAACGGTTGCCTGCGTGGTCAAGTCACCGTCCGCTACCTCCTGCAGTTCGTTCATCAAACGCAGAATTGCCGCCTGGTTGCGTTCATTAAGTTCACGCGCCTCTTCCTCAAGTCGGATAGCTTCCAGACGCTGTTCTTCCGCTTCGATTCGGCGCCGTTCTGCTTCCGCCGCGTCGGCGATACCGCCTTGCACCTGAACCACCATGAACGAGGCCACAATCAGCAGCGAAGTAGCGACGAACAACAGCATCATCCAGAATGGCCAGCGCAACTGGTGGGAGTCTTCGAAGTACAGGTTTTTCAGTTCATACAGGTTTTCGCGCAACGGTTCGTTATAGGTCTGGATCTGACGCACACCCTGCTGGGCGATGGCAATATTTTGCTGGTTGCTGACGATCACGTCGAGCGCCTGCTGGTATTGCAGCAGCAGGCTTTGCAGCTTGTTGGCTGCGTCGCGTTGTGGTTTTTCGCCACTTTGGAACAGATTGTCTGCGTTGTTGCGTACGCTGGCGATATCGCGCGAAAGCGATGTCACCATTTCCATGTTGAGGCCTTCAGCCGTGACAAGATCGGTTTTGCCACGTTCCAGCCGGCGCGCAAGCGAACGCAGCAGGCCTGCTGCGGCACTGTCGCTACCTGCCGTCAGTAGTTCAATCTGTTTCGGAATTTCGACTGATAGTTGGTTTGTTTTGGCCAGTGAGGAACTGAAGCTGTTCAACTCATCTTTGATTTCAAGCATTGAACTAGCGGCAGCATCCGGCGCAATCCAGATTTGCTGAATCTTTTCACGCGTTTCCAGCATGGCAGGGTCAGCTTGATAGATCGAGTAACCGTAGTCTTCCGCACCGCCGGTAAACTCACCGACCTGAACCACGCGCAGGGTTTCAAGCAGCTTGTTGAAGCGCTGGTAACTGGTTTCAAGTTGGTCGATCGCGCCGGGCTTGCCCTGTGCGGCTCCCAAGGTCGCTGCATTTAGCTTCTGGTATTGTTGCTGAAGTTCGCTTGCAGTCTGTGACTGGAAGGTCGTCATGTAAAAGCGCTGCCACTGCGCCAGGCCAAAGAAAATGCCGAACGCGATGGAGAAGAACAGCAGCGTCATCAGGAGGCGTTCCTGCTGGCGTCTTGGCAAGTGACCGATAAGTGGCAGGCGGACTTCCTTGAGTGCGCCTTTTCTGCGTTCTGTGATGACCGCCTCGCGCAGGCCAGTCGCGGCTGCCGTAATTTCATTTGGTTGCCCGCTGGTGCCGGTGGCTTGCATTGCCGTTGCACCTGCTTCCTGGGGTGACAAATTCTCTTTCTTTTTTGAAAAAAATGGAATTTCGAACGCCATGCGTCATCTCCTGATTGCCATGAATTGCTTTTCTTGCTTACAAACCTATATGCAGGAAACGTGGATCCTGCGTGAGTGAAGAAAGTCTGAGGCTGCTCCACTCCTGCGATTCATTGTCGCGGTAACGCTGGCCAACCCAGTTGCCGGTAATATCTGTTTCATCGCTTATGGGAGCCATGTGCGCCGCATCGCGAAAGCCGGTAATTTGCGTCACCAGCAGGCCACAGTTGACGCCGAGCGACGGGGACAGGGTGACAATTCGGCTGACGTTTTCAATCGGTGTTGGTGCCTGGCCGAGAAAGCGCGCAAAATCGACGACCCCGACCAGATTGCCGCGGATATTCAGCAGCCCAAGGAACCAGTCTTTCGTCATCGGCACTTCTGTAATGGTTGTTGCGGGGACAATTTCACCGACTTCCATCAGATCGAGCAGCCAGCGGGTTTGTCCGGCGACGAAGCCGAGCCGGTTTTCAAGTGCACCAGCCTGTTCGCGCACTTGCTGCATGCGATCTGCCAGATCCGTTTGGAACTGGCGAAGGCGCTTTCGCCGTTCGATTCGCTGCGATGTGATTTCGGGCTGGGCTGCTGTGCTGTCGTCGGATGGCGTGAGCGTCATGTCTGGCCTTTATCCGAGGGCAGCGATTTTTTCCAGCAAGGCATCCGGGTCGATTGGTTTGATCAGGTAGTCATGTGCACCTTGGCGCAAACCCCAGATGCGGTCGGTTTCCTGATCTTTGCTGGAGCAGATGAACACAGTGACATTCTGCAATGCCGGATCGCGCACGATGGTGCGGGTGATCTGGAAACCGTTTTTTCCTGGCATCACGACGTCCATCAGGATCAGATCCGGCTTGTCAGCGGTGATCTTGTCCAGCGCCTCCTCTCCGTTTTCGGCGGTAGATACGGTAAAGCCCTTCTTGACCAGCAGATCGGTTAGGAAATAGCGTTCGGTCGGGGAGTCATCGACAATAAGGATTTTTTTGACTGGCATGTTTATGGTGTCCTTCTTTTCGGTGAATTAATTCATTGTTATTGGTGAAATATGGTCGGCTACGGCTTTGAGCAGTTCATCTTTCGTGAAGGGTTTGGTCAGGTACTGGGCTGACCCGACCATCGCGCCGCGCGCACGGTCGAACAGGCCATCTTTTGAGGATAGCATGATGACTGGTGTGGCATGGAACCTTGCGCTTTTCTTGATTAGTGCACAGGTTTGGTAGCCATCAAGCCGCGGCATCAGGATGTCGCAAAAAATCAGCGAGGGATTATGATCGTTAATTTTGGCTAAGGCATCAAACCCGTTTTCGGCCAGGATGACTTCATAGCCAGCAGGACGCAAAAACAGCTCCGCGGTGCGGCGAATAGTACTGCTATCATCAATTACCATGATTTTCAAATGGGTCACCTCGTTGCCGCAGTCGGTCACAATCCAGAATAATTTGAGAATACTACATAATTTCCGACCTGCAATAAAGACAATACATTTTAATCTTAAAAACGGTATTTTCCCCTCATGAATTGTTGTTGATATGATGCGCTATTCCCTGGGCCAGTGGCTTGTTTGGCATCAAGAGTCCCTTGCCGGTGTTCTACTGTTGCATTCGCGCGCCAATTTAAGCCATTCCCCACTATATATGTGACACCATGACAACACGCAACGAACAGCTGTTTTCCCGTGCGCAAGCCTGTATTCCCGGCGGCGTGAATTCGCCGGTGCGCGCCTTCCGTTCTGTCGGCGGCACGCCGCGCTTCATCACCGATGCCGACGGGCCGTATTTTCGCGACGCCGATGGCAAACGCTATATCGACTACATCGGCTCCTGGGGACCGGCGATTGTCGGTCATGCGCACCCGGACGTGGTGGCGGCGGTGCAGGTTGCCGCCGCGCGCGGGCTGAGTTTTGGCGCGCCGACCGAAGGCGAAATTGAATTGGCTGAAACCCTGTGCCGGCTGGTGCCGTCGGTCGAGCAGTTGCGGCTGGTGTCGTCAGGCACCGAGGCGACGATGAGCGCATTGCGGCTGGCGCGCGGGGCGACCGGGCGCGATTTGATTGTGAAATTTGAAGGGTGCTATCACGGTCACGCGGATGCGCTGCTGGTGAAGGCGGGCAGCGGGCTCTTGACCTTCGGCAATCCGACTTCCGCTGGCGTGCCGGAAGATTTCGCCAAGCACACGCTGGTGCTTTCGTACAACGACGTGCAGCAGTTGGAAGATGCATTCCGCCAGCGCGGCAACGAGATTGCCTGCGTGATTGTCGAGGCAGTCGCCGGCAATATGAATCTGGTACGGGCGAAGCCTGAATTCCTGCAAGCAATGCGCCGGCTGTGTTCAGAATACGGTGCGGTGCTGATTTTCGACGAAGTGATGACAGGCTTTCGCGTTGGCTTGGGTGGCGCGCAGGCGCTGTATGGCATCGATCCGGACATGACCTGCATGGGTAAGGTGATCGGCGGCGGGATGCCGGTGGCGGCGTTCGGTGGCCGGCGAGAGTTGATGGCGCATCTGGCGCCGCTCGGGCCGGTGTATCAGGCCGGCACCCTGTCGGGCAATCCGGTCGCGGTCGCGGCCGGGCTGGCAACGCTGAAGCTGGTGCAAGCGCCGGGCTTTTACGATCGGCTGGGGGCGCAGACGCGCAAGCTAGCCGATGGCTTGACGGCTGCGGCGCAACAGGCTGGCGTGGCGTTTTGCGCGGAAGCGCTTGGCGGCATGTTCGGGCTGTATTTTGCGCCGTCGCCGCCTGCCAGTTACGCGGACGTGATGGCGTGCGATGTGGCGCGTTTCAACGCGTTTTTCCATGCGATGCTGGAGCAGGGGGTGTATTTCGCGCCATCGGCGTTCGAGGCGGGGTTCGTTTCGGCCGCGCACGACAACGCCGTCATTGAGGCCACGCTGGCAGCAGCGCGTAGCGCGTTTGCGCGCCTGTCGGCCAGCTAGCATCAAGGCGCCGCAGCAGCGGCGCATAAATAACTGACTTAAATGGCTTTTTGGTCAGTAAGACTGAAAAATATACTGGGCGTAGTATTTAAAAACGGCCAGGAAAAATGTGGCCCAGGGCGGTGTTTTTGCTGCATACCCCCGCGTTTTTCGTGGTTCAGCGGTGCGGCCTGGCGCGCGTACTTCTGCAGTTAGCGATGTGGGGGCGTTATTTCAGCCAGCCGCGCTTGCGGAAATACCAGAACGGGGCAATCGCGCTGGCCAGCATCATCGTAAGCGAGAACGGATAGCCGTACGCCCACTCCAGCTCAGGAAACCATGACTTGAAATTCATGCCGTAGATGCTGGCGATCAGGGTCGGTGGCAGGAACACCACGCTGGCGACCGAGAAAATCTTGATGATCTTGTTCTGGTTGATGTTGATGAAACCGACTGTGGCATCCAGCAGGAAGTTGATTTTATCGAACAGGAACGAGGTGTGGTTGTCCAGCGATTCGATGTCGCGCAGGATTTGCCGCGCTTCCTCGAATTGTTCGGAGTCGAGCAACCGCGAGCGCATCAGGAAGCTGACACCGCGGCGCGTGTCCATCATGTTGCGCCGGATGCGGCCGTTCAAGTCTTCCTCATGTGCGATCAGGCTCAGGGTGGAGGCCGCATCGGCATCGGAAAACTCTTCCTGCAGCACACGGCGGCTGACTTCTTCCAGCGTCAGGTAGATGCCTTCGAGCGCATCGGCCGAATACTCGGCATCGGTGGCGTACAGGTCGAGCAGAACGTCCTTGTAATCTGTGATGTAGCCGGGGCGCGAACGGGCACGCAGCCGTACCAGCCGGAACACTGGCAAATCTTCGTTGTGCACCGAAAACAGCTTCCCTCGCGCCAGGATGAACGCGACCGTGACCGCGGTTGATGGTCCTTCATCTTCATCCAGCAGAAAGTCGGTGCGCAGGTGCAGGTCGCCGTTTTCTGCTTCGTAGTAACGCGCCGAGGCTTCGATGTCCTTGACATCGTCCTCGTCCGGCAGCGTCACACCGTAGATGGTCTTGACCCAGCCGCGCTCTTCGTCATTCGGAGCGGTCAGATCCACCCAGACCGGATCGATATTCAGCAAATCGGCGCGCGATTCGATAGGTACCTGGTTCAAGCGTCCGTTTTGCAGTACGAATACGTTAATCATCGGTAGATGCTGTTGTTTGCTGTTTTTCGGGAAATAGCGCGGTTAGCCAAGTGCAAGACGAACCCCAAATCGCTGATAAAGGCGTGTGGCACCAAAATTGGCGCAAGTGTACTTTCAACGGTGATGGACGGCAAGCGACATCCGCGTCTGGCGCTGGTTGTCGTTTCGCCGTCAGGGCAATTCGGCCGCACCCATGCGGCGCAGGATAGTGTTGGTGCGGCGGGACAGATAGGCCGAATCCAGATTTTTGCCATAGACGCGCGGCCGCGGCAGCAGCACTGCCAGCTTGGCTGACTGCTGCGCGTTCAGCGCTGCGGCTGGAATCCGGTAGTAATGCCGCGCGGCCGCTTCGGCGCCGAACACGCCGGTGCCGAACTCGACCACGTTCAGGTAAATCTCGAAAATCCGCTCCTTATCCATCAGGAATTCGAGCATGTAGGTGATGACGAATTCCTGCCCTTTTCGGATGTAGCTGCGCGAACCGGACAGGAACAGGTTCTTCGCCAGTTGCTGGGTGATGGTCGAACCGCCGGCAACAACCTTGCCTTTCTTCGAGTTCTTTTCATACGCCTTCATCAGCGCATCCCAGTCCACGCCTTCATGCTCGGAAAAATTCGAGTCCTCGGACGCGATCACCGCCCGCTTCAGGTTGGTCGAAATGCGCTCATACGGCACCCACTGGTGCTTGAGTTTTGCGTTCGGGTTCTTTTTCTGCAGTTCGGCCAGTTGCGCCCGCATGAAGCTGGTCGAAGTCGGGTTGTGGTCGACCCACCACCAGATTTGCGCGAAGAAATAGCCTTGCACCAGCACGAACAGGACAAATGGCGCGGCAATGATCCACCAAAGGTATTTGCGCAGGAACAGCCTGATCCGCTTCACGATGAAGGTCCAGTTCAGGCTTGCAGCAGCGCGCGCAGCGCAGCCAGAACCGGTGCGGTATCCGGACGCACGCCGCGCCAGACGAAGAATGATTCGGCCGCCTGCTCGACCAGCATGCCGAGGCCGTCGCGTGTGGCCGCGCCATGCTGCGCGGCGAATTGCATGAAGCGCGTCGGCTGCTTGCCATACACCATGTCGATTGCCAGCACGCCGGGGTGGAACAGGCTGGCCGGCAACGCCGGCATGTCGTCCGACAGCCCAGCCGAAGTGCCATTGACGATCAGGTCGAACCGGTCTTCCAGTTCGCCAAAGGCGCAGGCGTCGATGGCGAGGCTACCGCCAGAAAACCGCTGCGCCAGTTCGAATGCCTTGCCGACCGTGCGGTTGGCGATCGTCAATGCGGCCGGCGACTGCTCCAGAAACGGCAGGATCACGCCGCGCGCGGCGCCGCCTGCGCCCAGCAGTAGAATGCGCTTGCCGGTCAGCGGCACGCCGGCGTTGGCCACGATGTCATTCACCAGCCCTACGCCATCGGTGTTGTCGCCGAGGATGACGTCGCCGTCGAAGCGCAGGGTGTTCACCGCCCCGGCCGCGTCCGCGCGTTTGGTTAGCGCGGTCGCCAGGTCGAACGCTTCCAGCTTGAACGGCACGGTGACATTCAATCCGCGGCCGCCGTGCGCGATGAATTCGCGCACTGTGGCGGCAAAGCCGTCCAGCGGCGCCAGCAGCCGTTCGTAGCTCAGGTTCTGCTTGGTCTGTGCGGCAAAGCGCGCATGGATTTCGGGCGACTTGCTGTGGGCGATCGGATTGCCGATGACGGCGTAACGGTCTGGGCTGGTCATATGTCGAACCTATCGGACGTCGGCATGGAGGGCTTGTTCACGCGTGAACGTGAACCGGGTCATCACAATCCACAGATCGTCGCCACCATCGGCGCGACGCATGTTTTTGGGGAAACGGCCGAATGGCGCCGCGCGGCGCACGATGCGGATCGCGGCCGCATCCAGCGCCGGAATGCCGGACGAGCGCTCAATTTTCGGCCCGCCTTCCTTTTCGTACAGCGAGCCGTCATGGAAAACCGGAATCGAAATCGTCAGTTCGCCATACAGCTTTTTGCCGTTGTCGTCGGGGAAATTCAGCGTGCCGATGTCCTCGATGCGCTTTTGCATCGTTTTGTAATACATCGCGTATTCGACCCGCTGCGTGCTGGGTGAGATGAACGTCTTTCTCGGCTTCTTGTTCTGGTCTTCGATCGTGCGGCCAATTTCCGCCGCCCGGCGCGCCAGCATGCGCGTGCTCTCGGTCGCATCGGCGCCGCCTGGTTGCTGCGCTGGCTCAGGTGTTTTGTGGCTGTTTTTCGGCGGCGCGCCATATAGCCCGCTTTGTCGAAGCTGCGCCATCAGTTTCTGTTGCTGCTCTTGCAGTTCCGCCATCCGTTTGCGCGAAAGTTTCAGGCTGTCGCCATCTTCGTGCCGGCTCATATCCGGCAGCGGCGATTTCGCGCGGCCCGCATCGGCATGGCCGCCGCCATCAAGATCGGCTTGCGCCAGCGCATCCGGGTTGGTTGGGCTTTTGCTGTGGCGCGCATTCACCAGCACAACTTCCAGCCCCGGATTGGCCGGCGGCAGGCGGAACATTTCCGGCGAGATGAAGCGCATCGACAGCAGGACGGCGTGCGTGATCACCGACAGCGCGATGGCAATCGACAGGTTTCGGTTTTGTTGCAGCACTAGCTTCACGCGTGAATCATCCGGATGGCACAATTTCCGGATTTTATTCCATTTCTGCGGCGGCGTAATGATTGGCTGGCAACAACCGTCTGCGCCGCAGGCGGGCTGCAGTGGGCGCACTAGGGCGGCAACGGGTGATTGACCCGGCGATGCGGCGAAAATGCAACAGGGATTTCTGGGGTATGTGTCCAAAACAGGCCGCCGGGCCAGAGTTTTTCTGGTTGTTTCCGGATACTGGTTGGAGTATGTTTTTTGGTCTAACTGACCCAAAATTCATTTGGGTCAGTTATTTGGTGCGAAGAGTGGCTTTCGCGCAGCAGGTTGCAGGCACTGCCTTGAATTTTTCACGCGCCATCAGCCCCGTTTTGCTCCGCGGGCGCTTCGCCATTGCCGTTTTCGGGTTCGGCTGCGGCCACTTCTTCCTCTTCCTCTTCGAGGCTGGCGGCCTCATCGGCGGCGCTGGAGGTTATCTCAAGCAGCCGCGCCTCGACCGTCAGTTCCGCCTCATCCCAGCGGATCAGGTCGAGCTTAACCTGCGCGCCCCGCGATAGCGTCTGCATGCCCGGCATTCGGATCACCAGCGGAATCTCGGCTAGCCGCACCACTTCATCCTTCAGCACCACCGCCTCGACCTGCCGTGCCTCATGCTGTGTCAGCCAGCGCAGGCACCAGTAGCGTTCCATCTGCGACTGGAAGTCGGCGTAGGCAGCATACGCGGCATCGAACGCGGACACGATCGCGAACAGGTTCGCATCCTTGTGCTTGAACGGCGCCACCAGCGGCGCGGCCACGCCTTTTTCGGCGCAGGCGATGATTTGCCATTGGTTGACCAGATCGGTGTAGCGGCGCAGCGGCGACGTGCTCCACGCATATTGATCGACCCCCAGCCCCTGATGCGGCGCGGCATGGGTGACCATCCGCACCTGCATCTTGCCGCCCCAGCCGGTGCGGTTCTGGCTGCGGTAAATGCCAGGCACACCATGCTCGTGTAGCAGCTTGCCCCAGCTGCTGTTGGCGAAAATCATCAGTTCAGCTACGATCTTGTCCAGCGGTGCGCCGCGCTGGCGGCGATCGATCGTGACCACGCCGTTTTCGACGTAGAAATTGAAATCGACGCGGTTGGTTTGCTCCGGTTTCAGGCCAAAGCCTTCGCGCTTGGCCATCCGCGCCTGTTCCAGCGCCTGTGCCCATTGCCACAGCAGCGCGATTTCTGCTTTGTGCGGATAGTCGCCGTCATTTGCCGCCAGGCTTTCCGGCGTGATTAGGTGATCCAGATCGTTGTGGCGCAGGTTGTTGGCCACCGGCACCTGTTCGATCTTCGTTTCGGTCGCCAGCACGGACCAGTCGGCCGGATCAAGCGTCGCATACAGCGACAGTGCCGGCCGCGCCTGCCCCGCGCCGAGCGTGTAGCGCTCGACCAGTTCGTCCGGCAGCATCGTGATCTTGTCGCCCGGCATGTAGACCGTGGACAGTCGCTGGCGCGCGATGTTGTCCAGCAGGTCGTCCGGACGGATGCCAAGACCCGGCGCGGCGATGTGGATGCCGACCTTTACCTTGCCCTCTGGCAGCATTGTGACCGACATCGCATCGTCGATCTCGGTCGTGGTCACGTCGTCGATTGAGAAGGCCTGTACTTCGGCGACAGGCAGCGAATCCGGCAGCGGCGGCAGTTCGACCGGCGCAAAGCCGGAGCCCTTGGGGAAATACTCGAACAGGAACTTCGATAAGTGCAGCTCGAATGGCGACGCAATGCCGCCAGTCGCTAGCATCAATTGCTGCGGCGAAGTGTGCAATTCATCGCAGGCAGCTTCCAGCGCCTTGTACTCGATGCTGTTTTTGTCAGGCTTGAACAGCAGTTGCAAGGCTAGCGGCCGCATCGCCTCTGGCAGTTTGCCTGCTTTCAGTTCCTCCACGTACTGTGCCTGAATGATCGCCTGCTGCTTCTTGCGCTCGATGCCGGCCAGCGCTGCTTTCAGCGAGGTTTCCGGCGCCGCCTTGTAGCGTCCCTTGCCTTTGCGGTAAAAATACATCGGCGCCGCGTGCAGCCGCATCAGCAGGCCGGCCGCCTCGTGCGGCAGCGGTTCGTGGCCGTAATATTCCTTGCCCAGTTCGGCAAAGCCGAATTCTTCTTCGCCCGCGACTTCCCACAGGAAATCGAGGTCGATGTCGGCCGCAGCGGCTTTCGCATCTTCCAGCAGGTGTTCGGGCGTCTGGTTCGCGTATTGCACCAGCACATCCCTGGCGCGCACCTTGGTGCGCTTGCCGCCGGGAAGTTCAACCTGATACGACTCGCCCGCGTGGGACAGCACGGTGCCGGTTTTGAAATCGCCGGACTCTTCAAAAAACAGATTCATTGCTCAGTCAACTTTTGTAAATTTATGATTCCGGGCAGGAATACCTCGGTCACCAGCATCAAGCCATTCTTGCGCTGAAACAGGCGGCGGCGCGCATGCAGCCGCGATTCTATCCGTTCTGCCGGCAGCGCGGCGCGCAGCCGTCGTACTAGCGGGTGCCGGCCATCAAGCCGCGCGAACTGCGAGCGGCCGCGTGCCACTTGCCGGTCGCCAAACAGGAGTTCGCCCAGAGAGCGTTCGCCCAGCGCTCCGAATGTCGGCCAGTCGGCCATCGACGCTAGCGGCACGACGGTATGCGCAAACACGACCGGCTTGCCACCACAATGCAGCAGCACTTCGCGTACACGGGCAAAACGGTGGTGCTGGCCGATGGCGGCGGCTTCGTCAGCCAGGCAGGGTTCGTTGCGTTGCTTGAGGCGCTGTACTCGGAACGGCGAACCGTGTGCTCGCAACTGAGCCGTCAGCGAGGATTCCAGCGTCAGCCAGCCGTGCAACGCCTTTGGGCAGGCGGGGTGGACGTGCGGACGCCATCGGCCGCGCGCAGTCGGCATTACCGAGTATCTCCGTCGCTGTTGTTGTTCGTGCTGATGCCGCCCGCATCTATGCCACCATAGGCCAGCACTTCGTCCAGATATTGTTCGAAACCGGTCAGGCCGTGGTCGCTGCCTTCGATGATGGTCTGTTTCGCGCCTGGGTAGTGCGCGACCATTTCACGCCAGTCGAGCAGTTCGTCGCCGGTGGCGGCGATCAGCCAGTAGCGCTCGGGGTGCGTAATCCGTTCGACCTTCAGCGCGCGCAAGTCATCGACATATTCCGGCTTGAATTCGAACGGTTCGTTCGTGTGGAAGGTCGTGGTCGCGCCAAGAAACTGCGCCATGTTGGTCGGAATGCCGGTCATCGGATTGAGCAACACCGCGCGCGCGCCCAGCTTTTCCGCCAGCCAGGTGGCGTAATAACCGCCAAGCGATGAGCCGACCAGCGTGATTTGCTCCGGCGCGAACGGCGATAGCAACGATAGCAGTAATTGAATTGAATCTTTTGGAGATGCTGGCAATTGCGGGCAAATATAGCGATCTCCGGCCTTTAGTTTCGCGGCGCGCTGCGCGCACAGCTGCGCCTTGAAGGATTGTGGTGATGAGCGGAATCCGTGCAAATAAACGATTATGTTGTTGTTTTGCATGTTTTTGTCAGTAAATCAATGATTTTTTCGTGAATGCCGCCAAAGCTGCCATTGCTCATCGCCAGAATCTGGTCGCCCGGCTGCGCGGCGCTGGCGACAGCTTGTGCCAGTGCGTCAAGGTCGTCGAATGCTTTGGCCTTGCTGCCAAGTGGTGCCAGTGTTTCGGCCAGATTCCAGCCCAGCGCATCGCGGCCAGCGGTGGCGCCGTAGGCAAATACCAGATCGGCCTCACTCAGGCTGCCGGGCAGGGCGGCCTTGGTGGCGCCGAGCTTCATCGTGTTGGAGCGCGGTTCCAGTACTGCGAGAATGCGGGCCGGTTGCGCCTGCGTGGCGACGCGCTGGCGCAAGCCGGCGATGGTGGTCGTGATCGCGGTCGGATGGTGGGCAAAATCGTCATATACGGTGATGCCGCTGACTGTGCCGCGCACTTCCATCCGGCGGCGGACGTTTTCGAACCGGCTCAGCGCGGCAATCGCTTCCGCCGGCGGTACGCCGACATGGCGCGCGGCGGCAATCGCTGCCAGCGCGTTGTGCCGGTTGTGTGCGCCATCAAGCCGCCAGGCAACCGTGCCTTGCTTGTCGCCATTGAACAGCACATCGAAGCTGCCGTCTGCATGTTCGGTTAGTGTCCAGTTCGCGTCGGCAGCAGAGCCGAATTTTTCGACCTCGCTCCAGCAGCCGCGCGCCAGCACGCGCGCGAGCGACGCTTCATTCGCGTTCGCAATCACGCGGCCGAGGCCGGGCACGGTGCGTACGAAGTGGTGAAATTGGGTTTCGATCGCGCCCACGTCCGGGAAAATGTCGGCGTGGTCGTATTCAAGATTGTTCAGAATCGCGGTTTTCGCGTGGTAGTGGACGAATTTGCTGCGCTTGTCGAAAAACGCGGTGTCGTATTCATCCGCTTCAATCACGAAAAAGGGCGACGAGGCATCCTTGCCGTGTAGTCGGGCGGAAATGCCGAAATTCAGCGGCACGCCGCCAATCAGGAATCCCGGCGAGTAGCCGCAGTCTTCCAGTATCCAAGCCAGCATCGACGATGTGGTGGTCTTGCCGTGCGTGCCGGCCACCGCCAGCACCCATTTGTCTTGCAGGATGTGCTCGCCAATCCATTGCGGGCCGGACATGTACGGCAGGCCGCGGTTCAGGATTTCCTCCATCAGCGGGTTGCCGCGCGATACCACGTTGCCGATCACATAAAGGTCCGGGTTGAGTTTTGTCTGCTCCGGCTCGTAGCCCTGAATCAGTTCGATTCCCTGCTCCGTCAGTTGCGTGCTCATCGGCGGATAGACGTTCGCGTCGCAGCCGGTGACCGTGTGTCCGGCTGCTTTTGCCAGCACGGCCAGCCCGCCCATGAAGGTGCCGCAGATGCCGAGAATATGGATGTGCATGGTGGAAGAGGTGGAATACAAATGTTCGATTTTACCCGAGCCGGCTGGTTCTACGGTTATCATTCGCGCATGACGAAAGAAACCTATACCGAAGCGGATGCGCTCCGCATGGAAATTGCTGTTGCCGCCGCGAAGCTGATAGCGGAGGAGGGTTTGAGTTATGCCACGGCAAAGCGCAAGGCCGCCAGGCAGGTGCTGGGCGAGGGGCGTGTCAGTCACGATGTGCTGCCAGGCAATGCTCTGATTGAAGAAGAGGTTCGCATTTATAACGAACTGTTCCTGTCCGACAGCCAGCCGGCCAGGCTGCGGCGCTTGCGGCAGTTGGCGCTTGAGGTGATGGAGGAGCTGGCGCAGTTCGATCCGTATTTGACCGGGGCGGTGTTGAATGGCACGGCGGGCGAGCATTCGGATATCTATTTGCAGCTGTTTGCCGACAATCCGAAAGAGGTCGAGATGTTCCTTCTGAACCGGAATGTGAATTTCGACGTGTCCGAAACGCCGCATTTCCGGCCACATCGCCCGCCTGTCGAAACGCTGAGTTTCCTGCGCGAGGGCGAGGGCGTTCATCTGGCGCTGTATTCTCACGACGATTTGCGTGGCGCGGTCAGGGCGCGGGATGAGCGCCGTCTTGAGCGTGCAAATCTGGAGATGGTGCGCTCGCTGGTGGCGGAGGACGAGCGCTGAGCATGGTTGCAATACGTTCTTTTTGCTTGCCAATCAATATCGTTTGACGGCAGAATCCGGTCATTGTCATTAACTGAACGGCATGTCATGGCAAAGCATATCCTGTTGCTGAACGGCCCCAACCTGAACCTGTTGGGAATGCGCGAGCCGGAAGTTTATGGCCGGGCGACATTGGCCGATGTCGAGAGTGCTGCTGTTGCGCAGGCGGATGGAGTGGGTGCCAGGTTGAGTTGCTTTCAGAGCAATCACGAAGGGATGCTGATCGATCGCATTCATGCCGCCAGACAAGAGGGGGTTGATGCGATAGTCATCAATCCTGGCGGTTTGACGCATACCAGCGTCGCGCTGCGCGATGCTTTGGCCGGGGTGGCGATTCCATTCGTCGAGGTGCACATATCGAATGTGCATCAGCGGGAGGCATTCCGGCACCATTCTTTTCTGTCGGCGATTGCAACCGGTGTAATATGCGGTCTTGGGATCGAGGGTTATCGTCTGGCAATCGACTTTGCGTTAAAAAAAATGTGATTTAATTTTGCGTAATTTCGCGCAAAATTGTTAAATCGCTTACAATTGCGCTCTTTTTTTAACTAGCGATGCTGACAGCAATCGCAGATTTCAGGATTTTCATATGGATCTACGCAAACTCAAGACCCTGATCGATTTGGTGGCCGAGTCCGATATCGCGGAACTGGAAGTGACCGAAGGCGAAAGCAAGGTTCGCATCATCAAGTCCAATCCTCACGCCAACCCGCCGATGATGATTCAGGGGCAACCGGCATCTACCCAGTATGTGCAAATCCCGGCTGGCGCGCCTGCCGCCGCAATGGCGCCGGCTGCAGCGCCTGTAGCGGCAGCACCGGAAGAAATTCAGGGGCATGTGGTCAAGTCGCCGATGGTCGGCACCTTCTATGCGGCGTCCGCGCCGGGCAATCCGCCGTATGTCGCGGTTGGCTCCAGTGTGCAGGTTGGCGATACGCTGTGCATTATCGAGGCGATGAAGTTGCTGAACGAGATCGATGCCGACGTTGCTGGCGTGGTCAAGCAGATTCTGGTTGAAAATGGCCAGCCGGTCGAATATGGCCAGCCTTTGTTCATCATCGGCTGAACAACATTTCGTCCGATTTCGGCGGAATTGATAGTTGATGGCTGTATTTCGAAAGATCTAAAGAATGTTTGAAAAAATTCTGATTGCCAATCGAGGCGAAATTGCCCTCCGCATCCAGCGCGCCTGCCGCGAGCTGGGCATCAAGACCGTGGTGGTGCATTCCGAAGCCGATCGTGAAGCCAAATATGTGAAATTGGCAGATGAATCGGTTTGCATCGGCCCGGCTCCATCGCCGAAAAGTTACCTGAACATGCCGGCAATCATCAGCGCGGCTGAAGTGACTGATGCCGAGGCGATCCATCCTGGTTATGGTTTTCTGTCCGAGAATGCCGATTTTGCCGAGCGGGTCGAAAAGTCCGGCTTCGTGTTCATTGGTCCGAAACCGGAGTCGATCCGCATGATGGGCGACAAGGTGAGCGCGAAGCAGACGATGATCAAGACTGGTGTGCCGTGCGTTCCGGGTTCTGATGGTGCCCTGCCAGACGATCCGAAGGAAATCATCCAGACCGCGCGCAGGGTTGGCTATCCGGTCATCATCAAGGCCGCCGGCGGCGGCGGCGGCCGCGGGATGCGTGTGGTGCATACCGAGGCGGCATTGCTGAACGCGGTTTCGATGACCAAATCCGAGGCGCAGACGGCTTTTGGCAACCCGGAAGTCTACATGGAAAAATTCCTGGAAAATCCGCGCCATGTGGAAATCCAGGTGCTGGCCGACCAGTTCAACAATGCCGTTTGGCTAGGCGAGCGCGATTGTTCGATGCAGCGCCGCCATCAGAAAGTGATCGAGGAGGCGCCTGCGCCGGGTATCTCGCGCAAGCTGATTGAGAAAATCGGCGATCGCTGCGCTGACGCCTGTCGCCAGATCGGCTATCGCGGTGCGGGCACGTTCGAATTCCTGTATGAGAATGGCGAGTTCTACTTTATCGAAATGAATACCCGCGTGCAGGTCGAACATCCGGTAACGGAAATGATCACTGGCGTCGATATCGTGCAGGAACAGATCATGATTGCTGCCGGCGAGCGCTTGCGCATGCGCCAGCGCGACATTGTGTTTCGTGGTCACGCAATCGAATGCCGCATCAATGCTGAGGATCCGTTCAAATTCACGCCATCGCCGGGCAAGATCACTGCATGGCATGCGCCAGGCGGGCCGGGGATGCGGGTCGATTCGCACGCATATGCCGGCTATACCGTGCCGCAGTATTACGATTCGATGGTGGGCAAGGTGATCGCTTACGGCGCGACGCGCGATCAGGCGATCCGGCGGATGCATGTGGCGCTGTCAGAAATGGTGGTCGAAGGTATTCAGACCAATATCGCGCTGCACCGCGATTTGATGGTGGATCCGTGTTTCATCGAAGGCGGAACCAACATCCATTATCTGGAACAGATGCTGGCGGAAAGGGCGGCGGCGGAAAAAGAGCAGTCGTCGAGTTGAATGTTGAGCTGAATCAAGGCGTGTGACATGACATGGAATGAAATCGTCATAGAAGTCGAACGTAATTACGCCGAAGCACTGTCTGATGCTTTCATGGATGCGGGTGCTGTGTCGGTATCGGTCGAGGATGCCGACGAAGGCACGGCGGCAGAAAAGCCGATTTTCGGCGAACCGGGAATGGTGGTCGAAGCCGCAGCTTGGGAGCGCAGCCGCATTGTCGCGCTGATTCCTGCCGACGCTGTCCCGGAATCCGTTATGGCGCAAGTGGCCGTTGCTTGCGGTCTGGAAGCGTTGCCCGACTATATCGTGCGCGAAGTGGCCGAGCAGGACTGGGTGCGCCTGACACAATCGCAGTTCGAGCCGATACACATCGGCCGGAACATCTGGGTGGTGCCGAGTTGGCACGATGCACCCGATCCGAACGGGCTGATTCTTGAACTCGACCCCGGGCTGGCATTTGGCACCGGCAGTCATCCGACTACGCGGTTGTGCATGGAATGGCTGGAGGTGCATGCGCCGGCCGGCAAGACGGTGCTGGATTACGGTTGTGGTTCCGGCATTCTGGCGTTGGTGGCCAGCAAGTTGGGGGCGTTCGAAGTGACCGGGGTCGATATCGACCCGCAGGCGATTCTTGCCGCGCGCGAAAACGCGACGCGCAATCGCTGCCAGATAGCCTTTCATTTGCCGGATGAATTTGCCGCGCAGGCAGAAGGGCGGACTTTTGACGTGGTTGTGGCAAACATCCTGTCCAGTCCGCTGAAATTGCTGGCGCCGATGCTGGCCAGCCGGGTTGCACCAGGCGGTTCGCTGCTCCTTTCTGGCATCCTTGAGCGGCAGGCAGATGAAGTGGCAGAGGCGTATGCGCCCTGGATAGGAATGAATGTGTGGAAGGCGCAGGACGGCTGGGTTGCGCTCTACGGTCATTTGCCGGACGGAAGTTGAACGATGGCGCTGGCGACGCGATGCCCGTACTGCCAAACGACGTTTCGCGTCGTGCAGGACCAGCTCAAGCTGTTCAACGGCATCGTGCGCTGCGGTTCGTGCCAGCAGATTTTCAATGGTGTCGAACAGTTGCTGCGGGATGAGACTGCGGCTGCTTCTAGGCCGTTGGAGCGCCAGAAAAGCCAGGTAAACGAGATTCATGCTGTGCAGCCGGAGCAGGAACCGGCAGTCGTGGAGCCGGTCGAAGATCTCCACCTGATTCTGTCGGTTGGGGATGAGTCAGAACCGGTTTCTACTGCGCTCGCAGCCACGCCAGAGCCGGTGCCGAGTGGGCATGTGCGTCCGGTGCTGCTGGACATGGTGTCGCCGGCGGACCACTTGGTCGATGTACTGCCGGAAGCTGAACGCAAGCCGGATTTGCGGCGTGAACCGCAATTCATCGAGCCTGTGGCAGAACTCCCTGAGCAGCGCGCCTCCGGTCTGGATGCGCCAGAAAATGATTTCCAGCCGACGCAGTTCCCCGATTTGTTGCAGGCAAAGCAGGCGCAGGCCTATGCCGATCATGCGCCGCACACAGTCGAAGTCGAGGCGCCGCAACTCGAAGAGGTCGCAGCCGAAGAACCTGAGTTCATGCAGCGCGCGCGGCGCCAGCAGCGGTTCGGGCGTATCTGGCGCATCGCCATGCTGTGCGGCGTGTTACTGATGTTCCCGGTACTGTTGTTGCAGGTGGTGGATGTATTTAATGCGAGGATTGGTGCGGCATTTCCGGTGCTGAAGCCGGCGGTCGAATCAGTATGCGCGGCGATCGATTGCCGTGTCGGGTTGGAAAAGCAGATCGAACAGGTGGCGGTGGAGGTGAGTGAGTTGCATGCGCCGGCGAATGGCGAAACGGCGTATACGCTCGCCATTGTGTTGCGCAACCGCAGTGTGCAGGGGCAGGTTTGGCCGAATATTGAGCTGACATTAAACGATTCGGACGAAAAGGCTGTTGCGCGCAGGATATTTGCGCCGTCTGAATTCCTGCCGAATACGCAACTGGTTGCGCAGGGATTTGCGGCCAGTTCCGAGCAGTCAATCAAACTGGTGTTTGAGCTTGAGCAAATCAAGCCGTCCGGTTATCGCGTATATCTATTTTATCCATGACATCTAGGAAGAAATCATGACTTGCCTGATTTGCGGTTCCCTTGCTTATGACACCATCATGTCGTTTCACGGCCGTTTTTCCGATGCGATTCTGCCGGATCAACTGCATAAGGTGAATGTCGCATTTTTGGTGCCGGGCATGCGGCGCGAGTTTGGCGGCACGGCGGGCAACATCGCCTATAACCTGAAACTGCTGGGATCCGAACCGCGCATCATGGCGACTATCGGCGTCGATGGTGAGCCATACCTGGAGCGGCTGGCCGAACTGGAATTGTCGCGGCGCAACGTGCGTACCATCAAGAAGGCATTTACCGCGCAGGCGTTCATCACGACCGATATCGACGGCAACCAGATTACCGCTTTCCATCCCGGAGCGATGGCAATGTCGCACGAGAACAAGGTGGCGGAAGCGGGCGAGGTCAAGCTGGCGATTGTTGCTCCCGATGGCCGTGATGGCATGGTGCAGAATGCCAAGGATTGCGCGCAGCAGGGGATCCCGTTCATTTTCGATCCGGGGCAGGGATTGCCGATGTTCAACGGCGACGAACTGCTGGAATTCATCGATCTGGCGACTTACGTCACGGTCAATGATTACGAGGCCGAACTGTTGGTCGATCGCACTGGCCTGATGCCGCGCGAAATTGCGCAACGGCTGTCTGCCTTTATCATCACGCGTGGCGAGATGGGGGCGGAGATTTACACTGGTGATGTCGTGCTCGACATTCCTTGTGTGCCGGCGGAAAATATTGTTGATCCGACTGGTTGTGGCGATGCATTCCGCGCCGGGTTGATGCACGGCATCATCAATGACATGGATTTGCTGACATGCGGCCGTCTGGGCAGTTTGATGGGGGCGATCAAGATTTCCCATCAGGGCGGACAGAACCATAAGCTGGTTCGGGCAGAGATTGCCGAACGGTTCAAGCAGGCGTTCGGCTACGAAATCTGATCGACTCGGAAACACAAACAACCCGCATGGCTCAGCGCCGTGCGGGTTGTTGTTTTACTGCGGTACCGGCTGCTGATGCAGCAGGCGATTAAGCCATTGCCTTGACTGCAGCAGACAGGCGGCTCTTGTGACGGGCAGCCTTGTTCTTGTGAACGATCTTCTTGTCGGAAATCCGGTCGATGATCGAGACGGATTTGGTGAAGGTCGCTGCCGCAGCTGCCTTGTCGCCAGCTTCGATTGCCTTGCGGACAGCCTTGATTGCGGTGCGCAGCGTCGAGCGCAGGCTCGAATTGTGAGCATTCTGCTTGACTGCCTGGCGGGCGCGCTTGCGTGCTTGTGCGGAATTTGCCATGTGTGTTTCCTAAAACGGGTAAGTGTTCGTTCGCAGATACGAGAATCTGCGCGCAACAAAAAATTAGCGTAGCTTTTAATTATAGCGAGCCTTGCCGCGGCTGGCAAGGATAATGTTGTTCAGGCGCTGTCAGCCACGGTTTTTGCCGCCAGATGGCGCGATTGCCGCTGTGGCGATGCGGTTTCGGCGGCCTGTTTGCGCTTCAGGTGCGGCTTGATCGCGCCGCCGGCGTAATCGCTATCGATGGCCGCGCGCGCAGCATCGGCTTCCATCCCTTGTTCGGTCAGCCATTCGGCCACCAGTGTTGCCAGTCGCGCGAGCGCGATCTGGTGGGTGGCATTCGTTTTTGCATACAGCCAGTCCGCCAGCGCCAGGAAGCGCGCAAACGGTGCGTCGGACAGCATCAGCGGCAGCGTGTGCGCGAAACGGCCGGAATTCGCGATCATGTCCCAGAAGCGGGCGAAGCGCACCAGACGCTGCATGGTCGGGAAATCGATTCGGTCGGTTGCCAGAATGGTGTACGGCGGATTGGGGTCGAACACCAGCTTGTACTCGTCGGTATGGCGGATGATCGGTGTGCCGCGCAGCCTCTTCAGGATGCCGAACTGGATTTCGTGCGGGCCGATCGCGATTAGCCGGTCAAAGCCGGCGGCGAAGCTGGCCAGATCCTCGCCCGGCAGACCGGCGATCAAGTCCGCATGCAGATGCGCGTGCGTGTGTTCCATCAGCCAGCGGATGTTTTCGGCCGAACGGTCATTGTCCTGCTTGCGAGAAATCAGCGCCTGCACCTCCGGGTTGAAGGTTTGCACGCCGATCTCCAGCTGAAGTGTGCCGGGCGGAAATTGCGCCAGGCTTTCCTTCAGCGCGGCCGGCAGGTGGTCCGGCACCACTTCAAAATGCGCGAACACCGGATCGTCCGGCGCGGCGGCCAGCTTGTCGAGGAAGAATTGCAGGATGCGGCGGCTGGCTTGCGTGTTCAGGTTGAACGTGCGGTCGACGAACTTGAACTGGCGTGCGCCGCGCTGGTGCAGTAATTCCATCTCGGCCAGAAAGCGGTCAAGCTCGAATTTCCACGCGGTTTTGTCCAGCGATGAAATGCAGAATTCGCATTTGAACGGGCAACCGCGCGAGGCCTCGACGTAAATCGTGCGGTGCGCGATGTCTTCGTCAGTATAGAGCCGGTACGGCAGCGCGATCTGGTCCAGTCGCGGCTGTTCGCCGACATGAACTTTTTGCGTCGGCATCTGGCCGGCCAGAATCTGCTGGCAAAGTTGCGGTACGGTGAGGTCGCCCCAGCCGGTGACGACGTAATCAGCCAGTTGCGCGATTTCCTGTGATTCGGTTTCGTGCGACACTTCCGGCCCGCCGAGCAGGATGACCACTTCCGGTGCCAGTCGCTTCAAGAGCGCGACCAGTTTGGTGGTTTCCTCGATATTCCAGATGTAAACCGCCAGCCCGATGATACGAGGTTGTTTCGCCAGCAGCTTTTCCGCCATGGTGGTAGTGTTGCCGCCGATGATGAATTCGACGATTTCGGTCTGTGCTTCCAGCGCCCCCATGTTGGCCGCGATATAGCGCAGGCCGAGCGAAGTGTGCGCATAGCGGGCGTTGAGGGTGGACAGCAGGATGGTCATGGCGTGGCATTCTAATGCATCGGCACAGCCGCCGCCGGTTTTATCCGGACGGCGGCAGAACTTGATGGGGTATATGGTCAAAACAACGCGCTGGGCCTCATATTTGCTGGTCGTTTGAAAATACTGCCCCTAGTATATTTTTGGGTCTAATTGAACAAAAATGGTGTTTTGGTCAGTTATTTTGTGCCCAGCGGACTGAATTCGATAGGCACCCAGCTGTACTGGCCATTGCCGTCGGCGCGCACACGGCCGATGCCGGGGAACGGCAGATGCATGCCGGCGACCAGTTCGCCGCTTTTCGCTACCTTCTTGAAGATTTCCAGCCGGGTCGCAAGCGCCTGCTTCGGATCGACGTCAAAATCGAAGGTGACGTCCGGCCGCTTGAACTGCACCGCGTGGTTATGCACTACGTCGCCCCAGATCAGCAGCCGCTGGCTGCCAGATTCGATTGCGAATGCGGTGTGCCCTGGCGTATGCCCGTGCGCATCGACAGCAGTGATGCCTGGCACCAGCTGCGTGCCAGGGGTGAAGGTTTGCCAACGGTTTTGCGCCAGATAGGGGGCGGCGGTGTTCTTTGCGCCATCGAAAATCCGCTTCCAGCTGGCGGGCGAGGCGGCAGCGACCTTGTCCGACAGCCAGTAATCGTTATCTTCCTTCGCCACGAATACGGTTGCGTTGGGGAAGGTTGCGCGGCCGGCCGCATCGGTCAGGCCGGCAATGTGGTCGCCATGCATGTGGGTGACGATCACCGCATCAACTTGTTCCGGCGCGTAGCCGGAGGTCTTCAGATTGGCCAGCATCTTGCCGACGGTCGGGCCATAGAGCGAGCCGCCGCCGGCATCGACCAGCACCAGATGGCGGCCGGTATTGATCAGGTAGGTGTTGACTGCGGTTTGCATTTTTTTAGTGTCGACGAACATTCTGGCCAGCAGCTGGCGGATATCTTCCGGTCGGGCATTCTTCAACCGTGCGACATCAAGCTGGAACGCGCCATCGAACAGCGCGGTGACTTCAATCTTGCCGAGCATTGTGCGGTAATAGCCGGGAACCTGCTTCTGCTGTTGCGGCGCTTCGGCCTGCGCCAGCGGTGCGAGGCAGAGCAGCAAGGCGGTCACGCAGCGCAGCAGATGGCGGATAAAAGGGTGGGCGAACGGGAGGGGCATATGTTGCATATCAACTCCATTTCAGATTGGCGAAATTTAAGATGATATCAGCCGGACAATCGTTGATACAATCAGACGGACAGGCAGGTCTGTTTGCAGCGCCAGACGCGCTGCTTAGCGAAGGAGTTTCTGATGTCGATGTGGGCGTTCGATGACAGGGGTACCAAAATCATGGCGGCGCTGGCGGTGGCGATTGGGCTGATCGGCAGTGCGACGATTCTGGCCGAAGGTATCAGCAGCGGCAAGCGCGGCGAGCGTTTCGTTACGGTGCGCGGCGTGGCGGAAAAGGAAGTCAAGGCCGATCTGGCCGTATGGCCGATCCGGGTGCGTGTGGCCGGCAATGAACTGGCCGAAACGAACCAGGCGGCAGACGAGGCGCGCAAAAAAGTGCTGGCATTCCTGGCTGAAAACGGCATCGGCGAAACGGAAATCGCCAGCCAGAACCAACGGGTCGAAGACCGGCAGGCAAAGGATTACGAGCAAGGCAAGGCGGCGTTCCGCTATCTGGTCGAATACACGATTCAGGTGCGCTCGAATGAGGTCGAGCGGGTGAAGAAAGTCAGCCAGATGACTGACCGGCTGGCCGCTGCCGGCGTGGTGCTGTCATCGCAGGGCAATTGGGATCGCAACGAGCCTCAGTTCATCTTTACCCAGCTAAACGACGTCAAGCCCGGCATGATGGCCGACGCGACCAAGGCGGCGCGCGAAGCGGCGACGCAGTTCGCCTCCGATAGCGGCAGCAATGTCGGCATGCTCCGCCGCGCCAGCCAGGGTCTGTTCACCATCGCTGACCGGGACCGGAATTCTCAGGGAGATGGTGAAGGCGCGAATGTCGGTGCATCAGACATCGCGAAGAAAGTGCGGGTGGTGGTAACGGTCGATTATTTCCTGAACTGACCGTGGCGCCGCAAAAGGGCGAGGCGGCATCGGCAACCGGCGTTTCATAGGGGAGGCGCGTATGACAAAGCGGATACACACGTTCAAGGGCGAATATACCTGCAAGGTTGGCGGCGAAAACTACCAGTACCAGGCGGAGTACAGCGGCCATAAGGAGGTTCACTGGCAGGCGCGCATCTACCAGCATGGTGAACTCAAGGGCAGCCCATCTGGCAGGATTCTCGACAATACGCTCGAAGGCGAGGCGATGCATCAGTACATCGTCGCCTATGTCGAAGGCATCCTGGAAAAAGGTCTGGGTATCGTCGAGTAGCGCCCTAAGTGCGGTCGTGACCGCGCTTAGGGCTTATTGGGTTACAGGCGGTGGCTGCGGTCGTCGCGCAAGAGCGCGTCGGGCAGGCGTACGTTTCTGCCGACCACCAGCACCTTGAACAGCTCCCCCATTTCTGCCGGCGACAGCAGCAGCTTGACCGCATTTGCCTGCGGCAGATAGCGCGCCGCGTCGTCAGGCGGCGTGCGCAGCAGCAGTTCGCCGATGCCGGCCGCCATCAGGAATGTTGCCTGGTTCATGTAGGCCAGCACCTCCAGTCCGCTTTCGAGCGCCGCCTGCGCGATGGCGCTGAAATCGACATGGGCAGTGATGTCTTGCAAGCCAGGCAGGAAAAACGGGTCATCGTGCGCGTGGTGGCGGTAGTGGCACATCAGTGTGCCGCGGCTGCGTTCCGGCAGATAGTATTCGTGCGTCGGGAAGCCGTAGTCGATCAAAAATGCCGCGCCGGTACCGCCTGCGGCCAGCATTGTGGCCACGGTCTGCGTGAAAGCGCCGGCTTGCAGGTGGATTTCGGTCAGGTAGCCGTCCGGCAGCGTGTCAGCCTGTGGAATCTGGGCTGCGATCTGCGCCGCAATTTCGGTGCTGCACGGGCGTTCGGCAAAGGTGAAGCGAGAATCATCCGTTGTGACGCCGGCTTCATTCCAGCCTGCCGCCGTTTTTTTAACCAGATGCACCGGCATCGCATCCAGCACTTCATTTCCGAGCGCGATGCCGGAAAACGCATCCGGCAGCCGCTCAAGCCATTCAACCTGCGGAAAGTCGCGCAGCGTTTCCTGCTGGCGTGCGCGCAGTTCGCCTGAGAGTTCAACGATCGCGTAACGCTGTACCCTTTCGCCCAGAAGGGTCAGTTCGGTCAGCAAATCACGCGCGAGCTTGCCGCTGCCGGCACCGAATTCGATTATTTGCGGCGCGGTCTGCGCCAGCAGGCGGGCGACCGGTTGCGCCAGCGCGGCGGCGAACAGTGGCGAGATCTCGGGCGAGGTTGTAAAATCGCCTTCCCGACCCAGTTTGGCCGCGCTTCCGGCATAATAGCCAAGATTGGGCGCGTACAGCGCGAGTTCCATGTAACGCGCGAACGAAATCCAGCCGTCATGCCGTGCGATGACGTCGGCTATCAGGCGGCAAAGCGCGTCGGAAGCGGCGCGCGCGTCGTGGTCTGGTTCAGGAAGTTTCATTCCCCAATTGTATTCTCAAATTTAAGACAGCATGACGACAGCAGACAGCCGCAAAGTGGCGCTGGTTACCGGCGCAGCGAAACGCATCGGGCGGGTGATTGCGCTGGCCTTAGCCGGGCGCGGCTGGGACGTGGTCGTGCATTACCGCCACTCCGAAGCTGATGCGCAGGCCACCGTGCGCGACATCCAAGCGCTGGGCCAACGCGCGGTGGCGCTGCCGTGCGATTTTTCCGATGAAAACGCAGTCAAGGGATTGCTGCGGCGCGCGGTGGCGGCGCTCGGGCCGGTGTCGTGCGTGGTCAACAATGCGTCAATTTTCGAGCATGATAGCGTCGAGCAATTTTCGTATGCGTCGCTTGATGCGCACATGCGCACCAACCTGGCAGCGCCAATTTTACTGGCGCGCGCGCTGCATGCAGATACGCCGGAAGGCAGCCAGTCGGTGGTGGTCAACCTGCTGGATCAGAAGCTGGTCAACCTCAATCCCAGCTTCCTGTCGTACACGCTGTCGAAAGCCGCGCTCGATACCGCGACCGTGATGCTGGCGCAGGAACTGGCGCCGAAGCTGCGCGTGGTCGGCGTCGCGCCCGGTATTACGCTGGTGTCGGCCGACATGACCGAAGAAGAGTTCGCGCTGGCGCACACGGTCACGCCGCTGGGCAAATCCAGCACGCCGGAAGATATTGCCGCTGCCGTCTGCTTCCTGATCGAGTCGCGCGCGATTACCGGCGCAAGAATCACGGTCGATGGCGGCCAGCACTTGATCCCGACGCGGCAGGACGTGATGTTCATCGCGAAAGCCGCCACATCCAGCCAGTAACAACCTCTTTGCAACAACCCGCAACAACCCGCCTCAAGAAAGCAACACCTGAATCATGCTGACATCCCTGAATCGCCACAAGCTGACTGACTGCCGCCGCTTGTTCCTGCGCAATTACGAAGTGCCGGTCAACATCGGCGTCGACGATATCGAGAAAAAGGCCGCGCAACGGATACTGGTCAATGTCGATGTGTATGTGCCTCTGGCGCTGTCCACGCCGTCGCACGATGACCTGTCCGAAGTGATTGATTACAACTTCATGCGCGACACGCTGGTCAACCGCACGTCGCAAGGCCATATCCAACTGCAGGAAACGCTGTGCGATGACGTCGCGCGCATCCTGCTGGCGCATCCGAAGGTGTACGCGGTGCGCGTGTCGACTGAAAAGCCGGACGTGTATGCCGATTGCGAGAGCGTCGGGGTCGAGGTTTTCCACTTCAAGGAAAACGTCGCGTGACCGAAACGGTTCACACCAAAAAGGCCATCCGCGCCGCCTACGAAAACAACAAGCTGCACAAGCGCCTGTGTCGTCAGGTCGGTCAAGCGATCGGTGATTACAACATGATCGAGGATGGCGACCGGGTGATGATCTGTCTCTCCGGCGGCAAGGACAGCCACGCGCTGCTCGATGTGCTGCTGACCTTGCAGACGCGCGCGCCGATCAATTTTGAACTGATCGCCGTCAACCTGGAGCCGATGATTGCAGGCTATCCGTCGGATACGTTACCGGCCTACCTGAAAGAGCGCGGCGTGACGTTCCACATCGAGCGGCAGGATACGCTGGCGATCGTCAAGCGCCATTTCCCCGAAGGGCGCAATGCCTGCTCGCTCTGTTCGCGGCTACGGCGCGGCATCCTGTACCGCGTCGCTGGCGAACTGGGCGCAACCAAGATTGCGCTAGGCCATCACCGCGAAGACATTATCGAAACCTTTTTCCTCAACCTGTTTTTCGGCGGCAAGCTGAAAACGATGCCGCCCAAGCTGCGCACTGACGATGGCAGGCATATCGTGATCCGGCCGCTGGCGTATGTGAAGGAAGCGGATCTGGTGCGCTATGCAGACGTACGCCAGTTTCCAATTATTCCGTGCAGCCTGTGCGGGCTGGAGCCGAACCTGCAGCGCCGGCAGATGAAGGAAATGCTGCATGAATGGCAGAAGAAACACCCGGGGAGGGTCGAAAACATTTTCTCTTCTCTTTCGACCGTGGTGCCGTCGCACCTGATGGATGCCGAATTGTTCGGATTCGCGGATTTGCAGGCCGATGGCATTGCGCGTGCAGATGGTGAAACTGAAGCAGGCGACAGCGAATCTGACGGCAAATGATCCTCGGCCATCTTCCTGCCGGTTATGTTGTGGCGAAACGGTTGCATCGGCGTTTTGCTGACAGCAGCGTTTCCTGGCGAGCGCTCCTGCTGGCGTCGTTGCTCGGGGCGGTCGCGCCGGATTTTGATTTCCTGTACTACTACACCTTCGGCCAGCAGCGGTATCATCATCACGCCTATGTCACGCACTACCCGCTGTTCTGGGGCGCGCTGCTGCTGGGCGCCATCGTCTCGCATCGGCTGGCGCGCGACAGGCTCTGGGCATCGCTGGGGGTGGTGTTCACGTTCAATGCCTTCATCCACCTGTGCCTGGATAGCTTCGCCGGCAGCATCCGCTGGCTGGCGCCGTTCGCATACGAGCCTTATTCGCTGCTGATCGTGCCGCACATGACAGGCTCGCGTCGGCTGGATTACCTGCAGCACTGGTCGTTCTGGCTGGAATTGATGCCGATAAGCTGGGCGCTCTGGTTGTATTGGCGCGAACGCCAGCGTCACTGACGACGCACTTTTTTCAGCAAGGCCGTGGTCGAACGGTCATGCTCGAAATCGATCGCGACCGCTTTGCCGCCTTGCGCCACGACGGCGCGGCCTTCGGGGATTGCGGCCATGTCGTAATCCCCGCCCTTGGCATAGATGTCCGGCGTTGCCTGCTGCACGACTTCAAGCGCGGTGTCTTCATCGAACGGCACCACCAGGCTGACCGATTCGAGCGCCGCCAGCACGGCCATCCTATCCTCGCAAGAGTTCACAGGCCGGTCGTCGCCTTTGCCCAGACGCTTGACCGATGCATCGGTATTCACAGCTACTACCAGCGATGCGCCAAGCGCCCGCGCTTGCGCCAGATAGGTCACATGGCCGCGGTGCAGGATGTCAAACACGCCATTGGTCAGTACCACAGGTTTGGGCAGGGTGGCAATGCGGGCAGGCAGGTCGGCGCGGGAACAGAGTTTGGTTTCGAAGGTCGGTGGCATGGGCATGGTTTTCTAGTGTGTGCCGCGATTGTATCAAGCCGCAGCCGCCGGTTCCAACTGCTGTTGCGCTGATGTGGGGCGGCAGCGGTTGCAATTGGTAACATTAATCGTTTGGCCGGCGGCCATCGTGTAATTGGCTGAATTGGCCGAAAGCGTTTAGACTTTCATCATGACGAATACGTTTCCTGCAATGCTGCTACAGAACCGCCGGCGCTGGCTGCCGGTGCTGCTGCTGGTCGTCGTGCTGCATCTGACAGCCATTTACTGGGCATTTGCGCCGGCGCGCAAGCTGGCATTGAGTGCCGGCGGCACCGGGCCGTCCGTGACGGTCGAGCTTCAGCTTGCGCCGGCACCGGCGGTTGCGCCGGAAACAGCCGAGCAACCAGTGATCTTGCCGGCAGAAAAGCCGGTCGCAACGGCGAGCGCGCCGCAGGCTGCCGTCAGTCAAGAGCCGGCTGGCGGTAGTGGGAATGCCGGCGGTGGCAGTGGTGATGGCGGTGCGGGAGGTGATGTCTTGCAGCAGGGAACGCCCGGCATAGAGGCGCCGGGCACCAGCGTCGAAGATGCGATGCCACTGAATTCGTCGCTAGGTACTGGCGGCGCTCGCGGCGGAGCGCAGGGTATTCCCGCGCCAGCCAGGCTGGCGGTGCTGCAGGCCACCCCGCGTTATCAGGTGACGCCGCCGCCATCGGCCGAGTTGCATTTTGACGGTCATGCGTTGAGCAAGGGGCAGGAAATTCATGGCAGCGGGCAGATTCGCTGGCAAACCGATGGCAGCAATTTCAGCATCGACGGCAACTTTAGCGTACTGTTTCTGAGCGTGCTGAATTTCCACAGCGAGGGCATCATCGATCGCGATTATGGGGTCGCGCCGATCATTTATACCGAAAAGCGTTTGCGCCGTTCGGCGACGAATACGCATTTCCAGCGCGATCGCAATCTTGTCAGTTTCTCTTCATCGACGCAGTCGTACCGGCGGCAGGGGGGCGAGCAGGACAGGGCAAGCATCATCTGGCAACTCGCCGGCATAGGGCGGCGCGAGGGCGCGAAATTTAGTAATGGCGCAGAATTCCAGCTGGTGGTTGCAGGCGTGCGCGATGCCGAAATCCGGCATGTGCGCGTTGTCGGTTTGGAAGAAATCGATTCCGGCATCGGCAAGATAAAGGCATGGCATCTGGTGCATAACCGGAAGCCCGGTTCGTATGAGCAGACGCTGGATGTGTGGCTGGCGCCGGAGAAGGATTGGTATCCGGTCAAGTTGCGTTACAACGAAAGGAATGGCGATTACCTTGAGCTGAAGCTGGCTGAAATCCGTCAGCAGGCAGTGCGCTGATGCGCTGTTTACCGATTCACGTTTTGGAGTATGTTAGATGATGCAATTATTGTGGTTGCGGCGCGCAGTTGTCGCGATGCTGGTGATGCTGGCATTGCCAGTGCAGGCGGTTGAACATCCCGCCATCAAGTACCGGATCAAGCTGCCGCCATCTGCTGATCTGGTGTATGCCGTGCAATTCTCGCAGCATGGTTTGACGTTGAATGGCGAATCCGTGCTTCGCTGGCGGGTTTCCGGCAATCGTTACGGATTGAACAATGAAATGCGATCATCGCTGCTGGGCAAGGCGATGGAATCGAAAAGCGAAGGCATGATCGATGCGTTCGGATTGGCCCCACTGCAATTGACCGAGAAACGCATGCGCAAGCCGGCTTCCAGTGCAACTTTCGACCGTGAGCATCGCCTTATTCGGTTGACTGATGCGCCGCAAACCTATCCGCTGCACGGAGGTGAGCAGGATCGCGCCAGCATCATGCTGCAACTGGTGAGCGTCGCACGCGGGGCACCGCAGAAATTTGTCAGTGGCTCGGAGTGGAAATTCTTTGTTGTTGGCAGAAAGAGCGCAGAAACCTGGACATTCAGGGTGATCAGGAAGGAAAAGATCAGCACGCCAATGGGGGAAGTGCAGGCCGTGCGCATCACGCGCCTGTTGCCCGAAGGATCGAGAGAGCAGCAGCTTGAACTGTGGCTGGCGCCATCGCTCGACTGGTTTCCGGTTCGGGTCAGCTTTCATGATGCCGATGGCACGCAAAGCGATCAGAAACTGCTGCGGATCGAGAAAAAATGACGGACAGACCGGATAACATGGATGCACGCCGCGGTGCCTTGGTGCTGTTCAGTGGCGGGCAGGATTCAACTACTTGCCTGGCATGGGCGTTGTCGCGTTTCGAACGCGTGGAAACCATCGGCTTCGACTATGGCCAGCGCCATCTGGTCGAACTGACGGTCAGGCCATCGGTACTCGACGGCATTCGTGCTGTGTCACCGGAATGGAACCGGCGGCTTGGAGAGGATCACCTGCTCAACCTGCCGGTGGTGGCCGAGATTTCCGATACCGCACTGACAGGCGAAGTTGAGATTGCCATGCTGGCTAACGGCTTGCCGAATACATTCGTTCCCGGGCGGAATCTGCTGTTTTTGACCGTGGCGGCGATGCTGGCTTACCGGCGCGGTTTGACGGTATTGGTCGGCGGCATGTGCGAAACCGATTTTTCCGGTTATCCGGATTGCCGCAACGACACGATTCGCGCCATGCAGCAGGCGTTGAGTCTTGGGATGGCAACAGACATCCGTCTGGAAACGCCGCTGATGTGGCTCGACAAGGCGCAAACTTGGCAACTGGCGCAGGAACTCGGCGGCGAGCAACTGGTTGAACTGATACGGCTGGAAACGCATACCTGCTACCTCGGCGAGCGGCATCTGCATGACTGGGGGCGCGGCTGCGGGCATTGTCCGGCGTGCGAGTTGCGGGCGAACGGATACCGGCGGTTTGTTGGCAACTGAATGTCGCTGGCGCGCCTGCACAGACTCGGATCGGGAGGCAGAAAACAAAGGAAGGCGCACTCTCGTGCGCCTTTCGGTTTAGGCAACTGATGGCAGCTTTAGAACTTGTGGGTCAGACCAACCTGGAAGCCGTTGATGGCATCTTCGCCACCGTAAGCCGATTGGCCGAGATCGTATTTGGTGTGTGCATAATGCGCATAAGCGGTGGTGCGTTTGCTTAGGCTGTGGTTGTAGCCGATGGCGTATTTCTTGTTTGTCGGCTCGCCTGCAACAGTTGAGTCTTTGATCTGGCCATAGGAAGCGAGGATTTTGCCTGCGCCGATCTTGTATTCGGCACCAACCAGCCAGATTTTCTGGTCGAGATCGGTGGTAGCCGTTTTCACGCTGGCTTTTTCATACAGAGCCGAAACTTTGGCTGGGCCAAAGGCGTAGGCAGCGGCGACGTTCCAGTTGGTGGAATCATAGCTGTCAGCTTTCTTGTTGTAATCCGCAGCCAGGCTGAGCGGACCGTTGTTGTACTTCGCGGTCAAGCCATAACCGGCGTTTTTGCCTGCGGAGCTCGCAGAGGTGAGTGCGCCCGGATTTTCCAGCGTGTAAGTTGCGCCAAGCTGGAAACCGTTCCAGTTCGGGCTGTCATAGCGGACGCTGTTGGCGATGCGCGATTCGCGGATCGAATTCCTGAACATGCCACCCACGCCATACTGATCAAACGGGTCGAACTGGCGGATGGTTTCTGTGGTCAGGTTGTTCAGGCGACCAAAGCGAACATGGCCGAAGCTGCCGGCGAGGCCGAGATTGGACGCGCCCTCGAAATCAATCGCATTGGTTGCGGTGCCATCCTGCAGATTGAAGCGTTTTTCCAGCTGGAAGGTGGCTTTCAGGCCATTGCCGAGGTCTTCCGAGCCCATGAAGCCCAGGCGCTCGTCGACCATGTTGTCCATCTTCATTTTTTTGTTGGTTTCCTTGACATAGCCAATATCAACCGTGCCGTAGACAGTCACATTGGATTGGGCATGGGCGACACCAGCAATGGCGCCGAGTGTTGCGAGAGCGATAAGCGTTTTTTTCATTCCATATTCCTCTGAAAGTTATTCGTATTTGACCGACAAACGCAAAGGCTTGCTGGCGAAATTTGGCGGCAGTAACGGCGGATGGCCGCAGCCTGCTCACCCAGATATTTCTGCATGAGAAAAACCTGATGCAAACGAGAATACGGAGTCAAAGTGACGGTTTGATTACAAGCACGTCAGAGGGGAGCGAGTGTGTGTTTGACGCCACGGATGATGCTGCAAGGCGGGGGGGGGGGCTTGTTTCGGATGTGAGGCGAGATGGGTTTTGAGCAATAAAAAAGGCGCACTTGTGTGCGCCTTTTTTTGTTCAGCTAACTGACAAGCAGTTATTAGAACTTGTGGGTCATACCAACTTGGTATGCAGTGCTGCTGTCGTCTGTTGCGCTAGCATTCAGGACGGAGTTGTTGTCATACTTGGTGTGAGCAATGTTTGCATACACCGAGGTGCGCTTGCTCAGGTTGTGGGTGTAGCCGATAGCAAATTTCTTGTCGGTGGAGTCGGCAAGATCTTTGATCTTGTATTGGCCATAAGAAGCGTTGATTACGCCAGCACCGACCTTGTATGCTGCGCCGAGCAACCAGATTTTCTCTTTGACATCAACTGCACCAGCAGTCCAGTTACCACCAGCGAAGCCTGCGCCGGTTTTTGCCTGCTCATACAGAGCAGAAACCTTCAACGGGCCGAACGAGTAAGCAGCGCCAAGGTTCCAGTTGTTGGAATCGTTGGAGTCAGCAGCCTTGTCGTAGTTGGCAGCCAGAGCCAGCGGGCCGTTGTTGTACTTCAGCGTCAGCGCATAGCCAGCGTTTTTGGTAGCTGCTACAGGGGTGGCTTGACCAGGTGCTTCCAGCGTGTAGCTGGCGCCGAACTGGAAGCCGCTCCATACCGGGCTGTCATAACGGGTGGTGTTGCTGATACGTGCGGAACGCAGGTTGTTTTCGAACATGCCGCCAACGCCGTACTGATCGAACGGGTCGAATTTACGGATGGTTTCAACCGACAGGTTGTTTACACGACCGAAACGGACTTGACCCCAGCTTGCGCCAGCCAGACCCAGGTTCGATGCGCCGTCGAATTCATTGCCTTTCTGGGTGCCATCGAACAGGTTGAAACGCTGTTCCAGTTGGAACGTGGCTTTCAGGCCGCCACCGAGGTCTTCCGAACCCATGAAACCCAGACGGTTGTTGATGTTTTCGCCCATTGCCATCTTCTTGTCGGATTCTTTGACGAAGCCGATGTCAGCAACACCGTAGATCGTGACGTTGGATTGTGCGTGAGCTACACCAGCAGCAGCGCCGAGTACGGCGAGAGCGATGAGAGTTTTTTTCATTTGTAATCCTTTTCGAAAAGGTGAATCAGTTAAAAATCCGTAAAGGTCGATCAAACTGGACACTCGG
>Ga0316613_10000375_pt1 | contig 40122 bp, 51 predicted proteins | sample OWC_soil_day10_C_2_FD_207647 | JGI IMG/M metagenome (GOLD analysis project Ga0316613, IMG submission 207647) | Wetland soil microbial communities from Old Woman Creek delta, Ohio, United States - OWC_soil_day10_CT_b | ecosystem: Environmental > Terrestrial > Soil > Wetlands | place: USA: Ohio...
ATGATCGGCGCATTAACGCTTCCAGGGCTTGTTGCGGTATTTGTAGAAGCCCGTATCGCCGACTGCCGGGTATACTCCACCACGCCGCTGCCTGTTACGCCAACTTCTTCAACTACTGTTGTAATAATTTTATCCGAATCAACATCCATGGATATTATGCGGACCAGTTCATTATCTAAACCTAAATATTCTTCAGTTATTGCAATCAAATCCATTGGATCTAGCAATATAAAAGGGAAGTACGGCAATTTAACTGTATATTGATTCCGATGATATATTGTTCTCTCTGCTATGGTTTGGACAACAATAGCAGCAACGGCCTCTGTACAAATACAATCTAGTGTCACTGAATCTGCTTTTTTCAAACCAATATCATCAATGCTTGCTAAATCCTCACAACTTACCACATCATCGGCATATTCATCGGCACGATTTTTAAAAGTAAGTTGCTGAAAATTAAAAATATCGCTTGTATCATCTGTGCCCAACTTAACAGGGTCATCACCATCATAGATGAAATCACTATCAGTCAAAGAATATATTGCATCCAAATCAGGCGTATAAGTTACGCCGTTGCCAGTAATTGTAGTGGTTCCATATGGAATAAGTTTTAATGTCCCTTGGCTTGTAACGGGCTGAGAATTAGTGGCTTTTATAATATTGTTAAGCGGTTCTGAAACTTCGCTTTGAGATGTTAGTGGCATTGATAAAAAAATTCCGCTTGCTAAACAATAGTTTTGGTAATTCGTCATATCGCCTAAATATTCTGTAGGGTAATTTACGCCAAAAACATTATCTGTTAGTAATCCTTTTATAATTAAATATGGCTCGCAGTCTAGGTTTCCAGATCCATAAATATCCTTGCCAAATACTTCAAACCCATAAGATGTTAAATAATTGGATGAACCTAAACTTATATATCCAGCAACATAGGCTAAATAAGGATAATTTAATGCTCGATCTGAATGCTTAGAGGTCATATACGACCAAGGGGATTGTGATTTACTACCATAAAAGACGGACAGCGTATCCTCCGTATCAAGATCGTTGCCGTCCGAATCGTAATATAAAGCATTTATTGTTGCTAATGTTGTGCTGTCCACAGACCAATTTGAATTTATAGCATGTTTTTCATAAGCCGTACTACTGTCCCATATACGACCTATACCGTTTATTTCGCCCTCACATAAACCGATAGCAGCCGCTACTTTGTAGGTGTATGATTCGGTGGTAACGCCGCCTTTACCGCTACTAGTAGATGTTGTAATAATCGTAAAATCAACATAGTCAATGCAATTACCGCTTAATTTGTGAGTGCCGTAAACTATGCTAATTGGTTCCCCAAATATGGATGTTGTTACATCTAAATAATCATATTTCGTACCTGTTTGGACTGTTGATCCACCTAGTAAACCACTCATTTAACCACCTACATTTCTGGCCAGAATGAATAAAGTGCTCTTTGCCGTTTAGGGAACTCGCCTTGCGTGTTGTCTCCATAGATAACGCCTAGATTAACATAGGAATGAATAATGATTGGGTAATCAACTACAATTGCGCCATGTGATATGCAACGCCCATAATGGTAAACAATAATATCACCAGGTAAGGGCTTTCTTTCGCTTATCTCGCAACAATATTTTTCTACCCATCCAAGATATTTTTCCTCACTTCTATGAAGGTGCCAATCCCGTCTATAGTATGGAACTTCTATATGCTCAATCAACCCGCATCGTTCAAATACTTCTAAAAGGAACAATCCGCAATCAACTCCGCCATTTTTCACTCTTGCATTATCATGATAAGGAGTTCCTAACCAACTGATAGCTTCATCAACGACTGCTTGCCTTTGCTGTTTTTCTAACTCATTCAAGCTTAATCACCCCCCACTAACTCTAGGCACAGGGATAAATGGAGTCCCACGGTACGAACTATAGTTATTAAATCGGCTCTTACAAAGCGACATAGTATGATCGCACCCAGCAATTAGTTTCACTGTATTTCCTGCAACAGGCGTATATTCTAGTGTCCACATTAAATTTAATGTAGCTATCCCAGTACTAGAATCGTAACTATGTGATTTTATTGTACGGCTCAGTCCATAATTATCACCTGTAGCAAATTTAACATAGCCACCTTGGTAATAGGCAGATGAATGACTGCAGGATACGTATAATGTACTTTTAGTGCTGCCAGATAACAGTGTGTATTTTTCTGTCCAATCCTCTTCATCTAATCCGCAGACATAGCCATATAAACAATTTACACAGCCAGCCTGATACAGATTAGGAGGACTTTTAGTTGATAAAATGTCATTAAATGATTTTATCTTTAATTCTGCTTTACTTCTCCCTGCAGACTCGACTTCTGTACGCCCGACAAAAAGCAGCAACTTATAATCTTCTGATACTGCAAGCGACCAGTTTTCCATGAAAACTTGCGAATAATGACATGTAGCATACCTAAATGATCCAGAACGTAATGCCCTTGGAATATAAATACTTTTTTCATTAATTGTTAAAGTGTCTGTATCGTAATACATTGTTAAATCAAGTTCATCGACGCTAAACCCCAATGATTGCTTGAAATTTCCGCTATCAATCGGCAGCGGAACATAATTATAATCGCCACATTTAAAAGTATAAGGCAAAGAAGTAAATCGAAATATCGTCCCATCTGTTAAAGTGAAAACATATAACTCAGCCATACAAAGGCTTGTCGCCGTATTAAGTAAATTAAGTAATGTAGTTGAACAACTTTTCATATCAACACCGACTTAAACAGGACGGTAGGAGCCGACCATATTTGATTAACAACTTCCTCGAATTCCGTTTCATCTTCGGTAAATCTGCACCGATAATAAAAATTACCAGCCCATGATAAAACCGCCCCAAAAACTGGAGCGGTCGTAAAAGCAATCTTCCCTTTTGTTGTCCAGGTAAAACCTGTCGTTGCTATTCCATTCATATAAATAGTTGGCTTATTAACGATGCCTATTACCGGTTCAATAAACGCCCCATAATTTCGGCAAAGTTGGAAAGCGGTTGTTGAACCATCACCACTACCGAACGCTTGATGATTGCAAGTGTTATCATATAAATCATAATAAAGCCAATCATCATGTTTACCATATCGATTTAAATAAAAACCAATTAATTGCTGTATGTCGTCGGTAACAGAGTTTTTATCATCTAAGAATTCATAGCCTAGTGTGAATGTCCATCGTGGATAAGGACGCAGGGATAGGGTTTTATCTACCCCAAGCGCGCTGGTTTGTTGTAATGTAACAAATTCAGGTTTCTTTTTTATCCCTATTGCCAAACCTCTTAGTTCTGGAAAAATTGCATCACTCATTACGGTCTACCCCATTTACTAACATTTTGCATAGCTAAGCTACGATTTACCTTATAAAGTCCTTGTGTAACGTCTCGACTGTTATTTTGCAATACTTTACCAACTCCCTTACCATCCATTGCTGTAACATTATATGTAGGGCTATGGCTGATTTTTGGCACTGAGAATTGCTGATTGGCGGTTGCATTTGAGTTTCCGGAAAAACCACCGCTTGAAATAAAATCCCTTGCTCCATCAGCAAATGCAGCGGGTATGACAACTTCCCCCTTATGTATCTGAGCAAGCATATCATGCGGCACATCTAATGTTCCAACATCGTAAGACGGTAGGCTTGTCGTAGCTACACCAGAGCCATAATAGGATGATGAGGAACGGCTGGTAGTGCTAGATGATGTACTGCTACCACTGCCACCAAATAACGCCGATAGAGCATACATAATAGCCATCATTTCTAACATAGCAACCATTTCTGTCCCAATACTAGCAACAGCTTGAGTAGATGCGTTTGTATCGCTGGTTTTCTTTAACTGGTTTTTTTTATTATTTAATAATTTCTCTTGTTCTATTTTAATTTGTTCTTTGGCGAGTTCTGCTGCATCAGTAGCGGTTTTATTTGCTAAACTACTAGAATCTGTCGCTTTATCATTTTGCAATTTCTGCAGATTGGTAGTTTTGCTTTTCTGTAACATTTTGGTAAGTATAGATGTCCATTTTTGCGATAACTCAGTTGTCCATTGTGTAGATATTGACTTAGCCAAACTATTAAACACGCTCCGCATAGCTTGACCAAATGATTGAGTACGTTGCAAAATAGCCTGCAATCCTGAAGATATCCCAGATTGCAACGTATTGGTAAATGCTAATAGATAACGGTGCTGGTATTGATAATCTTTTTGCGCTAATGCTTGTAGTTTCGAATAGTAAGACGACCACGCCTGCCAGCCTTCATTTATAGTTGTTATCGTGCTTACCTTGTCGCGCGAATTATCTTCCATTTTCTTGAGCAGTGTTTTTTGATCTGCCTCAGTTACAGCCGACATATACTGCTCATAAAGTTCTGCTTGCAATTTTGGATCAGTAGCGTTTGCCTGTAGTTTTTCTTTAACGCCGTCCACATTTGCAGTATATTGTGTTTTTGCTTCTTCGGCTTCACGGGCGTTTTTTTGTGGTTCCGTAAGCTGTTTATTCTTAACTTCGTTTGCAACGTTTTTCATCTGCATAGTTTTTCTAATTGTTGCTATTTCCTTATTTAAATCCGCTTCGGCTTTAACAATTTTATACTGATTATTAAGTAACTCATTTTCAGCATTGATTGCTGCTATTCTAGCATTCATTTGAGCAACGGATCCGGATAACTCATTATTGATTTTCTGAAAGGCAATGTCTACTTTTGATTCATCAACAGTCAATGGAATATTATTCTCTTTTTTGCGTGCAATTTCTGATTCAATTTCAGCTTTCTTTTCGGCTGATATTTTAGTCAAAACTATTTCACGGTTTAATGACGCTTCTTCCAAGGCAATTTTTTGATCATTAATTTTCTTTTTTATGTCATATTCACCTTTTGCATAATCAAGCGTTTCTTGATGGTGAGCGTCATCGATTTTAGTAACTCCCGACATATGTTGCTGATACAAAGCTAATTTATCAGCAGCTGTATATTCATTCCCAGACGATTCCTTTTTATATTCGGCTTTGGAATTGGCAGCTTCAAATGATTTTTTAGCTATTTGATACTCAGTGTCCCCAGTATCTGTTTTGCCCTTTCCCTCTTTACCATGGATCTGATTACTGATTTCAGGAGTAGTTGGTGGGCCAGCACCGGGTATAGTATTGTTGGTAACCATTTGCTCATATGCTGACTTAGCTTGTTCCATAGCCTTTTCAAAAGGTGATTTTTCTTTGTTTTGTGGTCCGTAGGCTACATCTCCAACACCACCGTCAGCGTTAATTCCACCAATAGTAAGATTCTTGCGAATAGTAGCACCTATATTAGCAGTTACCCCTGCAATTTTATTACCTAAACTAATAAAAAAATCAATTACATCGTTACCCCAGGCAGGTAAAATACTGCGCACTACATCACCAATAGCAGATGCAAAATTTGATATACCCGTTTTAGCAGCATCTACAAACAACGGAAACGCTGTGCACATGCCCTCAAATATTGCAATAAATACTTTACTAATCCCCTGCAGAAATGACACAAGCCCATTCCATAAAGATTTTATGAAATTTACTACCGGTTCCCATGCCACAGATATTAGTAATATTGCGGCACCTAAAGGTGGAAATAATATCATTATCATTCCAATATTGTTGGCGATAAAGTTAACTACTTGATTCCAAGTATCTTTCATCCATTGCAGGATTGGTGACCAGTAGTTGTATAAAACATAAGCTACTGCCGCCAATGCCAATATAGCGGCGGTTAGCAATAATACTGGACTAATTGCCACATCAAGAGCAACAAAAGCAGCCGCAAGCCCCTCCGTAGCTGCAATAGATAAAAAGGTGGATGCAGTGGCGGCAACATTAGCGGCATTCTGCGCCCACGTACCAGCAGTTGCTAAAGCCATTGTACCAGTTAATCCAGCAGTAGCAATTGCTTGCAATCCTGTATATATGGATACTAATGTTGTGGCTGCAGCATATGTAAGCGCAGCTGCCTTAATCGCTGCATATGCTAGTAATAAATCCCCTAGCACCCCTACGACGTTCGTAACTGAGTCGCTATGCAGCTTTAACCACATCACGCTGCCAGTCATATAAACGGCGAACTGTTTCAAGTATGGCAACACCTGATTACCCATAGTTTGAGCAAATACCTGCAAAGCTGCTTTTAACTGTCCCATGTTAGTTGCAAATGTTTCCATGCCTGTTTTTAATAGTTCTTGCGTCATTTCATCAGATGATTTTGTTTTTAGTTCCCCCATGATCTTGCTAAAGTTACTATTGGCATCTGCAAGAAATGCTTGCATGGCATTTACTTGATATTTACCGCCCGCAATTGCTAGTGCTAATTTGCTTTTGCCTTCATCATCTAACTTAGCATATAAATTTTGCAATTCAGCAAATACGTTGGCCCCATCCCTCATGGTTTTCATACCATTTTCACTAACGTCATACAATTTTATATTGTATGAATCCAAAGCCGCTATCGCCTTGTCCATACTAAAGTTAGCCGTTATGGATTTCATTGTATTACCAATCGTTGATCCCGTTCTAGCCGTTTCTGTGCTTAATGCGGAGACTGCAGCAATTGCCTCACGCGATCCCATATTAAAACCTTTAAATGCACTACCGGAACGCTGCAGGGCATCCATCAAGTCACTGCCTTTAATATTCGCTACATGGCAAGCAACTGAAAAATCATTTAAAAATTGTTTTGTACCTTGGGCCGATAGATCAAATTGCAGCATAACAGCTTCAAGGTTTTTAGTAGCAGATCCAAGGTCCACAAAGTCTAGTTTATTCATCGTCAATGCGACACTGGTTAAATAACTAATACTTTCAACATCCTTAAATCGTCTGCTTAATATCTGCATGGATTCCATTACATCAGGCAGTCCAACACCAAAACCGATAGCAAACTTTCCTGCGGCATCATTTAATCGATTCAAGTCAGCATTTAGCAACTGATTATTATTGTGATACTGATCGGCTAATTCAAGATTTTGGCGCATTTTCTGCGTTAATGTTTCTGTTTCGGTAGCGGTTTTTATTATCATGGTGGGTATTCCAATCAATCCAGCAATCATTGCACCACTAGCCATAAATTCAAGATGACTTTTCAGCTTACCAAAAACATTCCCAAGGATGCCAGCTTGATTTGCTGTATTTGCTAAAGCCGTGCGCAATTGTCCATGCTGCTGAGTTAAATTGCCAGTTGCATTTGCCATTCCTTGGGTATTAACATGATTCATTGATGATTGTAAATTAGTTAAAGATGCAGCAGTTTGCTGCGTGCTAGATGCAATTGATTTACTAGACTGGTTTGCATTGTTGGCCATGTTTTGAAATGCAGTTGTGACTCCTGAAGCGGCCTCTTTTATTCCAGTTCCCATACTAGCGGCCATTTGTGACATGCTCTTAGATGCATTTACATTCATTGTATTTAGCATGTTGGTCATTAGCTGTGTTTGTGTAGTTAATGTTTGCGTAGCATTTAAAACAGCTTGATTGAAACTAGAAAAATCGGCAATTACGCCGATTGAATAGGTTCCCATATTCCCTTGTGCCATGTATCCTTCCTTCCGAAGATTAACAAACGTAATCTACAATTTTCCGTTTAGGCTTTGATCCACAATCGCCAAAAGCAGATAGTAGTCCTCGTAGTTGCTCCTGTTCAAATTGCTTCTGTTCTTCAGGAGTGCGTTTATGTTTCGGCTTATTTTTTTTCTTACCTGATTCACCACTAAATGATTCAAGTACTGCCATCAGCAATGCGCCAGGATGGGGATTGTTTTTCATATATTCCACATGCGCTGATACATCATCTAAATCTAAGCACCAGTCAATATATTCATAGCTGTAACCAAAAATTGCGGCAAATGAAGCATAAATGTATCTCCAATTTGTTTCACCGCTTTCAGTGGTTACTTCTGGACGTTTTTTGCGTATTCAGCCATTTGTTTTTTTACATTTGAATCTTGAGATATAACATATTGCATTAAAAACATTGTGGCTCCTGAGTCTAAACCTTCCCCAACAAATTCTTTGGTTATCCGCTCGTCGTTTGGATAGTTTCTTTGAAGTGCTAATGCAATAAGTTCCACTAAAACTAAATACGATTCAGCCGATATATTACCAGCATCATCTTCTTTTTGTGCTTTATTAATTTCTTTTTGAATTTTACCGACTTTCTCAGATCCATTCGCTTTGGCATACGCATACACGCTCATTGCTGGCATGACAAATATTTCACCATATAATTCAATCTCAATTCCCTTAAATTTAAAGTTTTCTTTTTTGCCACTCATAATATATCTCTCCCTAAATTTTATTTTCCCTAGTAGATTGCCAGACAGGGCAGGGATCACCTTTTCGCCCGTCAGCTAGTCTGGCAGAAATAAATTATTCGTCTAAATACAAATAACCAATGATGTCCGAACTATCAGCGAATGCGCTAAAATCAAATGCAGGAATTAAGTAATCTTCTTGCTTGAAGTTCAAATCAAGTTTATTTGTCGTACAAGCATTAAGCAATAAAGTAACGTTTTTATCATCTAATACGCTATACATCTCAATTTGGAATGTAGGTGCAGTGCCCATATTGTTATTGGTCAGCGTGATCGTCTTGCCAGTTGTAATGGTATAGTCGTATACGTATTGAATTTTCTTGCCTGCATCTGCATCTGCAAAAGTTAAAGTTCCACTTGCAACCGAGTATTCTCCTGTTGCTGGTGTTCCTGTAACTTTCGTCATTGCTGTTTTTTCGGTCGAATCGCTGACATCATAAACCGCAAGGATTTTGCCAATCGTCCCGCTATCCGGTGCCGTGATGGAAATAGTAAAAGGCGTAACGGCAGGGATTGTAGCTAATACCGGTTCCGCTACTTTAAGTTGCCCAGTTGATACGGTTCCACCTAATATTTGATTTAAAGCCGCCGCCTTAATATCAGCAAAACCAGCCTTCCCTTCCGCCTTACCTTTACCCCTAGCAACTTTTACAGCAATTTGCTTTCTACCATAAAGTTCTTTTTTATCGAAAGTAAATGAAAAGCTGCATTCCTGCAGGGTACCAAATTCAACACTCGTCCCATCGGAATTAACAGAGAATAAAGAACCTAATCCAAATTCAAACATTTATTTTCCCCCTTGTTTTTGGTAATAAAAAATACACCTATTAATTTAGGTGCTAGTTCCGTGCTATTGATGCATTGGCCCAAAATACCGTTGTTTCAAGATTAGTAATCGCTACTGCTTTTTCGCGTGAATTAGGGCAAAGTTCATCAATTAAATAAGCTAGTTCCTTTGCCTTTTCACGAATAGCAGTATACTTCTCTGACTGCCCTTCTTTGGGAGCATGATAAACAAAATTATTTTCAATCTGTTGTTTCATAAAATCATCCTTTCAATAAAAAATACACCTATTTATTAGGTGTACATTAGTGCTTTTGGTGCATATATTAAATATTTACTCATGAAGTAATGAGTACGAGTTTCGGTGTCATACAATGGACATTCTCCCCGTACTTTGCGACACATCGTAAGCCCAGCAGGCGGTTTTAAGTCAATTGTATCCACCGTAAGATTAAATAAGTAACTCGCTTCATCAGGACCATTTTTTGTCCATCCATATACATAGTAATAGCATTCCGAGGATGGTATTTTACTTTTCAGAGTTTGCGACATGTCCATATGAATCGTCAGTGACGGGTATACAGGATTGTCTATTGCATTAATGTAATCAGGATAGATTTCATCACCAACTACGTCGTATAGGTCTGAATTGGCAAGAAAGGCGCTTCTGAGTAATGCGATAACAGGATCATAATTTTTAATCGCCAATAGAATCACCTACCTTATCGGCTAATCATTATAAAACTTTCTAAATAATTCAGCCAGGCTTATGTTATTTTGCTTTGCCAAATCAACACACAATGCGCATACATTACGAGGCTGTGATGCTCCTACTTCTTCACAAAGATATTCGGATAAACCACTATATTCTCTTGGCGCTGAAAATCTGTCACATATCGGAAGATGTTTATTCTCTTCCTCCATTTCAATTCTGGAACTACCATCCCACGCTTTAATATAATGATTATTAATCTTAAATCGGCGGTTTATTGCTCCCATGTTCGAACCATCTGCAGATCGCCACCATTCATTATTTTTATAATCATCATCATTTGTTTGGCAAAGTTTATCAACTTCACTTTCTTCAAGTTCCCATATTTGGTATCTTCCGTCTTTGGCATACTTTTTCATGGCATTTATTCCGCTTCGTTCAATGAAGCTGTCTAAACTGCCAGCTAAAATTTCTTTCATTAAACAACCATCTCCATATAAATTTACTTACCTAATATCGCCCCCGTAAGAGCAATACCTATACCCTCAGTGCTTTCTATTGCTGAATGACTTATAAAGTCTCTCGGACGCATCCTTGAAGTTCCATTGATTAAATCGGCAATATATGGTACATCACTTTCTAATACGCCAACTTCTACGCCTGCCATAGCATTCGTCGAAAAGCCGTTTTTAATAATATTTTCTTGCAAGGTTCCTGACTGTACATGCAAATCAGTATCAGGATGTGGTCCACTGTCCTTACTCTTTCTAGTGCTATATGGATGCCCCATTTCAGCTAATTCTTTTAGACTGTGGTCGGTTAGCGAGGCGTGCTTTTTCATATTAGTTTCCAGCAACTCACCTGCAAGGTTTACACCTTTAATGCAATTCATGCGATTGGTTTCAATCATCATTTTCATATTATTAATGACGGTATTGAAATTGTTTACCTTTATGCTGCCAGCCATCAGAGAACACCGCCTTGTATAGAAATTTCTAAATGATCCATATCGGCAGTACTAAAATCATTAACAGGTCCAACTAAATACTTTGCACCTATATTTACCCCTGATGGAGCAGTTAATATGGTAATAATATCCCTCGCCCTAATATCAACCAAGTCACAAAATAAAATACGATAATCAATTAACGTCTGACCAGCAAGGGGCATAATTAGCTTATTGTCATCTATTTGTATCGTACACAGTAACGTTTCAAATACAATAGTAAGAGCCCCTTTATCGACGCCACTAGGCGACTTACCGGCAGATATAGGACGTTCAATCTTAACAGTAGTATCATAAAACTCAGATATATCTATGATTGTCAAAACCCCCTATCTTAAACGAAGGTTGGACAATGCTAGTATCGGACTGCATATCTTGCTTATCAGATACAGAAATGCCACCAGCATAGGGTATTACGACAATACCGGCATTTGCATAAAGCTTATCGGCTAGTTTCTGATACTGAGTCACTTTTTGACTATATGATATTTTGATCTTGCCAACAGACTTATCTGCAAGTCGGGAAAGTTTCGCGACAATCCCGATACAAGCATAATAAGCAGCATCAGCAATGCTAGAATTTGTAGAGATAATATAATTTATCTCTTCGTCCTGCAATAACGGATCACTGCTGATTGTATCCCCAATAGCAAATCTTACAGCATCTTTTGAACTTAAACTAGGATCCCCGCTGTATGTCCATGACATATATCCCCCTCCTTACTTTGGGGCTTCTTCTTGTGCTATTTCACTCTGCTCTTCGGTAGTTTTTACTTCATTAGTCTCTTCTTCCGTACTTTGCTTTTCTTTCTTTTTGGCGAGTTTTTCTAGCCTTTGCTGCTCAGCTTCATAAGCCTTTATTTCCTCTTCAGTCGCATAGCCAATATACCGCCACTCAATCATTTCCATGAGGTTTGGAAATGAAGCAGAACCAGGAATTATTTGTCCTGGTTCATAATCAATACCTTGACAGGTTATATGTTGCAGCGCCTTAAATAACACTGGACAAATACACTCCTAAATCTGCACCAACCACTTTGCAGTCAAAGCACATTTCGCCCTCAATACGAACGGTGTCAATACCACGAAGTGGTACAGGAAATCTAACAATACGGTTACCGTATGCACCAGAGCCAAGTAATCCAGTCCATGCAAAGTTATAACCAGCGGAAGGAGTTTTAATGCCTGGATTTTTAGCAGCATAACTAAGCAATGCACGATTCTGAATAGCAAAGCTAATACTATCGTCAGCACCTTTTGCAGAGGTATTTACTACAGACTTCGCAACTACGACTTTTTCAACATCAAATAGCGCCGCCATAATTGACGCCACTTTGCCAGGTAATGCTGCACTTGTATATTTGATACGATCAAGAACTAACGGATGATCAAGAAGCGTATTATACACGTCATACGACAGTGTTAGCACGTTTGGATCAAACCCAGTTTTACCGGCAATCAGTGTTTTAAGATATCGGATATCCTTTGCGGGATTAGAAGTGGAATAATCTGACCACTTAATAAAGCTAGTACCAGCAGTCGCACTACTAGCTACGCCACCAACATCTGTACCCCACACTCCAGTAACTAAGAATTTTGAAGCAAATACCGCTTCGCGACGAAGTAACATCTTTTGGGTAACAAACTGGGTAGCATCAATATCTGGAGTTAATGGGCTATCAGCATTGTCACGATCTTCATCTGTGACATCTTTATGAAAGGCATAACGCCGAGCATAGTAATTGGGTGTATTATCAATATCGTAGTCCCCACCAGCACTTTCTGTACCAGGTGCACGTTCTTTCGCTTCATCTCGAAAGAAATCACCTTTATCGTAAACGAAGTAGCGGTCTGACTTTTTCTGAACTGGAACCATCGGAAAAACTTGATCTGCAACAAAAGAAGTTTCCTCTTGAATATAAGCTACACTCACATTTGTGAGAGCTGAGTCAATATGGATTGATCCACGATCTGGCATGTATTTTCCTCCTAAATTTTATTTATATATATTACTTTAGTAATACAGAGTGTTGCTCTCCAGCCGCACCAGCTTCAAGAGCAATCGCTACGACTACGTCAGTTGTAGCGGATACAGGAATTAACTGGCCGCTTGCATCATTAGTAAGGTTTGTAGGTAATGTCACAGTAGCACCATAAACCGCTCTACTTACACCAACAGCCATAACGGATGTAGTACGACCAGCTAATACAGCATCTTGGATAATGCCTACTCCGCCGGCTGATGCGGTTGTTTGTGGCACGATTAACCCGGATGCATTAAGTTGTCCAACTAAAAAATCGCTAGACGAAAGGTCTGCGCCAGCATTAAATGAAAGTGATAATACAGGAATTTCAGTAGCCATTATTTAGCACCTCGCATTTCATTTTGATATGCAGTATACATTTCAGGATTTTCTTTATAGACAATCGTCCTTGCTTTCTCAATCGTACAATTCTCACGCTTTTGGATTTCTTTGGCCATTCCTTCAACGCGTTTAGTAATATCACTTTCGCCAACACCGTCTGATCCAGCTTCTTTAAACAAATCTCCTTTTGAAATTTGTTCATTAGCAGCAGCCAAAGTTGCTTCAATTTTGGCATATCCTTCTGGATCTAATTCAGCCATCCTTTTTAGTACAGGACCAATTTCATCCGCTTTCATCCCAAGACTAGTATAACTAGAAGCTTTTGCAATAAACTCTTTGTTTTTAGCCTCGTCATTTTGCTTTTTAAGCTGAGTTTCCAAGTCTTGATTACGCTTTTCTAGCGTATCCATTCTTTTTTGAATTTCTTCTGGAATACTAGCACTTTTAGCTACGGTATTGCGTTTAGCAATACATGGCTCACACATACAACCTTCTACATGATCTTTTTTTGCCACGTTGTCATCATCTCCTTTTTCTTCGTTGCTAACACCTGTCAGCAAGTCACCTAAGCTTGCATAAATATCTTTTAAAGCCTTCATACGGTCTGCACTGATTTTTTTACCAGCTTTGATAATTTCATTTTGATTAAGATAGCTAAAAAACTGACTCAGACTTTGCAGTACTGCAGATTGTTTATCATCTAAGGTTTCATCATCTGAAATACTATCGATTGAATCGCGTAAAGCCCAGATACCATCATAAAGTAATGAATCTTTTTTCCAATCTTCCTCTTGCTTTTGAGATATAGCCATTGCTGTATTAAAATCAACAGGAGATTTATCTTCTACGTCAAAAGCACTTTTCAAAAAGCTCATAATCTTACTACTGATCGACTTCTTCAAATTCCCACCCCCTTCCAGTACAGGATCATCTTCAGCACGCTTTACGATTAGGAATTTCTTACCGTTGGCGGCTTTATCAACTACGCTGACCTCTTTAATCTGCATATTAACAAGCTTATTAGCCATATATACCTCCTATTTTGCGACATAAAAAATAACAGGTCTGTTAGCCTGTCTCAGATGGAGATCACCTCCTTTACCGCAAAGTATATGTAATGAAAACGACATCTTTTATTTTTCCTTGATGACCATAAACAGTAGTAATCATTTCGTTATTCTTATTATGATTTTTCATTGATGATTGATTACCGCTCAAGGAATTAATTTGTCCCTGCACCTTATCAAGCAATTGACTGAGCTCTGTTAATTTTTTAGTGGAATTGTCGAGTTCGGTTGTGTCAACGCTGATTTTTACAGTTCCAATTTCCATACTTACTCTTTCCTTCCATCAACTATTTGAACTAATGGCACCGCCCTTAATCCATCTAAATCAACTTTACCGCACATAACAAGCGTTACTGTGGCAAATTCTTCATTATTGAAGACCACTGTAGCTTTTTGCACTAATGGAATATCAACACCATCTATTGAAACTTCACAACCATAACTGATTTCTTCAATAGTGCGCTCTCCGGTTATTTTTATATTAGGAAATTTAGGTTTCTCGTACATTTATATCACCTCTATTCAACGTCAATCCCACCATGTTCTTCAAAGGTTACAAACTAAAGCTTCTTGGCTAAATGGCATAAGCTCACTTCTTTTAAATATTACATATTCATTAGCCTCTTCTTTAGATTTAAAATATTTGTTTACTACGTGCTTACCGTTTATTTTAACTGTAGCTCTCCATCTATTGGCTGTTTTATCCCAACACACACCACGTAAGCCAGAAGTATTATTTCGCTGTAACTTGTGACGGTTTTGATTGTTGCCGGAAGGAGTTACAATTCGCATTTTACTTTTTCTACAATCAAATGTATCTCCAAAAATATGATCAACAACCATTCCTTTTGGACAATTCATGATAAAGCGATGAAGATATTGCTTATTTCCACTTCCAATCATTACATAAGTGTTGCCATCCTTACGTTTCTTAGATATACTCCATCTTCCAGCTTTTAAAACTCGTTCTAAGTCTTCTGTATCGATTAAACACTTGATCGGGCACCAATCAAGATTTCTTAAAATCAGTGTGGTAGTTTTCTCCGTTTATGACATATTCGTTCTCGCCGTATGCGATTTTTCCAGCTAATCCCAACTTGTTTAATTTTCTTTTTGTGCTTGCATTACTATGATTTGAAAATAATTCATATAATTCATTTCGAGATATTTTATTATGATTTTCTATCAACAGTTTTATTTCATCATCCGTCCATTTGCTATATCGCCTTTTAAAAAACAAAATAATCACCATCGCTTTTTTTATTCTTGGTCAATACCTCCATGATCTTCAACTTCTTCTTGTGTTAAAAAAGTAAACTCTCTAACACAATTTATATGTTGAAGAATATGTGAACCAGCAAAATCCAAACTCCAAACCTGACCGTTAGCTTCAAAGCAAAACGAGTCATGATCTGTCCCATCACTCACCAATACCCCGCCCACAATCTCACTTACTTCTGCTGCACCAATTCGTGTAATATTTTTTATTGTTTTATACTCAATCTCTTTAATTGCAACTACTCGTTTATCACTTACAGCGTATGAATCCGCAATAGACTTCTTGAGTGCCTTTACGTCATTAGCAACATAAATAGTAGCAGTAATCATGTTTTCAGTTGCTTGCGTGATCGTTGGTAATAAAAAAGCCACTCGATCCGCTACAATGCTCTCAATAATAGCATTGCGTTGGCCAGCAGTAATATTAAATTCGCCAAGTTGTTTAATTTCTTTAACTGCTTGATCAAAGGAATGACCGGAATAATTATTTAGCATTTCAGTAAAAACAGGTCTTAAATTTTCATCAAAATCAAACTTTCTGAACAGCAATAATAGCAACCATTTATTTTTTTCTTCATCTGGATCATTAGTTAAATATTCTTCTTCAATATCATCAGCATTCTCAAGCATTTGTTGTTTTAACTTTTCAAAAACTTGGGCTAAATCTGCCGTTTCTTTTTTTTTACTTCATCAGGGATACGCAAGCCGCTACCGCCCATTGAAAATCCGGTAAGTACGCCCTTTTGCACTTCTTCAAACTTCTCTGGTGATAAAATAACGCCCATCAGCCAGGTCCCTTTCTTAACAACCTCACCATTTAATTCAAAATCAACAGGCGCAATATAATTTTCTACAATGTCGCCTATATCATCTGCCCAATCAACATGGTTATAACCAAGAACTCCTTTTTGAATGTCACCGTATACCTCAGTAACATCAATTTGAATTTCGCTACCGTCGGCAAGAGCCTTTAAAATTCCGCTAGTAAGTTTCTTACTTACTTCTGATTGCCCTTGCAACGTCCGCATGAAGCCATGACAAGCTTTTTCTATCTCGGCAGCAGTGCTATAGTCTTGCTGACAATCTTCCTCCAATGGGCTATATACAACCCCTAAAACATATCTTTGCGCCTCTGACTTTTGTATAAGTTTCAACTTCATTACTCAACATCCCTCGCCTTAACATTATCTTTCATTGGTTGTAATTGTGGATCAGACACATCTTGCTGTTTGGCCTTTCGCGCAGCAAGACCGTCCTTAATCTGCTGTTCATCCATCTTAGGCAATTTAGCGGCTTTTAGTAAATAATTCGTCAAATCGACATTTGGATTATCTGGCGTGCCAAACACACAAGCCCCTGCAGCAGATATATTATTCAGGAATTGTCCTAGAAGATTAATATCAATACTATCAATATCCTCATGGATTAATTTGGGCAGTTTCGTAAGTCCAGTAAATGAGTTTAATTTAAATAGCATCGGCACCGCCTTATTATTCAGCGTTTCACAAATGGTATCTAAAATAGAGCCGATTGCCGCTGAAAATAATTGTGTTTTATCGGTTGACAATGCCATAGAGCCTATGCCGCTTTGACCGAGAAATAAAAAGTCAGCCAGTACTGTCATGGATATCCGTTTCTCATATCGTTCAATGATTTTACTGGTATCAAATTGCCGTTTACTGCTAGAAGATAGTAATTCAAAGGAATATCCAGTCTTACTACCATCAGGATTAACGTCAGACGGAAATACAAGTCCCTCTGCTTCATCGCGTCTTACCTGAGTGACCATTTTTTGAAGTGCGACCAGCGTTAAACGTTGTTCGGGAGTTGCGTTAGGATCTAGTATCTGTGCAGGAACTTTTACAACGGGCAGTCCTGCCAAATCGCGTTCAATACCAATCGCTTCTATCTCTTCGATACGTTTTTTGTAGTAGTAGCTTCGGTATGCTGTCCGCAATAAAGAAACGCCTTCCGGGTTATTTTTAGGAGATCTAGTTCTAAATAATATTGCCTTACTATAAGGGATAAATCTTAATTTATAATCAGGCGGAGCAATCTGCCACATGCCAAGGATGTCATTATTCGGCGCAAATTCCCAACGGAAAAAAGTTTCCTGGGCTCTAAGGGCTATTTTACGAAATCCTATACGACCATCATTAAATTTACTTTGAGTGGTTGGTTCTCCAGTATCTCCAAGGCGTTTTTTAAATACGATCTCATGGTAAGCCCATCCAAACGTTAGCATCGTAAGACAGTCGGTCAGGACTTCGTGCCACGTCATTTCCATATCTTCAAGTAGACATTCTTTTAAAAATTGTGCAGCGTCTTTATCAGCATCAGTTTCGCCGCCTGCTTCCACATTCCAAGGTGCCTGCCGGATTAGCATTTCAATAGCAAATAAAAATGCGCCTACAATCGGATCATTGTCGCGCATCTCTTTATAACGTTTTATTCCATTTATGCCATGAAGATCTTTTAACCATTCCTCCGATACCCAAGAGCCCATACGATTTAAACCGCTTTGCCCAACTTCAACCATTGGGTTAGATTGAGCAATTTCTTCGTTTAAATTACTATCGTCCATTCGTACCTCCTTTCAATGGGCTACATTGCCCAATAGTTTTCTTTTTCAATTAGCAATGGGGAAACGATGTGTAATTTGTAAGGATCTTGCAGTTCGGTGAATGAGTCTGAACCTGCATCAACAATATCATCATGCTTACCTTCAGGGAATACCTCTAACTCTGCAAACATGATATCGTTCCAAGGCCCTTCTAAAACCAGCACATTGCCAAGCTGCCATTGACTACTAAACGGTTCTGCTCTAGTTATCTTATCACCAGACATACGCTCTATTTTTAAAACAAATCCACTTAAGAATTGCGCATATGACTCTTTTTGCTCTTTACCAGCCTGCCCAGGATCTTGCGGTAAACGAACCGTAACTTTTCCATACTTAACATTATCAGCTATAGCAGTTGCATGTATTTTGGTTCGAACATCGGCCGACTGCCATCGACCATGAACTAAGTCGAGAACGATGTATCTTTTATCCTCTAATAACCCAATCAACATCCCTGCAGTAGCATCTGGTGAAGGATTCTGTGGTGTTGGTATGGTAGCCGCCAAATCCCATGCTCTAACTACCTTGACCAATTTACCCGGTATTGCCTGTACGATTGTAACTTGATCACGCTTAAAATACATTCCACTAGACGGCTTAATTTTCCAGTTGCCATGTAATAGACGTTCTTTTTCAACAGTTCCTAATGCATTTAAGTTAGCAAGGTAACCAGGATCTTTTTCTAACTGAATTTGGTTATCGTAAATGGAAGATAAGATAAACGTTGCGGATTTTACAATGTTTGCTTTTACCTGATACCTTGAGACTAATTCTTCAGGAGTATCGGCCCATATTTCTTGGTCATCAATTCTAATAAAATATCTAACAACCCCACTGCGTTCCGGTATCGGGAATCCAGTTTCTTGATCAATCCACCAACTAATAAAATCAGCAACCCAAGAATCAGCATCAGGGTTACAAGTTGCTCTTATATAGCTTTTAATACCGGAGGTAGAACGATTTCTAGACATCATATATATAAATTGCTTTTTGGTAAAGTGAGTCAGTTCATCAAAACAATTTTTGTTGATTAATCCAATTTCAGTGATATAGTGACATTGAGTAGATACTGTAATATCTATAACTTCACGTTTTCCACAAGGAGTGATCTTGATTGAAGAAAGAAAAACATCCTCTTCCGCAATCTGTTCTTGAAAAGTATACGGGTGGTCATACTGTAATTTATGGTGGATACGTTTTTGAGCTATGCCCTGATCATCCCAAGGCAAATCCTTTTGGATATGTTGTACAACACCGTTTAGTTGTAGAACGTATCCTTGGCTACTATCTACTTCCTCATCAACAGGTTCATCATATTGATGGCGATAAAGCAAACAATGATCTAGTAAACTTAGAAGTTCTTTCGCGAGCAGAACACTTACGTTTGCACCGAAATATTGAGCGAGATGAAAAAGATACTCCATTGACAAGAGAGATTGTGAGTGAAGCTTTAGCGGAAGGTGGTTTAAAACATGCCGCAAAAGTTTTAAATTGCTGTACTGAGACAATTCGCAACAGATTCCCTGATCTTGTTGAACCTTACAAGCGAAAATCTCCAACAAAGATTGACGATCCTGCTGTAATTGAAAAGATTTTAAAATACGCCGTTGACGCAAATAAAAGCGTTCGAGATACGGTTTTAGAAACAGGAGTTTCTTATCGAACCATAATGAGAATCTGCGAAAGAAACGGCATAAAATGGATTGCTCCTTATCGCGGTGTTGGCGAGGTGCACAAACAATATCGTCGTAAGAAATCCACCCCTGCTTAGTTAATATTTTGTGAGTGGATGAGTTAATTTGCTTATTCCCAAAATCATCTTCACATTGTACACAATCAACCAAACGCCGATTACTAACAGCTGTAATAACTCCAATACCGCTTAATGTTAGTACTTTATCGCCTATCCGTATATCAGATAGGCGCTTTTTACTTCCATCTGCCATTTTTATCAGCGTATTTACTTCACAACAAATTAGCGGTATCTGCCCGCCCTGCCAAGTCAATAAATCTTTCTCATATTGCAAGTGAGAGAAAGATACTTTGGCACTAGATGGAAATCTCATAATATGTTGCGGGTTCTCTACTGGTTTCGCACCTTTCAAAGGGTATAAATCCAAAGCATTTTCCCAAATTGCACCCTGTTTAGTTATATCAGACATTGTTCTACGAAAAATAACTGAGCCAAATTTACTATTGTCAATGTGCTTTAAATTCTCAAGAAGTAATGCATATGTCTTACCACCACCTGCAGCACCTCCGTATATCGCTATATCAGCAGTACAGTTAAGAAATGTTTCTTGTGGTCCAGGCTGCGGCTGAAACATTTTGTCTGTTTCTTTTTTCTTTTGATCTGCTTCAAGTAAGAGCAATAATTCTTCTTCCTCTTGCGGAGTAAGTCCCATAGCATCACCTCTCTTATTAATGAATCGGCATACAAAAAGACACCCTGTAATGGGTGCCCATTTGTACATCTATTAATTTGATTCTACAATCCGTTCCCACACCAAACGATATCTAACTCCATCTTCTTCACGAACAATCTCTTTAATCATTCGTTGCAGCACATATGCATATAAATCGCGAGGCATTAGAAACGTTAGAAAGTTAAGCCACTTAACTTTTATTAACATCATCGTTAATTTCATACCGATCACATCCCTAAATTTTCTTCACGCATAGAGATTATTTTTATATTTTTTTGGCTTTGTTAGTATTGCATTATTTACATTAACTGGAAATTCATCACATCTAGTAATTGATATATAGTATGCAGGTGGCTAACGAGGCATTTATAAATTTCAATTTCTTATAATTTTTGACGGGGGGTATCCAGTATGTATTTACCAATAATTAACATCTCAATGTTCGATAATTGGTTGTTATCGAACATTGATAACTACTAAATAACCAATTATCTTGGTGTTATATCTATAGTTTGGGCGTCTCTTTTAGCAAGCAGCTCCTTGATTCTACGCTCTTTTTCATCCTCGCTCATTTCATCTACAGCAGTACGTATATCAATCTGCTTACGATCAATCAACATGCCGGCAATCTTGGCAGCAAGCTCCATTGCTCGGTCTTTAGGAACAAATCTTACTTCGCGTTCATAATGAATCTTGCCAGTAGCCTTATCTATAATAGGTTTAACCTTAACGCTTTGTATGGCTGCCAAGTCATCCTCCGTAGCGTCTGCCCTTATCTCGCCAGTATCCATATCGATAACATTTATTGGGTTAACACGCAATACCCTTGCTAGCTCTATAGCTATTAAGTCTTGATTAAGACCTGTTCGCTTACTACGCTCAGCCTCGGCCTTTGCTATGCATGATGCAATGTTAACATCAGATAGCAGGTTGCTTGCAATTACCTTTGCATCATTAGGGCTATATCCACTACGAATAGCCGCAGAACTGCCGATACGGTCGATTAGATACTCCCTAACAAATCTACGTTGTCTATCCGTCAGTTTACTCTCATAATCTACGTCATACTGCATAAGTGACTCTGGTTTAGTATCTGCAATCTGCTTAGCCACAACACTTTGTACCATATCGCCAACCCTTTTAACTACTGGCTTTATAGGTATAGGCTGTATATCATCTTGTATATTATCCGAATTATTAATGCCATTTTGTATATCTTGTATATCTTGTATATCATCCATCTTGCGCCAGTAACGTTGTTGCCATGCCCTTACTGCGGCTAAACTCACCTTGTATTTATCTGCTATTTGTTGGTACGTTTTTCCAGTCTTATAATCAACATATGCCAATTCATACGCTTTTTGCTTAGCCATGCAATCACCTCCATAATCTAATTGCTAACCCATTTACCGTTACGTCGATATCCTTTAGGATCACTAGAACGCATAAGGTCTTTATAGTTAATATCAGGTCTACGTTTGAACGTGAGACACAAGCGATTCACATAATGAACGACAGTAGCACCACACAGCAGTTTATCTGGATCGTTATATTCACAGAGTTTATTATTACAGTGTAGTTGCATGTGTGGTGCACCTCCTTGGTTTTGGGTAAAAGAAAACCGCCCTATTCGGACGGTTCAATACGTGTTAATATTTCTGATTTTTAAAATACAACCTATCTTTGGTACTTCCCACAATTACAAGTCAGCTATATTTTGACGTGAACAATTTTAATTTTATTCTTAATTTATTGTTATTTGAGGTGTAATTTCTTTTATAACTTTATTCTCGTTTTGGTCTATTGCTACAAAAAATAATTTTTCTTTATGCTTGGTTATTTCCTGTACCTCACTGTCATGTAGTCGAATATAAATCGAATAACTCATTAACTGTTTAGGCGGGATATTCAAATAAGTAAATTTATAAGATGTTCGCTCATTCGTATTTTGATAAGTTAATTTTTCCTTAACTCTTGTTCTTTTCCCGATTTTAATATGAATGTCTCGTAAACTAATAGGAATTTCTTTACTATTATAAATATCGATAAATGCCTTAAGTTCTCCGGTTAATACTTCTTCTATTATTTTTTCTGGTTTGTGTAATCTGTGCATTTGTATATCAATATGATCTTCGTAAAAATATAGTTTTAATGAACCAAAATAATTTTTAGAAACATATGTAAATATATAAGCTACTGTAGTACCCGCTAATGTGCTTATTGTTCCTGAATAATCATGTAAAATTTGCATGAAGTCCATATGTACCGTATCTCCCCTTTTACCATTTCCTACACATTTCGGCAAAAGGTAATATTATCCTTTAAAGTACAACTAAAGCCGCCTACACATGTAAGCGGCTTCGATTCATTACATTTATTTCACATTACCATATTATCACGGTGGAACTGACACCGCAATGACGACTTTATGACACGTTATGAAGTCCATCAATCCCAAAAATCAAGGCGCTAAGCTTCTCACGGGCGTCTTTCATGTCACGGTAATATGTTCTCTCGTCAATTTTTTCAGCATTTACAATGTCTTGAATATTGCATTCGTCAAAATAATAAGCTCTTAAAACTCGGTACCGCCTATTATCTTCTTCACGTTTTGACTTCTCACAATAGACTTTGTACAATTCAAGCATTTCATCAATGTGGCTTAATATGATCCTTGTCCTTATAGTGCTCTTCTTTATAGACTCAATATACATATCTTTATCGCAGTTTTCAAATGAATCAAGGACATCAAGCACATTGCCTGCCTCAATGATTTGATTTTTATCATAAACTGCATTTGCGCAATGATCTTGCAGTAAGCTGTAATTATCTAGTAATAATTTTGTATTCCGCAGTCTCTTGTCATGGCGTGACTTAGATTGCTTCTGATCATATTCTCGAACTGCTTCTACTGCTAATTTTATAATTTCTTCTTTAGTCATACTATCACTTCCTCTTATTCATGTAATTTTCATAAAACATTCGTAACTGTTTTAACGACTCTATCAAGATGTTTGAATATGGCAGCAAGTACTTCCTTTCAGCGTTATACTGCTCAACGTTTTTCCACCCCTGCTGACCATTCGGATCAATGATTGGCTGAATAATAAATCCATACTGATTGTCTATAATAAACCTTGCACCCGTTGCTCTTATAATTTCAAGCTGTTTCGCTAGTTCTCGATTATGCCTATCAGTGATGATGAATAATTCTAGCCATAGCCAGCTATCATTTGGCGAGTATTCGTAGCTGTCTTTATATGAGTAACCTAGATCACTTCCGATTAATGGAGGTGGTGTAGGTTGTTTTTGAACGTAATCGTATATTTCCATGAAGTTTTACCTCCTATTTTTATTAAGGTAGTTCAAGTTGTCTCAAAGTTGGTTCACTAGTTAGTTCACTTAAACCCAGATAAAATATAGCTTCATGACCATTGAACTAACTGAACTAACCATTTCAAGGGGGTATATATATATTATTATTATAAATATTATTTTTTTATAAATGTACACTGTTAAAATACATTTATAATGAATGTCCATATTTAAGAAAAATAAAATCTATAACGTATCATCTATCTATATAAGTTAGTTCAGTTAGTTCAATATATAGTAAAGGCACGTTTTTACTAAGTTTATAGCGAACTAACTTATGAACTAACCACGAACTAACTTAATAATTTGGATAGTTACTTTATTCCTCTTTAATCTTTATCACCCACGGCTGAACACGGTTTATTCTTTTACCCCTTACTGCAAAGGTCCGCTTCTCACCAACTCTTGTTATCGGTATCCTGCCCATATCAGCCCATTTGCGGAATATCTTATCCGGACTGAATCCCTGCTCTTTCATGGCCTTTGCAAGTTCTGTTTTCAAGATACAAATATACTCATCTTCAATGTATCCCAATATTGGCATTGCACTTTTTATATTCAGCGCAAACCTACCATTATTCGCGGCGATCCATCCCAGCATCCACTGCCAAGCACGTTCCGACTCATCAGCATCACCATTATTGATCAGGTGGTTTTCAATGATATATTCTGCAGTCTGCAATGCTCCACGGCTGGCAATATCCTTATCCTCACCAAAAACGTACATGCTAGACAACTGATCACCTAATGCCGTATGAGAAATGGCATCAATATGAGAGTCTATTTTCTCAGGATATTTCTGTTTTAACGTGTAACGTAACTTATTATAAATATCTCTTATCTCAGCGTGATTAGCGGTCAATATATGGGATAAAAATATTCTCCCTGCATGGCCGTAATGATATTCCATCACAGAATATAAGTAACTCGCAAAATCCTGATTATTAACAAACGGTCCTCCATTTATTTCAATGATACGAGTAATGATACCGCCTTTGGAATTATCTTTAACAATCGGTGATTCTGCATTCGTGATCATGATTATACGCCAGGAAGATGACTGCTGCAGTCCCTTGATGGTTCCCCGTTGCTTACCTCTACCCTCAGTAATCATATAGATTGTCTTATTTTCAAATTCAGCGCGTCTATGTTCGTCAAGGGTTTCTAACTCGCTGACACATAGAGGGAGATCAGAGCATAATGCAGACATCCTCTCTATACCGGTTTCGCTAGAACTGGCCAAAATTTTAATTGTACTTGGCTTACCCCAAACAGAAAGCGCTGCGTATTGAGCTGCTGATTTTCCGTCTCTGGAGTCACCCCAATTGTGTATGCCGAAAATTCTTTGGCCAGTAATCTTTAGTAAAGGAGCTGCAAAGGAAGCTGCTAATATAAACCTAGCTTTAGGATTTTTCCGTAATTCACCCATAGCCTGCAGCCAGGCGCCATGATCCCCTGCAATGGAATACCCGTCAATTACTGATTGTGGTGCGATATCATCCGTATCTAATACATAATTATTGCTCATGCCTGGACAAATAAATTCCGTATCGTTATTACGCCAGCCGAATTTTGATACTCCAACTCGATCAGGAATAACCTGCGAATTAGCAGCCTCTAACTCCGACAGCCATTTGGTTAATATTTTTGCTGTATCTGAGGTAACAACTAATCCTGAATCAGCCAGGCACATAATTTTCTTAGAATCAAAAATAGTTGATTTAGGCAGAATTACATTACGCCAGTTGCCTCTATGAGTTTTGAATGACAGAGAGGCTTTCTCCTGATTGGTATCGATATTGCTGATCCGTTCGTTGATGATAATAGGGGCGTATGTAGCTTTATTATAAGTAACGTTACCTTGATCATTAACCTTACATGCTGCGACACCATCATTTTTGAATACCCATGCTGCATATTGTGAGGGATTACCTGGTAGCATCAGGTTTATAGGTACGTCTGGTACCGTTTGGGATAGCCAGCGACCTCCATTCGAGTCCACTGCTGGGGTAGTATCCCCCTGCCCACCATCAATAACGGAAAAACCAGCTGACTCACGTTTATATTTAGAGAGTTCTTTTTTTAATGACGCTTTATTTCCGCTATATCTATGTAAAAAATCATCGAAAAATAATGGTTCTTTTTGTTGCACTAAAGCCAATGCGCCTAATATTTCAGGATTATTAACATTTTCAGGTGTTGGCATGATTATATTTTTTATTTTAGCTATAGCCTGAGGAACAACCCCCAGGGACCAACCACAAGGAGCAGCGATACCGCAACCTCCTGAAGGGCAACCTTTAAAACCAACACTAGTACGGATGTATTCACAATTCTGAGGGTTCATGTTCGTTAAGCATTCATTAATTTTTTCATCGCTGATTTTATAACTATAATTTTCAGCCTGTGATAGAATCTCATGAGCTACCGCTACACCATCTACCGCACGAACAATATTTGTAATAGCTGCTAGTTTTTCGTTATAGGATAGCTTTTTAAAATTAAGCTGTACATGCTGCATAAAAGCACAATTATTTAGCATATGTACCGCTGGCCCGTCAGTAGGCCTACGCTCAAATGAATGAGGTCTATCAGCAGTATTAATTGGTTTCTCCGCAGTAATCTCCGCCAATAACCATGCAGGACATTCTGCCACAGTAACCTCATCCGGACGCGAACTACATTCCCAAACATATTCACCTTCTGGTACCACAGATGGAGCTGCCACGATATAACCACCATTACCACGGGTATCTAAACCATTCCCTAACCTACTAGTGCTATTTGAAATATTAACACCAGCAGGGTATTTAAAAACAATATGTCTGCCACCTGTGGGAGTGATTGCTTCCACCGTATCTGGTATTGATCCTCCATGATCATCTAATAACTCTTTAAGAGATTCGTTCCCGTCTATCCCTTTCGCCAAATTGGTACCGTGTTTTGGTCCATCTACATCTAAAACAAATATTCCGGACTTTTCACCTGTTGCAATTCCGATATTCGCATTTGGCCACTTCGACCACCATTGAGCAATAACTGCTGCATCAATAGTGGCCTCATGCTGCCATTCTTTTATCTTGGGCGGAAATTTACTATTTTCGGTGAGAGGAATCACATGCCAACCCATTCCTGCATAATATAAGGCTGCTTGTCCTATTTTTGAAAGTTCCATATGTCACCCACCTTAATTACCTTAACCAAATTAGTTTTTTAGCGGCTCTTGTTACTCCTGTGTATCTCCATCTTGCTTGCTGTGTTGGATCATTTCGATCTGGCCAACTATCATCATACAAAACAACGTTGTCCCACTCACTCCCCTGGGAAGCGTGGCAAGTGATGCAATACCCATACTGCAGTATGATTCCTTTTAACGCATTGCGCCGCTGTTGATCATTTTCCCATAGAGCTAGAGGATTATATTTAAGTTCAGTGAATTCTGCTTCATTCTCGAATATTGGTCTTAAGTTTAACTGATTGGAAGAAAACATATAACCATTAGGCTTCCAAGGTAGTTTACTTAAAATTTGTTTTTCTTCCACGTTCGTTACATATCCGATTAATCCATTGACCAAAGGTGTTGGCAGTCTGCCATCAACCAGCAAGGTATCCCAGCTATTGCGTCTGCAGATCATTTTGTCACCTACGACGGGTAATTCACCAGTAAATCCAAAAAACTGTCTAGCTTGATGATTCACGGCATTAACTGTCGCATTCCTGGCTGCTATAAACTGATCAGCCCATTTAAATATTTCGAGATTACTGAATAAATCGGTTTTTGACATCTGCCATATACAATCCGGATAACTCTCATCCTCTCGAAGAGGTTTACCTTTTCGGATTTTCTCAGCCAGGTAAGCAATAGGACTGCCTTCATCTTGCCTCATGATTTCTTCAAGGGTTACGTCCGGACCGATTAATAATTCGGATTCCTTGCCTTGGACTGGTGGGAGCTGAAAGGGATCTCCCACCGCGATAATAGGGATATCGAAGGATAATAAATCATTAAGGATTTTAGTATCGATCATGGAAGCTTCATCCACCATAATAATGGAAGGTTTAGGGTCCAGATATTCTTTCAGCTTGGTTTTATATTTGACTCTGTAAAATGCTTTGCCGTTATCATCTTCGCAACGTGTTTCCTCTGGAATGGTTTCATATATTAGCCGATGGATCGTAGTTGCTGGCATTCCACGCTGCTGCATAACCAGAGCAGCTTTACCGGTGTAGGCACAAAATGCAATTTTATTTTCAGCCAGCTCAGCCGATACCATGGAAGATAAATAAGTTTTTCCGGTACCAGCATAGCCGGCTATTTTAAATATCTGTTCATTACCGTCTAACCACCATTTTTTAGCACGGTCAAAACCTACTTGCTGCATACGGTTTAACATAGTATTTGAATCACATCCTCGATCGATCGGGCCACACCTGCTCTGGCGCCAAGTTTCCGCATTTGATCGATAAAGTTTAATTGGTCCTTGGTTGGTCTGCCTGTCAACGTTTTAATTTCAAGAAAACCTGTCCTGGCAAATTGTTGACCAACCATTTCAGGTGTAATAATAATTGGCGTAATCACCAGCAAATCAGTAAATCCTTTCGGCAGACCTGTATTAAACAGTCTTGGATTTATAATTTTTATGGATCGATCAGGATTTTTTATAATTTTATCTCCTGTATAAGCTTGACCAACATTTGCCCGAAAGCAGGTACCTAAATTATTTTCTGAAATGCCTATACGGATTAAGTTTTGTATGTCGTGCTCTGATAGCGTTTTCATGGGTTAACCTCCACACCATCAAAATCTATAACGACACTTTCATTGGCTAAAACATTCACTGCATAGATTTTCTTAATTTTTATTGTTCTGTTTAAATCAGTGACTGCATTGGTAGTTGATAATACTCCACCGACTTTAATTATGTCGTGAGGGGTACCTTTTTTATGAGATAGCTAAAGTCTGGATTTGCTTTGCTCATTGAGAACACCTCCAGCTTGCAATTCGGCTCGTTTTTGGCAGAATACTTGCAAACTATCCGAACAATCATATACCCCGCATTCTTCACTACCGTATTTACATTCGCAAAAATCACCATGTGTATTTATTGCCATTGCCAACCGCCCTAACTCAGCGTATGGCATTTGCTTCATATACAATTTTTCTAGATGCTCATACCATTGCTTCTGAGTTGCTTTTTTACCATCGATTCTATATAAATTCCTCATCATTCACCCCTCCAAGCTCTAACGATCTCTGCGATACCATTACAAGCAACCGTAACCAAGGATATTAGTAATGGCATCCAAAATATTGCTGTGACAAAGGCTACAAATAACACAAAACCTGTATTTTCATCCATCACAATCGCTCCGTCATTTTTCCAAGTAATCCAGATACAGTATGTTTATATTTTTCATGTGCCTCTGTGTCCGTTTCTGCAATTTCAGCCAAGGCGCCAAGCAAGTTTTTAAACCCATTTACCACTGATTCAAAGTGAATACTATATTTTAGAATGGCGGGATTACTAGCAGGCTGAATCTTTATAGCCTCGAGTTTTCCTCTTAGCTCGGCAAGTTCGAGTTCAATTTCTTCCGGTATTTTTTCAATGACTACTGGTTCTATCGTTATTGGTTCATTAATTTTATTGGTGAGCTCCTGGACCTGATTCTTTGCGTTTTGGAGTTCAGTTTCCAGCTGCTTTACCTGTTCTTCAGAAGATCCATTATTTTTAGCTTCTTCCAGCAATGCATTTAATTGGTCAACCTCTACCTTGGCGCTATGCTTTTCAGCTTCAAGAGATTTTTCTAACGCACTTGCTTTCTTTTCTGCATCAGCTGCTCTTTTCTCAGCTTTTTTCTGGGCTTTGATTGCTTCCTGCAATTCCCGGGTAGACATTTCACTGACAGGATTAGATTTAACAAATTCTTCTCTTTCTTCTCCTGGCAAATCTAAAAGGGCAAATACCTTGCTTTTAGGCAAATCCGACAACGCTGTCGTATTTGAAAATTCATTTGCAACTTTCATAAACCTTTGAGCTGTTCTATCTGTAAAATCAACCTTTTCTTTAAGCCATTTACCCCATTCACCATGAGGCAAATTATCTTTTACTATAACTAATCTTTTTCCTATCTCAATAAGGTTCTGCGCTGTCTGTTGCTTCAGTATTAATATTTCAGTAGTTAGAGTGCCAATTTCCGAAACTGCTATTTTGTTTTCCATGAGTGTATAACCTCCTTCTTTATTATGCTGATACCTTTACTCTGGCTTTCTTCTTATTTAATTTTTGCTCTGTGAAAGTATCAATAAAACGAGCTACGTCTTTATCCGGAGCGCAATTCCGATTCCCACGAACCTGAGCTATGCGATCTTGGCGGATCTCCATCGTATAATAAGGCGTATCAGGATCAGAGGTTTTGCGGATAACAAAGATATTTGTATCCCCTGCCGCATAACCATTAGCATAGGTACCAACGCAATGATGAAGTGCCTTACCTTCTTCGATCAGCTCTAAAGGACTTGATGCTGGGCGTGTCAGCAAACCTAAATCTTCAAAACAATATTTTTCTAACGATTTAGCTCTTAAGCTAATTTTTTTATTAAGAGTCTCATCCGCTTTAACCTTCACTTGTTTGATTGTATTCTGGTGGGCGTTATATAAATTTTTAGGGAATAATACGCACTCTTGGGTTAAATCCATTTCTAATGTTACGCAATCCGCAATATAGTCTCGCCATGTATTGAGAACTTGTCCGGCATTATAATAATGTCTTTTGCCTTCAACCTTCAGCGGATATTGCTTCTTGGTATATGCATTGACTTTCTTCAGTGTCGTGTATTTGAGCAATTTTTGAAGAGCCTTAAAATCAAAATTATATTTATCTTTAAGGTCTGCTATTTCATTGATGGATAAGTTCGATCCATCTTTTATTGACAATTGCAATAATCGCAAAAATAAAGGATCAACGGAAACATTCGATTTTCTAATTTCATTAATCTCTTTTTTTGACAACTTGAGAACTTTTTGTATGGTTTTACCGCGCCAGTTGATTGCATTATAGGTAGCACGAGAATAAAGCTTATCTTCTACTAACTCTTTCATATCAAGCTTTGTGAGGTATTCAATGCAGGGATATCTTGAATATAAATCAAAAAACTTAACCATATCTCCATATTTATAATCATCCCAACAACTATATTGAAATGGAGTATCTTTTATTGCCTTTCTAATACTTTCATAAGAACAACGTGTGCTTGTATCTCTTTTAAACCAGCCCTCATTGTGATACCGACTAAACAAAGAATATACAGTTTTGCATTTGTGAAAGTTATTTGTCTTATTGGGAGAATAATAGTAATATTCTTCGAGCATTACGCTATTACCCATTTCGAAAACATATACTGCTTCTACCCAATAACTTGTATCTACATTGAAATAATCACCTCGATAATTTCGCTCTACATATATACCTCTGGCAACAATCACATTAGGGTCTATAACAGATTTTTCATAGTATACAAAGTAAGCTTTATCAACCAGTTTGCTGTGACCAATTCCACTTGATTTAGCAATGCATCTGCTTTTACAATTAGGGCATTCATCTTCGCCGTTGTGATAGAGTCCATTGGTTTTAAACTCCGTCCTACAATGCGTGCAGTACCCATGCTGCCATTTACCTTTTCGCTTGTAAAATATGTATCTACTGTACTTAAGAACATCATCAGTGGCATATTGCTTGATATCCTCGCTCAATTCCTCGGAGAAATGTTCAATAGTCTCTTTATATTCCACCACTGCCACCCCCTATAAAAAATCATCAAGGCTGACATCAAAATCAACCGCTGATTTTGTTTTTAGTTTTGGGGCAGGTGTTACAATTGGTTTTGGATCCACGACTGCAGCTGGTACCGTAATATCTACCGTTGATTCAATGCCAAAATATTTCAATACGATTGCAAAACCTTCGGCAGGAGTGAACATGGCACAATTGCCGATTTTCTTTTTCGAGGCCGCTTTCCGCATTTCATCAAGGCTATTAGCTATCGTTTTATCCTTGGCCAAAATCTTTTCTGCATCCTGAGGATGTTTATCTAAATGACCTAATAAAAATTCACCAACAACCTGGACATATGAGTTACTTTTGTTTTGCTCTATTTCAGTTTTTAATTTTGTAATTGCATCTGACATTATGTCCTTACCTCCCTGTTATAACGTTGAGATTTACTCACAAAAGCAATTTCGTAACCATCAGAATAGTGAACGGAACATATTATACGAAAACCCTTTTTAAGAAGTTTCTTGGCTTTTCGAGCTGGTACCTGAAACATTTTAGATCCTCCCTCTCAGTCTTTAGGCATCCACTTTTTACGGTTTATTACCTTTCGATCTGCCTCACATTCTTTACAATGCCTGCGGTTAATTTTATTAACGTCATAATATCTGCACGTTCCGCAAATACGTCTCATGACTGCATTCCTCCAAACGGTATGTTTTTAACCTCACACATTTTCTTAACCCATAAAGGTGAATAGCCACGCTGCATGGCAATTTGCTTCAATGTGACCACATTTCTAGCTCTGCCTACTTCCATTTTCTTTTCTTTTTTTTGTATTTCTAATATCTCGGTAAGCTCTCCAGCTTTTTCTTCCGGTTCGGCTTTTTCAGCAACCTGGTACACATGACCACAACCTGGACATGTTGGAGCTGGTGCATGGGCGTAATAACATTTAGGGCAAATTTTCATTGATACTTCCCTGGATACGGTTTTCTTCTTTTTGCTTTCCAAGGACCACTCACGATCTTCATCAGGAAGTCCATGGCGGTATACGTTGCCTACGTGGTCAATGATTACAGCTACTTTATCAGGATTGCTTTTATCGATTCGCATGGCTCTCATAGCTTGCTGTATGTACAAGGTGAGTGATTGTGTAGGCCTGGCTAAAATTACAGCCTCCATTGCAGGAACATCAAACCCCTCACTTATCAAATCCACATTGCAAAGTATCCTTATCTTTCCTAGCTTAAAATCATTAATAGCTGCCTTGCGAACAAGATCTTTCGTTTCACCATCGATGTGAATAGCAGGAATCCCTGCAAGGCGAAACATATCTGCAGTGTGCTGGCTATGCGCAATACTGGCACAATAACAAACCGCTTTTGCACCAGGTGCGAGTTTGTTGTATTGCGTAATTAAGTCCCCTATGATCTCCGATTTATCCATACACAGGGCAACTTCCGACTGCACATAGTCGCCGTATTTTACTTGTAGGTCGGAAAAATCGACTGCTACTGGTGGCGAATAATACCGATAGGGTGATAACTTCCCCCATGCTATTAATTCTTTGACTGACGGCCCCATAATCAGGCTTTCAAATATATCCCCCAGTCCTTTACCGCCCATCCTAGCAGGTGTTGCTGTAAGTCCGATAACGAAGGCATCAGGATATATTTCCAGCAGTTTTCGCCATGTTGAAGCTGTGGCATGATGCGCTTCATCTAGGATGATAATCTGCGGTATATTGATTTTATTAGTACGTCTGATAACGGACTGTATACTGGCTATTTGAATTTTTTCTGACACGTTCATGGGGTAGCCGTTTGCAATAATTCCATGGCTAACTCCAAGCGCTTGGAAAGTTTCTGAGGATTGATCAATTAATTCCTGACGATGGACCGCGAATAAAACATTATTGCCTTTAAGCTTTGACTGTGAACTCATCCATGCCATGATTACTGTTTTGCCCGAACCGCAAGGACTTACTAAGCATGTTTTTTTTACGCCGTTTTGAAACTGCAGTCTGGCGCCATCAATTAATAATTCTTGATAATCATAAAGTGAAAACACGTTATTTCCCTCCCTATAGGGGTAAAAATAGCCCGCCTAGAACTAACCAGACGGGCTATGAAATTATAAAATTAATATCAGTTGGTAAATTATTTCACTACCTCTAAATACCTCGGCTTTGCTTGGATATATTCATTTTCATGCATTGACAAAACACCAATCGTTGTCTCTATAAGACTAGTGACAGAAGATACGGCATCTGAACTTATAGGTAACCTATTTTGAGTAATAAAGTTGATAATTTTTCTTAGCTCATTTTTAGCATGATTAGAGTTTTGAACTTTTGACATAAAAATCATCCTCCTTAGAACGGCGGTTTTTCATTTGGATTCCAGTCCCTAAACTGTTGTTGTCCCTGGGGAGGTTGTTGAGGCGGGAACCCTTGTTGTGGTGGTTGATTATATGAATGCTGCGGTGGAGCCGGTGGTTGTGGAGCCTGTCCACCGTATTGAGGTCCAGGTTGTTGATATCCTCCTGGCGCTGGTGCATTACCGTATCCCTGTTGTGGTGGTTGATGGTATCCCTGGGGAGGTTGGTTATATCCGTTTTGCTGAGGGGGCGCCCCATATCCTTGTTGCGGTGGATAACCTTGTGGTGGAGCTCCATACCCTTGCTGAGGTGGTTGGTTATTGTACTGAGGCGGTACTGAATTCTGAGCAGCTTTCTCTGGAAAATCTACATAATCAAATCTCCTAACATTAATTTGCTTATCTCGTTGCTGTTGTCCAGTTTGTTGATTATTCCATTCATTTTCCTCAATATCGCCCTCTACTAAAATGCGATTCCCTTTAACTAATCTATTAATTAATTCAGCCGACTTTCCCCATGCTGTGCAACTGAAAAAGGTTGCTTTGTCTTTCGAGTGATTATAAGCTAATCTGAATTTTACTCGATTTTTACTTTCTTCCTGTCCTGCTGTAAAAACAGGATTATCACATAAATTACCTAGCAGTATAAATTTATTCATGTTGATTTCCTCCAAATTTATTAGTTGAATCGTAATTATTACAATTGATCATTGGTTTATCTTCCAGGCAGCCGTCACAATGATGGCAGTCATTAGGACCGCCGTCTGGAATTATCAACCAGCATGTCCTGCATTGGCACTCCTTGCAAATTTCCTTTGCCATTATTGTTGTCCCCCTTGTTCAATTTTGGCAAAATGCTCAAATTCAAGTTTTAGCGTGTTACATTCATCGTAGGTAAGTTGCGCTGGTGGTCTACCAAATCTCGTGTGGATATACCCTGGGATTCCATTTGGATCCCATCCACCATTGTTCCATGCCAATATAATTTCTTGTTCAAAGGCAATGAATCCATGCATCTGAGGTGGTAAAAATGGTGCCTGTGTCTGTTGATACTGTGGTACTGCCTGCTGCTGGTACCCACCATTCCACTGTTGCTGGCCTTGGTAATATTGTGGCTGCTGATCAATCCCCATCCCTAACCATTGCATTAATTCGATTCCGGTATTTTCATCCGGAGTGAAGCATTTACCGTCAAATAAACGAGTTCTATCCTTACCAGATGTGGCAGTATGCCTTTCATTATCCATATCCAGTACTACAGTAAACTCATATTCAAGACCGGCACGCTGTACAGGTTCCATACCCTTTTTTACTGGAATGATCTTGCCTTTTTCGTCTTTTTCCATTTCGTAAGCGGTCTTGGCTCTCATAGTCACAATGATATGAATGGAAGACTGCAGAATGGCGTCTATAAATTTGTCATGCAATGGCGTAGCATCTCGCCAGCCATTAGTAAAAGAGTTCTTACCGCCTCGTTTATTGACCTCATCCAAAATACCGCCTTGCTTTGACCATGCATGGGATAAGCTATCAATAATTAACACATCATATCCAGCTTCCTCAGCACCTTTGATAGCGCCAATATACTTATCTACTGAAAACGGTGGTGCAATTTCGGCAACATCATAGTCGGCAATATCACAATACAATTGACCGCTGCCATTTTCAGTATCGATAAGAGCGATTTTACCGCCCATGCCTTTTGCTATTTTTAATGCGGAATACGTTTTGCCTGATCCGGATGGACCGCATAAGGCTAGTCTAAGTTTTGCTTTACGGCGTTCAGCCTTTTGGAAAATACTGCTCATGACGTTACCTTCTTTTTCGTGATTATAATGGTATGTCCGTTCTTTAATGCCTCATCAATCAAGTCCATAGCATCACCATGTGTTTCAAAGGTAAATGATGGATTTTGGTTTGCAATAGTGACAACTATTTTTTCTTGTTCTTGCTTGCCAAAAATACTCATTGTTTACGCTCCTTTCCCTAACCTATCCTTAAATGCTTACCAACTTCATACCTGACACCAGGTACTTTTAATCCAATCTTCAAATCTTGATAGAGCCGGTCATTATTGGGTATTTCCTGCTGTGGAATAATGTCGATATACTTTGCTGGTACAATGCTAGGATCATCAACAATCACTGATCCACGACTGTTATTTTGTAGCCTTGCAGTAAACACACCGATTTTTACCCTGGCCAATCCAGCAGTTTCAAGACAACCTTTAAGATATGCCTTGACCGATTTAACCCGATTATCAATTGCCTTTTTAGATTCAGTAAGACGTTTAATTTCTTCCTCATAGGCTGGAATTTCTGACTCCCAATTTTTAACCATTCGAATAATGGCAGCTGTTTTTTCTTCAATATCCATTAATTGAGTGCTGCCTTCGAGTGTATCAATTACAGTTTGTTGATCAAGGTTTTCCATATCTTCAAGTTGCTCTGATAACAGACGATATTCTTCCGCTAATTCATATAATTTGGGCATTAAAACTCACTCCTTCTTGTTTGACTAATGATTTCATACGACATTCCCTGGGTAGCCATAAATATTTTTAACGCACCAGCCTGAGGAATCGTAACACCTGGTAATTTTAGAATTACATCATATGGTGTTTCGAATGTAGGAGGCATAGGACGTGACACGGGTGGTAATGGTGGTAAATGAAAGGATGCTGGATTTAATATTTCATTTGGATAACGAATTTCAGTAGCTTCCCATTTAGGGCAAGGATCTGTGTCCTCAACCTCTTTACCGTAATTAGGGAAACCTATGCTATTATCATCAGGATGGTGTACATGATCTAATACTGGCGGTGATAACTCTACCTTAGGAGCAGCAGCCTTCGCTTCCATTTCAGCACGCTTTTGACATTCCGCTAAAATGATCCCAGGAATATCAGCTAGTTCTGCATTAACGATTAAATGAGCAATATCGCTTGATGTAACAGGTGTTTTTAATCCCATTGAATGCACAGAACATACAGCCACAATCATTTCTTCTTTTTGCCGTTGCAGTTCTAAAGCCTCATCGTTACGGCGTTGAGTTTCCAGCATTGAATTAATCTCAGCTACAATCTCTCTTTTCACAGTGGAAATTCTTGCTGTACGGTTTGTCCACTTTGATGGAATAGTGATTTTGAAATACTCCTGTCGCACTCCCATATCTGTGGCCGTGGTTTGGGCAAACGTTTTTAATTGTTCTTCCAGATTTTTAATACGGTCATTTTCATATTCAAGGATTTGCTTCTTAAGTGGAGCTTCTGCCTTTTCGATTAGCAGCAGTAGCTCTTTGACTTCCCCTTCAAACACCTTATAAGGCTCTTCCATTTTCTTCTTAACTGCTTTACGGAATCCGTCAACATCGGTTCTTATAGAAGCAATCTCTTTTTGTGCTGACTCCATACCTTTGAGGTTTTCCTCGGTAACAACTAGACCAACGTATTTTTCGATATTGCTTTCAATATTCTGCTTAACTTCAGCAAAATTCCATTTAAATTCCTGGACGTTGGATATAATTTTCAGATCGGTAACACTGCTGGATTCTTCCGTTTTTATTTCAGACATTATGGACCTCCTTCATTGCCTTATCTAAGACAGTTTTAAAACTGCCCTCTTTATTGATCTGCTGTTTCAACCAGGTAAGGGACGCTGGACGTTCTTGCACTGGATGTATAGCCTCTACAAATATCATTAATTGCGTTCTCCACAAATACTTAGCGGTAAGTGCGGTCATCTTTACCCCTCCATTGACTGTTGTCATGCGGTATGATACAATTTTTGTAATCTGATTTCCTAAGGGCCACTACTTGCGATAGTGGTCATTTTTCATTTCCAATAATTAATCTTCAGTTCATCACCTGGATAAATTAACGAATTTGGTCTATTGGCAAATACTGTGTCATAATTCAGCTCGATAATCCCATGGTAATACTCACGAATATCACGCGGGCCATATTTGTTTTTCGCCATGTAGGTTTCGGATATGGACCATAATGTATCACCTGGCTGTACTATGTAGATTTCAGTGACCAGTGTCCCTTTGGGTTCTGCATTACCACAACTTGCAAGGGTGACAATCAATAAACCTACTAAAGCGACTACTAACAGTACGTCTTTCTCTCGACGTGTGAACAAATTATCACCTCCTTATACCAGCACAATGTGCTAACCCGTCCATTTTTCTGGTATGGTTTGCAATCATGCGCTGCAATTCATTACTAGGATCTCGACCGTAAATTATTTTCAGGTTGTGAACCACCTTCCTTTCGTAGTAATACTGCATACGGGCTTCACGATTGCGGGATAAAATATTTTTCTCTGCCTCACTTTACAAATTATTACAAGGGTTTTCCTTCCTTCTTGTCGAAGTGCGACGATAGGGGAGGTGATACACGATGAATTTTGAAATTCAAACCGGTCCTAGTTTATCCGACTTATCAAAACCAAGTAAAAAACTTCAAGACATAATACAAGAAGCGACTAATAGCAACAGCGCTATAGGCATGTATGAAAGAATTGTTAATTTAATTAATGAATTTGAAAGTGATCTTGATAATGAATACGAGGCCGGCGCAAGATTAGTGTCATTTGGTCAATCAATCCAATTTCATATTATAGATGTCGGATATTGGAGTCCAAATCTAATTATTTTTTACGGTGCATTAGACGATGGCTCGCGGGTGCAACTTGTGCAGCACATGTCGCAATTAAGTTTTCTATTAATTGCAATAAAGCGCCAGAACCCAAATCAGCCGCGGCGTATAATTGGTTTTTGTGATCAAAATGAAGAAGAATCAAACCAAGCTTGTGATCAATCTGCCGCAACAAGCGAATAGTTTCTTTATCTGGTAGGCTAATATTTAATTCTTTATTGCTTGTAAGTTGTTGAACAAATCCAATTGTTACTTGCTGGCTTGAATCTTGACCATTCATGCCAGTTTCTTTTTTATCTGTCATTTATTTCTCACCCCCTTTGCATAATATTTGATGTATACGCATATACTAGGATGGGAAAGTCTGCGCGGTTTTCGCTGATAAAAATTAAATCCACGTTTCAACTATGACCGGATCATCACCTACGCTTGGTGCCAACCTGATAAACCCTGTTGGAATTGCTGACCTGACATCTGCTAACGTGTCCCCAACAATTACAACTTCAGTAGGTTTGCCAAAACTCCAAAGCCTTGCAACATACTTCCCTGGGTAATCACTTGGATTTTTATAGACGACCATTATGGGAATCACGTTTTATTGCTCCTTTCAGTCCTCATGTTTGAGGGCTATTTTTTATAACACCGGAGAAAATAGAACGACTTACTAGTTTTAAACAAGATTCCAATATAAAGCGAACTTCATCATGTGTTAACCCTTCATCACCAAGCAATTCCAGCAATAGATATGAAAGCTCTCTATGTTTTGGTACTATGGTTGCTGATAATTTAGGTTGCATAGGTTGGTATGAATAATTATGTGTGCAGTTACGGTTGCGAAAACCTTGCTGGATAATTCCCTCAGGACTAGAAGGACGTCCATAATTATTAGATAAAAATGGTAAACTATCTGTTGAACAATTCGGTAATCCACAATTAAACTTTCCACCTGTTTTCCAGCAATCACACACAGTTACTAACTTTGCTTTGCATAGTGAACAAAAATTGCCTCTGGGTACTGCGGTTTTACAATGAGGACAAACTACTTGATTCATGTATTTATGCTCCTTTCCTAAACACTAATTTCACTCTGCTCAAATTCCAGTATTGTTTGACCTGCGAGTTCAGCCATCCGACTAGTTATGAATTTGTAAGTTTTATGGTTTCCTCGATATTTTAAGTCTGAATCCTTTCGGATGTTAGCCAATATTTTCAAATCAGTTTCCTGCTCGATATCTGAATAAATATCATTTTTTCTATCAGCAAATACGCGCCGATTTCCGTCTTTGGTTTTAATCTTTC
>Ga0316613_10000378_pt1 | contig 39845 bp, 39 predicted proteins | sample OWC_soil_day10_C_2_FD_207647 | JGI IMG/M metagenome (GOLD analysis project Ga0316613, IMG submission 207647) | Wetland soil microbial communities from Old Woman Creek delta, Ohio, United States - OWC_soil_day10_CT_b | ecosystem: Environmental > Terrestrial > Soil > Wetlands | place: USA: Ohio...
CCACCACTATGTAGGGTTTAATCATCCCTAAAAAGGGGTGATTAAATTCGGGAGACAAGTTGTCAGACTTAGTTTCTTCAATATTGATCCCATTTAGATGGAATGTGAATTCGCCTATAATATTCCCGTTTTCAGTGACTTGAAGGCCAATTCTATTTTTCTTACCTGAAAGAACCCTATCTACTATAGGTAATATGTGCGGATGCTTTGTTCGTAAAGTCTCAATTACTTTCTGCCGAAACGGGACAAATTGTTCTTTTATTAGATTATCTACTGCTGACAAAGTATAGCCCCCTTTTTAATGATACTATAGTTTTGCCAAGGAATAGTGGAATATACTTGAAAGATTATTTCAGTTTTTCTTTCAATTCTTTTATTTCCTCATCTTTGAGAGTTATTATTTTTTCATATTCATTTTTTATTTCAGTAAGATTGTTATTGAGCAAATTTATAAAAGAAGCCATTTCATCTGAGCTGCCAGCGATGCGATTAAATAATAAGAGATTTGAAGCAAGTATCCCTGGGATTTTTTTATGAGAATAGCGCAGCTGATGGTCGATTTCACCATAGCCTTCCTCGAAGATGGTTCTGACTTGAATCTCAGCGATTACTTTTTGACTTGTAGGGAAAAATTCTATCAAATAGTGGACAGATCGATAACCTGATTTTCTTGAATTGAGTTTAATATTTAATTCTTCGAATCTTTGGGTGTCATCGCCGTCTCTAACATTAGCTGTAATTTCAATTATTTTCCAAGTGCTAGAAATAAAGCTATGTATATCTTCCCAGTCTTCTTTAAAAATATGTATAGCTCTAATTCCAATTAAATCGGTTATTTCTTCCTTATAATTATCAACTGTAAATTGAAAGTTATCACCCTTGATTTTTTTTCGTTCAGGTGTTTTTCGGATAATCTTTTCAATTAAACGTTCAGACTCTTTGACTCTAGATTTTACAAAATGGATTTTGCCGTGTGCCCTCAGTGTACTAGCAATAAATTCAGCTTGGGTTAGGTATGTATTTTTATATTTATTAAAATCAAGATATAAGTTAGTTAATGTTTCCCAATTAATCTGATTTTTTATAAGGTCGTCTTCATTAATGTGATGCATTTTTAGAAAATCTGCTTTTATAAAGTTCATATTATCGCCCTCTCTATATGAAAAACAGTAAATATTACGGCATTAAATTATATCCAATCATTCTTTGATTAACAATTCGAATTTTGGCATATAATTATAGTAAATCATGATCAATAGCTACAAAGTTCTTCTTGGACCATTTCTCGATTAAGTCTAATGCAGGGCAAAGATCTTCGCCTTTTGCAGTGAGGATATATTCTACCTTTGGTGGAATTTCAGGAGATATAATTCTCTCGATAAGTCCATCTTCTTCCAAATCTCGAAGCCTTTCGGTGAGTATTTTTTGACTTACGCCATGAGTGATGCGCTGTAGTTCAAGAAATCTTTTGGGGCCTTGGCTAAGATGACATAGAATTACAGCTTTCCATTTGCCTTTGATTAAATCAAAGCCCAAGTCTAATGCACATACGAATGTTTTATCTCGATATTTGATCAATTTTATCACCACCCAATTAACCGTTTATCTCTATTATATGCTAAGTTGTCCAATCTGTTAAATTTCTTCATAACAAAGATGATAATGAAGTTACTTTTTAGTAAGTAACCTTACTAAAAAGTGCGTACTTGTTGGTATTTTTATACTGCTATATAATGAAAGCACGATAAAATACATTTTTTAAATAGGAAAGAAGGTAAAAAAATGAAGGTTGTAGCTTTTAATGGAAGTCCTAATCAAGAAGGAAATACATACCATGCCATAAAGATGGTGGCTGAAGAACTACAAATAGAAGGTATAGAAGTTGAGATTGTGCATGTCGGTAATACGATAATAAAAGGGTGCATTGCTTGCAACGGATGTGCAAGGAATCAAAATGAGAAGTGTGTACTGCCAGGCGCTGAAGTAAATGAGTGGATTCAAAAAATGAAAGAGGCCGATGGTATTATATTAGGCTCTCCAGTTCATTATTCTTCTATCAGTGCAACAATGAAAGCTTTTCTAGATCGGGCTTTTTATGTTGCATCTGCGAATAAGTCAATGTTACGGCATAAGGTAGGGGCGAGCGTTGTTGCGGTTAGACGTTCAGGCGGTGTTGCTACATTTGATCAATTGAACAATTATATTAATTACTCTGAAATGCTAATGCCTACTTCAAATTATTGGAATGTAATACACGGACGAGCAGCAGGTGAGGTTCATCAAGACGAAGAAGGTAAGCAGATCATGAGAATACTTGGTAAAAATATGGCATGGCTTATGAAATTAGTTGAGTTTGGCAAAGGACAGGTTACGGAGCCTGAGAGAGAGAATAAGGTTTTTACTAATTTTATTAGGTAGTAGAGTGAAAAAAATGAAGGAACTTCACGGCTAGATTGATAGATAATGGGATGTAACCCTAGAGTAGCCTGAATTTTATCATATAGGAAAGAGTTAGGATTCACTTACTTTTGAGGTGGATCCTAACTCTTTCTTGCTTTGCGGAATCAGAAATTTTAACAACTTCTGATTCCAAGTACGGGCAACTAAGGCTTGGCGTAAGCCAAGTTTTCTTTAAAAAGACGAAGGATGTTTGACTTAGCTCCAGTCAGATATTATAATAATTACCTAGGTAATTATTATAATATGGTGGTGAAACTCATATGTTCGTATATGGCCATAAAGTCAATCAGTTAGCTCGATTATTTATGAAACGATTTAATGAGGATTTTGCACCCACTGGCCTTTACAGTTCCCAGTGGGCATTTATTTTGCGTCTGTATGAAAAGGGGTCTAGTACGCAGAAGGAATTAAGTGAATATCTGAGCATTGAGCCGCCTACGGTTACGAGAACGTTAGTCCGCATGGAGGAGGCTGGCTGGATTATAAAGGAGGAAGGCACTGATCGGCGAGAACGTAAAGTCTGTTTATCGCCTGCCGCTTATGAACAATTTACTGTTTGGCAACAGGTTTCAGATTCATTGGAAATGAGGGCTCTTACGAATATAGATGAGGCAGATTTAAAAATATTCATATGTGTTTTACACCAGATGATGGATAATTTGAAGAATTCATCCCGTAGGCAGGATAAGGATAGAAAGGAAGACTATGAAACAAGAGAATAATGACAAAATGCCCCTACAGTCAAATCCACGTTTGTTCCTGGCAAAAGTAATTATATTTTTTTGTGGTTTATTTATTTTGGCGTTAGGAGCAACTTTTTTAATAAAGGCAAATTTGGGCGTGGCATCTTGGGATGTGCTACATATTGGCTTAGCCAAGCGGAGCTTTTTATCAATTGGAGCCTGGGTACAAATTATCGGTATTTTGATGATTCTTTTGTCAAGTGCATTAGAACGTAAGCAACCTCAGGTGGGGAGCGCCATCAATATCATTTTGATAGGATATTTTATCAATTGGATATTAGGTTGGAGTATCTTGCCAGTTGTTGATGCTTTATGGAAAAGCATTCTGCTACTGGTAAGTGGCGTCGGCTTGATGGGATGGGGAGCAGGCATGTATGTGGCTACTGCTCTCGGCTCAGGACCGCGAGATGGTCTGACCTTGGTTCTAGCTAAGATGTCTGGGCGGTCGGTGCGGCTTGTGCGTACAGTGCTGGAAGTTACCGCTTTATTCTGTGGTTGGGTTGTCGGTGGTCCGATTTCCATAGGAACTTTTGCCGCCGTATTTTTAGTAGGTCCTATTATGCAGGCCTCTCTATATTTTTGGCGCCGACGGATTGAGGAACTTGAAAAAATGATGGTAGAAGAGGCTTTTCCATGGTAAGTGTTAGAAAAGATGATTCATCTTATTGGACTGTTACCACAAGGTCAACGGCTCTATCAGTTTGATTCGTGTTGGGAATAATTTGGAGTACACCTTTGCCTGCCTTTATTGCTGTAAATACTACTCTATTGCTGTTCTTTTCATCGATTTCCTGTTTCATAACATTGCCGATAAAAAATTCACCAGAGGATACAAAACGAGTATTCTTGCTAAGACCTGGTGCAGGCTCGAGAATTAGTCTTTGTCCCACTCTTAGTATAAGGTCGTTAGCTGATAGCTGTACCTTATCCGTATCTCCATAATTATAAGTAACTTTAATATCTGTTCCTTCAGTTACTGGTTTGGCAGGATTGGTAGGATAGGGTTGAGGATCCACAGGCGTCATGTTGTTAGTGCATCCGCTTAGAAATAGAATCGTTGATAATAATGTTCCAACAAAAAATTTAATCCATTTTACGTGACTTATTTTGGTCATAACAATCTACCTCCAGTTAGTATGAATGAATCATTGTAAGATATAGATTGTGTTTTTTTCGGAAAAATCATGCATTATTATCATATATAATCTATAATAGGAAAAAATGCTGCAAAAGTTTGCTTGAGAATTTCTGCAACAGTTTTAAAAAAAATTCTTGAACAACTGGGTCTAGAGAGTTCTAGTATTTTTTTGTGGATATATACCAGTATGGCAACCCAACAAGTAGCGCACCACCAATGAAATTACCTAATGTTACCCAAAACATGTTATATATAAAATCCGTAAGTGTGAGGGCCTCGGCCCCTGGCATGAGAAGTACAGCAGACAATAGCGTCATATTTGCTACACTATGCTCAAAACCTGTTGTGATAAATGCAAATAGGCACCAGAAAACCATAATAAGCTTTCCCGTTTCTTCCTTCATTTTAAAAGAACACCAAGTTGCTAGACAGACTAGTGTATTACACAGTACACCCCTTGCCAGAAGTTCACTCCATGGTAAAGAAACTTTGCTGTGAGCGATTTTAGCCATAAAAGCCGCTGTACTTCCTTGAGCAAGTCCTGATAGGACAAACAAATATGCAATAAAAATAGATCCTAATAAATTTCCGATAAAGCTGAAAATGTATATAGCAGCAGTTTCACCCATTGTAACCTTTTTTTCCATATTTCCAATTGTCATAACCATATGATTACCTGTAAAAAGTTCAGATCCCGCCATAAGAACTAGACTCAAAGCAATACCAAAGGAAATGCCCATAACGATTCGCACCAAGGGAGAATCAGCCTGTGATAACAGACCGCCAATACTAAAAATAAGCAGAATACCAAATCCAACATACATTCCAGCAAGCGCAGATAATAATAGATACTTTGAGGGGCTTTGCTTAAGAAAGACACTCTTTTTATCTGCAGCAGCCGAAATGATATTAATTTCTTCGTAATACATAATTAGCCTCCCGAATTATAATTATTTTAATCTAGTAAAATAATTTCTTCAATAAATATTCTGGCTAAATCGTAAAAAAATATTATATCATATTCTAAAGGAAGTAGATGATTCAGATCACAATAATGGATATAGATCCAAGAGTCAATACATTTCCAAGGGAAATATCATTTGTATATGGCAAAGAAAAAACACCATCCGTATAAAACAGGTGGTGTTTTTTCTTTGCCCACAGGTGATTATATTAGATAAGGCTAGCTACATGAGCTAACTGACATACAGACATTAATAATGTGATTGAAACGACAGCCATTCCTGTGATTTGAAGCATCATAAGATAAGATCACCCCTTTCTTTATTTATTTTTGGACCATTGGTTATGTTGCTAAAGCAATAGTCTGATTTTTTTGAAAAAGGTAAAAAATAGATGATGCATATTGCATATAGCATTTTTGATTATACTCTAATTCATGACTGTGTACAAATTCCTATATATATATACTATACATAACTTATAGGCATTTAAGCAGTATTAAAATAAAGCATATTTCATATGCTTACAATATCTCTATAATAGGCTACTAAAGAGATATTTCCAGTCCAACGGGGCAATGATCACTACCTAAAATTTCAGAGTAAATGGTGGAGTCTTTAACAGCTTCCCTCAGTCTGTCTGACAGCAGAAAGTAGTCAATACGCCAACCAATATTACGGGCTCTGGCGTTCATCATATAGGACCACCAGGTATAAGCATCCTTTTTATCAGGATATAAGTAACGAAAGGTATCGGTAAACCCGGATTGTAAGAGCGCTGTGAGCTTGCCTCGTTCCTCATCCGTAAAGCCAGCACTGCGTCTGTTGGTTTTTGGATTTTTAATGTCTATTTCTTGGTGAGCAACGTTAATGTCACCGCATACGATCACAGGTTTATTATTGTCAAGCTGTTTGAGATAAGCTCTGAAGTCATCTTCCCACTTCATACGGTAATCTAGGCGCAAAAGTTCACGTTTGGAGTTGGGAGTATAGACATTAACTATAAAAAACTGCTCGAACTCCAATGTTATGATACGACCTTCTTGATCATGTTCTTCTATATTCATGCCATAATTTACAGCCAATGGCTTCAGACGTGTGAAAATAGCTGTGCCGGAGTAGCCTTTTTTAGCAGCGCTGTTCCAATACTTCTCATAGCCAGCAAGATTCAGGTCAGCTTGGTCTGGCTGCATCTTAGTTTCCTGAATGCAGAAGATGTCGGCGTCTATGACTTTAAAGAAATCTTCAAAGCCCTTAGTGAGGCATGCTCTAAGTCCATTGACATTCCATGATATTAGTTTCATACTATACAACCCTCATTCCTTATGTATTTTCAGGTGAGATGGTGGACATTATCGAAGTAATAGTTCACTTTTGTCTGTTATTATAACATATAATTTGGAATTTTATTTCAGACTCTATCATGAATATTAAATCCTTCAAAAAGGTAGCCATTAAAAAATAGCAACAAAAGGCAAAAAAGTTAATAAACCACTAAGAATGATTTCCGTATTTGCCTTGCCTATTTGGATACAATTCATTAAAATAAAGAAAAAAACAGTATGAGTAATGATTAATAATAAAAAAATTCAAAGGGATAGTAACTGCAACTAACTCAGTGGCAACGCTAATTAATGGTAGCCAAGGCAAAGGAGATATTTTGCTATATATATATTATCCTTGCATGACCTATCTACAGAAAATATCACACATCATTTTACATTTGGCAGAAGACAAAATAATCTTCTAACAGGGGTGGGTGATGATTATATAAGAACTCTTAAGAAAAACTTAAGAAATATAGATAATAATAGAGTAGAATAATGAAACAAAGAAAGCGGGGAAAGAGTATATGTATTCTAAAGTCGAAAAAAATTATTTCATCAATATTATGTTGGCCATTATTGGTTTTGCGTGTATGTTTACAGGGGTAGCATTGGCATTTAAACCAGCATTTCTCATGACGATTCTATCCACCATAAAATTTAAATCTCTTCATGAATGGACAGGATATGTACTCATCATTCTCATAGGGTGGCATATACTGATGCATTCTGAGTGGATAAAATCGGTGACAGAAAAAATAGTAAATGACAAGAAGAAACTTGTTGCAGCGGTTTTAACTATTTTATTATCAGTAGGAATCTGTATAACCATATCAACACTTTCGCCTGAGATGAAGGCACCGAATGGCAAGGGGGGCTATCCTGGGCAGGTGGGAAAAAGTAACTAAGGCTTAAATTGATAAACGGAGGAAGCATAATGAAGATTCTAGTGGTTGAGGATGATGAATTGCTTCGGAGTGCTATTATTTCTGTACTCACAGGTGAAGGATATAGTGTGGAAGATACAGGTCATGGTGATGAAGGTTTATTCTTAGCTGAACAGGCGATATATGATTTATTAGTATTAGATATTATGCTTCCCGGCATGAGTGGCCTTGAGATTGTAAAACAATTACGTCTAAAAACAATTCATGTTCCTGTGCTATTTCTTACTGCTAAAGATAGTATCGAGGACCGTGTAACAGGTTTAAATATAGGCGCCGATGATTATTTGGTAAAACCTTTTGCTGTAGCTGAACTTTTGGCTAGGGTCAAGGCCTTATTGCGGCGCCAAGGGGGCGGCGTGGAAGAACTGCTTACGTATAAGAACATATCTCTTAATCCTAAATTGCAAGAAGCATATTATGAATCAGAGGCTATAGGGTTAACAGCTAAAGAATACGAATTACTGGAGTATTTAGCTTTAAATCGTGAGCGTATTTTGACGCGGGAACAGATATTTGATCGGCTTTGGGGTTATGAATCAGACAGTAGCTACGGAATCGTTGATGTATATGTTCATCATATAAGAAAGAAGATGAGTGTCACAGGGTGTGATCATTTCATTCGGACGGTTCGCGGTGTGGGTTATATGCTGAAAGATAATTCTCAAAAATAGATTCTATATAAGTTGCATTTTGGACAGAATGGGATGGGTTTTATGTTGCAAAAGGTTTCGAGTATGTTTAGTAAGGTTATGTTAAAGTTGACGGTACTCAATTCGACGGTAATGCTCTTGGTATTCATTATATATAGTGCTGTAATATATCTATATATTGATAATAAATTGTTTAATAATATTGATTATTCTATGGTGGAGGCTATAACAGACTTTAGTGGCAATAAAGCAGAATTACCCTATCGTCAGCCTCAAAACGATAAATTCAAGCCCCAGCATCCAGAAGAGCAACATCGTAAACCGCCACCATTAGTTGATCTTAGAATTTTAGTTGTGGCTGAAGATGTGGATGGTCGCATATTACTTCCAGAGCCAAATGAAAAAATCGATATTGAAGACATCGCAATGTTGTTGGCAAATACTAGTGATGGTAGTCCCCAGAATAAAACAATAAATGAACATGATTACCGCATTTTGAGTGCTTCATATCCAGCAGATAGCTATCCTACTGTGCGAGTGGGGAGAGAGAAATTTATTGCTGTAAAAAAAATAAGTGCAATTACTGTTGTTGATCCTGAAGTAAGTATGTTAAAACAGTTATTGATTATTATTATGGCAGGGACAATAATCGGTTTTTTTGTGATTATATGGGCAGGTCATTATTTAGCGCGGCGTGCCCTTGTACCAATTAAGTCTTCTTGGGATAAGCAACAGCAATTTGTAACAGATGCTTCTCATGAACTGAGGACACCAATTGCTGTCATTAAAACCAATACAGAGCTTCTGCTTCATCATCCTGAGCATACCATCGAAGAGGAAAGTATGAGGATAGCAGGGATTCTAAAGGAGTCCACTCGTATGGGAAAATTGGTCGCTACCTTGCTTACGTTAGCCAGGGCGGATTCCAATCAGATAGAAATGGATTTCCGTGGGGTACTGCTTTCAGATCTTCTTCGCGATATCATCGAACAACTTAAGCCTATTGCAGAAATGAAGGCAATCCACATAGCTACTGAAATTGATCCACAAATCGAAGTAACCGGTGATAGGGAAAGGTTGTATCAGCTATTTGTCATATTGCTGGACAATGCAGTTAAATATACAACTGCCAACGGTTACATTACAGTTACTGGTCATATTAATCAAGGCTCAGTACAGGTTTCTATACAAGATACAGGTATCGGTATTTCGAAAGAAGATCTACCCTTTATTTTTGAACGTTTTTACCGGGGGGATAAGGTTAGGTCCCGCGATGATGGCGGGAGTGGTCTGGGATTGGCAATCGCAAAATGGATTATCGAAAAACATGGAGGGAAAATAAACGTCGCCAGTGTTAAGGGAGAAGGTACTCAATTTCATTTACAATTACCACTAGAGAAAAAGGTATAAAAGATATAAGTTTTACGAACAACAGAGGCGCAGAGAACGTTGAAAGTTTATAATAAGGGGTCACGATAGAATTCAGAAAGTTTAGCACGCTAAAAATTTCGAATTCCTTCGTGACCCCTATCATTTTTGCAATCGTTGTCATATTTATTAAGAAACTACCAAATTTGCAATGAACATCGATTATTTCTATGCTATTTGACGAAATTCTATGAAAAAAAGCTAATGATTTATTCTAAAGGACGCGCTAACTTTTTTCTTACTATTTTTTAGAGTTAAGAAAATTTTAAGAATAAAATGGCATAATTACATTGTAAGCAAATAACACAAGGAAAGGTGATTAACAATGAAAAAGAAATCAATATTGGCTCTTACCCTAGGTCTTGGTTTGGCAGTGGGAAGTTTAACAATGGGGACATATACAATGGTGCAGGCAAATCAAAGACCAGCAGGGATGGAACATATGCAGATGGGGCATGAAAAGCCTATGTTTGAAAAGGAGAATCACCAAGAAATGTTGGATCTGTTACAGATTGATGAGCAAACCTTTAAACAAGAAAAAAACAGCGGTAAGTCATTGGCGGAAATCGCAGCGGCCCATAACGTTTCTCGGCAGGCTGTAGTTGACTTAGTTGTTAAACATATGAATCAGCATATCGATAAAGGTTTGGCCGAAAAGCGCCTTACTGCAGATCAAGCCAATGAAATGAAAACCAGTACTGTAGAACAAGCTCAGAGAATGGTTGATGGACAACATATGGGGTTTGATAAGATGCATGGTCCTAAAGAATGTGGCAATGAAAAACCTATGCATGGCAGGCCTATGCATGATAGACCAGATCATCAAGAGTTGTTGACACTGTTACAGATTGATGAGCAAACCTTTAAACAGGAAGCAGAGAGTGGTAAGTCACTGGCAGAAATAGCGTCAGCTCATAATGTTTCTCGGCAGGATTTAGTTGACTTAGTAGTTAAAAATATGAATGAGCATATTGATAGAAGGTTGGCAGAAAGCATTACTGTGGAACAAGCTAATGAAATGAAAGCTCATGCGGCGGAGAAAGCTCAGGAGATGGTGGATAAAAAAATGATGGAACATCATGCTGAACCTCAAAGATGAGATGATATATAAATTACATTAAAGAAATTACAATTATATTGTTGGTCTGCCAGAAAGGGAATATAAGGCCTTACTTACTGCCTATGTAAGCAATAGAGCTATATATCCCATTTCTGGCTATTGCCATGCATAATATTCATAGTCTTTTCCATGTGGACATCAGGATATGATTGGTTAGTTTATTATAAGCATTGCATGAAAATACATATGTGGCATTTACTTCTTAAGGATTATGAGAAATACACGTTGGCTATCCGTGCGGAGATTCTCCAGTAGCAGGCGAAGATCGTTATTAATAAGCGAGGAGCGAATAAATGAAGACGAGAAGATGTATTGGGCATTTAGTAATTGGGGCTATCTTTATTATAAATGGTCTACTTGGTGCTGGCAATTTAGTTTATGCTGCAGATTTTACAGGTAAAACAATTGCTGATATTAGCATTAGTGACAATAAAAATATGACAGAAAGCAGTATCATTGCAGCAGTTAAGCTTAAAATAGGGGATACATTTAACGATGAAGCAATCAAGCAAGATATGCAAGCTATTTACGCACTGGGTAACTTTTATGATGTACAAGCCAAATTTGTTGAAGTGCCAGAAGGTATTAAGGTGATTTATTCTGTAACAGAGAAAACAGCAGTAAAAGATATTATCTTTAATGGCAGTACAAAGGTTTCTGTCGAAAAACTGCAAAGCTTAGTTGCAGAGATGAAAGGTAATCTCATAGATAATACAATACTAAATAATAAATCACGGGCCATTGAGCAATATTATCACGATCAAGGATATATCTTAACAAAGGTAAGTAATATAACAATGGATCAAGAGGGAATAGTGACCATTTTCATTAATGAGGGTATGGTTGAGGGGATTATTGTTAAGGGGAATGAAAAGACAAAGACCAAGATCATTACTCGTGAAATAAAATTAAAAAAGGATGAGCCTTTTAACGCTAAGGATGCTAAGCGGAGTCTGCAGAAAATAAATAACCTGGGCTTCTTTGAAGATGTAAACATCAAACTAAATCCTGGTAGAGAGCCCAATGCCGTTGCAGTTGAGATTGATGTTAACGAACAGAAAACAGGGACATTTACGATTGGTGGAGGCTATAGTAAAAGCGATGGAATGGCAGCGATCTTCGGAGTTGGCGATAGCAATTTTAATGGATCTGGTAATAAGGTTAATGTAAGCTTCCAGCACGGTTACTCCAGTATAGCTGGTACAGGTTGGGATTTGAGCTTTACTAATCCCCAGATAGATGACAAGCAAACGTCATTAAGTGTGAATTATTTTAACTCAGTCAATACCTTGAGTGATTATGGCCTTAATGGTGATAACACAACCCTTCGTTCGACTTATTATCGAAGGTCCCGGGGCTTTAATATTTCTATCGGACGTCCACAGGGTGAGTACATAAGAAATTCTATTACCTTTACTAAGCGAAAAGACAGTTATCTGGAATACTATTCGGGACCAGTGGACTATTCAGCTGCGATTGGTGATACGACCTACAATGAAAAATATAACTCCACATATCTCCAAGAAAATTTTGGTGAAGTACATAGCGTGACTCTAGCGAAAGTATATGATACTCGTGACAATGTGTTTGACGCGACAGAAGGCAAGCGTATTTCTCTCACCAGTGAATTTGCTGGTAAAGCCCTTGGCGGTCAATTCGATTTCAATAAATACATTTTTGATGGACGCCAATACGTTAAAGTAGGAAATAAACAAACCCTGGCTTTTCGAGTAACAGCTGGTTCTGCTGTAGGGAATGTACCAGACGCCAGCAAGTTTGTTGCAGGCGGTAGTGACACACTGCGTGGCTATGAAGATAATGAATTTAAAGGTGATAAGATGTTTACCGCTTCTGTTGAATATCGCTATCCAGTCGCGAAAAAAATTCAAGGTGTTATTTTTACTGATGCTGGTAATGCCTGGGATGGGAATTACAAATTGAACAATCTAAAGTTCAGTATTGGAACTGGCCTGCGTGTTGATACACCCCTTGGCCCCATACGTCTTGATTATGGATATGGTAACGAAGGCGGTAGATTCCATTTCAGTTTTGGTACTCAATTTTAAAAACAAGCATCACCACTCTTGTTTGCAGGAGTGGTGATGCTTTAAATAGATTTCTAGAATGTATAGCTAATTTCAATATCAATAAAATTAGTTAAACGCAAAAATAAAAGTTACTGTCTTGACGACGATATTGTTGACTGATATAATGACAGCAATTGAATACGATACGGTTAAGGTGCCACCAATTCATTGGGGATAATAGGGAAGTCTGAGCATGGGAACAACATGCATAAGCGCGGGCCCGCCACTGTACTGAAGAGACATTACAAAACCACTCATTAAGGGGAAGGTGTAATTCGTCGTTGATTCAGGAGCCAGGAGACCTGCCTTTACGCCGTTTAATAATCTTCATGGAAAAGAAGGTTTTTTGGGATTGATTGTCCCAAAGAACCTTCTTTTTATGCAATCTAAGGGCATAATATTCTCGATAGGTCGCGTTGGGCCCATGTTATTAACGCGACCTGGTGTTACTTAACCTACGCTTAGAATAACATGAACCTAGCGCTTAGGCTGATATTTAAGTAACTTTTATTTTAAGATAATGGGGGATTACTATGAGTTTATTGCAAGAAACATTGCTCAAAATTAGTGAACTAGATAAGGATGTCATGGAGGCGGTTCAAACAAGGTTAGATAGTCTAATACAGCCCAAAGGAAGTCTTGGCCGGTTAGAAAGTATGGTACGACAGTATGCAGGAATAGTCGGGCAGGTACAGCCCCAAATACCACGTAATTGTATGGTGATTACATCTGCTGATCATGGGGTTGCTAGACTAGGTATTAGTGCTTATCCTGTGGAGACAACTATACATATGACGGCTAATTATCTTATATCTAAAGGGGGGAGTGCCAATGCTTTCGCCAATTTTTGTGGTGCCGACATGGTAGTTGTCGATATGGGAATAGCAGGTGATTTATCCCATGTGCCAGGGCTGCTTCATCGGAAAATTGCTTATGGAACTGAGGATTTTACACAAGGACCGGCCATGACTCGCCAGCAGGCTGTACAGGCGATTGAAACAGGTATCCAAATTGTTAACGAACAAGTAAAACAAGGATATACATGCTTTAGCCTTGGTGAAATGGGAATTGGCAATACGACTGCGAGTGCCGCTATTGTTGCGGCTTTTACTAGCTTGACTCCTGAGGAAGTTACAGGACGGGGAACAGGGATATCAGATAGCCGAATGGAAGTCAAAATTAATGTTGTTCGCAGAGGATTAGAAAAAAATCAGCCGAATGCTGAGGATGGCATTGACGTGCTCTCAAAGGTTGGCGGTTTTGAAATTGGCGCCCTTGCAGGAGTTATTCTTGGCTGTGCGGCCAACAGATGCGGAGTGGTGATTGATGGTCTTAATACCACAGCAGCAGCACTCATTGCCAATGCCATCCATCCTATAAGCAAAGAGTATATGTTTGCCTCTCACTTATCTGGTGAGCCTGCCCACATTATTGCTTTGCGGTTTCTAAAATTAGAGGCTTGTCTAAACATGGGAGTACGTCTAGGGGAAGCTATCGGTGCATCTATGGTTATGGATATGTTAACAGTATCTACTAAGATGCTAGATCATATTGGGACTTTGAAAAAAGACCAACCTTTCGAAATAGATATAGCAGGATAAACAATGATGGGAGGACAGGTACATGTTTGAAAATATAATTTCATTGATAAAACCATTGAATGTAGAAGCAATGGAGAAATGTCAGCTCAGACTTGAAAATTTGACGAAACCACTTGATAGCTTACATTCTTTTGAGCATATCGCTCGTCAAATGGCAGGAATTACTGGTAATCATCGGCCTCAAATGCTCAAAAAGAGTATTGTTGTCATGGCAGGGGATCATGGAGTGGCTGCTACAGGAGTAAGCCTAAATCCCCAAACAGTGACTGCTGAAATGATGGTTAATTCGTGCCAGGGCGGCAGTGCTATTAATGTATTTGCTGATCATGTTGCTGCTCAGCTTGTCTTAGTAGATATTGGAATCGCTACAGATTTGCCTGAATTTCCCCAATTGTACTACGAGAAAATTGCCTACGGAACAAAAAATATTACCCAAGAGCCAGCAATGACAAGAGAGGAAGGGATAAGAGGGATTGCAGTAGGGATCAAAATAGCACAGGCAGAGGTGAGCAAAGGGTGCCGAATTGTGGGACTAGGTGCCATGGGTATTGGTAATACGATTTCAAGTACAGGGATTATTGCTTGTTATAGTGGAGGAAAAGTAGCTGAACTTTTGGGACTGGGCAAAGGAATATCCCAGTCACTTCTTAATCAGGAAATCCACTTGCTCGAAACTGCCTTAGCTGTTAATCAACCAGACCCAAGGGATGCTCTTGATGTGTTAAGCAAACTCGGAGGACTAGAGATTGCTGGTTTGGTAGGCGTTATCTTAGGCGCAGCAGCAGGTGGTGCGGCAGTGGTCCTGGATGGTCTTGCTACCAGCGCGGCGGCACTGATTGCAGTGAAAATGGCTCCCCAGGTGAAAGAATATCTAGTGGCATCACATTTTGATGTAGAACCAGCACATAAAGTGGCTCTGGATTTGATCAATGTGCCTGGCTACTTGCATCTTGATATGCATTTGGGAGAAGGAACTGGAGGGGCGCTAGGAATGTCATTGATTAATGCTTCCTTACATGTTATCAATGATATGAAAACTTTTGGAGAAGCTGAGGTAGCTGTTGCCGAGGATGGTCCCGGCACTTTGAAGCAAAGGCAGGAACGCGTTACTTCAGCAACGATGTGATGGGCTTTATTCGATGCGTTGCAACTGAATATCTTTCTTGCGTCTGAGGGCTTGGCACAAACCAATTCTTATCTTAAAAAACAATAATATATTCTGCTTTTGCAGGAATTATGGGCATGTACGGTAAAGAGTAGAATATAGGATATCCTCGACGATTACTATTAATGATCTTTAGTTTAGTATATATAGATAGTAGTGGAGGTTTATTAGATGAGATCTGGGCCCTTATTATTTATTGAAGGGATTTTGCTCCTGGTAAGTTTTATTTGGGGTATTAACCCTACTATTATGAAAGTTGGACTACTCTATTTGCCGCCCATGCCTTACAATGCGGTAAGAATGTTGATTGCCTTATTATTTTCCTGGTTGATACTTTGGATGTCTAAAACCGATAAACCTTTTGAGCGGCAAGATATAAAGCTTATATTATTGATCGGTGCTGCTGGCTTCTTTGTTTTTCAGCTGACCTTTACCTTCGGGGTGCAAAATACGACAGCAGGCAATTCGTCACTGTTGTTAGCTCTTGTACCTGCTAGTGTTGCTATTATTAATAAATTATTTAAAATCGAAGATATCAGTACAACCATGGTTTTAGGTATAGGGATGTCATTATTCGGGGTTATCTTAATTGTGGTTGGTTCAGGAAAAGAATTCAGCACTAGTGGCAACCATCTTTTGGGTGCATTTATGATGCTCATTGCCCAATTTGCCTATGGTTATTATTCGGTCTTTTCCAAACCCCTTTTAAATAAATATTCCACCTATCAGGTTACCGCATATATGGTGACGATTGCTACAGTGCTGTTTATTCCAGTAGCTATTCCCAGTATGATGTTAATTGAATGGACGGATGTTCCACTGACTGCTTGGTTTAGTGTGTTGTATTCGGGGGTTTTTGCCATTTGTGTGGGGAATTTTTTATGGATGTGGGCAATTGGCAAAATAGGTAGTACCAGAACAGCTCTTTATAATAATTTGTCGCCAATTTTTGCTGTGGCTACAGGCTATATTTTTTTAGGAGAAAGCTTTGGTTGGTTACAGTTTTTTGGTGCGGTGGTGATTTTTGGGGGGATGTATTTGACCCGTCAGAAGGGGTGAACAGTAGAGGTCAAGTAGTCAAGAGGGGTTCTGATATTTTGAAATGCAATTGTGAATGCTTGAATAATCTGATAAAATGGATGTATGGAACATGAAATCAATGCTTTATAAGTCATAGTGGTTTTCAATAACTCAGGACTGATTTATATTTTTGAGCGGGTTTTTGTATAAAACCTTGAATAAGTAATATAATTTAATACATATAGTTCTTATTTTTGTATAACGATTGTGAACTATTTTGGGATGACCTATATTAATTTATTTTGGAGGAGAGGATTTTTATGAAAATAAAGCGGGTTGATACAACCATTAGTACGAATAAGCTACAAGAGTCGAAAGGGTTTTATATGCAGCATTTTAATTTTCGACTGGTTTATGAAAGTGACTGGTATATAGAATTAATTTCACGGGACATGCCGAATGGTATAAGTTTTACCTTACCTCAGCGAGAAGAGGGTGAATTCTTTAATGGGAAGGGTTTGATCATCTCATTCGAAGTAGATGATGTAGATGCTGAATATGAACGTTTAAAAACAGAAGGCGTACACATTTATCAAGAAGTGCAAAATAAACCTTGGGGCGAGAGAAGCTTTGTCGTTGATGACCCCAATGGTGTTCATCTTTATATTTATACATCAACTTTACCAGAACCAGAGTATCAGAAAGTTTATGATGCGTATAAAAAGTGATAGAAAAATGACAACCCTGTGGCGATCTTATGCCATGGGGTTGTCATTTTTAGCGGAATCAGAAAGTGTTATACTTTCTGATTCCAATTAAGGGCAACTAAGGCTTGGCGGAAGCCAAGTTTTCTTTATATGATTCAAAAGTAGATCTAACGTACGCTATATCTATTTATACTTTTTCCGGGGTACTTACAACAAATACTTTTACGTTTTGAATGCCAAAGTCCTTAGCTTCGTTTACCGTCCATTTTGCAATATCCACACGATTGCCTTTAATGGCACCACCTGTATCTTCTGCTATTGCATACTCGCCATGGCCATCAGGATACTGGATATATACCTTGGAGCCCAGGGGAATGACATTGGGATCGACGGCAATGATTCCTGGGCGAACCTGGGATCCGATAAAGGTCTTGTTACCCCATTGATCATTATCATGAGGACCTGGGGCGTAGGCAGTTGCCTTAATATCCAATACTTGCTTATAGTCAGCAGGTGCGTTGCCCGCGGATGTTTTAGTGATATTCGGATCTGGTTGAGCGTTAGGATTTGCCTGCTCAATTGGTTTTGGTGTAGTAACTGGAGCTTTGCCTACATTCGGATCTGGTTGAGCGTTAGGATTTGCCTGCTCAATTGGTTTTGGTGTAGTAACTGGAGCTTTGCCTATATTCGGATCTGGTTGAGCGTTAGGATTTGCCTGCTCAATTGGTTTTGGTGTAGTAACTGGAGCTTTGCCTATATTCGGATCTGGTTGAGCGTTAGGATTTGCCTGCTCAATTGGTTTTGGTGTAGTAACTGGGGCTTTGCCTACATTCGGATCTGGTTGAGCGTTAGGATTTGCCTGCTCAATTGGTTTTGGTGTAGTAACTGGAGCTTTGCCTATATTGGGATCTGGCTGGACGTTAGGATTGGCCTGAGCAGTTGTTTTTGGGATAGTAGTTGGAGCTTTTCCTATATTAGGATCTGGTTGGACGTTAGGCTTAGCTTGCTCAGTTGTTTTTGGGGTAGTAACTGGAGCTTTGCCCACATCAGAACTTGGTCGTGATGCCTTGTTTTCTTGCTTTGTTTCTGTAGTTGTTCGAGGATTCTGATTTTGAGCTTTGAGTTCATTAGTTGGTAAGACTTTAGAATTAAAATTGATTTGAATGCCTGAATCGCTTGTTTTTGCAACTTGTTGGGAAGTGGTAGCTGACATATTACTAGTATTTGAACTGGCAGAAGCATGAGCTATTGAAGTGGGGAGACCTGGCAGCATGGTAGTTGACAGTATTGTTGCTGCGGCGACAATACCGGCAAGATTTTTATATTTTTTCTTAACACGCTGAATTTGTTTGTTGCGATGCTTATGTGTCATAGTTATATTCCTCCTTTACGAGGTTCTTTTTGATAGTATTTGTTAAAAAAAAATTAAAATTCTAAGTATTTTTTAGAAAGTAACTGACAGTTAATTGACGGAGTTACTTTTTTTAAGTAATATCGTTATTAATAGATGTCAGAAGAGTTTCTGATTAAAAGGTGGTGAAAGTGGCAGTGACCAATGAAAATATATTGATTACAAAAGCGCAAGACGGAGACAGGGAAGCATTAAATACGTTGGTTTCATGCTACTGGCAGCCGATTTACAGGCTTATTTATAGTAAAGTTGGGAATGAAGAAGACGCAAAGGAACTAACTCAGGATACTTTTATGAATGCATTTCGCTCACTACCCCGATATAAAGTTATGGATGTTTCATTTAAAAGCTATTTAGGACGAATTGGCATAAACTTAGTGACTGATTTTTGGCGTAAGAAAGGTCGCACACCTCAACTTGTAAATATTACTGGATATCAGGAATCAATTATTGATGTAAGGGAAAATCCGGAAGAATATACCCTTCGGCTTGAAGGTCAAGAACAAATAGTCAATTTAGTTGAAAGTTTGCCTGAAGAGCAGCGCCAAGCGGTAAAATTAAGAGTTATTTTAGGATTATCTGTTCGTGATGTTGCCATGCAGATGCAAAAGACTGAACCGGCAATTAAGATGCTGCAACAGCGAGCTTTGAAAAATTTACGTAAGATGTGCCTGGATATAGGCATAATGCACTGGGGAGGTGGACCGAGAGATGTTACAAAATAAAGAATTTAATCAGGCAGAGGAACTTTCGAAGTGTTTAGATGATTTTAATGAGGGCAGGCATCGTATTACTCAGGATGAAGAAGTAAAGGAATTAGTTGAAATGGCTAACCTTGTTAAGCAGTCTTACAGTCAGGGCGAGGTACCCCAATTACTGATTAGTGAACTTGTTGACAATCTGGCGACTGAACTTAAGGCGCAAAAACAACAGAAACAGCGTAGATATTGGCTATATGGTGGTCTTAGCAGCGTAGCGGCTGCTGTATTAATTGTCGCCTTTATACAGTTTTTATTGCCGCAATCAGCTGGTAATAATACTGCTCAGCAAATTGATGATAATATAATGTTACAAAAAAATGTAGCGGTTGCTGATGAAGTTAGTATTCCTAATATTTCACAATCAACAAATGCAATGATTGAGCAACAGGTTCAGTCAGATAATAGTACAGAAGCTCCTGGGCCCCAATCAGTTGAAAAAAAATCTACTGATGATCTTTCTAAGGTTATTGCAGAAATAATACAGGTGGTAGAATCACCAAAAACAGATCAAAAGCCTAATCAGGTGGCTATGTTGCAGAAGGAAACCTTACTACAACAAGAAACGTCTAACGATATGGCTAGGACAAAAAGTACATTAATGGCAAAAACGAATATTAATTCTTTGCAGGAAGATAGAAACAGTCAGCTTGAACGCAGAAGTGCCATGATGGTACTACCTAATCAAAAGGCACAGTCTATAACTGTAGATAATACCAGTGGTGTAATACGGCAGGTTTATAATCAAGGAACTAATGATGAAATAATTATTACCCAGCGCCTACTTGATGAGAATATGCAAAAAACTAGAGAGGGTGCAACGCAAGCAGTTGCTGAAAGTACAGCAATAAAAACTATTAGTAAAGACACTAAAGATGTTATTAACAGCTTAACTGTAAAAGCTGGCAAGTACTCTATAACGATTGAGGGGAAAAAGACAAAGGAAGATCTGCAAAAATTAGCAGAATCCTTGACTGGGATGAAGTAGGTCAGTAGTATTTTTCATATAGGTATTTAAATCATTTGCATACCTACCCGAAATTAGATAGAATTTACAATATGGCAGGGGGGATGCATTATGAAAAAAATTGAAATTACAATAGCAGATAAATGGCTAATGGGCATACTCTTTTTATTATCTATTACAGGGATCATCCTGAGTTTTGTGCTCTTTCCAGCTCAAGCTAATACAATTGCTGAAATTCGTGTTGATAGTAAACTAGTGAAGAGTATTACTCTCCGCAAAGGCTATAATGAAGAAATTCGCATTGGGGGACAAACTGAATATGCAGTGATTGAAGTTAAAGATGGGAGAGTAAGAATCAGGCAAGATGACTCGCCACGTCAAATTGGTGTGCAAACTGGCTGGATTAGTAAACCACCTCAACAAGTTGTTAATTTACCATATCGTATTGTGATTAATGTAGTGTCAAATGAATCCCTTGATGTGGATGATATTGCCCGTTAAAGGAGTAGTTGGATGATAAGAAGAATTATTTTTTTACTGTGGGGTCTTTTACTGTTTGGTTTTGGAATTGTCATGACCGTCAAAAGTAATTTGGGGACGGCGCCATGGGATGTCCTTCATTTGGGGATAATTAATTATATTTCTTTGACCTTGGGACAAGTTTCTCAGTTGACAGGAATCCTTGTTATTATAAGCAGTTGGTTTTTAGGAGTGAAACCTGGCTGGGGTACGATTGCTAATATGTACTTTATTGGTCTGTTTATTGATGTTTTTATGGATTGCCAGTGGATACCTGTTCCTAATCAATGGTATTCTCAATTGACCATGTTGTTGGGAGGTATTTGGGTTATAGGCTGGGCTAGTTTTTTCTACCTGTCTGCCGCTTTAGGCGCTGGACCTAGAGATAGTTTTATGGTGGGATCTATTCATAAAACAGGTTGGCCTGTATGGAAGGTGAGAACCGTTATTGAAGCAAGTGTGGCTACTGCTGGATACTTTCTAGGGGGGCCAGTGGGAGTTGGGACTGTAATTATTGTTTTTACCTTGGGTCCTTCCATTCAGTGGGCCTTTACGATCATGGGAAGACGAGCCCAGGATATCAAGCATGTTCCGTTGACGATGAGAGATAATAATTAGCCGCAAAGTATTCCTTTAATACAGGAATACTTTCTAGCATAAGAATGTATAAGTCTTACGAACTGCAAAGGCACAGAGGACGCAGAGGGGTTATAATAACAATCCCTTCTCTTTGCTCTCTGCACCTCTGCGGTTAAATCGCATCTATGTTTGTTTCAAAGGGCGCGTATCCTTTTTTCTTATTCTGGTTGTAGTGATTTGTTTCCAGAATGTCTGATTAAGCACCATTTAACAGTAGGTATGGCGAGTATTAGTATGGATAAAAGTCTAAAAAGTTGGTAAGCGACTACGAGTGAGACATCGGCATGGACTGTCATGGCAGTAATGCCCATTTCTACCATTCCTCCAGGTGAGGTACTGATAAACGCAGTTAAAAAGGAGATAGGATATACTTTGCTTAGAATGTAATCAATACCTAATGATGAAATGATGACTGTGAGGATTCCCCCAAAACTATATAGAACAATGGCTTTCCAGTTTTTTAAACCATTAAATTCAATGTCTGCACCCATCTGAATTGCAATCGAGATCTGAGCTAATGCGATGATCACTTGTGGGAGATGGGGCGCAGTATTTCCTTCTATGATGAGGGCTATTGTGCCAAGTGCAGGACCCATGAGGTAAGGGGTAGGAAAGTTAATCATTCTAGCTAGCTGTGCAGATATAATAGATACAATTGCGAATAATGTCAGTGTCCAAGGATCTAAAAACAGTGGAGTAACAGCGTTAGTTACGCCACTGGTATCATTCGCCAGACCATAAGTGGCAAGCAGTGGCACTGTGAAGACGACAGTCAGTAGTCTAGTAATTTGCATAAGTGTGACGATTGCCACATCGGCACCTTCAATTTCTTCACAGACAATAACCATTTGAGAAAGGCCCCCTGGCACACTGCCTAGGATTCCATTTATTAGACCTACGCCTGTACGACGGCTAGTGAACCAACCGACTAGAAGACTAATCGTCATTATAGCGAGGGTGGATAATATCATTCCGGGAAGTTGTCCGAAAATTTGTCGTCCTATTTGTAGTGTAAATGGGCTACCCATTGTATATCCGAGAATGACTAGACCGCTATTACGAATCGGTTTTGACCAGGACACTGCTTTTTTTCGCAGCATCTTCCAAAGTAGTGTGGTAACTAGTGGACCCAGCATCCAGGGAAGAGGTATATGAATTTCATAGAAAATAATGCCCCCAGTGGTGGCGAGTAGGAAAATGATAATGTTGTCTATCAATGAGTAAGTCTCCTTTTGCATATATAAGATAGTATCCAAAGAATAAAATATCATTAAATAGTTGGGGGGTCAATGATTTAATGATATTCAAGTCGATTGGTGCTCTGGGAAGAAATTCAAAAAAAACATTGCCGAATCGTATTTTTATCCCTTGGTTCCGGAATCAGAAAGTATAAATTTTAAGAACCACAGAAGCGCGGAGGACGCAGAGATATTTTTCTCTGCGGTCTCTGCGCCTCTGCTGTTTAAAGGATGCGCTAACGTTTTTCTTTTAGTTATAGCCTCATTGCAGCTTCTGCGGCTAAGGCGGATCTTTCGCACTCTTCTGGTAGCATGGTTACTTGAAAACACAATTTGGAACCCATCATTTTTTCACTGGCATAACTGAGGCCATTGGATTGGCTGTCAAGTAGTGGATTATCAATTTGCGCAGGATCGCCAAGAAGAATCATTTTGGTACCCAGGCCAGGGCGGGTAAGTACTGCTTTGGCCTGACGCGGGGTAGAATTTTGCATTTCGTCAAACATAACCCAATATTTTTGCAGTGAACGACCTCTCTGGTACGCCAATGCTTCCGTATGAATAATACGTTTTTCAAACAGCATATTAACAGTGTCTTCTGTTTGCGCTACATCTTTGTCGTCTACGATAGAGTTTCCTGACATTAATAAGAATAGATTATCTTTAATAGCACGCATATAGGGTTCAATTTTATCTGCTTCTGTTCCAGGAAGGAAACCGATACCTTCATCTAACATTGAATTTGGACGGCAAATAAGAATATGATGATAGTCTTTTGGGCGACATTCCATGTATTTATAAAGCCCTACTGCTAAGGAGTAAAAAGTTTTAGCCGTTCCAGAGATTCCTTTTAAAATGACCAAAGGGGCTTCTGTCGCACTCATCATGAGGCATTCTTGCATGAAAATTTGTCCAATATTTCTGGGAGTTACACCAAAGGGCTTATGGTTTTTATATTTCAGATGAATGATCTTTTTACCATCAAAACGCCCTAGTGCTGTGTGACGATCGTTGTCTATTGACTTTATTAGTAAAAATTGATTGGTGACAAAAGTGGCTGGTATCAGCATACCTGCTAGTTCATCAAATACAAAGAGTGTAGCTGGGTCTATTTGATTGATATCGTCTTTATGGAAGGCATTGATTATTTCACTAGAAGTATAAACGGTTATACGCCCTGTATATTGCTCTGCAATGCTTGAGACTTTATCATTGCGAAAGTCTTCGGCTTGAATTTTTAGTATAGATGATTTAACTCTCATATTTGTATCGCGACTTACTAAGATGGCTTGGTGACCATCTTCTGTTAATCCTTTACATACTTGTAGAATGCGGTTATCAGCATTGTCTTTTTCCCAGTGAATAGGCATAGTGGTGTCGTTATGATTAGACTCTAGAATAAGAATTCCACCCTGGTCGTTTAGAGGTACACCCTCCAAGAGATTACCGTTGGTGCGGAGGCTGTCGATAATACGGCTGATATGGCGACTATTGTTGCCTCTTTCAGTTGCTTCTTTTTTAAATTTATCAAGTTCTTCGATCACAACTTCGGGAATTATTACTATATGCTCGTTAAAAGCGTATAGGGCATTTGGTGAGTGTAGTAAAACATTAGTGTCTAAGACATAATATTTTTTCAACATGATCCCCCTCTTGTTGAGAATATCTTCTCTTTATCAGTATATGCTTTGTAAGGTAGTGTTAAGTTCTGAATTTATTAATATTAGGTAAATGTTTTGATAGTAGTAAATACCGGTGCTATCAATACTGCTCGTATTATGTCTATAGCCTCATCAGGAATGCTGCTCGCGTGGCATCTAGCATCTCAGCAGATTGCGCAAGAGATAGTTGGTATGCTGTTTAGCATTACTAAAGATCCCTTCTGGATTTTAGTAATCGTCAATATCTTCCTCATTCTCAATTCATACGGTATTGGAAACAGGGACTTGTATTCTAGTGGTTATTCCTATACTATTAACGGCAATGCTAGCCGCAGGGGTGGATCCAATTCATTTTGATATTATTGTGGCTGTCAACTCAGCATTGGGTATGATTTTACCGCCAATTGGTATTTGCCTGTTTGTCTCTACGGCAATCACTAATGTTAGCTTAGAGGATGTTACTAAAGTTGTATGGCCTTTTGCTTTGGCCAATTTGATTGTATTGTCTTTAATAACAGCCAATCCATGGATTGTACAGATACTGCCTGGTATGATAAAATAATAAATGACTATAGATTATAAGTACATTATATATAAATCACTAAAAAAAGCCTGAGTGTTGCTGCAGGTCGCTTGGTGCGAGACTGGCAATAACACTCAGGTTTCTCCTTTTGCAATTAAAATAATGGATAAAAACTTAATAATAAAGCAAAGTTTTAGGAGCTACCATTGCATTTAAATAAATAAGAACATATAATAAATCTCTAAAGGCTATATTCCTCAAAACTTTACTTCTGAATCAGAAAATATAATGCTTTCTGATTCTAAGTAAGGACAACTAAGACTTCAGCCTGGGCTGAGGCTTGACGGAAACCAAGTTTTCTTTATCAAATAGGAGGTAGAATCGAACTTGATTAGAATTGCTCGCCGTGTTCTTATTGGCAAGCCCCTTCATAACAAAGAAATGATGCATGAACGGTTACCAAAATGGAAAGCTTTGTCCATATTCTCATCTGATGCCCTATCCTCAGTTGCCTATGGGCCAGAACAAGCCTTGATGATCTTAGTTGCTACCCAAGGGGTTATTGCTTATGGCTATTTATCACCAGTCATTGTAGCAGTATCAATCCTTTTAATGATTGTTGCTTTATCCTATGTGCAAGTTTCCAAAGCCAATCCAGGTGGTGGCGGTGCATATGCCATTGCTAAGAAGAATATGGGTGAGCTTCCAGCGTTAGTAGCCGCTGGCGCAGTATTTGCGGATTATGTTCTAACAGCAGCTGTCAGTGTTGCGGCTGGTACTGCTGCTATTGTATCTGCTTTTCCAGGGCTAAGTGGGAAGGAAGTTGGAATTGATTTAGCGGTATTATTTTTTATTCTTATGCTGGTTAATTTACGAGGTATGAAGGAGTCTTCTAACATATTCGTATATCCCACTTATGCATTTCTACTAGGCATGATCGTGTTAATTGGATCAGGCGTTTATCAAGCCTTTACCCATGTTGATACATTTATTCCTGTGGCATCCTTAGAGAGACAACCCTTGAATATGGCAATGTTATATATTGTACTCAGGGCCTTTGCCAATGGCTGTAGTTCGATGACCGGCGTGGAGGCAATCGCCGATAGTGTACCCCTATTTAGAAAACCGGAAGCATATAATGCTACAATTACAACTTACTGGATGGCAGGTATCTTAGTGACCATGCTTGGCGGTGTTACTTTCATGATGATGCACTTTCATATCATGCCTTTATCGGAAATTACTGCATTATCTCAGCTTGCAGAGCATATTTTCCATCGATCGTTTTTCTATTATTATATTCAGGTCACGACGATGATTGTATTGTACTTGGCAGCGAATACCGCATATAACGGTTTGCCAGTACTATTGTCTATTGTTGCTAAGGATGGTTATTTGCCAAGATATCTTAATTCTCGTGGTGAACGGCTTACTTTCTCTAACGGAATTATATTGATAACCCTTGCGGCAGGCCTATTAATTATTGTTTACGGTGGAAACATTGAACATTTAATATCATTGTATGCAATTGGAGTATTTATATCTTTTACCATTGCTCAATTTAGCATGGTCCTTCATTGGAAGCGTGAAAAGGGATCAGGCTGGATAGTACGAGCTATTGTGAATGGTATTGGGGCTTCAGCTACTGGCTTGGTCGTAATTATTATCACGTTAACCAAGTTTTCACATGGTGCATGGACCGTCTTAGTTTTTATCCCAGTCATGGTTTTAATATTTAAAAAAATTCGGGGCCACTATGATGATATGGCAGACCAACTGCATCTGCCCATGGAAGAAAAATTAGAATGTGATGACCAGGCTGTAGTGCGGAATTATGTAATAGTCCCGATTTCATCACCAACACGAGTGGTCTATGAATCACTGAAGTTTGCCAAAACACTAAGTAAAGATATAATTGTTCTACATGTTGCTAAAGATGATGAAAGCGCTACTAGAGTGCAAGCAAAGTGGAACGAATGGAATCCTGGAATTGATTTAGAAATTGTTCATTCACCCTATCGACTTACCGTCCAACCATTACTTGATTATGTAGAAGAACTACAGGCGAAGAAGAATCCTCAGGACTACATTACGGTTCTCATTCCCGAGTTTGAGACCAGGAAATGGTGGCATAGACTGTTACATAACCAAACTGGTTGGATATTACATGCCATGCTAGTTTTAAAGGAAAATGTAAGTGTGATAACGATACCCTATCACTTAAATAAGTAAAGAACAGCGACCGCCCCAATTATATAGGAAATCCCTATTTGTCATTTGGACAAATAGGGATTTTTTCTAGCATGGCATGTTCATTAGTGTACTAATATCAATATTAAATATCTTACTCAATTGTTTATTGTATGGTCAAAAGGATTTAGGCTTTGTATTATAGAAATAAAAATATATAGAGAAAATTAAAAAAGCTAATATTGATAAAGGTCTAAACAACAATAAATAGGCGGGTGGCAAATGAATAAATATAAAGTAGTAATGACTGGTGGTCTTATGGTTCCTGCTTTAGAGCGTATACAAAAAGAATGCGCAGTTAAACAATGGGAAAAAGTTGATCCAATTCCGCGCGAGATCTTATTTGACTGGCTTAAAGATGCCGAGGGACTTATTGTGACAGGCAATATCCGGGTTGATGAAGAACTCCTGCAGCATGCGCCGAAACTTAAGGTTATTGTCCAGGCAGCAGTTGGCTATGATAATATAGATATTGAAGCCTGTACACGGCACGGCATATTATTTGGAAATACTCCAGGGGTCCTTGTTGATGCTACTGCTGATCTAGCATTTTCTCTTCTTTTATGTTCAGCACGACGGATTCATGAGGGATGGGACTTTGTGCGTGCTGGTTCTTGGCGTCCTGGGTATAACATGTCTTTTGGCATTGATCTTGCTGGTAAAACTCTGGGGATAGTGGGTATGGGGCAAATTGGAGCTGCAGTTGCGAAGAGGGCAAGAGCTTTTGGTATGAATGTAATTTATTATAATCGTAATCGCCGGATTGACGATGAAAAGATTGGTGCAACATATGAGACTTTTGATGTCTTGTTGGGCAAGGCTGACTGTGTAATAGTACTAACGCCCCTATCTAAGGAGACTAGAGGATTGTTTGGGCGGGAACAATTTTCAAGGATGAAGCCGACGGCATATTTTATCAATGTTTCCCGGGGACCGGTTGTAGATACTGATGCACTGTTAGATGCTCTAAAAACAGGAAAAATAGCTTATGGGGCACTTGATGTTACTGATCCTGAACCCTTGCCAGGAGATCATCCATTGCTAAAGCTTTCTAATATTCTTGTTACTCCCCATATTGGCAGTGCTACCACGGAAACCCGTACTGCAATGGCACAACTTGCAGCTGATAATTTACTTGCAGGATTGGCAGGCAGACCGTTGCCTGCTTGCGTGAATATCAATAAGGGTAAATAAGGATTATAAGATTTGCATCCTAAACTGAATGGGTCTTCTACTGTATGGTATCCAGATGAATGGTTATCTTCGACTAGGACTTACAAATTGTTGGTACAGAAATAGTTTTGTAATTTTGTGAGTTTAAAAGCAGCTAGGCCTATATTAGGGGTCTAGCTGCTTTTGAAATGCAATGGTGATAGAAGTCAACCACTCTCTAGTATTTAAAATCGTAGATGGTAAATTGGTTTCATTAGGGACTTTTTTAAATATAATTGAATGCAGGAATTTATATTATATAGTCTAGATTAGTAAAAAAACTTGCAGTTAGTGTAAGTGGGATAATGGTACATAAAAGAAGTTTTATGTTCATACCTATAAATCCTCAGGAGGATATTATGATTCCTATTATGGAGGTATTGTTGACTCTAAGCGTAATCGTTGTTTTGCTGCAACGAAAAATTAGCATAGGTAATGCTATGTTAACTGGTGCAGGGATGCTGTTTCTTATGTGTTCACCCCAGTGGATTACATTCCAGGCAGCTGGGAGGGATTTATTATTTAGTTCCAGCACGTGGGAAATATTAGCGGCTCTTTATTTAGTCATGTGTTTAGAGTATCAGTTGCGAACTCAGGGGATTATCGATGGTTTGATGGCCACTGCTCGTGTCTTACTAAAGAGTGATAAGGTGCTATTGGTTTTAATGCCGGCTTTTCTTGGTTTTTTACCTTCGTTGGGAGGTGCCATTTTTTCAGCACCATTGGTAGAAGCGGCTGGAAAACCATATGATCTTTCGCCAGAAAGAAAAACGGCCATTAATTACTGGTTCCGCCACTTATGGGAATGCACAAATCCCATTCTCCCTGGACTATTATTGGCTAGCCAAATTGCACAAGTGTCTGTTAGCGTAATGATTGCCCATATGCTTTGGGTTTCGGGGCTGTGTTGGCTATTAGGATGGCTTCTTTATATCTCACCATTAAGAAGTCGAGTAGAGAGTCAAGTGACAAGTTCCACCAGTTCAGAACAAGGGAAAAAATATTGGCATTTGTTCTTGGCAGCTGGGCCAATTTGCGCTAATTTCTTGCTGGTTGTTGCCTTGGATTTTGGGCCAGCGATGTCAATGTTGTTAGTGGTTATCACTATGACGTTAATACTGCGGTTACGATTTAATACTATTATCAATATGATCCACCATGCGTTTGATCGTAAGTTATTATGGGGTGTTGTTGGCATTTTATTCTTTCAGTACATGTTAAAACAAACAGGTATTATTGCTGACGTTGCTTTAGTGCTCAAAAGTTTAGGCATTTCGATGATGATTGTCATTGGTATCGTTGGTTTAATTGCCGGGATACTTACAGGTTCTTCCCAAGGCTACGTGGCTATTACATTTCCCCTCATAGCTGCGATTTCTATGGGTAATATTGATATGGCTGTGGTTGCCTATGTCGCTGGTTTTGCTGGTCAGATGTTGTCGCCAGCACATTTATGCCTATTGGTGACGCTGGATTATTTTAAGGCTGATTACTTGAAGTCCCTATGGAGTGTTATCATGATGGAAATAGCTGTATTAGTTGTACTATCTATTACAGCGATAATGTGATTTTCTAATGTTATTAAACATAATAATATTGTTAAGTATTATGTTTAATTTAACATATGGGCATCATTATGATACAATCGATATAAGTAAGAGTTTGGAGGTAAGTTATGCAAGTATTGAAAGACAAAATTCAGGCGGAGGGAGTAGTAGTACAGAATTCTTTACTGAAAGTAGATTCTTTTTTAAATCATCAAATTGATCCAAATTTGATGATGCAAATAGGAGAAGAGTTTGCTCTTCGGTTTAAAAATAGTAATGTAACCAAAGTACTAACAATTGAGTCTTCAGGTATTGCTGTTGCAATTATGGTAGGATTGGTACTTCAGGTGCCTGTTGTTTTTGCCAGAAAGAAAAAATCCGCTGTTTGCAATGATGATGTTTATAGCACAACAGTGTACTCCTTTACCAAAAAAGAAAGTAATTATGTGACTGTTTCCACAGAATTATTGACAGCTGGTGAAAATATAATGATTATCGATGACTTTTTAGCTAATGGTGAAGCTGCTCTTGGTCTTACGAATATTGTAGAGCAGGCAGGTGCTAATGTTGTGGGAATAGGTATTGTCATTGAGAAGGCATTTCAACCAGGAGCTGAGAAACTGAAAAATGCGGGATATCGGGTAGAATCTCTGGTTCGCATCCAGTCCTTTTCAAATGGACAGGTGAATTATGTATGATATCATATTGTTTGACCTTGATGGGACGCTAACAGATCCGAAGCCAGGGATCACGAAATCAGTACAATATGCTCTTGAAAAAATGGGTATTGCAGAAGATGATTTGGATAAGCTAACTTCCTTTATCGGACCGCCACTGACCACTTCTTTTAAAGAGTTTTATAGCATGAATGATGATGAGGCAAACCAGGCTCTAGGGTATTATCGGGAACGTTTTTCTACGGTTGGATTGTATGAAAATGCGGTTTATGTCGGGATGAAAGAACTGCTAGAAGAATTACAAAACCAAGGGAAAACAATGTTTGTCGCTACTTCAAAACCGACTATATTTTCTATAAAAATATTAGAGCATTTTGGTCTGATCCATTTTTTTAAAGCTGTGATCGGTAGTGAACTTGATGGCACACGAGTGGAAAAAAATGAAGTTATAGAGTATGTGCTGTCAGAAATAGATGGTCATGATTTGAAGAAAATTATTATGGTGGGCGATCGTAAGTTTGATGTAATTGGGGCTAAGCAAAATGGTATTGATGTGATTGCTGTTGCTTACGGATATGGTAGTTATGAGGAGCTCAAGACAGCTAAGCCTAACTATATAGTTGGAACAATTTCAGAGCTCGGAGCAATCTTGCTTAAATAAAATAAATAAGGGTTCAGGCTTTCCTTGTAATTGATTAAAATTAACAAGTAAGACCTGAACCCTATATTTTTAATAAAGTTCACCCCTAAGGCGAGCTGTTTCGGCTTGGTTTTCAGAATAGTACCATCGTGACCCTTTTCCAATAATGCAACGTATCGCATCAATTTTTCCTTCTAGGGCCAGTTGTCTCATTTTTTTTAGGTCAAATCCATTATAAGAATAATAATTTGCTGAAATAAATCCTTGCATGTTCAATTTTTTGCGATATTGACTAACATCTCTGCTATCTAGTTGGACTTGCCAAATCGACATAAAACATCCCAGCCTTTCGCGTTAGTTTTTTTATTTAATTATACACCTATTTGCTGGAAAAATGTTAATAATTTTATTTTTTAATATACATATATTCGTTATAGTTGAAGGTAAATCTTCGATTATGACTAATATGTATATAAGGGAAGTATAACAATCTATATGAGGGGGACGGATATGAAGACTTTATTTGATAGGACGTCTATTAATAATATTCAATTAAAAAATCGTTTTGTACGAGGCGCAACATGGGAGAATATGGCTGACTCGGAAGGGGGGGTAACCGATAGATTATGGAAAGTATATGAAGAGCTGGCTGAGGGTCAGGTAGGTCTCATTATTACGAGTTATGCATTTATTTTAAAGGAGGAGCAACCCAATTCAGGTATGCTGGGAATTTACTCTGATTCACTTATTGCGGATTATGGTCGTCTGACAGATATGATACACAGTTATGGCAGCAGCGTTATAGTACAGCTGGTTTATGGTGGATCGCAAACGTTATATAAGCCAGAGCAACGCGTGATTTGGGGGCCATCTGCTGTGCCGGAAATAGGTACAGGTGTAGTACCGAAAGAGATGAATAAAGAAGAAATAAAAATCTTGGTGGGGGCGTTTGGAGATGCGGCTTTTCGCGCGCAACAGGCCGGCTTTGACGGGGTGGAAATACATGCTTCTCACGGGTATTTATTAGGCCAATGGTTAAGTCCGTTGCACAACTGCAGACAAGATGAATATGGTGGTAGTATAGAAAATCGGTCTAGGTTGCTAGTTGAAGTTTACGAAGAAATCCGTCGGCGGGTAGGACCAGACTATGGTGTATTGATTAAGATTAATTGCCAGGATTTTGTGCCTGGAGGTACCGAATTTGCCGATGTCTTATATGTTTGCAAGGAACTGGCTAGACATGGTATGGATGCAATAGAAATAAGCGGAGGAATTTTAGCGGCTAAAGAGTTATGCGCCTTTCGCCCTAATATCAATTGCCCGGAAAAGGAAGCCTATTTTGAGCCTTATGCCGCTCAAATCGCTAGTGAAACTAGTATACCGGTGATATTAACCGGTGGCTTACGTACAATGCAAGTTATGGAAAGAATTTTAGAGCAAACACCAATTCAATATTTTGGTATGGCGCGTCCGCTGTTGGCGGAACCGGGTTTAATTAAACGCTGGCAGAAAGGTGATTCCATGCCTTCAAAATGCCGGTATTGCAACAAGTGTCGTACGCCAGAGGGCAATGTTTGTATTTTGAATAGAGATTGAATCGTTATATAAAATTATTTTTTAAAGTAGCAAGAGACTCTTCTTTATACTGGTAAGATGTTCTTTAAGTATAGGCTATGCAAATTAGTATTAAGTTAGGAATTTGTTAAAATTATGTTAAAAAAGATGGCACGTAGTGTCAGCTCAAGCTGTTGAGAAAGCTATTTCTCAACAGCTTGTTTTATTTTATAATAAAAGAAGAGTTTTTTGCAGTTAGATTGTGGGGGGAATCAGTATGTTAAAAGAACGCCATGCTCATCAAATGGAATGGGAACTGGTTTGCATTGATCAATTAGTTCCTCAAGATCATTTGCTAAGAAAGATTAACCAATAGGAACAACTGTTTTTCAGGAAATCTTTGATGAAATCGTACAGATTGCGATTGTGTATAAAATGGTTGGTGGAAGGGTTCTATTCTCTGATTCTACTCATTTAAAAGAGAATGCTAATAAGAAAAAGCTAATAAGACAGCAGGTGCTCGCTTCAACGCAAGCCTATATAGAAGACTTAAATGAAGCAGTTGTAAAAGATCGAGAAGAACAAGGAAAAAAGCCTTTAAAAGTTAGAGAGGAAGCGGCAGAGGAAAAGGAAATCAAGATTAGCACTACTGACTCGGAAAGTGGATACATGTATAATAGGGGATGTAATTCACTGTTAAAAGCTGTTACTGCTACGATTGCAGGCCACTCTCCAGTCTCCCCTTCCAATACCATCGTTTGAGATGGCTGGAGTCATTAGGTGGTGGATGATATTACTAAATGATGCACAAAATTTCAGAAATAATCCAGCTGTAGAACGTTGTGCTAGTGGGAGAAGAATAGTGGTTGCGTCATGAAAGTTACTTGCGCCTCTGTCAAGATTGACCCAGTCAAACAAATCAGCTGCCACCACCGCATTGTCAAGTAGTTGAGTAGCTAGAGTTGAATTTTGATTATACATGCCATTGCCTGCAACAGCATAATTAGCATAGCATTGCTGAACCCAAGACTCATATTCTTTGTGCCCAGAGAGAATTTTGGCTCGGGCGTGATGAGGCACACAGAGATCTTGCATCAAATGAGCTGCAGCGCCAAGCAAAAATGCTGCTTGGCGATAGTTTTTGCGGTGCATATCATGTATCCCTTGTTGGTAATAACTATGGAATGTTTCGATAGCGGTAGCAAACTGCCACAATCCTTTGCCGCTTGAAGGTTCAAAATAGTGACTAACATTTCTCCAACCTTTATCAGCCCAGTATACTCCAGCCTTTAGCTCTGTCATGTATGTAGTAAGAAATTTTGCATAAAGCTCAAAACCATCATTATGTAAAATAGTCATGGCTTGATGATTGCAAAATTCATGAGTGATTCCTGGAGGATCAAACAATTTCTGAAATGGGCTAATTGTTGTCAGTACTAGTTTGGCCCCGCCAACCGCCAGATAATTGCCTAGAGTTGGTAAATGCATGCCAGTACCTCCTTCATATTATGGACGGTGTAGCTATTCATAACATAGTAGAATGTTCTAAAATTCGTAACAGGTGCCATCTTCAGGCAATCATATGGCTGAGATTATTATGCGCCGCGAAAAATAGTATTGTGCTCTTCGATAGGAGGCTGATTTATGGACCCTATTCCATTCAATTGGGCAAGGATAATATCAGCTATGCGCATAGAGCCATTTGTAATGATTTCTTCATGATTATAAAGTCTATCGTCATTACGTACTTTCGTAGCTATTTCATTAATTATTTTGCACGCTGCTGTGGGAATAGGGCAATAATATCCCAATTGTCTTTTAATGGTATAATCAATGTTGCCAGTTTCCTGTATACCAACTGCTTCAGTAATGATGAGTGGTCGTTTTATAGTAATGCCTTCCATAATTGTGCCTGGTCCAGCTTTTGAAATAATAACATCACTTGCAGACATCAATGTCTCCATATTGCTAACAAAACCATATACACGCAGGCGATCAGAACGGTTTTGATCATTCATTAGTTCATTGTATAATTGCTTATTATTACCTGTTATAATCAAGATTTGCTTATCACAACATTCTTGTTCTAAAGTATTTATCCATTCCCTCATATTTCCGGCACCAACGCCACCCCCTGTCATCAAAACCGTGAATCGATCCAATTCGATGTTCAGTTTGGTGCGAGCCTCACTCTGTATTACTTGGCTACCCGTGAATTTTGGGTGTACTGGAAAGCCTGTAAAGATAATACGGCTGCCGGGAACTCCATATTTAACCAAGGAGTGAAAGGCTTCTTGTGTGGGAACCAAATATAAGTCTGCTCCGGGGGTCGCCCAAGAGGCGTGAAGTGTAACCAGGTCTGTTACCACTGTTATGATTGGCCAGGTAGCATTGGAGTTTTTCCGGACCATACGTAACAAGCCAATGACAAGTGGATGAACTGCGACGACCATGTCAGGCTCTATATTCTTTAATTCCCGTTCAAGTTGTTGTCGACATTGGAAGTAAATCATTCGTGTTAGTGCATTTATGCGATTGATGCTGTTTGTCTTTTGAAAAAATAGGTTGTTTAACCAGAGATGATTTATTGAACAATAATCATAGATTTCTGGTGCCTGTTTTAAACCAGGAAAACCTGTTGCTCGCAAGAAATCAACAATAGAGCACTGTGGACTATTGTTTGGATCAAGTGCGGCAATAATTGCTGTTGCGGCACTGCGATGTCCACCGCCTGTATCAGATATTGCAAACATAATCTTTTTTGGGATATCTATCATACATACACCCCTTCATTAAGTTTGTCTGTAAACCAGGATATGCCTTCAATTCATAGACGTACTTAATTTTATTGTACAGGAATGAAAATTTTGTAGGTTATGGATATGTTAAAAATTCGTAAATGTGGTATTGTTTTAATTCCCCCAAATAATAGCATATAATGATATTAACGATGATGTTAAAACCTTGCAATGGTTATACTACTGAGAAATGGATATGTAAGAAAAAGACGCTGCGACGTGATAACGTATCGTAGCGTCTTTTATACATTATATACGATTGATTATGTTGACTTTCAGAGGAGAGAAATCAATTCATATTTTTAAGGACATGCAGAGTTCAATAAAATAAGAATAAGCACCCGAACGGGTGCTTATTCTTAGCATGTATGGTAATCATTATCTATGATATTTCCAGACATTAAGTCTAAATAATCTATTAGATCATCTTTTTCCCAATCGCGTTCAAGAACCTCGTCAATAACTTTATTAGCTACAATAGGATTCATGGTAATATCAATAAGATGTCTACCATCAAAGTTAGTAAAAAGGAGTCGACTACCAGCTACATTTGTGTGATTTAGAAGTAACTTCCAACTAAAACCTTTGTTCATTGAAAACACCTCCTCTAAAACTAAGCGAGAGATACTTAATAAATATTATACCACCCGTCGCGAATCTTCTATCCAAACTGAGCCCTGAATGGATTTTGCCTTTTTTTTGAGTTCAGCGGCTATGGATGAAATCTCCAGGTGATTGACGAAATTATGGTGGGTGCTGTTAATAACGCCAATGGAGATGGTCATGAGAGGATGTTTAACCTGAATACCCTGACGGTTTTCAATAACAATGCCTTCAGCATGTTGATCGACCGCATCATACAAGGTTGCAATCCTTTCATCAAAGGCGGTGATGATTTTATCACACATGACTGTTCTGTTAACGGGGTTTGCGATGATAACAAAATCATCACCTCCGATATGGCCTAAGAAGTTATGTTCTTCGTCAAATTCAGCAATAGCAGAATTTAGAATTTCGGCCGTTAGTAACAGTGCTTTGTCACCGCGCTCAAAACCGTATTTATCATTAAAGGCTTTAAAATTGTCAATATCAATGTACAGCAGGGAAAAACAGCTGTTATCTTTTACATGCCGTCGCAATTTTTCCTCAATAATTAAGTTTCCTGGTAAGCCAGTCAAGGCATTGGCATTGGCCGCCTGGCGAATTTGCATATTAGTGACGTGTTTTAAGAGGTCGATGATAGACACTGTTCCCAGTAGTCTTTTCCTTTTTACAACAATGATAAGGTCATATAAGTTATCTTTTTTACGCTGCATGGCAAGTTGGGCTACAGCCTCAAGGGGTAATCCGGAATCAACGATTAAGGGGCTTTTATCCATTAATGAGGCTATGGGGCGGCGATAGTATAGCGATACGCCATAAAAGCTGCCTAATTGGTAATATAATTTGTTCTTCATAATTAAACCAACTGGCTTTTCTTCTTCAGTTAGTACAACGCCTTGTATTTCAGGAACTTCAAAAGCTTTGATGATTTTATCTACAGTTATGTTTGAGGGGAAACTTGGGCACGTTTGGGAGATTTCGCCGATGATAATTGCGAAATCTTCGGATGACCATAGGGAGTTTGTTTTATCGTTCTTTTTTGCCGACAAGAGAAAAACCTCCTTCGTGCTTTCCTGCGGAAACTAACGAACATGATATTTAGCTGCAGTATGTATTCTACGTTGAAAAATGTACTCCTGCAAGAGTAATGTTAATGTTCTGTAAATTCTATTAGATTAACGTCAAGACCATCAGTAATCGCAACGAGAATGTCTAGCGAGTAAGCTTTAAAGGAGGCGATATAAAAATGCTTTCGTTTTTATTAATTGGATTGATTTTGGGCTGGTTAGCTGGCATGATTTCACGTGGCGGAGGTTTCGGTATCTGGGGCGACTTAATAACAGGAGTCATAGGTTCTTTCATCGGCGGCTATTTATTTGGCTTTATGGGTATCTCTGCGTATGGCACAATAGGATCAATAATTTCTAGTACGGTAGGAGCCATTATACTTCTATGGGTTATACGGATGTTTAGAGTAGCAGCTCCTGCACACAAGAAAGAATGAATTTTTCATTTAGTCGTCTTGCCTTTCGGGGTGAGGCGTTTTTTTGTTTATAACTGGTGAAAAAATTTACTAGGAATAAAATGAATATGCTGATGCGCAACAATAACATTCACAACCATGTCGGGGAAGATTAATCCTAAGACAGGGTTTTATTTTTTTTGTCCAGGTTAATTGGTGTGTTATCAGTTGTAAAATTAACAATATACTAACAAACTTATTAACTATTTTATAGTATAATAAACCTAATAACAGATGCTATTTTAGTAAATACAAAACAAGGAGGTGTTAAACTTGCTGGTTCATACGCAATGTGGATGTGCCGTTAGCCTTAGTGATCAAGGTAAAGGAAAATGCTCTGGTTGTGGCAAAAAAGTTAAAGTACGAATATCGAATAAGTAAATGAACCGTCTATCTTTGGGTAGGTGGTTTTTTTATTTTGTCATACTTTTATTACATATTTTAGATATAGTGTTAATTAACAGAGCGATATAGTAGCGGTTACTGATTTTCCTTTCAAGTTCCATCAATATGTCGATCTTTTATATAGATCTCTATATGTGGGTCACTCTCATATTGTGTTTTTTCATTACTTCCGCTTTCAGTGATCTTCTGATTAAGCTTATTATCCTCGGGTCTTTGACTCTATGTTCCATAAACTTGAGTATCCATCCTCTGCGCACCGCTGGTGGCTTGTGACTCTTTCTATTCTTACGACCAAAATATTAACCTAATCTTAATGAATTCCTAACTCAATAATCCCTTGGACAGCCTATACTGGAAAGGAGAAGATATTCTCAATAAAGGGGGGCTAACTGTTGAAAAAATATTATGTCGTAGACACTAATGTTTTACTGCACTCACCCAATGCACTGTACGCTTTTAATGAACATACAGTGGTAATTCCCGAAGTTGTTATTGAAGAATTAGATCGATTCAAAAAGGAATCAACAGAACGAGGTGCCAACAGTCGCCATGTTAGCCGTATTATTGATAATATGCGTACCCAAGGTAATCTGTTAGAAGGAGTTCTTTTAAATGACAATGGCGGAACTCTCATTCTAGAGTCCAATCACACAGCTACGAATATGCCTATTTACTGGGAAAATGATAAAGCTGATAATCGTATTCTACAAGTCTGTAAAGGACTGGCCGAAAGCGGTCAGCATACTATTTTAGTGAGCCGTGATACCAATATGCGTGTCAAGTCATCTATCTTAAAAATTCAAGCTGAGGACTTTCGCAATGATAAGGTTTCAAGCATCGAGGAGCAATACACCGGACGCATCATTGCTTATACTTCTAGCGACGTAATAGACGCTTTCCATAAAGATGACAATCAGTACATAGATCCAGATAAATTATATATTTTCGATGATCTAGCAGGTATATTGATTCCTGCTACCTTTATTACCAACCAATTTCTGCTAATAAAATCAACTGATAACGAACGTCATACTGCACTAGGTCGCTTCGATGGAAAAAAAGTAATTCACTTAAAATATCGAAATCATAATCCTTTTGGGGTGGTTCCTAAAAATGTGGGTCAAGTTTTCATGCAAGAATGCCTCATGATGAGTGCCGTCGAAGCACCTCTAGTTATTTTAAAAGGAATGTCAGGAACTGCTAAGACATTTTATTCCTTAGCAGTGGGACTTTACAACTATATGGAATGTCGTCCCAAACAATATCAACATATTCTTATCTGTCGACCAAACTCAATGTTAGATGAGGGAATAGGCTTCCTTCCCGGCACAGAGGCTGAGAAAATTGAACCCTACATGCGGGCTATTAAAGATAATCTATTTACATTAATGTCAGGAAGTTCCTCAATGGAAGATAAAGATGTGCTACAAACGGAAGATACGGTTAACATGCTCTTCGAAAAACGTATCATTCAAACAGAAGCATTGGCCTACCAGAGAGGTCGGTCACTGCAAAAATATTGGGTTATGTTTGACGAAATGCAAAATTCTACTCCTCGTCAGTCAAAG
>Ga0316613_10000381_pt1 | contig 39350 bp, 34 predicted proteins | sample OWC_soil_day10_C_2_FD_207647 | JGI IMG/M metagenome (GOLD analysis project Ga0316613, IMG submission 207647) | Wetland soil microbial communities from Old Woman Creek delta, Ohio, United States - OWC_soil_day10_CT_b | ecosystem: Environmental > Terrestrial > Soil > Wetlands | place: USA: Ohio...
TGCCAGCCAGAAAATCGCGCCCGGCAAAGGCTGGCGCATAGGAAAGCAGGCCATTGCCACAGGCGATCGCCTTGCCTTGCGGCATCACTGCTGATGGCGCCGACAATTGCGGCGCTATCGTCGCGTGCCAGCCATTATCGAAACGGTATTGCGCCCAGTACACCTCGGCCATTGCCGCATCGAGCACGGTCAGCACTTCGCTCGCGCCATTCGCTTCACGGCAAGCCTCGGCCATTGCTTCCAGCGTGACCACCGGCGCCACCGGCAGATTCGCGCCGAACGCCAGCCCTTGCGCGATGCCGCAGGCGGTGCGCACGCCGGTGAACGAGCCGGGGCCAATGCCGACCGCAATCGCATCGCATTGCGCCAGCGTGACGCCAGCCTCGGCCAGCAGTTCCTGCAGCAAAGGCAAAATCATTTGCGAATGGGTTTGCACGCCGGACGATTCGCGCGTCAGCACCTGCCCGTCGCGCAGCAGCGCCGCCGAGGCCAGCGTGGTGGAAGTATCGAGTGCAAGGATGGTAGCCATCCCGGCATTTTACCGCGTTGCGTACCGCGTGGTTACTGAAAAACCCCGGTTTACTCGGAGAATAGCGGCTTGAAGAACAGGCGCGGATATTCGATTTTCGGGCAGCGATCCATCACCACCTTCAGCCCGGCGGCTTCGGCCCGCTCCGCAGCTTCTTCGTTGATCACCCCCAGCTGCATCCAGATCACTTTCGCGCCAATGGCAACTGCGTCTTCGACAATCGGCATGATTTCCTCTGCCCGCCGGAAGCAATCGACGATGTCGATTTTTTCGGGAATATCCCTCAACGACGGGTAGCAACGCTCGCCAACCAGTTCCTGATGACCGGGATTGACCGGTATCACGCGGTAGCCGCGCTCCTGCCAGTAGCGCGCAACGTAATGGCCGGCGCGCTCGGGTTTTGGCGAGCAACCGACGACCGCCACTGTGCGGCAGGTTTCGAAAATTTCCTTCAGTCCGTCGTCGGTTTCTATTGTCATGTCAGCTCCGTGAGGTTGGTGGCAAATTCTGAAAGGAATCAGACGGCAATGGTCCGCGTTTTCGGCACTTTCGCCAGCGACCAGTGGATTGTCGCGTATTCCCAGAATTCATGCAGCGATGCCTGCTGCAAGGCTGCCGGCGGCGACTGGCCGAGAAATTCCAGCGCGCGCCACAATGCCGGCACCGGTTTTTCATCATCCAGCGGCGCGGCCATCGTCTGTTTTGACAGCTTTTCGCCCGCCGCATTCACCGCCACCGGCAAATGCACATATTGCGGCGTCGGCACGCCCAATCCCTGCTGCAGGAATATCTGCCTCGGAGTGGAATCCAGCAGGTCGGCGCCTCGCACCACATGCGTGATTTCCTGCTCGGCATCGTCCACCACCACCGCCAGCTGATACGCAAACAAGCCATCGGCGCGCAGCAGCACGAAATCGCCGACCTCGGTCGCCAGATGCTGCTCCACCCTGCCCTGCACGCCATCGTCGAACGCAATCACCGCCTCGCCGACCCGGATGCGCCACGCCCGCGTCTCCCTGTCAGGCGGCAAACCGGCGCGACAAGTGCCCGGATACACCGGCGCACCATCGGCTCCCAGCGTCGAATCTCCGATTTCCTTTCTGGTGCAGGCGCAGCCGAACACGGTTGCATCATGGAACAGCCGGTTCAGCGCTTTCTGGTATGCCGCCGTGCGCTCGCTCTGACGCATCACGCGCGCATCGAAACGGAAACCGTGGCAGTCAAGCGTACGCAAGATCGCATGTTCATGCGTCGGACGGCAGCGCGTGACATCGACATCCTCGATTCGCACCAGCCATTCGCCATGATGCGCCTGCGCTTCCAAATAGCTACCGACTGCAGCCACCAGCGAACCGAAATGGAGCGGCCCGGTCGGCGATGGTGCAAAGCGGCCGCGATAGGTTCGTCCGAAGTCGTGGTACATCGTGGTTCCCGAATATCGACAATCATCCATCCGCACATTTTAACCTTGAGGGAATGGCGGCATGCAGTAGCGCAGGCTAAAATAAGGACTGCTGCAAAACATACGATGACCATGCCTGCCCTCACGCTTCACGCCGACAACTACCAAACGCTGCTCGATTCCCTTGCCGATAACGACTGGATCGTCGCTTGCCTGTGCGCCGAATGGTGCGGCACCTGCCGCGGCTACCGCAAGGGCTTCGACGAGATGGCCGAACGCCATCCGGACAAGCATTTCATTTGGGTCGACGTTGAAGATCAGGCCGATCTGCTGGGCGATCTGGATGTGGAAAATTTCCCGACGATGCTGATTCAGCATGGCGATGTAGTCACCTATTTTGCGCCGGTGCTGCCTGACCACCGGCAGGTGGAACGCATGCTGGCAGCACAGATCGAACAGGGTGACGATGAATTGCTTCGACAGGCAAGCAGTTCGCCCGAACGGATCGAATGGCAGAAAGACTGCAATCTGCGCCATTTGCTGTTGGCTGCCGCCGAATAGCTTTGTCACCGATTTGCGTCAAATTGTTCATATGTATTTTAAGTGACGGCATTTCGCTATTATTGCGGTGCTATCATTTAGCAATCACGAATCCCCTGTGCTTTGGCTGATTGTAGTGCATCGTTTACGCTAGATAGCCGTTTGCGAAAAAGCTCCAGAAGCATTGGGGCAAATAGCCTCAAAATTCATATTCCAGGCGGTCAGCTTTCATTTTCCAAACTGCGCCACAGACACTTGCCCTTCACCTGCTTGTCCAACCCGTCAAGCAGAGCTTCATGCGCCGCCACTTCTTCATCTGAAGCAGACAGCACGATGATGTCTGCCAGCGTTACCGCGTCGGCCGTTTCATCCGTTGCCAGCGCCTGCTCGACATCGATGTCCATACCAAGGCTGTCCTGCCCCCGGGTCATCGCCAGGTAAACTTCCGTCAGCAATTCGGCATCGAGCAACGCGCCATGAAGGGTACGGTGCGCATTTGAAATGTCGTAGCGGTTGCACAGCGCATCAAGCGAATTGCGCTTTCCAGGATGCAAGCTGCGCGCCATCAGCAAGCTGTCGATGACATTCGCAACATCGGTTTCGAACGGCTGCCATGACAAGCGCTCAAATTCAGCGTTCAGAAATCCAAGGTCGAAGGGCGCGTTATGGATGATCACTTCTGCCCCGCGCACATATTCTCGGAAGGCATCGGCAATCTCGGCAAACTTGGGTTTGTCGCTCAGGAATTCGGTCGTCAGTCCGTGAACCGCCAAAGCCCCTTCCTCGCTGTCGCGCTCGGGGTTGATATACGCATGGAAGTTGTTGCCGGTCAGTTGCCGGTTGATGACTTCAATACAGCCGATTTCAATGATGCGGTCACCCGTTTTGGGGTCCCTGCCCGTGGTTTCGGTGTCGAGAACGATTTGACGCATGATAGGAAATGATTACAGCATTCGCGCCAGTAGCGCCTTGTCGTATTTTGCGTCGAATGGAATCCGCACGATATGGCCACTGCCCGGAGCCACGCTGATGGGTTCGCCCTCTAGCGATGCCATGCGTTCCAGCACCACCACTTCGTTGCCGGACGGATGAATGATTTCAATCCGGTCACCAACAGAAAAGCGGTTCTTGACCACCACTTCGGCCCAGCCATCGCCAACCGAACGCACATCGCCAACATAATGACTGTTATCGAGTTCGGAGGCGCCGGTCAGGTAGTTCTGGTAATCCTGCGTACGATGCCGCTGCAGGAAACCATCGGTATAACCGCGGTTGGCCAGCCCCTGCAATCTGCCCATGAGGCCTATATCAAACGGCCGACCGGCCACTGCATCATCAATCGCATGGCGATAGACTTGCGCCGTGCGCGCGACGTAGTAAATCGATTTCGTGCGGCCTTCGATTTTGAGCGAATTCACGCCGATCTTTACCAGCCGTTCGATATGTTCGACCGCACGCAAATCCTTGGAATTCATGATGTAGGTGCCGTGCTCGTCTTCCATGATCGGCAGCAGTTGCCCGGGGCGCTTGCCCTCCTCGATCAGGTAGGTACGATCGGCCAGCGGATGGCGCGGCATTTCGCCCAGCGCCGATAGCGGCTGGTCGGCCTGATCCAGCATCTGGTGGTAATTCATGCTGATGGTCTCGGCCGGAATGCGTACCGTATCACCGGTCGCATCTTCGTCGGCATTCATCACCTTGTAATCCCAGCGGCAGGAATTGGTGCAGGTGCCCTGGTTTGAATCTCGGTGGTTGAAATAGCCGGACAGCAGACAGCGGCCGGAATAGGCAATGCACAGCGCGCCATGCACGAACACTTCCAGCTCCATTTCCGGGCAGCGCTGGCGGATTTCCTCGATTTCGTCCAGCGACAGTTCGCGCGACAGGATCACGCGTGTCAGCCCCATCCGCTGCCAGAACTTCACGTCAGCCCAGTTGATCGCATTTGCCTGCACCGACAGATGCACCGGTATTTCCGGCCACTGGTCGCGCACCAGCATGATCAGACCCGGATCGGCCATGATCAAGGCATCCGGCTTCAGCGCCACCACCGGCGCCATGTCGTTCAGATAGGTTTTCAGCTTCGCGTTGTGCGCAAAAATGTTGCTGGCAACGTAAAACTGCTTGTTTCGCGAATGCGCCTGCTCGATGCCCGTCGCCAGCGCTTCCAGCGTCGAAAACTCGTTATTGCGCGCACGCAGGCTGTAGCGCGGCTGCCCGGCATACACGGCATCTGCACCGAAATCGAACGCGGTATGCATTTTTGCGAGCGAACCGGCAGGCAGCAAAAGTTCAGGAACGAGCGACATTTGAATTGGCTTGAAATGGTCTGGACAAGATGGCGATTATAGCGAATGCGATGGCAAATCACAGGGCAAGCCGCGATTGTCCCCCGCAGTGTTGTTTTTGTTGGCTGAAATCCTGTGCCGCTAAAGCGTCATTGATGCGGCTCACTCAGGCGCATGCGGTATGCCGGACGGTATGTGCGCCAGCTTGCCTTGGCGCGACTGCCCCCCAATTCATGTCACACGCCGCACTGCCGCACAAAACCAGTTATGACAACCAGAAACTAGGTGTATATTGCAAAAATACCTCTCCAGGCCGCATTTTTGTTAGTCAATTATAAATACTGGAGGGAGTATATTTTTTGACTTTACTGACCAAAAATTCATTTTAGTCAGTTATTTCGGGTTATTACAGTCAAGCCTAGGGACGCTGGCGGAGGGCGAATCAGGCTGCGAGCCAACCTGAAGCGTACTGGCGGCAGAACGATTAACCACGGGACAACAGCCGCCACAAGCTGGCATCAGCCCTGCTCCACCATTCCTTCTAACAGCTTGAACAGTTGTGCCTGCACATCCAGCGGCCAGTACGACACCAGTTCAGCCAGTCGCTTGATGTCCGGCGCAAACAGCGCCCGCAGCGCCTCATCGAAATCCGGCTGATTGCCTGCAACCGCCGTCATGAAACGGTAGGCCGATTCCTGCATCACTCGCCGCCGATCCGTTTCCAGATTCGCGCGCATTGCCACCTCGACCAGTTTACGCAACGCAACCGATGCACCGCCCGACTGGCTGGCGAGCCATTCCCAGTGCCTCGGCAGCAGAGTGATTTCACGCGCCACAACACCCAGTTTCGGCCGGCCTGGCTGGCGGACTGGGGGCGTTGCTGATGTCGACGAAGCCTCTTCCGGCGCTGCGGCTGGCAAGCGTGCCAGCGCCTCGGCCAGATTGCCGCGCAAATCCAGTTCCACCGGATGGCTGGTTTCGCCATCCATCACCAGCACGGCTCGTTCAGGGTTGGCGTCGACAAAGGCTTTCAGATCGGTCACCACTTCCCTTGGGGAGCCAGATGCGACGCATTCGGTATCAGCAAAAGCAACCCAGCGTAAGGCTTTGATTTCTGTCATGTGTCCTCCATTGATTGAACACATTAATTTTACCCGGATAATTATAACAAATCAATATTACCCGGACAAATTATCGTAACTTCATATGCAAATTGATATGTTTCTTGCAAGCAGATGATTCAATAAACCATCACAAACGCACCCATACCTTGCGCGAGAACAACTCGCACCAGAACAAGATCCAACGCTTGATATCCGCCTTGCGCCGTTCAGTGACGGTGCCAAGCGCCCAGATGACAGCGATTGAACCGAAAATCATGATCATGTTGCGTACCATCTGATCATTAAAATGGCTAGCAATGGCGGCAAAAAATTGCAGTAGCGGATAGTGGAACAGATAGGTAGCAAAGGTGAACCCGGCCAGATAGCGGATTGGTTTTTCCCCCGCATACAGCAGCGAAGCCAGTCGCGGCGCAACGGTCGCCGCGCCAATGAAATGAATCGCCACCAGCAGCCCAATCGCATAGCTGCTGAGGAATTCCTGCGACCATTTCAGCGTATACATCATGAAATCCTGATCGATGTACGAGGCGGTCAGGCCATAGAGATAATCCGGGTAATCGGCACAGCGGAAAAGCGTATACAGCAAGAGCGAACCCGTGAACATCAGCCACCCGGCCCACTCGGAAACCTGCCGGTGCTTGATGATGTAATACACCAGCACGCCCAGCAGCCACACCGGCATCAGAATCAGGATTTTCGGCCCGATCAATACGCACAGCGCCAGCACCAGCAGATATTTCAGTGGCGTTTTCAGATAGCACGCGACGGCAAAAATCACGTAGTACCAAAATTCGTATCCCAGCGACCAGAACGGACCATTCGAAAACGGACGTACCGAACGGAACCACAACTCATTCACAAACAGCACATTCGACGCCAAACGCCAAGCCGGACGGTCGTTCTGAAACCAGCCGCCATCGTACATGTCGAAATCCAGCCGCAAGCCGATGTGATCAAGCACTACGGTCAGAATCAGCGCCGGTATTGCGACAGAATACAGCCTGGCGAAGCGACTGACGAAGTAATCTTTCAGCGTTTTTTCTTTCTGGTCGGAAACGTATGCAATTACGAAACCAGACAGCACAAAAAACACCATTACGGCATCGTTACCAAAATCCTTCAGTCGCCACAGCACCGGCAGACCGCCGGTAAACCTGTCGTAATTCGCATGAACGAAGAAAACGGTAACAGCAGCCAGAAACCGGATCAGATCCAGGTAAATCGACGTAGGCTTGTTCATGACAGCGGGGGTAACGCCGGAATTGCGGGCGTCGGGTGAATATTGGGTCAGCATCTTAAATGAAGGCCAGCAGCGCTTGACTGCAATAGTTGTAACGAATTGTTAGCAATGCTATTTAAAGCAAGAAGCGGGCCGATTTGGAATGGAAATATTACTGGGCGGAGTATTCTGAAACTATCGCGGAAATTATGGCGCATCACATTGGATTTAATGAATACCCGCCATATCAATCAAAGGCGGGGCAATAGCATCGACTTTATTCGTCAAACCGACGCGTCAGTCCGACAACATCGACAGCTATTGCAATGCATCCAAATAGTCCGAATGTGATTCTGCAAAGGGAGGCATTTTACCGAAACTCTCGGGCGCTTCATAGGCAAATTTGGCGGGAAATGCGCATGGAATCAGCGCGCCGCCTCGGGTATAATTGGCGGTTTGATTTCAGAAAATATCGACATGGAAGCCGAACGCCTCAACGCCATTGCCAACCTGCTTGCGGATCTATCCAACCGCGAAGCCGAACTTCGGGGGTATCTTTGACTTTCCCGCAAAGTCAGACAAACTCGAACAGGTAAACGCAGAACTCGAAGACCCGAACGTCTGGGATGACCCGAAACGCGCACAGGAACTGGGGCGCGAAAAGAAAGCACTGGAAGCGGTCGTTCTCACACTCATCAAAATCAAATCTGACCTGCATGACGCCAGCGAACTGTACGCGATGGCGCGCGAGGAACAGGACGATGATTCGCTGATCGCGATTGAGGGCGACGCGAAGGAAACCCAAAAACTGGTCGAGGACCTCGAATTTCGACGGATGTTCTCCAATCCGATGGATCCGAACAACTGCTTCGTCGACATTCAGGCCGGCGCTGGCGGCACCGAGGCACAGGACTGGGCCTCGATGATCCTGCGGCAATACCTGCGCTATTGCGAGCGCAAGGGCTTCAAGGCCGAGATCATGGAACAGTCCGACGGCGACGTGGCCGGCATCAAGACCGCCACCATCAAAGTCGAAGGCGAATACGCGTACGGCTTCTTGCGCACTGAAACCGGCGTACATCGCCTGGTGCGCAAATCACCGTTCGATTCGGCCGGTGGCCGGCACACGTCGTTCTGCAGCCTGTTCGTCTATCCGGAAGTGGATGATTCGATTGAGATCGACATCAATCCGGCCGACGTGCGGGTCGACACCTACCGCGCTTCCGGCGCTGGTGGCCAGCACATCAACAAGACCGACTCCGCCGTGCGCCTGACGCACATGCCTTCCGGCATCGTGGTGCAATGCCAGAACGACCGCAGCCAGCACAAGAACCGTGCCGAAGCGTGGGACATGCTGAAATCGCGCCTGTTCGAACTGGAATTGCGCAAGCGGATGGCCGAGCAGCAAAAGCTGGAAGACTCGAAGACCGATGTCGGCTGGGGTCATCAGATCCGTTCGTATGTACTCGATCAGTCGCGCATCAAGGACTTGCGCACCAATTTTGAAACCGGCAACACCAAGTCGGTACTGGACGGCGATCTGGACGATTTTATCGCCGCATCGCTGAAACAGGGTGTATGACGCTGCATTGCCCCGCTGTACGGCCCTATTTATGACGCAGAGACATCATGACTACGCAAAACAAACCTGCCGCACCTGCGGCTGATGAAAATTCGATTATCGCCGAGCGCCGCGCCAAGCTGGCAGCCATCCGTGCGCAAGGCGTCGCATTCCCGAACGATTTCCGCCCGCAGCACAAGGCGGCCGACCTGCACGCCGAGTACGGCATGATGGCGCGCGAAACGCTGGATGAACAGCAAATCAAAGTAATCGTTGCCGGCCGGATGATGCTCAAGCGACTGATGGGCAAGGTGTCGTTCGCCACCATTCAGGACGCTTCCGGCCCGCAGTGCGATGGCCGCATCCAGTTGTTCGTCAGCCAGGGCGATTCCGGCGATGCCATCTGCGAAGCGCTACGCCAGTATGACTTGGGCGACATTCTTGGTGCCGAAGGCACGCTGTTCAAGACCAAGACCGGCGAGTTATCAGTGCGTGTCGCATCCCTGCGCCTGATTACCAAATCGCTACGCCCGTTGCCAGACAAGTTCCACGGCCTGGCCGACCAGGAAACTAAATACCGTCAGCGCTACGTTGACCTGATTACCAGCGAAGAAACGCGCCGCGCATTCAAAGCGCGTACCACTGCGATTTCATCGATTCGCCGCTTCATGGATCAGCACGATTTCATGGAAGTCGAAACGCCAATGCTGCACGTGATCCCCGGCGGCGCATCGGCCAAGCCGTTCATCACCCATCATAATGCGCTCGACATGCAGATGTTCATGCGCATCGCCCCGGAACTGTATCTGAAACGGCTGGTCGTTGGTGGCTTCGAACGCGTGTTCGAACTGAACCGCAATTTCCGCAATGAAGGTGTTTCGCCGCGGCACAATCCGGAATTCACAATGATGGAATTCTATGCCGCCTATGTCGATTACCAGTGGCTAATGGATTTCACCGAACAATTGCTTCGCCAGGCGGCGATTGATGCCTACGGCACGGCCGTGTTCAGTTATCAAGGCCGCGAACTGGATCTATCGAAGCCATTCGCCCGCATGACCATCGTCGAGGCAATCAACAAATATGCACCGCACTACACGGCCGAGCAGTTGAACGATGCCGCCTTCCTGCGCACCGAACTCAAGCGTTTCGGCGTGCAAGCGCTGGCTTCTGCCGGCACTGGCGCGCTGCAACTGGCGTTGTTTGAGGAAACGGCCGAAGCGCAACTATGGGAACCGACCTACATCATCGATTACCCGGTCGAGGTATCTCCGCTGGCGCGTGCATCGGACACCCGCCCCGGCATCACCGAACGCTTCGAGTTGTTCATCGTCGGTCGCGAAATCGCCAACGGCTTCTCCGAGCTGAACGATGCGGAAGACCAGGCAGCGCGCTTCATGAAACAGGTCGAAGCGAAGAACGCCGGCGACGAGGAAGCCATGTATTACGACGCCGACTACATCCGTGCGCTCGAATACGGCATGCCGCCTGCCGGCGGCTGCGGCATCGGCATTGACCGGCTGATGATGCTGCTGACCGATTCGCCCAACATCCGCGACGTGATCCTGTTCCCGCACCTGCGGCGCGAAGAATAAGCAATTTCAGCAAAAGCCGGGGGTATATAGTAAAAATCCCCGGTTGGGCTACATATTTGGCGGCAGTTTAAAAATACTCCACCCAGTATTTTCAGGCTGGATTTTTGCCTTTTTGCAGCACCTTGCCGCACGGCGGCAGGCTTCCATCATGCGCACAGGCTAACGTCAATCGGCATCCTGCCCCTGATTGAACTGCTGCGCCCATCGGTCGCGGTCTTCCTGTTCGCGCCGCCAGCGTTCGAGCACCGCCTTTTTCATGTCATTCAAGCGGTTAACCAGATAGGCATTGATGAATACGAAGATGGCAATGGTGGTGATGAAATCGAACAAATCCATCGCCTTTCGCACGAAAACCATCCAGAACACGCCGAACAGACAACCGCCGCCAATGACGAGTGTCAGCAGCAGGTACATTCTGGTGCGCTCGAAATCCTTGTTCTGGCGCAATTCTTCGAACAGATGCATTTTCTGTTCTTCGGTAAGCGAATTCGGGTCAATCGGCATTGCTGGGTTCCTCCAAAGTTGGCCCGTCAGATGGTTTACTTCCGCTTCCTGTCCGCCTTTTCCTGCTTTTTCTTCGCACGCCCGTCGTTTTGCTGTGCCACCCAGCGCGCTTCGACCGCGTTGCGCTCCCTGACCAGCCGGATGAGAGTGAACAGATACACGGCAACGCCACCAGTAATACCTATCACGGCCGCCGTCATGTCGATCACACCGCGCATTACCATCAGCCCCAGCAACGCCAACGAAACGGAGCAGCCTAGCGATACCCAGAGCAGCATCCGCTTGCTTTTCGCATAACCTGCATCCTGCAGCAGCGCAGCCTGCAAGTGTTTTCTGTCGTCAGGCGTCATGCTGAGTAAATCCATTTCGATCCAGAATGTTTGAATTCCGTGCGGCCACAAGGCCCCACACCGATCGCAGGAGAGGGGCGGCGCCTGCTGACGCCCCCCCTCTCTCCTGCCTGACGTGCTTACAGCATGCTCGCCAATGTTTGCCAGGTTTTTACGACCGAATCCGGATTGAGCGACATTGATTCAATGCCGTGATCCACCAGCCACTTGGCGAAATCCGGCCGGTCAGACGGCCCCTGGCCGCAGATGCCGACATATTTACCCTGCGCGCGGCAAGCGGCAATTGCCTTGCCAATCAACGCCAGCACAGCCGGATCACGTTCGTCGAAATCGGCCGTCAGGAGTTCCATGCCTGCATCGCGGTCGATGCCAAGCGTGAGCTGCGTCAGGTCGTTCGAGCCAATCGAGAAGCCATCGAAATGTTCCAGGAACTCTTCGGCCAGAATGGCATTCGACGGCACTTCGCACATCATGACCAAACGCAGGCCGTTTTCGCCGCGTTTGAGACCGTGCGCCGCCATCAGGTCGATGATTTTCTTCGCCTGGGTCACGGTGCGCACGAACGGCACCATCAGTTCGACGTTGGTCAACCCCATGTCATCGCGCACCCGCTTCATCGCGATGCATTCCATCTCGAACGCGGCGGCAAATTCCTTCGACACATAGCGCGCCGCACCACGGAAGCCGAGCATCGGATTTTCTTCTTCCGGCTCGTAGCGCGAACCGCCCATCAGCTTGCGGTATTCATTCGATTTGAAGTCAGACAGCCGCACAATCACCGGCTTGGGCCAGAAAGCAGCGGCAATCGTGGCCACGCCCTCTGCCAGCTTGTCGATAAAGAAAGCCTTCGGCGATGCATGGCCGCGCGTCAGCGATTCGATCGCGGTTTTGAGTTCGGCATCGACATTCGGATAATCCAACACCGCTTGCGGATGCACGCTGATGCTGTTGATGATGAATTCAAGCCGCGCCAGCCCAACGCCCGCATTTGGAATCGCCTGGTTACTGAACGCCAGATCGGGGTTGCCGACATTCATTACCAGCTTGACTGGAATTTCCGGCAGCTCACCCACCTGCTCTATCGTCACCTCGGTTTCAATCAGGCCTTCGTAAATTCTGCCTTCATCACCCTCGGCGCACGATACCGTCACCGTCATGCCATCGGTCAGCACTTCGGTTGCATCACTGCAGCCGACCACCGCCGGCACGCCAAGCTCGCGCGCCACAATCGCTGCGTGGCAGGTGCGCCCGCCGCGATTGGTCACGATCGCAGCGGCCCGTTTCATCACCGGCTCCCAGTTCGGGTCGGTAATATCGGCCACAAGAATATCACCCGGCTGAACGCGATGCATGTCGGCCGGGTTCTTGATCACGCGCACCGGGCCTGAACCAACTTTCTGGCCAATGGCACGCCCCACCGTCAGCACCTTGCCCGTACCCTTGAGCTTGAAGGTGTGATTCGCATCGCCCTCCTTTTGCTGCGATTTCACCGTTTCCGGGCGCGCCTGCAAAATGTAGAGCTTGCCATCGTTACCATCCTTACCCCATTCGATGTCCATCGGGCGGCCGTAGTGCCGTTCGATGGTGACCGCGTATTTCGCCAGTTCGATCACATCGTCATCGTTCAGCGAGTAACGATCGCGTTTTTGTTCCGGCACATCGACCGTATGGATTGAGCGACCAGCGCCGGCAATGCCGGAATATTCCATCATCGTCAACTTTGAACCCAAATGACGGCGAATGATCGGGAATTTCCCCTGCGCAAGGATGGGCTTGTGCACGAAAAACTCGTCCGGATTCACCGCACCCTGCACCACTGATTCGCCCAAGCCATAGCTTGATGTAATGAATACCACGTCCTTGAAACCGGATTCGGTATCGATGGTGAACATCACACCCGAAGAGCCGATGTCCGAACGCACCATGCGCTGCACGCCGGCAGAAAGCGCCACCTCCGCATGCTTGAAACCACGGTGCTGGCGATATGAAATCGCGCGGTCGTTATACAGGGATGCAAAAACATGCTTGATGGCTTCCAGCACATGCTCAATGCCAACCACATTCAGGAAAGTTTCCTGCTGTCCGGCAAACGATGCGTCTTCCAGATCTTCAGCCGTGGCCGACGAACGCACCGCAAATGACACTTCACTGGAAGAACCATCTACAAGCTTTTGATAATAATTTGTTATTTCTTTTTCAAGATCTGGCTGAAACGGAGTTTCGACGATCCATTGCCGAATCGTTGCACCTACTTTTGCCAGAGCCTGAACGTCGGTAACATCCAGATCTTCAAGCGCGCCTGCAATCCGCTTTGCCAGCGTCTGACCACCACCGCTATCGTATGCGAGGAAATCACGAAAGGCCTGCGCGGTTGTCGCAAAGCCTCCGGGCACTCGCACACCTTCGCTGGTCAATTGACTGATCATTTCGCCCAGCGAAGCATTTTTGCCACCTACGGTGGGTACATCTGTCATCCGCAAATTTTCAAACGGGATGACATAAGGGAACTGCGTTGTACTGCCTGGCACAACAACGGTCATGATTTCCTCTTGAAGATGGTTGACTGAATTGTTTCTGCTACATTCCTGTGCTTATTCTTAAAAATAGAGCATCTGTAACCTCGGCATTTTACCGTGAGAAGAGCATCTTGCCGACCCCAGTTTCTGCCCTTCCTGTTCTTCCGTAGCAAGAACACTGCTCTCAACACGCTGCCTTGCCTGTCAATGCGCGTAAGAATGACCATTGCGTTGTAAATTTGCAATAAATATCCCGGCAAGCACTGGTTTGTCACTGGTGAGAACTCTTTTGCATGGCGATGCCGTGTACTATCTGAGGAGAGGAGCTGCGGACAACCATCAGCGTTGCAAGTCAGGTTTGAAACCAAACTATTTATTCACGAGGCGAATTCATGAAAAAAATACTGGCGGCCGGCTTGGCCTTGTTGTCATTGGGCGGATGCACCGTTACCAGCGATGCGCCGCGTGCGCTCAATTTCCCACCAGCGCTTCAGCACAAGGCGATAGCGGCCACTCATTGGTCGCTGATTGCCAACGATATGGCTGAACATCTGAAAAGTACAGTAGCAAAGAATAGCGCAACGGTACTGCACGTCGCAGAACCAAAGCCTAGCGAATTTAGCCAAGCATTCCGCAACCTGCTGATCAGCGCACTGGTTAACAAGGGCGTTATCGTGGCCAAGACCAAGGAAAACAATGCGCTGGCCATCGACATTGACGTTCAACTGGTCAAGTTTTCGCCGCATCGCTTCCAGAATTCCTATTTTGACCGCGCGTTGCCGCTGACCGAAGGCTTGCTGGCCGTCAATGGCATCGTGTCGCGCTCTGAAGCAGAAGGCGTCGACAGCCTATCCAAGGCCGCACTGGTTGACTGGAACGACGGACGTTACCTGTCACGCATGGCAGGCGGCTACACGCCGAGCCGTGAACTGATTATCACAGTTTCCGCAACCGACAACCTGCAATATCTTGCCCGCCGCACCAACGTGTACTACATCCTTGATCGCGATATGGGGTTGTATGACAAACCGGCCAAGAACATCATCGTAACCGGAGGTGAATGATGAAACGCTATCTGCTTATCCTCGTTTCTGCGCTGGCACTAACTGCATGCGCTGACATGTCCTCTTCGAACGGCAATTATTCGTCGCTCCCAACATGGGAAGATGCCGCAACCAACAAGCTCACACCGCAAAATCATCAAGCGGCAGACAAACTGATTGAACAAGCCAAACTCAGGCTTGAAACCGGTCGCCCGCTGATTGTTGCAACACTGGTTAACATCAATGCGCTTGAGGAATCGTCACCTCTCGGCCGCATGATTGCAGAACAGGTATCCGGACAGTTCTCGCGTCACGGTTTCGAGATGATCGAAATGAAATTCCGCAATAACGTGTACGTGAAGCAAAACGTGGGCGAACTGATGCTGACGCGCGAAATCAGGCAGCTCGCGCAAAACCACAATGCCCAGGCTGTAGTTGTTGGCACCTACACTGAAAGCTCCCAACTGGTGTTCATCAACCTGAAGGTCATCCGCCCGACCGACAATATCGTCATCGCCGCGCATGACTATGTAATCCCGATGGACAAGGTTGTCCGCTCACTGCTGGGGCGTCGCTAATCATTCACTCGCGCCAAACAAAATCCATGCCTTCGAGCTGGGTTTTTCAAACCAAAGAAAAGGCCCGGTCTTTCGATTGGGCATTTTCATTTCCGAATACCAGCGATACTGCGTACTCACACTGGCCTGGCAGCACATGCGTTTAAACTCTTCCCAGTCTTTGTTCGTTTCGTTTCCTGTCCTTTCCCAGATATATCGCACTAGCCTTCACACTTTTCGCAGCGATGCGGTTTTCCCTTTTGCTAACTGCTCAAATTGGCAATGCTGCCGTTGGTATTAAGACTCAACACTTGAAAGATCGTAATTAACCATGAACATTTCAATACGCGAAGCCCAAGATAGCGACTGGGCGGCCATCTGGTTCGTACTTGAACCTGTATTCCGAGCAGGCGAAACTTACAGTTTTCCAAGAACCATTGCTGAAAGCGATGCCAGACAGGCATGGATTGCCTTACCTGCAGCAACATTCGTAGCCACGGATGAAAACGGAAAAATCTTGGGAACGTACTACATAAAGCCAAATCAGCCTGGCCAGGGAGCGCATGTCTGTAATTGCGGTTACGTGACTGTAAAGGAAGCTAGAGGAAAAGGAGTGGCCTCGTTCATGTGCTGCCACTCGCAGGAAGAAGCCAAGCGACGTAACTTTAGATCAATGCAGTTCAATCTGGTTGTATCTTCAAACGGAAGTGCTGTAAGGCTCTGGAAACAGTTGGGCTTCCACATTGTCGGCACCCTGCCGAAAGCATTTAACCATCCGACTCTCGGTTATGTAGACGCTCACATAATGTTTAAGGAGTTAGCCACCTCAAACTGAAAGTTGGCTGAGAAGAAGTGCCGAATCACAGCATGTGCTCAAGGAAGGCTCGCGTTCTGGCGTGCTGCGGAGCGGAAAATATTTCAGACGCGCTGCCCGACTCTACGATCTCGCCCTGATCCATGAAAACGACGCGGGTTGATACGTCACGTGCGAAGTTCATTTCATGGGTAACGACCAGCATAGTCATACGCTCCTCAGCTAATTGGCGCATAGCACGCAAAACTTCGCCGGTCAGTTCCGGATCGAGGGCCGAGGTTGGTTCATCGAACAGCATCAGGTCTGGCTCCATCGCCAGTGCACGTGCAATGCCTACACGCTGTTTTTGCCCACCTGAGAGTTGGGATGGATAACTCCCTTTTTTGTTCAACAAGCCAACCTTGCGCAACAACTCCTCCGCCTTTGGGACAATTTCGTCGTAGCTGATCCGTTTTACCGTGCGAGGCGCCTCAATAATGTTTTCCATCACGGTGAGGTGGGGAAACAGATTGAAATGCTGGAACACCATGCCCATCTTGCTGCTAATGCGGCGCACGTCAGCATTCTGGGTATAGTGGCAAATGCCTGCAGCATCTGTCGTTGCCAGCGTTTCTCCTTCTATGGCGATATGGCCCCGGTCAATGGTTTCGAGATGGTTGAGGCAACGCAGAAAGGTACTCTTGCCCGAACCGGAAGGGCCTATCAGTGCGACCACATCACCCTTCTCTACTTCGAGCGAAATTCCCTTTAGTACTTCCAGCGTGCCAAACCGCTTGTGAACGTCGCGCGCCTGAATCATAGGCGTTTTAGTCACTGCATTATCCTTCATAGACGGCATAATGTTTTTCAAGGCGATGGAACCCCCAAGTCAGAACCAAAGTCATGAGCAGGTAGAACGCAGCAGCGACGGTAAACGGCATGGTGGTGAAGTCGCGCTGCACGATACCTCGCGCCGCACGCAGGAGATCGTTCATGGCCAGCACATAGATCAGCGAAGTATCCTTGACTAGGGTAATGGTTTCGTTGCTGACTGGCGGAATAATGCGTTTGACGACCTGCGGCAGAATGATCCTGCGCATGGTCTGTGTGTAATTCATGCCGAGCGCATGAGCGGCCTCATACTGCCCCCGGTCGACCGACTGGATACCGGAACGGAATATCTCGGCGAAGTAAGCCGCGTAATTAAGAGCGAATGCGACAATCGCCGCAGGAAAATCTGGCAGCCTCACGCCTATGACCGGAACAAACGGCAGCGCAAAATAGACGAACAGCATCTGCAGCATCAGCGGCGTGCCGCGCATCAGCCAGATATAGCCGCTGACGAGCGTGCTGGCGAAACGGAGGCCGGAGACTCTTATCAGTGCAAGCGCAAGACCAAGCGGTAACGAGATCAACAACGTGATGACGAATACCTGAAGGGTGACAATTGTGCCATCCAACAATGGGCCGATGATTTCAAGGATGTAATTCATGTTGCAATACTAATGACCCGGCACAAAGCCGGGTCATGCAAGCCGTGATTAGGGCTGTCTGAGGAGCAAATTGCGTCTTATTTGACGATGTTCTTACCAAACCACTGTGTCGAGATCCGAACGGCAGTGCCATCCTTCTTCATTTCGTCCAGAGTCTTTTGCAACTTACCCAACAAAGCTGTGTCTTCCTTGCGAACACCCACACCGTATTCCTCGGTACCAAAGTGTTCTTCCAGCACGGCGTATTCGCCCGGTTTCTTGGCGGTGTAGTAACGCCCCACTACTTCATCAACAACAAGTGCGTCCAGACGACCACTGCTCAAATCCATCAGAGCAGCCACGTTGTCACCGAACTTGCGCAGAACCTTGATGCGCTTGAAAACCGCATCTTTCTCAATAGCATCTACAGCGCTGCTTCCTTCCTGCGCGCCGACAGCCTTGCCTGCCAGATCGGCCTTGCTCTTGATAGGCGACTTAGCAGTAACAATGATGATCTGGTGGTTCTCCATATACGGGGCAGTAAAGGCGATCTTCTCCTTGCGCTTCTCGGTGATAGTCAAGCCATTCCACAAGGCGTCAACACGTTTGCCACTTAACTCAGCCTCCTTTGCATTCCAGTCAATAGGCTTGAATTCGAAGGCAACACCAAGGCGCTTTCCGGCCTCGCGCGCAAGATCAATGTCGAACCCTACCAGTTCATTTGTTTTGGCATCGCGAAAACCCATGGGCGCGAAATTATCATCTAATCCAATAACAATTTTTTCAGCACTGGCGGGCGTGGTTGATTTAGCCGCAGGCGAGGAAGGCTTGTCGCAAGCCGACAGGAATACGCCCGCAACGAGGGCTGAAACGAGCATTAGAAATGTTTTTTTCATAATAATCAGCAAAAAGCCAAGCTTAAACAAACGGGGAATTATCCCACATAATTTGCCTTTTTTATTTAAGAAACACTGAATATTAGTACAAAAACAGCAACTCATTTTCCCATCGATCGATAGATACCTTCTTTTACATCTTCCAAGCTGGCACATCTACCAAAACGCACCTGTAACAACGTTGTTACAAAACAACGCGCGATTAAACTTAACCAAATATGAGAACAATTATCTGTTTTTAATGATAGATTCAGCAGTTTTGTTGATTCCACACTAGCAGACCCAAGGCATGAAATGGGATTAACAAAAATTATTAGGTATAACAAAAGAGGACAACAAGATTCCTCGGCACCACTCAAAAATAAAACCACTTAATCATTTTTGCACAGGGAAACTGAATGACACGTATGAAACCCATTGCTGCTGCTCTTTCGGCGATTGGCATGATTGCACTTGCTTCTCCTGCCTATGCTGGCGAGGTAGAAGAGTTGAAAGCAACCATGAAGAAAATGATGGAGCGCATTGAACAATTGGAAGCGCAGCAAAAAAGCCAGGCGGCTGCGTTGAAATCTGCCCCAGCAACTACCGCAGGCGCAGCACCAGTTGCCATTCCCGCTAACGTCGTAACGGCAGGCACTCTGCCCAACTCGATCAAGATTCCGGGCACAGACACCTCTCTCAGGGTGTATGGCTACGCGCAATTGGATGGCGTCTACGACCTAAAGGGCAGCATTCCTGCGCGCAACACAGGTGCTGGTAATACTTATGGCCAGAACAATTATGACTGGGCTTCTAATGTAGCCGTGCAACCGCTGAACAGGAACCAAAATGGCGTACAAGGCAAGAACCAGTTTTATTCAACGATGAAGACTTCGCGCCTGGGTCTGGAAACCAGCACGCCGATCGATGGCCAGAACCTGACAGTCAAGCTGGAGGGCGACTTCAATGCACCGAACGCCTACCAAGGCGAAGGCATTTCCAACTCGATCCTGTTCCGTCTGCGCCATGCCTATGGCGAATACGGCAACTTCCTGGTCGGCCAGACTTGGTCCAACTTCCTGGATCTGGGCTCCTTTGCTGATACGGTGGACTTCAATGGCCCGGGCGCGGTGCCTATGATCCGCCAGCCGCAATTGCGTTACACCATCCCGGTGGGCGCATCGTCCAAGCTGGCCTTGTCGGTGGAAAACCCGCAGAGTGGCGAAACCGATCGCCGTCCTGACGTGACAGCCAACTTCACGACCAATTTCACAAACGGTCATCTGTCTCTGCGTGCTGTGACGCTGGACTACAAAAACAGCACATACGGCAGCAAGCAGGGTTGGGGGCTGGGTGCCGGCGGCAGCTACAAACTAACTGGCAACGACACCCTGGTCGCCCAGATCAACGGCGGCAAGGGCATTGGTCGCTACATGCTGAACTCCTACACGCAAAGCGATTCGACCGCTGGCAGCCAGTACAATCTGTGGACAGCGGTTGGTGGCCATGTTGGCTACACCCATGCCTGGAATGAGAAAACCCGATCCAACCTGATCATGGCCTACACCAAGTTCAGCGGCACCAGTGCTATGGAAGCGCCTGGCACAGGTTCGGACTCAGATCCAAACAAGCACATCAAGGAAATCTCGGTTAACACCTTCTGGCGCCCGATGAAGAATACCGAGCTGGGCCTGGAATATGCTTGGGGTCAACGCGAAACCTTCGCGGGCGACAAGGGTACCCAGAGCCGCGTGAACGCGACGGCGCGTTTCACATTGTTCTAAACGGGTACTCACCAAAGGGTTGGTCGTGCTAAGCCCGACCAACCCTCAATACCATTTCTTCAGCTTGATTATTTTTATGCGCAAGGCCTTCAAATTTTCTCGACTGCGCACGTTTTACATGAAAAAAAGAGATGAACCGTTATCTTGACATTAGAAACGCTGATGGCTAGACATATGGCTCCCGCTTTTGTGACTTTTCACATGTAAGCCGATGATCTGCCCTGTTTTTGCAAAAGTCGCTTTCTCAGCATTAGCATCCTCTGATAAAATTACTCGTTTAACATCACCCATTTCAACCCAAGGAGTACTGGAGTTTTCATGAAATCTGCTTATAAGATTGTTGCAATTTCTGCAGCCGTGTCACTATTGTTGGCTGGGTGTGACAAAAAAGATAACGCGGCACCACAGAAAGCTGCCGGCAACGAAAAAGAAGTTGTCGTTAAAATTGGGCACGCAGCTCCTATGACCGGACCACAAGCTCACATTGGTAAAGACAACGAGAGTGGTACGCGTCTGGCGATTGATGAACTCAACGAGCAAAAAATGGTTATTGGCGGAAAGCCGGTTCGTTTTGAGCTTCTGGCCGAAGACGATCAGGCAGACCCGAAAATGGGCGCTCTGGTCGCGCAAAAACTCGTCGACGCAAAAGTTAGCGGCGTTATCGGTCACATGAATTCCGGCACGACCATGCCTGCGTCGCGGATTTACTCCGAAGCGGGCATCCCGCAAATCTCCGGTTCAGCGACCACCCCTGCCTACACCAATCAAGGCTTCAAGACTGCCTTCCGCAACATGGCGAATGATTCACAGCAGACAAAAGTTCTGGCTTACTTCGCAGTCAAGAAACTGGGGGTTAAGACAGTAGCCGTTGTTGATGACCGTACCGCCTACGGTCAAGGACTTGGAGACGAATTCTCGAAGTGGATCAAGGCTCAGGGTGGTACTGTGATCGCGCATGAATTCGCATCGGACAAATCTGTTGATTTCAAGGCTATCCTGACCACGATCAAAGCTAAGAAGCCTGACCTCATCTTCTTCGGTGCCATGGATGCGCAAGTCGGTCCTTTTATGCGTCAGCTCAAAGAACTCGGGATTCAGTCTAAATTTTTGACCGCAGATGGCGGTTGCACAACAGACACCCCAAAACTGGCGGGAGACGGTGCAGTTGGCTATTGCACTCTGCCTGGTATTCCGCTGGAAAAAATGGCCGGTGGTGCAGCTTTCAAGGAGAAATTCAAGAAGCGCTTCGGTTATGACATTCAGCTTTACGCACCGTACCTGTACGATGCCACGATGGTCATGGCTGCAGCAATGAAGAAGGCTGACTCTGTTGAGCCTGCAAAAATCGTCGCAGCATTACCTCAAACTGATTATGCTGGCGTTACCGGACGTATTCAATTCGACGAAAAGGGTGATCCTAAGGGAGGCATGATCAGCGTCTACCAGTTCCAAGGTAAAGACAAAGAGAAGCTCCTTGTCGAAACCATCAGTGTAGCCGATGCCGAACCAGGCAAAGCGAAATAATACTTAGTCTTAGCGTAGCCTACAGGCACATCATGCCAGGCAGGAGTTTTTCCTGCCTGGCCAGATTTACATTCTGTGCCACTGTGTCTGAATAGGTATATAGATCAAATGGAAATTGCACTTCAGCAACTTATCAACGGCCTAGTACTAGGAAGTATTTATGCTCTGGTCGCATTAGGCTATACCATGGTGTATGGCATCCTGGGCCTCATTAATTTTGCTCACGGGGAAGTCGTCATGGTTGGGGCGCTCACTGCTCTAACTGTGTTAACAAAACTGACCGCAATGGGTGTACCCGTACCCCTCGCCGTTTTGCTGGGAGTGGTTGCTGCTGCCGTGGTCTGCATGCTGCTTGGTGTAGGCATAGAACGCGTCGCTTATCGCCCATTGCGCAACGCCCCTAGGTTGACACCGCTGATTACAGCTATTGGCGTATCCATAGTCCTTCAGAATTTAGCCATGATTATCTGGGGAAGGAACTATCATTTCTTCCCAGAAATTCTTCCCAAAGGGCAACACATCATTGGCGGAGCATCGATCACCAACCTACAAATCATTATCATCACCGTCGCCATTTTTATGATGGGGGGGCTGATAACGCTAGTACAGCACACCAAAATGGGGCGCGCTATGCGAGCCACAGCTGAGAACCCGCAAGTAGCTCGCCTGATGGGCGTCAATATCGATCGCGTTATTGCGATGACCTTTGTGCTTGGCTCGGCGCTTGCCGCTGTTGCCGGCATACTGATTGGAGCCAATTACTCTATCGCGCACTATCACATGGGGTTTATTCTCGGACTTAAAGCTTTTACCGCTGCAGTTCTTGGCGGTATTGGTAACCTTGCCGGTGCAGTAGTCGGCGGAATTTTGCTTGGCATTATCGAATCTTTCGGTGCCGGCTACATTAGTGATCTCACCAACGTCTGCACTTTGTCCAAGGTGTTGCCGCTTGATGCTATGTGCGCAGCCAACCCAGCTGTCAGCATTCTGGGCAGCAATTATCAGGACGTTTTTGCCTTTTTCGTCCTGATTGTCGTTTTGATCTTCCGTCCTTCAGGCCTGCTTGGCGAAAAGGTGGCAGAACGTGCGTAGCCTTCATCCGGATACAAAGCACATCGCCTGCAGCAATATCCGATATATTTGTTGGTTAGCTTTTTAATTCTTCTTGTATCTATATGTTTAAGCCAAGCTTGTTCAAGCCAAGCGCCAGCCTCGGGGTTGCCCTGATTGCCGCAGCTCTTGTGCTATTACCCTTTGTGGTTGGTGGCGCATTCGGCGACACCTGGGTGCGCGTAATCGACCTTGCGTTGCTTTATATCATGCTTGCTCTCGGTCTGAATATCGTCGTCGGCTATGCTGGTCTGCTCGACTTAGGTTATATCGCCTTCTTTGCCGTAGGTGCATATCTCTACGCCCTTCTCAACTCCCCGCAGTTCGGCCTATTTCTACCAGTTTGGGTAATTCTGCCTTTGGGGGCTCTGGTGGCCGGGCTCTTTGGAATGCTTCTCGGAGCGCCGACACTGCGTCTGCGCGGTGACTATCTTGCCATCGTAACCCTTGGGTTCGGCGAGATTGTGCGTATTTTTATGAATAACCTGAACACGCCTATCAACGTCACCAATGGCCCACAAGGCATCTCGGGCATCGTTCCAATCAAGATTTTTGGGACATCGCTCTCGCGGCCATTCGAGATATTTGGCTTTTCAATTCCAAGCGTAACTCTTTATTACTATCTGTTTGTCGCATTCGCCTTGCTCATCATTTTCGTCAGCTTGCGTCTGCAGAATTCACGCATTGGTCGAGCATGGGTGGCCATCCGTGAAGATGAACTGGCGGCAAAAGCTTGCGGCATCAACACCAAGAACGTGAAACTGCTTGCTTTTGCCATGGGTGCATCTTTCGGCGGCGTGGCTGGTGGACTTTTTGCTGGTTTCCAGCAATTTGTTTCCCCTGAAAGCTTCGGTCTGCTCGAATCGGTGATGGTGCTATGCATGGTAGTCTTGGGTGGCATGGGAAATATCATGGGTGTTATCCTTGGAGGATTGCTGCTCACTTTGTTACCAGAGCTTTTCCGCCATGGAGCTGGCCCGGTGCAACAGGCCGTGTTCGGCAAGGTTTTGATCGATCCTGAAGCGCTGCGCATGTTGTTGTTTGGATTGTCGCTAATCGTTGTCATGCTCTACAGCCCTGCCGGGTTGTGGCCTGAAGAGCGTCGTAAGCACGAAATTGCCGATACAAATGCAGAAGGAGAATAAGCATGAGTCCACTCCTTGAAGCGATGAAAATCGGCAAGCGTTTTGGTGGTGTCCAGGCGCTGAAGGATATATCGCTCACCATCAATAGAGGCGAAATCTATGGCCTGATTGGGCCCAATGGCGCTGGCAAAACCACCTTTTTCAATGTACTCACCGGCTTATACGTGCGCGATGAGGGCGAGCTTTATTTCGACGGCCAATCCTTGCCAAAGGGCGAACCACAGGAAATCGCCGCCGCCGGCATTGCGCGCACCTTTCAGAACATTCGCCTGTTTGCTCACATGACTGCATTGGAAAATGTCATGGTAGGCCGTCATATCCGTTCGAAAGCTGGAGTGATCGGTGCTGTGCTTCGCGGGCAAGGAACCCGTGCAGAGGAGGATGCGATACGCAATCGTTCGATGGAACTTCTGCGCTATGTCGGCATAGAAGGTCGTGCCAACGATATGGCGCGCAACCTTTCATATGGCGATCAACGTCGCCTTGAAATTGCCCGCGCCTTGGCTACTGAGCCAAAGCTGCTCGCTCTTGACGAACCCGCAGCCGGAATGAATGCGACGGAAACAGTCGAACTGCGTACGCTGATCGAGGGTATCCGAGCTGACGGAGTAACTGTACTGCTGGTTGAGCATGACATGAAATTCATTATGGGTATGTGCGATCGCATAGCTGTTCTCGATTATGGACAGAAGATAGCCGAGGATGCTCCTGAAAAGATTCAGCGCGACCCGCGTGTCATTGAGGCCTATCTTGGAGCGGCCCATGAATAATATGAAAATAAATAAAGGCAACCCGCTACTGGATGTTCGCAGTCTCGAAGTGCACTATGGCGGCATTAGCGCCGTAAGAGGCATTGATTTGACCATTGACGCAGGCGAAACTGTTGCCCTCATCGGAGCTAATGGCGCAGGCAAAACCAGTACGCTAAAGGCGCTTGCTCGGTTAATCCCATCAAAAGGAACTTTGCATTATCAGGGCGAGGATCTCGGCAAGCTTGCTGCACACGATCTAATCAGCCGCGGTTTTTCACTTGTTCCTGAAGGGCGCGGCGTATTTGGGCGTCTGACAGTAGTAGAAAATCTTGTAATGGGTGCCTATCAGCGACGGGACAAGGAAGTGGCCAGCGATATCGATCGCATATACACGATGCTGCCCCGCCTGGCGGAACGTAAAAACCAATTAGCAGGAACCTTATCGGGCGGCGAACAGCAGATGCTAGCTATTGGACGCGCCCTGATGGGACGCCCCAAACTATTGCTGCTGGATGAACCATCAATGGGTTTGGCTCCACTCATGGTTGAAAAGGTTTTCGAAGTCATCAACAACACTGCTGCATCAGGCGTTGCCATTCTGCTCGTCGAACAAAATGCAAAACTGGCATTAGAAACGGCAAGCAGAGCCTATGTTCTGGAAAGTGGCAGCATTACCATTGCCGATTCATCTGCAGCACTGAAGGCCGACCCGCGAATTACAGCAGCTTATCTGGGCGAAGCTTAATCCTTTCAAAGGGTAAAACGCTGAGCGCTACGATCAATCAGGCGCCCTAGTTTCCGCACAGCCTCATCTATTTCTGGGCTGTGCGGGTTGCCACAATTCAGTCGTAAACAATTACGGTACATGCGGCTGGGTGAAAACAATTCTCCCGGAATGAAAGGCACGCCCTCTGCAATCGCACGCTCGTATAACAGCGAGGTATCTATCTCTTCAGGAAGTTCGACCCAAAGCACAAATCCTCCCTGCGGGTAACCAAGACGCGTATCGGCTGGAAAATACTTGCTAACAGCGTCGTGCATAGCATTGACTTGGCGCGAGTAGGTTCGGCGCAGGTTGCGAATCTGACGTTCGTATGCCCCTGACGCAAGGTACTCTGCCAGCACGGTCTGTGTAATCGGGTTGGTTCCGCCGCTGCTCATCGTCTTGTACAGGCTCAGCTTAGCCTTGTGCTTTCCAGCTGCAACAAAACCGATGCGTAACGAAGGGCTGAGTGATTTTGAAAACGAAGCGCACAGTATGACGTTGCCGGACGTATCAAATGCCTTGATCGGCCAAGGCCTCCGTTCACCGAAATGAAAATCACCGTAAACATCATCTTCTATAACGGTAAAGCCTCGTTCGGCTGCTAGGCGAGCAAGGCGCCGCTTGTTCTCGTCCGGCATAATACTGCCCAGCGGATTACTCGCATTACTCACAAGCAGACAAGCAGCGACCTGCCCTTGGCGTGTAGCGAGTTCCAGCGCATCGATCGACGCGCCAGTACGCGGATCGGTCGGAATTTCCAGCGCATTTAAGCCAAGGCTCTCTAGGAACTGGAGCATCAAGTAATAACCGGGAGACTCTACGGCAACGGTGTCACCATGCTTTGTGACTGCACGCAAAGACAGAGCGATTGCTTCGGTGCAGGAATTGGTGATTATAATTTCATCTTCTGCCAGAGGTCCGCCCCAAGACATAGAGCGCAGCATCAACTGTCGAACCAGTGCCGACTCATTTGTACTAACGCAGCTGCCACTTTCGAGCAACTTGGGGTAACGCCTTGCCACACCGGAATACAATCTCTGCAGCGCCCCCTCGACCATCAGAGAGCGGCAAGGAAACGCCAATGCTAGCGGCACCATGCCAGGCTGGAGGCCCATCTGTAATACCCGCATCAAGCGTTGTGTAACGTCAACAGGCATGGCATTTTCCGGGGTTGCCCTAGGGCTAGGTGTCGGTCGTGGTGGGGATGCACGACGAACGAGGAAGCCAGATTGCGGTTTTGCTTCAACTAGTCCGCGCTCTTCCAACTGGCGCAGTGCTTGCACAACAGTAGATACCGACAGGCGGCGGTCTTCTGAAAGGCGCCGGATTGATGGCAATCGATCACCCGGACGCAATGCACCGCTAACAATCAACTCTTCCAGATCATTAGCCAATTGCTCATATCGTAACAATTCTATTTTCATTGGTTTCCCACCAGTACACTTGCACCTAAATACAACCAGCACAGTTGAATACAAATCAAACTGTAATGGTCACAATTATACGGAATTGTAACTGCATTTATTACTAAGGTCGGCATAAACTGTTCATGCATCAACAAATTAGCTCAGCAACAGGAGACCGCCATGAATATCGATTTCCGTACCGGTGAAATCTGCTTGAAGCATAATCAGCCCATAAGGCTGAGTGACGCGATGAATACGAAAATCATCTGTACCGATGGCAGAATTTGGATTACCGAAACTGGCGAAGCCGGAGACACCGTCCTGAACTCTGGTGAATCATTCAGAATTTGCGGCAAGGGTCTGGTTCTGGCTGAAAGCCTAGGAGCAGGAAAGATTCGACTAGTAAGTCCACCGCGTCATACCGTCTGGGATAAAATCCATGATATTGCATTGCGCTGCTATAACTGGAGCAGGAATATCGCGATTTTGTCTAAAAACTGACCATGGGGGGGCAATCCCCTGCCGACCCTGTTTTTGCGCGTGCCAAGTTCACATGAAGTCTACATTAGTCATGTCTACTACATGCAAAAGCTGCCGTATTGCATATTGACATCAACCGACTCATGGGCAACCATGTCGGTTTTTCTTTTCTCCCCGTAACAGGAGTCTGTATATGAATTCTGCTTTCAAAATTGCTGTATTGACCTTGGCCAGTTCTCTGGCATTGGTCGGATGTGGCAATAAAGAAGAAGCATCAAAACCGAATGCTGCTCAACCCCTAGTTGTCAAATTTGCGCACGCAGCCCCGCTCACCGGACCGCAGTCCCATTTGGGCAAGGACACAGAAAACGGGGTTCGCATGGCTGTTGAAGAACTCAACGAACAGAAAATCAAAATCGGTGGCCGAGATGTCCGTTTCGAATTGATGGCAGAAGACGATCAGGCCGATCCCAAACAAGGCACGGTGGTCGCGCAAAAATTTGTCGACGCTAAGGTAAATGCCGTCATCGGCCACCTCAACTCTGGCACCACCGTGCCAGCCTCCCGCCTCTATTCCGATGCCGGGATTCCTCAAGTGACAGTATCCACCGCGCCGGCATATACCAACCAAGGGTTCAAAACCACCTTCCGCTCTATATCTAATGATGCGCAGCAGGGTCGGGTACTAGCCTATCTTGCGGTAAAAAAATTAGGCGCAAAGAAGGTTGCCATCATTGATGACCGAACCGCCTACGGCCAAGGACTTGGCGATGAATTCAACAAGTCTGTAAGGGCACACGGCGGCGAAGTGGTAGCGCACGAATTCACTAATGACAAGGCAACTGACTTCAAGGCCATCCTGACCACGATCAAAGCCAAGAAGCCAGACCTGCTGTTCTTTGCCGGCTATGATCCGCAGGCAGGCCCGCTGATGCGCCAGACTAAGGAAATTGGCATTCAGGCCAAGTTCCTCACAGGTGAAGGCGGATGCTCGCCCGAAGCCGCCAAACTGGCAGGCGAGGCTGCCAACGGCAACTACTGTACCCAGCACGGTATGCCGCTCGACAAGATGGCTGGAGGACGTGCATACCGCGAAAAATACAAGGCGCGCTGGAAACAGGACGTGCAAATGTACTCGCCGTATCTTTACGATGCCACCATGGTGATTGCAGATGCTATGAAGCGAGCTGACTCCATTGAACCAGCCAAGATACTGGCCGTTTTGCCGCAAACCGACTATAACGGTGTGACCGGCAAAATCCAGTACGATGCAAAAGGCGACATCAAGGCAGGCCTGATATCGTTCTACCAATTCAAGAACGGCTCAGCGGAATTTATCGAGGCAGTAAATAGCGCTGATGCCGAGCCAGGAAAGAGTCAATCTGCTGCAAAATAGGCTCGTTCTTATAAAGAAACCCGGAACCACTAAAGCCTAGGCGGGCTGATGTCTGCCTAGGCTTTTTTATTTTCATAACAAAGATGTACTCGCCCCGTCTGATTCAGGAACGCCATGCCGCTCCTGGAGCAGCCCCCGTTTTGAACGGACATCCTAACGCTTGGAATTGATCCTTAGCACCACCAAGCCGCAGAGCAATCCCCAGAACGCACTGCCGATGCCAAACAATGCTAATCCCGATGCCGTAACAAGGAAAGTGATCTGGGCAGCATCGCGTTCTTTAATGTTCTCCAGCGCGCAAGCGAGGCTGTTGCCGATGGTATTCAGCAGCGCAATGCCGGCGATGGCGGCAACAAGCTCTCCAGGCAAGGCAGAGAAGAGACTTGCCACGGTAGCGCCAAGCAACCCTGTGACCAGATAAAAGATCCCAGCCCAAACGGCGGCCATATAGCGGCGCTGCGGATCGTGATCAGCTTCAGGACTCATGCAGATTGCCGCCGTAATCGCTGCCAGGTTGAATGAGAATCCGCCAAATGGAGCCAGCAGCACGCCTGCTAGGCCAGTCCAGCTGATCAGTGGCGATACCGGCGTCTGGTAGCCATTAGCACGCAAGACGGCTATACCTGGCACGTTCTGCGACGACATAGTAACGATGAATAGCGGAATTCCGATGCCGATAGCCGTAGAAAGGCTTAGTGTGGGCGCGGTGAAAATAGGCTTCGCTAGTGTCAGATTAACCGCGTCGAGTCGAATCAGATTATTGATGCCTGCCATCAGCAGTCCCCCGAGGAAAGCCGCCAGGATGGTATAACGCGAATTGATGCGGCGGCCGATGATATAGATTCCCAACATCAGGCCGACCATGATTAACTGCTGCTGTAGTGCAAGAAAGGCACTCATGCCGAATTTCAGCAACACACCGGCCAACATTGCAGTCGCCAAGGAGTTCGGAATGTGCTTCATCAGCGTCTCGACCCAGCCAGTGACACCGCACAACACAATGAGCACAGAAGCGAAAAGAAAGGTGCCAATCGCCTCGCTCATCGGCAGTCCGACCAGAGACGTGGCCAGCAAGGCTGCTCCCGGCGTCGACCATGCTGTCAGCACCGGGCTGCGAAACCTTAGCGATAACCCAATGCAAGTCACCCCCATGCCGAGCCCCAGCGCCAATAGCCAGGAACTGATCTGCGCGGCATCTGCGCCGGCTGCCGAAGCAGCTTGGAAAACAATGGCCGCAGAACTGGTGAAACCAACGAGTACGGCGACGAAGCCTGCAGTTACGTGCGAAAGCCTGAAAGAACTCCGCATTCCTCCCCAGATATGTTCCATTTGCCCTTTGTGTGGTCAAGACTCAAGGTTCAAAAGTAACCATCTTCCGCGAATAGCCCCCAAGAATCAAACAGCCGTAAACATTGGCTTAGAATGAAGCATGCAAAACCGCCCCTCCTAAATTCCGGTGCATCCCCGTAAAAGGGGTTACTTGCGCTCGCAACAGGACTTCGGCTAGGTATTTACCAAACACAAAACGGGTCAGTTTATGACCCGTAGTAGCATGTTGCAACACGCTGGCACCTGCCCCAAGGAGCCGACAAGACTGCGTTAACCAAATTGCTCGGTGTAGTCTTCCATTGCGGCACCAATCACGGCGAACGCATGTTCGCGGCCGTAGATTTTCTCGATCTTAGCCTTGGATGGCTGGCCGTACAGCAGCTTGTAGGTTTCGAAATAGTGGCGGATGCGTTCCAGCAGGGCGGGAGAAATGTCGTCGATGTCGTTCGCCCCTTTCCAGAACGGGTCGTTATCGAGCACGGCGATGATCTTGTCGTCCGCTTCACCGTTATCGATCATTTGCAAGCCGCCTACCACGCGCGCGCGCAGAATGACTTCACCGCGATTGATCGGGCGTTCGGTGATCACACAGATATCGAGCGGATCGTCGTCGCCTTTTTCCGACGTGGGCGAGAGCGCTTTGACGCGCGCAGCGCAGTAGGTTTGCGGGACAAATCCGTACAGTGTTGGCGGCATTGATGAGGTCAGCTGCGGCCGATCGACGCGCAGGTAGCCAGTGGTTTTATCGACTTCGTATTTGACGTTGTCGTATGGCGTCATTTCGATATACGCATTGACGACCCGCGGCTGATCATCACCAACCTCAAGTCCATGCCACGGGTGCGGGCGCCAGCGATAAAATGTTTGCGGAAATGCCATGAGATACGTCCTTGTTCTTCAATTAGTTAAAAATGCGCAAAGCACAAATAACCACTCATGGTGGTTATAAAAGAAATTGGGTATTTGAATGAAGTGCTTTGGCAACGTGATTTTACCCTTCCGCGCGCCAAAATGAACCCGCTGGCTCCTTATTTCATTAAACAACGTCGCAAATGAATGGCAGAAAATATGCCCCTTGTGAATGCAACCAGCCTTCAGCCATCAATCGGATTCGAAACGAAACATGAAAACCATCAGAATATTGTTTGTCTGCACCGGCAACATTTGCCGTTCCCCCACAGCAGAAGGAGTGATGCGCTTGCTGCTCAAGATGAACGGCATGGACGCCCATATCGAGGTGGATTCGGCCGGAACACACGACTATCACACCGTCAACCAGCCCGACCCACGTACCCTGAAAGCTGCGCGAGAACGGGGTTACGATTTATCGCGACTACGGGCACGCAAAGTGGTGCAGGAGGATTTTTTTCGATTCGATTACGTACTGGCAATGGATACCAGCCATTTGCATTTCCTGCGCCGCGCCTGTCCGCCAGAACATCACCGCAAGCTCTCGCTTTTCATGCATTGCGACGTACCAGATCCATATTACGGCAACGCGAAGGATTTCGAGCATGTGCTCGATCTGGCAGAAGAAGGGGCTCGCGCATGGATTACCCTGCTGCAAACGCAGGTTGCGCCCCCCCCACCAACAGGACATAAATGTTAAAAGGTCACAAGCCTATGCCCCAACCTGCTCGTCTTCCTTGAAATCCTTGGCCGAAAGCCCCATGCGCTGCATGCGAGAGAGCAGCGTTGTGCGCTTCAACCCAAGACGCGCCGCAGCCCCTCGCGGTCCGGCAACAACGCCGTAGGTTTCACGCAGTACGCGAATGATAGATTCACGATCAACTTCAGGCAGGTCTTCCGTTTCCGGCTCCCGTGGCCTGGATACCACCGGCAACACAGGCGCCTGCGAAGAAGCGGATAAAGGTTCCCCCGGCTGCGCGGGATGGTACTGTATTTCGCTCAGCGGCAATTCCAGCACGTTGCCGCGGGTCAAGATGACCGCGCGTTCGATCACGTTTTCCAACTCGCGCACATTGCCCGGCCAAGGCATCTGAATCAGGCGTGCAATCGTTTCCGACGAGATGCTGTCAATATGCTTATTCATCCGCTGTGCAAATTTTTTAACGAAGAAATTCACCAGTTGCGGAATATCTTCCGGACGCTCGCGCAGCGGCGGGATGACAATCGGGAACACGTTCAACCGATAGTACAGATCGCTGCGGTACTGATGGTCGGCCACCTTTTGCCGCAAGTCGCAATTGGTGGCGGCGATGACGCGAACGTCAACCTGAAGCACGCGTGAACCGCCGAGGCGTTCGATTTCTCGCTCCTGCAGCACACGCAGCAGTTTAGGTTGCAGTTCAAGCGGAATGTCTCCAACCTCATCCAGGAACAGCGTGCTCTTGTGGGCCAACTCGAAGCGACCGAGACGTTGTGCCTGCGCGCCAGTAAAGGCGCCCTTTTCGTGCCCGAATAGATCACTCTCCAGCAGACCGGAAGGCACGGCGGCACAATTCATTTTCACCATTGTGTTCGCATTGCGGCTGCTCAACCTGTGAATCGCGCGCGCAATCAGTTCCTTGCCAGTGCCGGTTTCGCCCAGGATGAGCACGGTCGCATCGCTGGCGGCAACCATCTCGACCTGTTGCAGCACAGCTTGCATCGCCAGGCTGGTGCCGATGATTTCATCGAAATCGGCATAGTTGCGGATTTCTTCGGTCAGGTAGCTGTTTTCACTCGCCAGCTTGTCCTTAAGCGTTGAAATTTCTTCATACGCCAGTGCATTGTCGAGCACGATCGCCAGCCGCGCCGAGATTTGCTCAATCAGTTCAAATTGTTCCGGGGTGAAGATGTACGGCCGGTGGTGTCCGAGCTTGAGTGCGCCACGCGATTTGTCGCCCGAAATCAGCGGCAGCGCAAAAATCATCTGGAATCCCTGCTCCGCCAGAAGAGCTACCTGACTATACTTGCCAGCCAACCTTTCAATTTGCCGTCGATCGAGCAAGGCTTTTTCCTTATTCAACATCACCTGCCCGGAAAGCGACGCGTAGATCGACATTTCAACCGAATTTAGTACGCGGCTGCCATTGCCTTGGTAATTAACTGAGTGCGTACAAAGCTTGTGCGTCGCAAAATCGCAGGTATCGAGACTGACGTAATCAAAACCAAAATAGCTATGAATTGAGTCGGATATCTCGTCCACCAATTCACTCATGTTCAGCTTGGACAGAGCCGCATTCGTGACTTCAACCAGCACGCGATAATGCTCCCGCTCTTTGCGAGTCTGCTCTTGCTTCACCTGCAACACGGCGCGATCAAGAATGTTTTCCAGCGCTTGCGCCACGACAACAGTTAGCTGCCGCATCCGCAACAGCTCATTCTCGCCGAATTTTTCTTCCTTGAGCTTGATGAACTCAATCCCGCCCAGCAACTGACGACCTGTTTTCAGCGGCATCAGGCAATATGCATTAAGCCCACTGTAGGGCGGCAGATTCGCACTCTTCGGGTAGTCGTAGCGAAAATTGATACCATCGCATTGCATCATGCTTTGCGTGCTGAAAATCAGTGCCGCCGGCATGTTGCTAAATTGAACTGCCTCAAGACTGGCCACACCCTTGCTCGAACGCGACAGATAGTGCAAGCGTGGCTGCTGCGTCTGGGGATCGGACAGAATCAGATTAACCCGGTCAAAACCGATCGCCGGCCCGGCACTATTCTCCAGCAATCGCAGAATATCCGGTATGTCACGCAGGAAAAGCAACGCCTGGGACAAGGATGGCAACAGATCCTGTCTTGCTGGAACAGCGCCTGAAGCTCTTTTGGAGGAAATATCTTCAACAGTCATTGGGCACACCTACGACGACCACAAAATGGAGCCGCTTGGCAAACGATGGACTTGCCGCATAACATGCCATCATACGGCTGCCTTCCTTTTGACGCAATTTTAGGGCAGAAATAATAAAACGTGTTAGTAAGCGTTTTCAACCGCACCATACACCACACGTATTGTTATGGACGGAACATAGCCCTGACATAAAAAAAAGCCACGCTTGCATGACGTGGCTTTTTTCTTGCAGCATACCGCAAATGCGAATTATGCCGGCGGGAAAGACGCATCGTAAGAGTGCGATACACCCTCAGGAACCTCGTTCTCTTTCAGACGATATACCAGCACCGGAACCGTAGCAGTAGCCAGAACCTTGTTGGATACCGAACCCATCAGGACGTGATCCCAACCTGCGCAACCGTGCGAACCAATGAAAATCAGATCGCATGCGGAATCGCTGGCAGCTTTAACAATAGCGAGCGCCGTATGATTGGCGACGCGATTAACGCCAGTGAACTTGACACCAGCCTTGGCAGCCGCATCCTTGAGCGGTTGCAATACGGCATTGCTTGCTTCCTTGGCAGCAGCTTCATATTCAGCCTTTGCTGCATCAGCCTTCACATAACCTGCCTGAAATTCGCGGGTTACATTGATAGCTACCACTTCTGCACCAACCTTGGCTGCAAACTCGATACCACGCAGCGCGGAAATGTTACCCAATGCAGAGCCGTCACTCGGAACCAGAATTTTTGCAAACATGATGTTATCTTCCCTAAAAATGTGATAAGCGATGTCAATTCATCCAGTTTGCACCCTCTGACACCCATTACGAGTGCCGGATACAACCTGCATCCAAACCGACATGACACATATACGTTGTGGGTAATTCTTCTTGCTTTTGTCCCACCCATGCCTGTCGGCATGGGTGGGATTTCACTGAGGAGCCAGTCATACTGCTGAAAAACAGCTTCAGGCTCCTAAATGAGTACTACGTATTACGCGCCAGTTGCAGTTGCAGCTTCCTGAGCAGCAACACCACGCTTCTTCGGACGACCCATACGCGGAATCACGAAGGTTGCCAGGCAGAACGAAATCATGGACATGCAACCGCACAGCGTGAAGGCCGTGGTCCAGCCGAAATTGGTTGCAACTGCAGCACCAACGCCACCACCGAAGATCGATGCGGTTGCTTTAGCTGCCCAGAAGAAACCGTAGTTCTGTGCCGAGTAAGCGGTTCCGAAGATATCGCTGTTGGTTGGCGGGAACAGAGCGTAGCTACCACCGGAGGTGAAGAACGCGATCATCAGAACAACGATAAAGAACGGGGTACCCAGTGCAGCAACGTGGGAGAAAGCAAACATCGCCAGTGCGTTCACACCGAACATGATCGACATCGCCTTGTAGCGGCCGATGTTATCGGACAGCCAGCCCCAGAAAGGACGGCAACCACCGTTTGCCAAGTTCTGGAACATAACAACCACAGCCATGATCGTGCCAGCAACGCCAATCGTGCGACCGAACGGTGCGCTGTTTGCAACCAGCAGCAGGAAGCCGAAGTTAACCGAGAAGAACGCAGTCCACAGAACCCAGAATTGCGGCGTGCGCAGCATTTCAGAGGATTTGAAATCTTTTTCCGTTGCGACAACAACTTTCTTGCCACCGCCTTGACCAGCCGGGAACTTGATGAAGCAGGAAACGATCATGATCATCGCGCCCATGATGACGCCGGTGTACATGAATGCAGCACCAAGACCGGAGGTCTTCAGCGTTTCGCTGATCAGCGGCAGGAACGGCAGAACGCCCAGACCATAGCCTGCAGCAGTGAAGCCGGATGCGAGACCGCGCTTGTCCGGGAACCAGCGGTTTGCCGTGTTCATCGCGATACCGTAAACGATACCCACACCAGCACCAGCCAGCGTGTAGAGCGCATACAGTGCCGGGATGCTTTCAACCTGACCCATCATTGACCAGCCGGTCAGCACCATCAGGCCACCAACAATACCCGGGAACTTGGGACCAAATTTATCAACGAAGAAACCGCCACCTGGCTGAGAACCAGCCTGAATGACTTGGGAGAGCGTAAATGCCGTTTGAACAGCTGCGAGTGACACCGTCAGCTTTTCCGTCAAAGGACGTGAAAACAGCGTCCACGCATACTGAACGCCGGAAATCATACACATCAATAGAACTGCCAAAATCAAGTAAAGCCAACGATTGGGCTGCTTCCCCGTTGACTGTGCTGCCTGTGTGTTACTCATAAATTCTCTCGCAAATGTTGATTGTGAAAATTGGTACCCATAAAAAGAACTGTGCCCCTGTGCGGCCGGATCAACCTCATGACAGAAGACCCTTTGACGACCAACACAGAGGACACTTGTTCACAGGAGAGTGCACTTTTTAGGAGAGTAGTGCACCCATGATTAAGCATTTCTCGTGCCAGACTCGAACAAATACACAAAAACAGAAAATTTCCCATTTATTTCAAGCACTTAAATAACAATCCCTGACATGTCGATATAAGTGTCGAAGAATGACTTTGGTGTCGAAACGTGTGACGACATGTCATCATCGTCACTTTTTGACGAGGTGTGTAATGTGTGTCGAGCTTTTGTTTGCACACTGATTTGCTCGCAGACATTGCCAAAGCGGCATCAAATTATCCGTCTTTTTTGAACAACATCAACTTTACCGACAGAATATGTCATTCTGTTTCTGTTTAAGCTGTTGATGGTATGAATGCCAACAGGTATGCTCCTCTCTGTCAGCAATGCGTTCAAGTTCACAATTATGCCCAATCAAATCAAATCATCCATGACGCGCGTTGTATTCATCGTCTCCGACGGCACCGGAATAACTGCCGAAACCCTGGCAAACTCTGTGCTGAGCCAGTTTGCTCAAACCATCGACAAAATCCGCTTGCCTTTTATCGACACCGCTGACAAGGCACATCATGCCGTGCGCACCATTAATGCCGTCATCGACTCCGGAAAACAACGTCCTCTTGTATTCTCCACCCTGGCTAAACTCGAATTTTCTGAAATCATTCAGCAAGCCAACGCACTGCATTGCGATTTGATCCAGACATTCATCACACCGCTTGAGCGCGAACTCGGCCAAAAATCGGCGCAGACCATCGGCCTGAGCCACAAAAGCCCAGACAGTCAGGAATACCTGCACCGGATCGATGCCATTAATTTTACGCTGGCACATGACGATGGCCAGTCGCACCGCAACCTGGCGAACGCGGATGTGATCCTGGTCGGCGTATCGCGCTCTGGCAAAACGCCAACCAGCCTGTATCTGGCGATGCAATACGGCATCAAGGCTGCTAACTACCCATTGATTCCTGAAGATTTTGAACGCGGCAGGTTGCCGCCGGTACTGCTTGAATTCAAGGAGAAGCTGTTTGGCCTGAGCATCGATCCTGAACGGCTGGCAAAAATTCGTCATGAACGCCGACCTGACAGCGCATATGCATCACTCGACAATTGCCGCCATGAAGTGCGTGAAGCAGAAATCCTGATGCAAAAGGAAGAGATACGCTGGCTATCCACCACGACCAAATCCATCGAAGAAATCGCTTCCTCCATCATGCAACAAATCCATTTTGACAAATAAACACCCAAAGCAGCCTCAAAAATACTCCCCCCCGTATTTTGAAATAGCCGCAAATAAATTGGCGGAGGAATAGAATTAAAGGATATACCCCTCGTATTTTTACTGTGAAACCGGCCAGAAACACCCCGGTTTCACAGTGATGACATTGCGCAATACCCGTTGCCTTGATAAGCACAACAATATGTGCGAATTCACCGAAAGGAAACGCCCATGACCATTCGCAATCTCGTCCATCTGTTCAACCCCAGATCCGTTGCCGTGATCGGCGCCTCCAACAAGCAGCGCAGCGTGGGTGCAAAGCTGATGGAAAACCTGCTGGCGAGTGGCTTTCAAGGCGTGATCCTGCCAGTTAATCCGCGCCAGAAAAGCGTTGCCAGCGTGCATTCATATGCGTCAGTAGCCGACCTGCCGGAAACGCCTGAACTGGCCGTTATCTGCACACCACCGGAAACCATCCCGCAATTGATCACCGAACTTGGCGAACGCGGCACTAGGGCAGCGATCGTGCTGACAGCTGGATTGTCGCGCGTAAAGGATGAGCGGGGACGCACTATCAGCGAAGCGATGCTGGAGGCCGCCAAGCCATACATGCTGCGTATCCTCGGCCCGAATTGCGTCGGCCTGCTGGTGCCTGGTATCGGCCTGAACGCCAGTTTTTCGCACACCAGCGCCCTGCCCGGAAACCTGGCTTTCGTGTCGCAATCTGGCGCGCTGACAACAATCGTGCTGGACTGGGCCAAATCAAAGGAAATCGGCTTTTCGCATTTCATTTCATTGGGCGACAGCGCCGATGTCGATTTCGGTGACGTGCTTGATTATCTGGCGACAGACAACAACACCAGCGCGATCCTGCTGTATGTCGAGTCGATCAAGGCGGCGCGCAAATTCTTGTCCGCCGCGCGTACCGTGGCGCGCATCAAGCCTGTATTGATCATCAAGGCTGGTCGTGTGCCCGAAGGTGCTCAGGCCGCTGCATCACATACTGGTGCGCTGGCAGGTGCAGATGACGTGTATGATGCCGCCATCCGCCGGGCTGGCATGTTGCGAGTGAACACCACTGAAGAACTGTTCGATGCTGTCGAAACACTGGCGCGCTCGCGGCCGCTGCAAAGTGAAAAACTGACGATCGTCACTAACGGCGGCGGTGTCGGCGTAATGACGACGGACGCGCTGGTGCTGGGCAATGGCAAGCTGGCATCGCTGAATGAAAACATTCTGCACCGGATGGATCAGGTGTTGCCAGCGATGTGGTCGCGCGGCAATCCGGTCGACATCATCGGCGATGCGCCAGTCGATCGCTACATCGAAACGATGAAGATTCTGCTCGACACCGACGAAACCGGCACCATTCTGTTTCTGCATGCGCCAACTGCAATCGTGCCCAGTTACGAAATCGCGGCTGCACTTGCCACCTTGTTCAAGCATTCGACACGCAACATCTTCGGTTGCTGGCTCGGCGGCGATTCGCTGGGACGGGCGCGTACCATTTTCCGTCAAGCAGGCATTCCGACCTTCGACACGCCTGAACAGGCTGTGCGCGGCTTTCTGCAGGTGGTCGAATACAACCGCAATCAGGAAATGTTGATGCAGACGCCGCCGTCGGCGCCGGAAGAATTCACGCCGGATACCGCGAAGGCCGTCGCCATCGTGCAGACGGCGCTGGCATCAGGTCGAAAAATGCTGACCGAACCGGAAGCAAAAGCGGTATTTTCCGCCTATGGCATCCCGGTGGTCGAAACGCGCGTCGCGTCCACGCCGGAAGAAGCGGTGCAGGTTGCCGGCGAAATAGGTTTCCCGGTCGCCGTCAAAATCCTTTCTCCCGATATCACGCACAAATCCGAAGTCGGTGGCGTTGCGCTCGATCTCGAAACGGCGGAACAGGTTTCCGCCGCAGCCA